>Ga0208300_100464_pt1 | contig 29158 bp, 54 predicted proteins | sample 23_taG_FD_184096 | JGI IMG/M metagenome (GOLD analysis project Ga0208300, IMG submission 184096) | Marine viral communities from Cariaco Basin, Caribbean Sea - 23_WHOI_OMZ (SPAdes) (version 2) | ecosystem: Environmental > Aquatic > Marine > Oceanic | place: Caribbean Sea: Cariaco Basin...
TATTAAGATTAAACCAAGTAAAACATTGGTTTAAGAATCAAGGTAATAAACGTGGTATAAAGGTACACTTTACATCACCTTGTGCTACGTCTATTGAATGTAGTGTATGTCATACTATTGAAAAAGACAATAGACGTAACCAAGAAACGTTTAAATGTATTGAATGTGGACACACAATCAATGCGGATAATCAAGCCTCATTCAACATAGGTAATCGAATCAAATTAGATGTTCTAAGAGAAAGATTACATAACTATGATGAATTTGGACAATGTACGCCTAAAATAATGAGTAGAGATACGATTAAGCGTACAATTAAAAGCTGTTATAAACAGCAATCACTATTGAACGGTGATCCCTTTGAAGATTGCAAAGGAGAAACCAATTCCAAGTGTGTAGCGTAGCGAAACATTTGGTGTTGGTAGTTCATGGCTCTTTACGTATCAATTGATGAAAGCTATTCAGTAAGAAAACTTTCAAGTTTAAAACAAGTTGTAAAAGAATGTTCGCCTTATACCTTACAAGATGGTACACCTGTAACAAAAAATGTTGCAAGAAAACAACTCGAACAAGTTAGCTTTAATCTTTATGACTATGATGAAGATCAACTTGAAGAAGCCAAAGAGAAAGGCTATGCAAGTGGGGTTGATTGGATTTTAAAAATTCAAACTATTTAATATTATTTTTATAAAAATATTTTTTGATTTTTATCTCTTATTATAGTATTATATGTTTTCTCGTTGAGAGAACACATTAAATTTAAATTTTCAGGAATTTTACAATGAACAAAAAGTCAATTAAGTATCCATTATCTTTTACTGAAGCTCTTGAAGTTCTTATGAAAAATGAAGGTTGGATTCAAGGAGATAACTTTGCTGACGGAGTGGTTTTTAAACTTGATAAAAGTGGTCTTGTAAAACATTGTGATTTCCTTAATAAATCGCATGACAGAGAAATTAACGCCATGATGACTATTGGTGTTTATAGCCAAAATTATCGCATTGTACACACTCAACCTGATGCCGAAAGAAGAATTTAATTTTTTTATTATTGTCTTTTTTTGATTTTTTATGTTATAATACATTTTCTAAAATAATTACAGGAATACTATATGTCTTCTATTAAATTCTCTATTAATGCCAGCTTTCAAGAAATCCTTAGTATTTCAGATCCTGCTGCGGTTAATAAATCTGTTTTTAATCAATCTCTTGATTATATTGAATCTGTTATCGGTAATGATGTATTTAATGCTCTTCTTAATGGATTTCAACTATCTTACCCTGAAATCCCTTTATCAGTTGATAATAAAAAGACCGATGAATATCTTTTGATTAATTATACAAATTTTAATAACTTTGTTATTGTAATTAAATCACTCATGGGTGATAAATATAATAAACTTAAAGAAGACTTTCTATTTGAAATATATCCACTTGATTTTAAACTTAATCTTTAAAATAAAATTATTTTTTTATAAAAAAACTCTTGCAATAACCTACGGGATTTAGTATTATATCTCTCGTAGGTTGTTGAGACACAACTAAAAACTCTCAAATCACTTTTTTAAATCTTTATTTTTTAGGTGCTTTATGACTTCTACTACTCGTAACCAATCTCCTGCTGTTGCTAAACGTAAAATGATCCGTGCCGTTATGAAACGCGCTAACGCTATCGCTAAAAACGCATACAACGCGCATAACACTTCTACTAAACGTATTGCAGAACACGGTGCTGCTGTCTCAATGACTGAATTTGTTGCAGAAGCTATGAAAATCGCTTGGGCAGAAGTTAAAACGGGTAAAACCATCTATCAAAACGTAGGTAAATTACCTCGCAAAACTCTTCCACGTATCCACGCGGCTCTTGCTAAGAAAGTAGCCAAAACTAATGCTGATACTACACTATCACAAGCTGATCGCCATTACATTCAAGCTAAGACTATGCTTTTCACTAAATCGGCTGGTGAAGTCTCTCAGGATGAACTTGATACCGCTGAATCATATGCATATAACCTTGCTTCTAACGAAACTTACGCATTAACAGCGTAATTTAAAAGAACTCTAATAAAATATTTTTTCTTAAAAACCACTTTTTAGTGGTTTTTTTATTGATTTATTTTTTATTTTTTGTATAATATCCTCACTCTTAAGGATTAAATATGAATACAATAAAAAAAATTTTTAATATTACGCTAATTTTTACTGCCCTTTTTTCATTAAGTGCTTGTAATGTTTCAAAAGAAGCTAAAGAAAATAGAGAACGAAGATTAGCTATAGATATAAAAGACTATTATTCTCTAATTAACAGTTATCAATTTTTTATTTTAAATTATATTTCAAAATTAAATAATTTAGACGATTCGATTACTGTTCGTGACATCTTATCAAAAGAAAACTTTGATGCTTTATCATTGCTGGAAAATATTGAAAAATTTAATGATTTTGTTAATGAATTAGGTGAATATTGTATTAACGATGACTCTGAGAAATCTTCTTTATTTATTAATGATTCTACTTCTATCTCTGAATTAAGAAATCTGGAAAGTAATATTAAAAATTCTTGTCAAAAAGCTGAAAAATTAATTAGTATTTTTAATGCAAAAGAAAAACAGAGATTATTGAAAAAAATATCAGATAATGATTGATTCTATGGTTATTTCATTACAAAATATTAAATCTGTATTTCTTCAAGATAAGAATACAAAACAAGCTATTCAAAAATACCCTAAAATCTCACCAGAACAGTTGAAAAATGTTTTTCAAAAATCTATGGTTAATGATGACATTAGTAAAGTTCGCTTTTTTTTCTTTCTACATACGAATCAATTAACTTAAATTTGGCGTAATCAAATAAGGTTGGTTTTTCTTGTATTTTTCCTCTATACACTATATAATCAACCTATTATTTACTTATTTGTGATTACCTATGTACGAAAGAAAATCTAAACACACTATTTCAGAAGTATTAAGTCATATTCCAGATCTTGATATTCCTGAAAAAATTCGTAAAAAAATAAAAGTCGATTTTAATGGCGATCTTGTTAAAATGGCTTCTCAACGTTATATTGTATTTTCTCAATCTCTCTCTTGTGCTCACTGTAATCTTAAAGCCTCTTTTTTTGCAAAAGAACGACATGTTAATAAAAAAGGAATTCCCTGTACACCGAATTATCATTTCAATCTTTATGCTATCGATGATAACAATAATGAAGTGCTCTTTACCAAAGACCACATCATCCCCAAATCAAAAGGCGGTAAAGATATTATCGAAAATTATCAAACAATGTGCCAAACCTGTAATACGTTAAAAGCTGACTCTCATGAACCTTCTTGACAAATTAATTCAGTCCCTTAATAAAACAACTGAATCTATTCAGCCACAACCTGATTGCTGGATTGGCAATTACCCTAATGATACTCATTACGGTGATTTTTGTCGCTCTTGTTGCCAAAAACATGTTGATACTCTCTTATCGGGGTTTCATCCTGCAACAGAAGACGATGTAAAATCTACACCACTTGATAAATCAGAACTTCAAGCTATTCAAGATAATCCGCCTTTCGTTGACGGTGGATGGGGTTCTGAAAATGATAGATTACCTATTTGTATAACTTGTGGATGCTGGATTACCTCTGTCCTTACTGATAGTACCGTTATTTCTGAATTAGAACACTATATTCAAAACGCTAACTCTCTTGACCTCTCTCAACCTAATCAAGCCTATGGACTTCTTATTGTTCTTGATGGCGTTTATTCCGAAGAATCAATAGCACTTCAAAACACTTTACTTGAAAAACTTAAATTTTCGCTTTTTTAATATCAAAAATAAAATTATTTTTTTATAAAAAACACTTGCAATCACCTACGGGGTTTAGTATTATATATCTCGTAGGTTGTTGAGACACAACTAAAAACTCTCAAATCTCTTAATTTTAAATCTTTATTTTTGGTGATTTATGACTAATTCAGTTATTGCTTCTTCTTCTCTTTCTTTTTCTCAATGCGCTGACGATATTCGTTTTTCTTTTGACGGTGAAACCCTGAATATTGTTACTCGCAAAACAGACGAAGAAGAACATAAGTTCACTATCGTAACACAAAAAGAAGAAACTATTAATAACGTTGCTCATACCGTCCTTATCTCTGATCATGGTGATACTTTTTATATCGTTAATAACCAATTCCACCGCGAAGATGACCGTCCTGCTATTAATATGCGTAGATATATATTCAGCTACCGTGAAAAAGATACTAAAACTCTTAATGTTTGGTGTAAAATTTGGATGAAAAACGGTCTTTACCACCGTTCAGGTGATAAACCTGCTCTTATCTTTAAAAATGGTGATCTTCTTTGGATGGAAAATGGACACTTTAAACGCAATCCATACATTAATGCTTCTATCTTTATAGCTTCTGACTACGATGGTGAGGTTATGGCGCTTTGTTGTGACCGTGCTAATGATAAATTTGATTGGTTAGATAACCAAGAAATTCAGAAACAAATTGACGCGAAATTATTTGATTTTAAATATGAAAATGCCTAATTATTAATTATTTCATTTAAACCCTCTTTTTGTTATATATAGTAACGAAAAGTGTGTATATTTATGTATAAAGTCCCTATTAAGGGACTTTTTTATTTCAGAAAATTAGAAAATATAAAGTGTATTATATGTATTTTGTGTACGTTATTTAAGTAATCACGATTAAAAACTAACCATTTAGATTACTAATATCAAATGTACACATTAATTGTACACATATGTATATTTAATAACTAACAAAAAAGCCCGTATAAACGGGCTTAATAATTAAGTTTTTAGAATATACACATTATTTACTATATACTCCATTTAGAGGGTTTTTTATTGACTTTAAAATTATATTTTTATATAATTACTACTCTTCAATAGAAACAAGGCGTTTGCTATGCAACAACAAATCGAAAACCCTAAAATTACTACCGTAGATATTTCTTCTATCTTTGCTGGTGATACCGTTGTTATCGATGGACAACTTAAAACTGTTAGCGCTTCCGATATTAAAATTGATCCTCTTATGGGTAAGTCAATCTTTGGCTCTACCTATTTCGGTAATGGACGCAAAATTCAACGCGCTTCATACTTTAATTGGGCTACTCGTACTTATCAATAATTTTTTAAAGGAATAAAGTTATGAATATTACACCTTATATTATCCTTTTCTTTTCTTTTTTAGTAGAGTCTTTCTCTCTTAAAAAATATCTAAATATTAAAAACTTTAAAGAAGAAATTGAAAATGCTGGTTCTATTAAATGTCTTAATCTTGTTAAAAGCGATATACGAGAAAGCTTAGGCTTTGTCCTTGCTCTTACAATGTCATTTATTTGGCTTTCTTTACTCTCTTTTATCCTTATTTTCTTTTCCTTTAATCTTGGTTTAATTTTTACAGTTCTAAATATTGCTGGCTTTGTTTACTTCCTCGATCAATGGCGATATATTAACGGACTTTCAGATCCTTGTATTTCTAAAATGCATAAACTTGAAGAACAAGAAAACTTATCTCAATAACTTTATTTGATATTTAATTCTTATCATGTTATATTATGCCCTAATACAATTTTTAGGGCTTTTGTTATGAATACTGATAATAAACAAATGATGTGTGGGAATTGTGGAAATAAAACATTTTCTATATACATAGATGAATACGAAGATTTAACCGCTGAATGTGATTCTTGTAAAAGCACAACTACAATAACTGTTCAATCTAAAATTAAACTTGATTGGGGTGAAAAATCAGACGGTATACTTTGTAAATCCTAATTTACAGGAAATAACTAAGTTGCCCGGCCGGGCGATTTAGTTAATTATATTATAATATAATTTATAATGGATTATATAATTAAATGGTTGATAAATTATTATCTTTACATTATAATATATTTTTTGAGGAATTTAATATGACGCAGTTAAAAATGAAACCTACACTAAAAGATATTCTAACTATCTCTCAATTAAATGCTTGGAAAAACAACTTCTTTTCTTCTGAAGCTTATTCAAAAGCTCTTTTGGTTATTGTTAAATCCTTACAATCTATTACTCCTGTAGATTTTGAATATGAAATTAGAGATTCTGGATATAATGGTTTTATTCTCTATGATAATAAAAATATAAATAGAGGCTATCTACTTAATATTGCTGCCACTAAGTATAAAAACTTAATTAACAATAATAATATTAAATTCTTTCTTCAAAATGGTGCTCTATCTTACTCCCTATATGAAGTTAAAACTGTTGAACTTAGATCTTTAATACCTTCTGAAATTGATGGTGTTTATTTAAATCTTTCTTTACAAGACGAATTGTTTCAAGAGGTTTTTATTACTATTTTACAAGATTTTTCTAACTAATTTTATAAAATTATTGAAATAAAATTTATTTTTTTCTTGCTTTCTCTTTGATTGTTTTATATACTATTGTTGTTCCTTACAGAGAGAGATACAAAATGACTTCACAAGCTTTTCAAGATTCTCGCGCTAAAATGATTAAATGTGGTTGGACTCCTACTAACAATGAATCAGTCTTTATCTCAAAAGACAAAAAACTTATCGGGCGCTTAGACGAAAACGGTACTCTTTCACGCGAAAAAAATATCCGCAAAGTTGCAAAACCTATCCAAAAAGCTAACGGTATTATGTCTAACTCGCAAATCGAAGCCGTTCTTGAATTCCTTCAAACTGGTGAATCTCTTAACCTTATGCAATCTTGGGAACTCTTCGGAATCTACCGTCTTGCTGCTGTTATCGACAACATCAAGGAACAAGGCTTTAAAATCTTTAAACGTAATACCCTTGTTGAAAATAACTTAGGTGAACTCACCTACGTTGCTGAATACTCTCTTTGTGAATTTGACGAAGACGAGGAAGAAGATGAAGAGTTTACTCGTTCTTCTAATCGTGGTCACGAAAATACCGTTCTTGAAGCCCTTAAACGTGGCTCAGAACTTAACTCTATCGTTGCTATGGAAGAATACGGCATTATGCACCTTGCTGCCGTTATTAAAAATCTACGTAAAAAAATGCACATTGAAGCTACTGAAACTGAAATCGTTGCTCCTAATGGCGATATTCGCTACTTTGATAGCTATTTTATCTCTCAATAACTTTTTTTTAATTTTATTATGTTTTTTAAGCCACTTTTAAAGTGGCTTTTTTATGTTAAAATGTAAAATATTAACGAAAAAAAGGATTTTTCATGGACAAAGAACATAAAACTAAACTTGCAAAAGAACTTGAAGATACGCCTATCGAACATAATAATATCGAATTTGAAAACAGCTTTTCAGAAGAACCTACTGAAATGATAAACAATATATCAAAAGCTGGATTTCGTATAGATAGCGCTGAAAAATTAAAAAAAATTATGGCGAATAATGATCATTCAGAAACTTTAACTGGTTTAACCGAGGAAATGATTAAAAAATATGGTATAGATTCTAATACTGCTGATGAGCTTTTAGTTAACAGATATAAAGATAAATTTCCTCAATCACATGAATCATTATATGATATGGATATACTCAATAATATAGAATTACCTAATTTTGTTGATATTGAAGGCATAAAAAAACCTAAATCACCAGAACAACCTTCTAATGGATATAAAGGCAGAAAACCTAAATAACTTTTTATAAATATTTTATTTTAAGCTACATAAAAATGTAGCTTTTTTCTTTTATTTTTATTATAATATAAATCTACAAATTCAAGGACTTACTCATGTATCAACTTAAAAAAACTCCCGAAGAACTTAGAAATCAAATCGATGCCATTGTTGTCTCTAATCTTCAACTAAAAGATACTTATAATAAAATTATTAATATCTTTTCAGAACTTGAATATCAAATACAAGCTGGACTTTCTATCAGAGAATCACTTACTTCTCAAACAAAAATCGAACTTGTAGACACTAAAATATCCGAACTTCAATTAGAAAAAATTAAAACACAAAAAAATATTGATTCTCTTTCTCATATCATGAATAAAGGGCAACAAATGTTAAAAGCTGCTCAAGCTATGCTCTCTGAATTGAAAAAAATCCGCAATTAATTAACTTGGAGTCAAAAATTTATAATAATTCTTGACTCCCTATCCCTAACACACTATAATTACAATATAAAGAATTTATTGATTGTGAGTAGAGTATAAATATCTTACTGCATAAATAATATTGATTCTTATCTTCTGTAAAAGATTTTTTGATTTCTTATTTATAACGTAAGGTCGGCACTCAAAGGGCGTTCTTACTTTTTTGCAAGAAAACTTATTACTGGTTACAGCCAAAATAAGTGTGTATTGATTAAATTGGAAGAACTAGAAGGCGATACCTTTTAGACTTGGTTAGTCGCAAGTCTCACAAATCAATAAATTTTTATTTTTAAATTCTTTTTTGGAATAATATTATGAAAGTCTTTCTACTTACTTGTAACAACGAACAAGACTCTTTTTCTGTCGATAATTCTGTTAAATGTGTTTCTAAAAACTTGAAACAACTTCAACACTTGTTACAACGCATTGAAAAACTTAAGCTATTCAATATCTCTTATTCTATTGAAGAACTTACTCTTCCTGATTCTAATGAAATATTCATACCCTTTCTATATTATTCAGACATCAATAGCTTTCATTCTCAATATTTCCTTAAATTTTCTACCTCAGAAAAAATGAATACTGATTTCTATTATCATTGGATTTCACAAGATTATTCTATACACGATAATGATAAAGAAGACCTTTCTATTCAATCTTTTACCGTTATGGACTCTTTAACTAAACAAAATATAATTGATATTGTCTCAGAACACTGTCCTGATTATCAAGATAAAGAATTACGACTTAAACTGATCTCAAAAGGACAATATGATTTTAGTTTAGACCACTAATTTATTTTATTTTTTTTGACTTTTTTGTTGTAAAACTACAGCCCCTTTGCTATAATTAACTCACTAAATAGCACTACGTAATATGTTTTTACTTCTTACTATCTTTTAAGGATACCTATTATGAATAACCCTCAATATGCTAAACCAGTTATCGGTACTCAACTTCAACGCCCTAGCCAATGGAAAAATTATGATGGCTTTCTTAACGGTTTTAAACCTAATCCAAGTGGTAACGGTGGTACTGCTTTTATCGGTTTTACTCGTGAAACTAAACGTCAGGGTATGACTGTAAAAGAAAATCATACCTACTATGTTAAAGTATGGGGCAACGATGCTACCCTTCTTCAATCTATGGCTGAACACAATAAAAGCCTTAAAGACTCTGGACAACAAACTGAAGTCTTTATGATGAACTTTAATGGTATACTTGACCACGTTAATGCTAAACAAGGTGAAACTCAATACGGTATGAGCCTTCGTGGTAACACCTTTGTACAAGTTGATCCTAAAACTTATACTGTTCTTCAAACTGCTGATAATTTCGCGGCTCAACAGCAACAACAACAAAACGTTGCTTAATATTTATTGATAACTTTTTAATTATTAAAGCCACTTTTTAGTGGCTTTTTTATTGCTTTTTAAAATTATTTTTATTATAATATAAATCTACTTTCTATTATTAGGATTACATTATGATTGTTAACTATCTTTTTTCTAAATACTTTGCTACTACCATTGTTTTTTCTTTACTACTTACACTTTTAGTGCCTTATACTCCTATATTGGCTATGCCTTTATTCTTTTCTTTGTTTTTTGTAAATACCATTGCTTTTCATCTGTTTTTACATAATAAAAAACTTTCTCAATTCTTTGAACTTCCAAAAGAAAATTTTGCTTTCTCTTTTAACTTTGTTTTCTATTCTATTGGATTGTTCTTATTGAATCTTTTATTTGATTCTTCTCAATCTACTTATGCTTCTTCTAATTACCTGCTTTTATTTATATCTATGATGATTATTCCTATTGTCTCTATTGATATTTCTTCATTAGCTGTTCGTAAAGATAAACTTACTTTTACACAACAAATTTCTCTTTTTAAATCAAAAGAAAAAATTAAAACATTATTGTTGTCTTCTTTGGTTTTTTCTCTCCTTAGCTTCGTTCTAAATCCCTTTTTAATTGTTAACATTATTATTGTTTATGCTTTCTTTATTTATTTTGTTCCTTCTAAATATTTCCAAGAAATTGATACAAAATAAATTAAAAAAATATCTAATTAAAGCCACTTTTTAGTGGCTTTTTTTATTTATATATACTATAATAAAACTCTAATCTTAAATAACTTTTTATTCAATCAATGGATACATTATGAAATCTATTAAAAAACAAATCTCAAAAGGTAAACAAGATCTTCAACTTGATGAAATGATTCAACTTGATGACCATAAACTACGTATCACTATTAAAAGTGATTCATACCGCTTTCAATGCCATGCTAAAATCTATGTCTGGTCTAAATATAAAGAAGAATGGTCTTTGATTGAGTCTATTCACCCTGATAATATGCAAACAGAAGAAAAACTCTCTTATGCCGTTAGTAATACTGACTATAAAAAATCTTTCCATCTCTTTGCTAATGACCGTAAACAACTTATTGACGTTGCTAAAAAAGTTTTAGCTTAATTTAAATTTTTATTATTAAAAGCCACTTTTTAGTGGCTTTTTTTATTTTTATCTTGTATAATATACACTTAAATTCAACTCTTTTATTTAAAAGGATTCTACCTTGTTTAATTTTCTTACTAAAAAAACAGATTCAAATTTGAATAATTCAACTATTCAACAAAATTTTGAGTTTACTGATTTTATTGATTACTTTGTTCTTGATTTTGATAACGAAGATCATAACCTTGATGTTAAAATTTTAAACAATAGTGTACCTGCTGACATATTCAAACACCGAAATCTTGCAGATCTTTTTTATGAAAAAGGGTTTGTTATTTCTCTTGACAAAAACTCTAACCCTCAACACGTTAATCCTAAATTTACCGCTGCCGTTGTTGTCTCTAAGGAAACCAGTGTACTTGGGAAAAATAAAGATGAACGAAATATTTATTTTATCTTTAAAAATAGATACTCTTTTAGTATTGCTGTTAAATCTACTGTAACTTCTCAATATTCAACCACTAAAATCGATGCTATACGCCTTGAATTTAAAACATTCCTAAATTCTGTATTTAAATATATGTCTTCTCTTTTGGTTACTATACCTAAACTTGAAAATCTTGATATTGATTTTAACAACATTACTAAACTTATTAATAAAACTGATAATCCCTTTATTATTGATATCTACAAATCAATCTCTATTATTCTTATTGATAGAATGAAAGAAATTGAAACTACAAAATTAATCGAAGATTGTGAACGTAAATATCATAAATACTCTAAATTTATAAACAGTTTTTAAATTAATTAATATTTATTTCTTTAAAAGCCACTTTTTAGTGGCTTTTTTTATTGCTTTTTAATTTTATATTTATTATAATATAACTATCTTATCTCTTTGGATTTATTATGAAAACCCTCTCTGAAAGTACTATAAATTTAAAAAGCGCTCTTAAATTTGAAGAAATTATTGCTTTTAATAACAATGTTTTTAAAATTGAAATTATTAGTGAAGAACATCAAAGGGCGGGTTATGCTAAACTCTCTTTGCTCGAACCTAATAAAAAGTGGAAATTAATCTTTTTCATTAAACCAGAACAAATGAAAACTGGATTTGATCTTGCTCAATATTATAATAATAATCATTTCTCTCATCTTTTTCAGGATGATAGAAAAACACTTATTAATCAGATAAAAAAATATAGCTTACCTAAATCTTTTTCTATTTTCTAATTTTATGTTATATTATTAACAATAAAAAAAGGATTTTTTATGAAAGAAGATAGCATTTCAACACAAGCTCAAAAAAATTAGACAAAAATTTTTTTTATTTTTTATATTAGCCACTTTTTTATTGCTTTTTAATTTTATATTTATTATAATATAACTCTCTTATTTAATAATATTTGGAAAGATTATGTCTTTTATCGAATCTATGAAAAAAATTAGCGTCATGGAATTCTTTTTTCTTCTCTTTTTTTGCTGCTTTAATTTAGGTGTTTTATTTTTACTTGGACTATCCTATGCTGCTCTTAGTTCTTTTACTATGACATTATCTTATTACATGCATCCTAATTCTGATACTACAAGCTCTGGTTTTAAATTTTGTTTTATCTCTATTGTTTTGGCTTCATACCTCTTAATTGCTATTTTTCTTTTGTTTTTTTTATAATATATTATAGACAATTAACTTCTCTTTTAGTATAATAACTTTATCAAATCAACAAGGGTTTATTATGAAATCTTATTTAGTAGCCAGCCTTCTTACCGCTTCAACTTGTATTGCTATTTATGGCTCTTTTCAAATATTATTTTCTTTATAATTTTTACGGTTGATTAATTATGCGCTTTTTTAAAAAAATCTTTAAGTCTTTTAAAAAACAAACCCTTGAATTATTTATGACTGTTGATAGCGATTTTGAAGGACATATTGGCTTCTATCGGGTTGATATTCTTAATATTGATAATCGCTTCTTCGTTATCTACTTTCAAAACTCTTTTAATGGCTTCTATAAAGTCTTTAATCGCTTTGAAAACGGCACTCTTGGCTATTTTAATTCTCTCGAAGAAGCTAAAGCCGAAGTCAATAATAAATTAGGTTATGGCTATTTCTCTATTCTAAATAACTTTGTTTATTTAACACAGAAAATGATGCCTATTAATTCAGAAAAATTTAAAACAACTTGCAATATTTGGGCAGATAAATTAAAATATAAATTTAATTTATAACAGGTAACTATAATGACTCGCAGCAAAAGCAATATTAATACTCTTATCGTTGAAAATGCCAAATTACTACAAGCTGATAATCAGGTTATGAAAGAAACTCTTCTTCAAATTCATGAAGCATTAGCTAATGACTCTATTCTTGAACAAAAAGAAGAAATTCTTGATAAAATTCAAAAAGCTCTCAAACTTTAATTAAGGAATCTTATGAAAACTCAAGATAAAATTATTCGTGCCTCAAAAAAACAACCTGTTGAAGTTAAATTTCTTAATGGACACTCCATTAAACGTGTTTCACAAGAACTTAACTTCTCCATTAATGGCACTATGCAATATCTAACTCTTATCTTTGAATCTAAAATTGTTGATAATATTAAAGGATTAACTGAAAAAAAAGAAGCTGTTGTTCTTTATGATACTAAATCTCGTACTTGTGGTACTGTCTATAAAAATTTAGCTGAACTTAATATTGTTATTGATTCATGTGAATTTGATATGCATCTTTTAGAGCTTGCTAAACAATCTCTTCACACCACAGAAGAAATTGAAATCGCAAAAGAAGAATTTATTCAAGCTATGCAACACTTTCATGAAAACTTCTCTTAATATTAAAATTTATTTTACCTTAAAGCCACTTTTCTTGTGGCTTTTCTCTTGATTTATTTTTTTATTTTTATTATAATATAATCTCTCTCAATGAATTACACTCTTTAAAGGTGACTTATATGTTTTTTACTTTCTTTAAATCTCTCTTTAATAAAGAAAGCATCTATACTGATAATGTTGCTGATTTTGTTGTCGATATCTTTAAATCTTTTAAAAACAACCCTCACGCTTGGACTATTATCAGAAGTGATAATAATTTCCCTGAAATCTCAAAAGGGAATACTATTGTTGATTTTAGATGGGTGGTTGATACTGTTAATACCGTTACTGTTGAAGTTTCTCATAAAAAATATGGCAGTTCTTTTTTTACTAGATTATCTATTGACGATGAAAAATATCTTATTAAATATCTTCTTCCATTAGTTAAAGATTTTATTAGTGGCGCTTATGATATTAAACAACAAATATCAAAAGATATGAATTCTTAATTTGCTTTTTTATTTTTATTATAATATAATATAATCTCTTTTATTGGACGGATCTTTATCATGCTTAAACTTGCTGCACAATCACAAATTTCTTTTGCTCTTCAATTAAATGGATTTGTTGATTTTTGTAAATCTGTTGATATTAATCTTCCTAAATTAGCTCAAAATAAAAATGATGTTTACTTTTTTAATTCATTAAACGATGAATTAATTTTTATATTTACCGCTATCGGATGGCTTGCTGCAAGCAATTATAATAAATTATCTCATTATATGGCTAAAGAACTTCATGATAATATTAAAAATAACATTAAAGATGCTTATAAAAACCCAAGTTTTATTAAATTTTCTAAACAATTTGATATTCCCACACCATCTTTTTTATTTTGTTTTAAAAATGAAGTAGATAAAATTGCTTTTATTTCTTTCTATAATGGCTTTAATGGTTTTATGTTAAATCTTAATAAATAGGATCACCATGAAAAGTATTACCATCTTTATCCCTGATTCTTTATCTTGGGAACTACAAGAAGAAATTATGGACGTTACCGAAGATTCTATTTTTGATGATTTTATTATCTCTTTTGAATCTTCCACTGATAATTTACTTTCTTTTTAATGTAATGAACCTACAAAGGATATTATTAATCAATATTTTCAGGACTTTACTTTTTCCTTTGTTTAATACAGATATGAAGAGTAAATGATAATTGTTCTTATTACTATTCTTGTTTGTTAATTATATTATAATATAACTTTCTTTATTAATTATTTTTTATTTTCTTCATCTTTTACTTGCGCTTTTTTCTTCATTTTGCTATAATACAATCTCTCTTAAAGAAAGAGATAAACAACACTTAAACAATAGAGGAAACCTATTTATGCAACAACAAACCAATCCTGAAACACAAAACACTCAACAACCTAAAACTATCTCAACAGCTAAAATGCGCGAACTTCATCTTCGTGGTATTTCTGTTCCTGCTGGTTATTTGGTTAAAGACTAATTAGAAACTCTCTCTCACTTTTTTAGGCTACTTTTTGTAGCCTTTTTTTTATTTTTAATTTATTTTTGAATTTTAATTATAATAATTCTTGTTTACACTTTATATCTGTATTGTCACTATTTTAAAACATATTGTAATTAAATAAATTCACTTTTATACACGATTTTAGTAGTTTTTTTTATTTTATTATAGTATAATCTTTTTATTCAATCAGTAGAGACTTTTTTATGAATCACAACACTCAAGAACAAGCTCAAACTCTTATTTTTAAAATTTTGGATAACTCTATTCAACAACTTTATTTTTATTATCAATATACTGATTTGATTTGTTATAACATCGAACATATCAATACAATTACTAAATCTATTTATCTTACATTGCAAAAAGCTAAAACAGCTAATATATCCGTTAACCCTGTTAAATTGGAAATTATTTCTCAACTTTCAAAAACTATCTTAACAGAAATTAGAAAAAATACTTAATATCTAATCTTAAAGCCACTTTTTAGTGGCTTTTTTAATTTTATTATTATATAATTATTACTCTTTCTTATTTGGAGTTTTTATGAATATTCTTACCACTGAATTTAAATCTGATTTTATTGATAATTTACTTACTATCTTTCATCTTTCTTTAAGCTTTGCTTCTCTTTTATTTGCCCTTTGGGTTAACTTTTTTTATTAATTTATTTGATATATCTTTATTTTTAAATTATAATTATATCTCTATCAATTAATAAGGCTTTATTATGAATCAAGATTCTCGTGCTCAATTACACTCTATTGCAGATAAAGCTATTACTACTGCTATTCAGAAACTTTTCTTTTTCCATCAAAATCCTCAATTGATTAAACTTAATCAATCAAATGTCATTGAAATTATTAAAATCACTGTCGAAATTCTTAAAGAAGCTAAACATTCTAAAATTCATATTGATTCTAAAAAATTAACCACCATTGCTAAACTTTCAGAGGATTTAATGTTTATTATTCAACCAGAAGAAACATCTAATATTTGTCACGATCCTGATATTAATAATGCTATTCTTCATTAACTTTTATTTTTTTATTAAAGTCACTTTTTTGTGGCTTTTTTAATTTTATTATTATATAATTACTTTATTGAAATCAATTAGGACTTTATTATGTTAATTAGAATTATTTTACTACTGGCTCTTCTTCTTTTTTCCATTACTATTTTAGTCCTTCAGTATGGCTTTAATACACCTCATTGGGATAATGCTTTTCTTGAAGCAAGCTTTTATGAAGGCTTCTTAAATGGTTATTGCCTTTTTATTAATGCTATTCTTTATTCATTACATATTGGTGAATTTATTGATACCCCTTTTTACTTTTTTGATCACCTTAATGCTAATCCTCAATATTTAAAAGGCTTTGTTTGTGGACTTTTTACTAATATTTTTATAATGATTTTTTCTAAAGCACTTGAATACAAAAACAATAGGTACTTATAATGAAAAATTTTTTGATTTTTTTAATTATTTCTTTAATTACTGCTGGTGGCTTTTTGTTTTGGGAAAATAAAAATTCTACAGAACAACCTAATTATAATCTTTCTCTATATGAAGTAAGAAATCTTGATTTTGAAGAACTTCCTGTCCTTCTTGATAATGATGCTACTATTGTCTTTACTCCTACTTCTTTTACTTCAAGTTCTTTTGTTCCACGAGTAACTGATTATCAATTAGCTGTTCCTCTCTCTATTTTCTATAATCAAGAGAAACAAAAATTAAATTATCAATTAATTTCTGATTTTGAATTACTACTTAATGTTATTTCAAGAGAATTTCAATTAAATGAAGTTTATGTAGATAGTGAATCTGTACTAATTAATATTTTAGAACCTGCTTCTCTTTTTGGGGATAGAATTCTTTTCCTTAAAGAATTTATTGACTTAAATGGTAAAAGTGAAAATGCCTTCTCTCTTGAATACTTCAATCAATTAATTAGTATTCTTGATAACTCAACTGTACAATCATTAAATACAAATGACGTTAAAGTGCTTTCTTATTATACCGATGAATTTATCTTTAATATCAGCAATGATATTATTAAAGCCTTTAACCCTACTATTAATGTAAAAAATAAATCTAAGGCTCAACAAGTTGTTTATCTTTTACAACATATTCAAAGTAATCCTGATTTATTAGATAATGAATATTCGCCTTTAAGTCAAGAATTCTTTAAAACTATTGATAAACAAAAAATTATTAATCAATACAAAAAAATACACAATATCTAATCTTAAAGCCACTTTTTTGTGGCTTTTTTATTTTTATTATTATATAATTACATTATTGAAATCAATTAGGACTTTATATGTTTGAAAAATTAAAAGCTATTTTCAATCAATCCATTCCAGAACCTATTGTTTGGGGCGAAGACGGTGAGCCTATTGATTATACTAAACCGCAAGTTTTTCATGGCGGCTGTCTTTCCTGTACCTCTCAAAGAGATCATGGCGTAAAACGCTGTAATGGATGTCAATATCAAAAATTTAATATGAATTTACCTGATCTTTCTATTAATGACAACGATTTTCATCTTGGACAATGGATTGACGAACAAACAACTACTGATGATTTAGATGACTTATCTATTGATGACGATGATGAAGTTATTGACTATTCAAAACCACAAGTCTTTCATGGTGGCTGTCTCTCCTGTACCTCTCAAAGAGATCATGACGTAAAACGCTGTAATGAATGTCAATATCAAAAAGCTGAATGGAATAAACCCAATTTAGCCATTAGAGACGAAAATTTTCATCTTTCTTTTTGGCTAAATGATAAATACCCGCATAAATACTCTTATTTAAAACCTATCGAAATTATTACTCTTTAATTTCTAAATTAAGTCACTTTTTTGTGGCTTTTTTATTTTTATTATTATATAATTATCTTATTGAAATTAATTAGGATTTTTTTATTATGATTATTAAATTTATTATTAAATTTGCTTTACCTCTGGCTGGTATTTTTTGCTCTCTTTTTATTTTAGTTCTTCAGTATGGCTTTAATACACCTTATTTGGATAATGCCTTTCTTGAAGTCAACTTTTTTGAAGGCTTCTTAAATGGTTGTTGTCTTTTTATTAATGCTATTCTTTATTCATTACATACTCTAAATTTAATTGATACTCCCTTTTTTTTCTTTTATTATACTAATAATCCTGAATATTTAAATGGGTTTGTTTTTGGTTTTTTTACTAATGCATTTTTTGTTTGGCTTTCAAAACAATAAGAGAACTATATAATGAAAAAATTTTTTATTTTTATTATTATATAATTAATCTATCTTAATAAATAAGGTTTTATTATGTTAGTGCAAAATCAAAAATTAATTAATCACGACAACCTTAGATTCCTTAATCGTTCTCGTGCTACTCGTATTTATCTCGATAATAAACCTAATCTGTTAGATCCTGTTATGGATGATATTTATATTATCGCTATCCCTCATAAGGATAACCATAACTTTCAATTAGGTGACACACTTACAGCATACTCTGAATATTCTGGTACTATTTTTCAAAATAAAACTTTTACTATTTTTGCTAATATTGATATGGAACTTCTTTTTGAATGCCGAAATATTAATACTCAAAAATATGCCTACTTTGCTGTTATTGAAAATTACAATATTCATTAATTTCTTCTTGATTTTAAAATTTTATTTTTATATAATAAACACTCTTAATTCAAAGGGTGTTTTTTATGTCTATTACTCTATACGTTCAAGACTGGAATAAGCAACAAACTACTTCTCAAAAAGTCTATGTTAAAGACGAATACCCTTCTATATCAAATGAAGCTATCCCCTTTTATTTTTCAGAAGAAGAAGGATACCTCTCCGATGAAAATGGTGTCTATTCTATTCAAAAATTATTTATTAATCCTTTTCCTGAATTAAATTATTCTAATCATAACTTTAAACTTCTCCTTGAAGCACTTGGTTATCAATTTGATTACTCTGGTGAATTTCCTGTCGAACAACTTCAAGAAGTTAATTCTAAAATTATTCGTGTAATCAATACTCAGAGCATTAATAACGCTACTGATACTTCTTATCAAAATAATAACCTTATTCACTTAGGGCAATATATAGAAGCTGTTAAACGTAAATTTAATGACATTCTCAATCTAATTCAATTTGCTATTAAACATAATAAGTCAGTTTATTGGGGATGAAAAAATTAAAGATATCGGGCATTATATTGATATCCGTTCTTGATTTTTTATATTTATTCATTTATTTTTAATTTATATTTTTATTTTGTTTATTTTTTAGACTAAAACTTCGAGTTTTTATATAGTTTAATGAATTTTTATTTTATTTTTTTCTTTGTTTTTGTTATAATATAATTTCATTCTTTAAATTAAAGGCTTTTTATGAAAATTTTCTTTATTGCTATTGCTACTATCGCTGGTTTAATTCTTTTTAATTTAGTAGTAAGACCAGAACTACATGATGACTCTCTCTTATTTCAGTCTCAATATGTCGAACATGGACAAGTAGAAATCACTATCAAAAATTCAGAACGCTATAATAACGGGAAAAATGGAAAATCTTATTATATCTTTACTGATAAAGGTCGGTTACTTATTGACGATAAAAAACATTTCTTTAATTCTACCATGCATAAAAAAGCATTAGCTAATATCGGTAAAACTTGTACTGCCACTGTTGATAGCAAAATATTTTCTCGTAATTGGGAAATTCATTATCTTTATTGTTGATTTTTAATTTTATTTTTATTATAATATAATCTCTTTCGTTAAAGGAATTTCCACATGAAATTATTTGAAATCTTCCCTGTTAATTCACCGCTTGTTCTTAAACTTATTACTGAATTACTTAATTCTAAGTTTGACGGAAAGAAAGTCGATACTATTGATTTTATGACACAAGTATTATCTTCTAAATCTGTTGATATGCAACATAACGATTGTGGTTATGTTGATGATATACGTATAGATAGTATGGAACTCTATGTTAGTGTTTCTGGTTATACAATTAATGATTCAAAAGAAAAAGAAAGTTTTGATGTTGATATTCCTTTTCTTGAAATTATAGCCTTTTTAAAATATGGCTAATTACAGTACCCTATATATTTAACTACTTTAAAAAAAGTTCACTATTTTAGTGGACTTTTTTATTTATATATTGTTTTTATTTTTTTAATTTGTTATAATTCCCACTTATATACAAATTAGGATAACTTATGAAAATATTTTTTAAAACTTTTTCTCTTCTTCTCTTCTCTTTAATTCTTCTTTTCCTTTTTATTGGTTTTTTGTTTTCTGAAAATTCCTCTGATAACAATCACCATTCTCAGGATAACATAGAATATAAACGTATTTATAGCTCTGATATCGAACCTGACACTTTTATCTCACCTGATACTCTTATTTCTTTCCCTTCTTCTTACTCAGAAGAAAAACACTTATTAAAAGCTTCTCTTTTTTTTACAACTAAACACTCAAATGTTGATTCTATACATTCTTTTGATTTTAATAAATTTAAAAGATTTTATAATCTTTATTCAATCCTACAGCACGGCTTCTATCATTTTAGAATTGATTCTGAAAAAAATGACATCCTTATCCTTGCCATTCAACAACCACGACAAAGACATAAACTTATTTCTTTCTTTCAAGAAGTTGATGCTTTCGTTTCTTTTCAAGAATACCTTCAATTTAAATCCATTATCTCTGTACATCTAACTGGCTCTCAGATTCATTCTTCTATTGAATCTCTCGATAATACAATTAAAGTCACTTTTTCTAATATGTTTCAACTTCTTCTTCCTCAATCAAAGTTTGATCTTGATAATGCTAAAATTATACTTGATTTTTTTGAATTAAATAACACTAATAAACCATTCCACAATACTTCATATTTTATAAATGCTAAAAATGACTTTACTATTAACAACCCTGAACTTGATCTTGATTTATTGTTACAAAATTATAAAAATCACTACAATAATGTTATTAACTTAAATAAAAAAGAAAATATTAATAAATTTAAACTTAATAACTACATTAAAGTTCCTAAAAATGATGATGATGTCTGTTTTGTTAAAATACCTGATAATGTTCAAATTGATTATTCAACTATCGGTGAAACTAATTTTACTTTTGATGGCTATACATTAGATACTTATAATTGTAATGAAAAATAATCTTTAATCCTAAAAAAAAAGCTCACTTTCTTAGTGGGCTTTTTTTATTTCTAAATAAAAATTTTTACTTTTAACATTATTATAATACCTATATGCTTAAATTTTTTTATATTATGAAAAGCACGAATTCCCCTTTTAACATATAATAACAAATACCGTCTATATTTGTCAAGCTTTTTTAGAAAAAAATAATTTATTTTTTAATTAAATATTTATTGTTATTTATCATTTTAATTGCTATAATTTATTAAATTCAATAAAACATAAGACATATTTTTATGAACAACTTTTTAAAGTCTATTCTTATTGGTTCTATTCTTTCTCTATTTCTTTGTCTAATTATTTTTGGAATTACTTCACATGATTCCTCAAATAAAACACAAATCGAAAATTCGCAAAATTTAGAAACTGTTTTCTTTTTACATATTTCTAAAAATACTGTTATTCAACGAGATACTATTATCGAATTCCCTGATTTGGGCGGATATGGAGATGATAGGGTTAAACTTAAAGGTGAACACTTCTTTAAAGCAACTCATTCAAATCTTGGTTATGAATCTAAATTTGATTTTGAATACTTAAGAGATTTTATTGATCTTTTTTCTTTCTTAGATTCTTTCGACAAATATACACTCTTATCTGATAAAGAAAATCAAGATATTACTCTCTATTCACAAACACATAAAATACCAATAATTTCTTTATTTGGTCAAAATAAAAAAGCAACTATTTCTTTTGCTGAATATCTTGAATTTAAATATATTATTGAAACTCATTTGAAAAATACACATATTCATAATCTAATTTCTTTGTTTGATTCGAGAATTAAAATTCAAATTGCAACATTATTTAATTCAACTTTACCTTATAAATCTTTTAAACTTAATGAAGCAAAAAATGTTATTGATATTTTTAATATCATTGAAAATAATAAACCTTTTTCTTATAATAAGTACATTGAAGAAGTTAAACAAAGTTTTATCAATCAATTTGAATATGATACACAAATATTACTTCATAACTATACAGTACACTATAATACTGTCGTTAACTTTGATACTGAAAAAAATATTGAAAATTTTAAACTGAATAACTATATTAAAGTTCCTAAAAATGATAATGACGTTTGCTTTGTTAAAATTCCTGATAATGTTCAAATTGATTATTCAACTATCGGTGAAATTAATTTTACTTTTAAAGGCTACACATTAGACGCTTATAATTGTAATGAAAAATAAATTTTAATTAAAAAAAAGCTCACATTAAGTGGGCTTTTTTATTTTTGATAACTTTCTATATTTTATTACCTTTATAAATACAACTCCATACAACACTATACTAAATGTGAATATAATTAACGGCATCATAAAAAAATCCCTAAAACTATATACTCTCTCTTTTTTATTGTTCTTTAATACCTTTACCTCTCTACCTATATTCTTATTACATGAATCTTCCCTTGAATAACCATAACTTCCTATAACTATATTTCCTTCCTCTGTTTCTACTTTTTTATAATGATTTATATAAACCCTTGGTGGGGTTCCTGTCTTTAATTCTCTTGATACACATGATACTACTTCACCCAATATCATCTCTGACTCTTTATAATCTGTTATTGTTTGGCTGAAAATTATTATAAGGATTTAAAATCAGGTAAATTCTTTGAAGAAGAATCCTCAACCATACTTATTAATTTCTTTGAAGTTGTTAATTCAAAACAAAGCACTTTTCCTAATGAAGTTATTGCTAAACTTGAAAATAAATACAATACTCAATTAAACTTTAATACCGAATTAGCACTCCATAAATTTAAAGCTCATTATGAACATGTTAACAGCATTAACTTTAAAGAAGCTATTCTTGATTTTAAATACAATAACTTTGTTAAAATGCCACCTAATGATAATGATGTTTGCTTTGTTAAAATTCCTGATAATGTTAATATTGGTATTAATATTGTCGGACAAGTTAAATTTGTTTCAAACGGATATACATTAGAACCTTATAGTTGTGCTGGTGGATTAAATATTCAATAATCTTTATTAAAAATAAACAAAAAAAAAGTCACTTATTGTGGCTTTTTTTATTTGCTTTTTAAATCTATATTTATTATAATATAATCTCTTTCAACAAATAAGGTTTTTAACAATGAGACAATTTTCTAAACTTATGCGAGATGAACATGATAATATTTTTTTTGGAGTTTTATCTGGTATAGCTCTACATCTTAATCTTAATGTTATCTTTATCAGAATTGCTTTTATTTTTGCTTTCCTTGCTCTTTCTCGATATGGCTTAGGATTTGAATTTTCTTTAATTTATTTAATCTCAACACTAATCATCCCAAATTATAACAGTGATTATGATTCTTCTTCTTTAACTGATACAGATTCTGATTGCAAGACAGAATAACATTTTTAAATAACTTTTTTTACTCATATTTAATGCACGGATGGGAAGTTAAACTGGATTGGATTAGAGCACATTGGTATAAGGTGAACTATACAAGTTAATTAGTAGTCATAGGTAATAAAACCTCTTTGTTCGACTCATAAGAGCTTACAGAGACTAATTAGCGACTAAACCCTATCATATAGATAGGGTTTTTTTATATCTATTCTTTTATTCTGAATTTTTATTTGGTTATTGACTTTTTTTTAATCTAATTCCTCGGATTTTTATATATTTTGTTGAATATTTATTTGATTTTATATTAAATTATTGCTATAATCTATTCGACTTTTTAATAAGGATTAAAATACATGACTGATAATAATATTCATATTAGTGATTTCTACTATGACAGTTCTAAAACTTTTATTCGTGATGAAAAATTAATTAACACCACCGAACAACGACAATTAATGAAACTTAATGGGCGATATGCCTGGATGAAATTAAACTCTGGACACCTTACCCCTTGTGGTACTATTTTACCCTCTTATATTCAAACAGATGAAGACGCTGTTGATTTTATTCTTCACCTTACTAATAGCTTTAATTTAGGCATTGAAGAAGGGCGTAAATCTCTTAAAAAAGAAATAAAAGATTTACTTTCTTAATTAATTTTATTTTTAGAGTTGACCAAATTGATTAAAAAAATTATTAAATTTAGTATCTTAGTTGCTTTCTGTTTAGCCTTTATGATTTACTATTTATTTTCTATCGAATTAATTGATTCTGTTTCTGTTTGGTCAATTCTTTTTAACTTTTTTTAAATCTTATTGACTTTTATTCCTTATTTATATTATAATATAAATCTCTTTTAAACAACTAATCAGAAATCTCTTTTATGAAATTTTATAAAAATCAAACTGTCTCTATTAGTGTAACACAACCTCTTACCTCTACACTAAAAGGAACTATTATTAGAACAACTAAAACTAAATTAGTTGTCGATATACATAATCATAAGATAACTGATTTTAGACGCTCTGATCTTTCTTCTATGACTGATCATAAAATATTTAAAGCAACTATACAGGAATAAAATATTATGATTATGATGACTTTACCTGCTGGCATTGTTATATCTTTTGTATTTGCTGTTTTGGTAGCTATTATTTTTACTTTTGCTTATATTAGTCATTTAAAAAACAACTCTAACAACTTTATTCAATTTAAAAATATTTATAACAATCTTCTGATTGATTCATTTTATTCTGATAATAAAAAATTAAATAATACTATTGAAGAATTAAGAAAATCCAATAATCACTTAAAGATTAAAAATAAACTTCTTTCTGCAAATTATTCCAAAAACAAAAGGAAAAATTATTCCAAAAAGAAATAAATTTTATTTGATTTATCTTTTCATATTTTGTATAATTAAATCCTAATCGAAAAAAGGATTAATCTTATGACACTTAAAATTAAAGAAGAAAAACCACTTAAAAAAATTAAATTAGATCTTACTGGTGAAGACGGTAATGTTTTTGTTGTTATTGGATTAGCCAATAAACTTTCTAAGCAAATAGGTTTAGAATTTGATCCTATATGCAAAGATATGATGTCAAAAGATTATGGACACGCTATCCGTGTTTTTGAAAAACATTTTGGTGATTTCGTTGACATTGAAATGGATAGTGGAACTATGAGACAAGTTAATCCTTTTCATAATTTCTAATTACAATATTTATTTAATCAAACAAAAAAAGCCACAACTTAGTGGCTTCTTTTTTATCTAATTATATTTTAATATAAATTTCTTTGATTTCTTCCTGATGTTATTTCATTGACTACTTTTAAAAGAAAATGAGAAAATATTTTTAAATTCACTACACTTACAAAACCTATCATTAAAAATTCTAATAATGCCATTTACCCTCCTTTAAATTTTAATCTATTATATCAATATATATATTGTTGCTCAATTCATTTTAATTTTTATTTTTTTCTTTTTGTAAATGATAATAGTTATTAATCTTCTTTTTATTTATAGTTATTTTCTGTATTCTTTCTATAAAGCCTTTTAAGACCTTTTCTTATAAATTTACATTTCTTTATGTATTACTACCTTAATCTTAATACAATTATTTCTAAGGACTATTATCTTTATTTTAAAGACTACTTTGTAATATAGAAATCTTTTTTATTCTCTGGCTGGTGGATTTATTTTCTTAAAATTTAGTTTTATATTTTTTTTTTTTTTGATATAATACAATCTCTCTTAAAGAAAGAGACAATTATATTTACACAATAGAGGAAACCTATTTATGCAACAAACTAAACCACAATTTAATGAATACTCTGAATCTATTTCTGTTACCAAAATGAAAGAGGCACATTCAAAAGATATTCGGGTTACTTCTCAACTCAAAAACATTACTGAATCTCAAATGAAACAAATTCATTCTGTCGGTGGTTATATTCCTAATGGTTATACTGTCGTTTAATTTTTTATTATTTAAATTCAAATTTTTTACTAAAGGTCACATTTTTTTGTGACCTTTTTTTTATTTTTTTATTTTTAAATTCTCTTGACTATCTATTGTTTTTTTTTGTATAATATCTCTATCGTGGGATATAAGCATCCATTATTATATCAGTATTTTATATTTCAATTATTATTAATTTTTTCTTATAAGCTTTATACAATATTAAAAAACAAGAGACTCTTTTATTAATTTTAAATACATATTTTTCATTTTTTTTAATTGATATTTTTCTTTTTTATTGTTATAATTATCATATTAAATAAATAAGGAAAACACATGGAACTATATAAAACAAATCCAACTAAATTAATGGTTATGGCTGCTGTCATTGATGAAGAAACCAAATTTTTGAAGTTTTCTGGAAAGATGGATGCTTATGCAAGTGATTTATCTTATGCAGCAAAATATGGAAATAAACCTGATTATTCTTTTATTGATGTTGATTTTGAATTTGTAGATCAAGACAAGGCTACACTATTTTCTGATCTTACTGAGTTAGTTAAGGTTGTTGAATTTGATTATAATAAAGATGACAAACTTGGCAAACTTTTAACTGAGAATAATATTTCTTCTGAAGAAGTTATTATGCAAAATATTTCAGGAACTCATGTTACAATTTCTGTTATTAATTTGAAAGTTCTATTCTCTCACTTAGGAATGTAATTTTTATTTTCTTTAAAATTAAAACGGGTATATTTTAAAAATGTACCCTTTTTTTTATTGATTTTCTTTTCAAAATATATTATAATAAAACAAACAAATCAAAACATTATTTAAATTTGTTACTTTTGTTTTTATTAAGATTTATATAATATCTTTAATAAAATATTTTATTCTTTTATCAACAAAGTTATTGTTTATCTTTTATTTTTTTGTTATAATTACCATATACAATAGAGAATCAAAACATACAACCACTCCTACTAAGTTAATTGTTATTTCGTATTTTATTTAAATTAAAACTAAGTTTTTAAAATTTTATTAAAAGCTGAATGCTTACACAAGTGATTAACCTTATCCAGTAAAATATAGAAACAAACCTAATTATTTTTTATTGATACTGAGTTTAATTTTATTTAACAAGGTAAATCTACATTATTCACCACTCTTACTTAGACAGTTATTTTTTTGAGTTTCACTATAACAAAGATGATAAATTTAATAAACCTTTAAATGAGAATAATACTTCTTTCAAAGAAGCCATCATGTAAAATATTTCAGGAACTCATGTTATAATTTCTATTATTTATTTGAAAACTTTATTCTCTCATTTAGGAATATTGTTTTTATTTTTCTTAAAATTAAAATGAATATATTTTAAAAACTTATCACTTTTTATTGATATTTTTTTTGTTATAATTTTAAAAAATATTAATAAATAATACATCTTAAAATTAATTATCACCTTACTCATTTATGCAACCACTCTTGTAAAAATATTTTTTATTCATGTGTATTGATATATAAATATGAGCATATATAATTAAAATAAAAGGATAAAATTAAATGATTTTTTTTTAAAATATTGATTAATTTATTGATTTTATAGTTATTATTTTCATTATGATAACTTTATATTTTTTCAATAAAACATTCACTATAATTTGTAAAAGTAAATACAATTGCTTCTTTATTTTGTATTTTTTATAGTATATTAATTGATTCTTTTGTCATTTTACTTACTAATTCTATTATTACAATTTTACACTTATAAAATTATTGTTTTAATGGTATATTACTTGATTTAAAAAAAAATCCTATTTACTTTTTAATTATTTTTTTTGCTTTTATTTATATACTAATATTAAATAAATTTAATATTTTTATTCATAAACTATTGATTGTTTTTTTGTTTTTTTATTAAATATAAAATGCATTTTGACTTTTAAAAGTCAATTACATTTTTATTTTTATCTTATTAAATTGCCTTTATTTTTGTTAAATTAATATTGTTTTTTTATTTAAGTTTTACACTTTATTTCATGTACCACCTATAAATTACATGTTAATTTTAAAAAAGCCTTAATATTAACACTTATAATCAATATCTTTTGCAAGTTAAAATTAAAAAATTTTCCAATTCCCCCCCTTACTCGTTATAAAACATGTTATTAGTAATATTTTTTTTATTATATCTATTTCTTTTATTTATCAAGGGATTTTTAAAGCATTTAATAAAGTTCATTAATCATGTATGTTTTAACTTTATATTTTGTATATTTGGAAAATAATATATTTTTTTTAAAATCTTTTTTTACTTTTATATCATTAAAAAAATTATATTTTTTATTGTATTCTTTTTATTGAAAGTAGTTCACTAAATTTTGAATTATATTTTATTATTGTTATCATATTTATTCTATTAATTTTCTTATCAATTTATTTTTATTATTAGTATTATTTATCAATTTAAACTAATCATTTTTTATAGAGATTTATTTATTTTTAATCAATCTTATTTTTATTAAACATGTCTATTAATTAAAAATATACTTATTCATTTATTTTTTTCTTTCTTATTAACTTTTATTATATTATATTTGTTATTGAATTATAATTTTGAATAGAATTTTATTTTTTTTTATTAGCATTAATTATTTTATAAAACTTTACTTAATGCTCTATATATTTTTTATAAATTATTTAAAAATTTAAAGTTATTATTTTTTTGTTTGGTATTAAATATTTTACTGTCTTTGGGTTATTGGTGCTTTTTTATTTTTAGAATTAATAGGTTTATATTTATTATTATTTTTTTTATAAAACCTTATTTAATGTTCTATCTATTTTTTTAATCAATCATTTAAAAATTTAAACTTATTGTTTTTTTTAATTAGCATTAAACATTTTAGTTATTTTAATTTATTTTGGATTTTATTTTTAGAAGTAATAGTTTTATATTTGTTATTATTTTTTTTATAAAACCTTATTTAATGTTCTATCTATTTTTTTAATCAATCATTTAAAAATTTAAAGTTATTATTTTTTTAAACTAGCATTAAACATTTTAGTTATTTTAATTTATTTTGGATTTTATTTTTAGAAGTAATAGTTTTATATTTGTTATTATTTTTTTTATAAAACCTTATTTA
>Ga0208300_100467_pt1 | contig 29073 bp, 24 predicted proteins | sample 23_taG_FD_184096 | JGI IMG/M metagenome (GOLD analysis project Ga0208300, IMG submission 184096) | Marine viral communities from Cariaco Basin, Caribbean Sea - 23_WHOI_OMZ (SPAdes) (version 2) | ecosystem: Environmental > Aquatic > Marine > Oceanic | place: Caribbean Sea: Cariaco Basin...
CGACGACTCCGCCCTTGCCAGAAAACAAATGGCCCGGGCCCTGCCGGAGGGGCTGCGGGGGGATGTCAGTTACGCAAAAGACGGCGTGGAAGCCCTTGAGAAATTGCGGAGGCATGAGGCAGAGCTGATGTTCCTGGATCTGAACATGCCGGAAATGGACGGCTATCAGGTACTGGAGCAGATCCGCGAGGAAGACCTGCCGGTCATGACCATCGTGGTTTCCGGCGATATCCAGCCCGAAGCCCGGGAGCGGGTGAAAAAACTCGGCGCCATCGATTTCATCAAAAAGCCCACCGAGACCTCCCTCCTGCTCAGCCTGCTGATGGATTACGGGATCTACCGCCCAGGAGACCTCGAAGACGCCGCACTGCGGGATGCCACCCTTAAGAATACAGGCAGCGCCAGCCCGGAGATTTCCGTTTCCCTGAACGACTACCTGCAGGAAATCTCCAACGTGGCCATGGGGCGGTCCTCCGATCTGCTGGCCCGCCTGCTGAAGGTGTTTGTGAAGCAACCCATTCCCAAGGTGGCCTTCCTCGCCAATTCCGAACTGCACATGGCGATTTCCTCGGTCAGCAACAGCAACACCTACTCCGCCGTATGCCAGGGCTTTACGGGCGCGGGCATTGCCGGAGAGGCACTTCTGTTGTTTGCGGATGCCAGCTTCAGGGACATGGCGGAGATGCTGCACTACGAAAACCTCGAAGGCGAGACCGTCAACGTCGAAGTGTTGATGGACATGTCCAGCATCCTGTTCGGAGCCTTCCTCAAAGGCATCGGCGATCAGCTGGATCTGAAGCTCGGCCTGGGCCACCCCACCGTACTGGGCCAGCACCGGCAGATCACCGAACTCCTTGAGCACCACAGCGCCCGGGAAGAACAGCTGCTGTGTATCGAAATCTGCTACACCCTGGAAGACCGGGATATCGAATGCGACATGCTGATCCTCCTCACTGGCGATTCAGTACCTTTTCTCGAAGATCGCCTGCAATATCTGGTGGACTGACCGATGGCCATTAACGACTTTGAAGCCAACTCCTTCCACTGGCTGGTGGACATGCTGGAATCCGTGGAAGTGGGCCTGGTGGTGCTGGATCTGGATTTCCGGGTGCAGGCCTGGAACGGCTTTATGGAGAACCACAGCGGCATCACCGCCAGCAAAATCCGCAACCAGGTGTTGTTTGACGTATTCCCGGATATCCCCCAAGCCTGGCTCGCCCGCAAGGTGGACGCCGTTGCCCTGCTGAACACCCGGGCCTTCACCTCCTGGGAGCAGCGGCCCTACCTGTTCCGGTTCCGAAATACCCGGCCGATCACCGGCACTGAAGAATACATGTTCCAGAATCTCACCATCAGCCCCCTCTCCGGGGTTACCGGGCAAGTCGAGAAAGTCTGCCTGATGGTGTATGACGTTACCGATGTTGCCAGCAGCAAGCGCGCCCTTGAACGCGCCAACGAACAACTGGCCAAACTCAGCATGACTGACCGCCTCACCGGCCTGCTCAATCGGGGTACCTGGGAAAACCTGGTGGATGCCGAGTTCGAGCGCTTCCGCCGCTACGGCCACACCACCAGCCTGGTGATGTTCGACATCGACCATTTCAAACCCGTCAACGACACCCATGGCCACCTGGCCGGCGACGAAGTGATCAAACACACCGCGAGCATAACCCGCGCCAACATCCGCCAATCCGACAGCGCCGGCCGATACGGCGGCGAAGAATTCGGCATCATACTGCCGGAAACCGACGCCGAAGGGGCACGGATCATCTGCGAGCGGATTCGGGAAAGCATTGAACAGAGCGTGGTCGAAACCAGCGTGGCGCCGATTCGCTATACCATCAGCATTGGCATTGCCCAGTTAACGGATGAACCCGAGAACTATATGCAATGGATGCAAAAAGCGGACGAGGCCCTATATGCCGCCAAGGAAGGAGGGCGCAATCGGGTAGTGGTGTCTTAAAATGGGGTCAGATGAAAATGGGGTCAGATGAACTTTTCATCTGACCCCATTTTCATCTGACCCCATGTTCAGCCCTCACCACTGGATTTTCTGAACCAGTGCTGGTAAGTTTTCCGCCAGTTGTTGTTTGTCAACCCGACCAGGATGTGGTTGGCGTGGAATTCGGGGTCAGATGAAAGTTCATCTGACCCCAACTTCAGGGATTGAAGATATGCCCCAGGCAAGCGGATTGCAGTTTACCGCCCGTGTTGGCGAACTCCCCCCGGATCTATTCTCAGTGGTTGGCTTCACCCTGGCCGAACGCCTTTCCGAGGTGTTCCACGGTCACCTTGAGCTGGCCAGTACCGCCCCGTCGATTCAGGCTCCGGACATTCTGGAACAACCGGTTGATCTCGCCGTCTGGCAGGACGGTGTGCCGCTTCGGCGTTTCACCGGCGTGGTCAGCGAATTCGCCCGGGGCGATGCCGGCCACCGGCGCACCCGCTACGAACTGGTCATCCAGCCGCCGCTCTGGCGTCTGGGCCTGATGCACAACAGCCGGATCTTCCAGGCCCAAGGCACCGATGCCATCGTGCGGACCCTGTTGGAGGAGCGGGGTATTATCGATTCGGTTTTCGATCTCAAGCGCCCACCGCAAGAGCGGGAGTATTGCGTCCAGCACCGGGAAAGCGACCGGGCCTTTGTCGAACGCCTGGCCGCCGAGGAAGGCTGGCACTACCGCTACGAACATGGCAGCGTGGACGGCGAGATTCAACCGGCCCTGGTCATTGCCGATCACCACGGCGATGCCCCGAAACTCGCCCCGGCAGAGTACAACGCCAAAGCGGGTGGCAGCACCCGGCGCCCGGTGGTGTATCGCTTCCGATATGAGGAGCGGGTGCGGGTGGCCTCCGTGGCCATGAAGGACTACACCTTCAGGAATCCGGCCTACGCCCTGATGCACGGGAATGCCACCGGCGGATTGCATCATCGCGAGGACTACCAGCACTACGACTACCCTGGCCGCTTCAAGGCCGACGCCAGTGGCCAGCCCTTCACCGAAGCCAGACTTCAGTCCCTGCGCAACGACGCCCGCACCGCCACCGGGGAGAGCAACCGCCCGGATTTCTGTGCCGGTGCCAAGGTAGAACTGACTGACCACGGCAGCGACGCCCTGAACCGGGAATGGCTGCTGACGGCGATCACCCACACCGGCACCCAACCCCAGGCCCTGGAAGAAGAGGGCGGCAGCGAGCCGACCACCTACCATAACCAATTCCGCGCGGTGCCCGCCGACCTCCCCTGGCGGCCACAAACCCAACACCGCCCCCGGATGGACGGCCCGCAGATTGCCATGGTTACCGGGCCCGAGGGTGAAGAGATTCACTGTGATAAGCACGGCCGGGTAAAAGTCCGCTTTCCGTGGGACAGATACAGCCGCAATAACGAACACAGCAGCGCCTGGCTACGGGTCAGCCAGGGCTGGGCCGGCGGCCAGTACGGCTTCATGGCACTGCCCAGGATGGGCCACGAAGTGATTGTCTCCTTCCTGGACGGCGACCCGGACCAGCCCATCATCACCGGTCGCACCCACCACGTCACCAACACGCCGCCCTATGCGCTGCCGGAACACAAAACCCGCACCACCCTGAAAACCAAAACCCACAAGGGCGAGGGCAGCAACGAACTGCGGTTTGAGGATGAGGCGGACCAGGAACAGATCTACCTCCACGCCCAGAAAGACCTGGACTTGCTTACCGAGAACAACCGGACCGAGGTGATCCGGAACGATAGCCACCTCACCGTCGAGAACAACCGCTTCAGCCACACAAAAGCCAATGAGCACTGCACTGTCGACGGAGAAAAGCGCGAATCCGTAGGCGGCGATTGCAGTCAGAACATCGGCGGCACCTTCCACCAGGCATCCGGAGCGGGCACCCTCAGCGAAGCCGGTACTGAAGTACACCACAAGGCGGGCGCCAAGGTGGTACTGGATGCTGGCGCTGAAATCACTATTTCGGCGGGCGGCAGTTTGCTCAAGCTGGATCCGAGTGGCGTGACGCTGGCGGGGCCGGGGGTGGGGATCAATTCTGGGGGTTCGCCGGGCAGCGGTTCGGGGCAGGTGGTGATGACGGCCGAGATGCCGCAGGTTATTGAGGGTGACCTGCCCCTGGCCGCCGAGCAGAAGGCATTGGCGGAGGTTGATCAGCGGGAGAATGCCCCAGCGATCAATGTAGGGTCTCAGCTCGCGGCGCTCAGGAAGGGTAAAGCCACATGCCCGGCCTGTGAGGAGCGAAACTCATGAGCCGGGATTGCTGGCCCATGTCGGAGTCGCCGTTTGCTCATCTTCCCTGGCCTGACCATCACCCTGTTGGGCTTGTCCTGGACGGAGTCACTATTCCGAGACTCGGTGAACAGATATACCAGTGGGCCGGCGATCAGCCCTTTGATGCGGAATGCCTGTACATAACAACCCGTTGGGAGGCCGTTTCGGACCTGTCCCCGTGGCTTGTATGGCTAAGGGGGCCGGAAGACCCCGTGCTGGAAGGGTTCCTTGAGCAGGGGGTTCTGAAAGAACAGGGGTATCTGCTGGTTTCAGCGACAGACCGCGCGACCTGCACCCGCTGGATGCGGTCTCATCTGCAGATAGAAATAGCGCCGGGCTATGAAGAGCTGATGCGCATCTCCCATCCGGCTCTGGCCAGGATGGTGATCGGGGGCAATCTGCCTCGATTCCCTATCAGGGCCGTGGATCGGTTGATTGTTCCGGATCGTATCAGCGAGCAGTGGCATCTGGTAGAGCCCCCGGCTATCCATCCTCGCGAGACGGTTAATAAAACCGGAAAAATAATGGCGTCGCCAGAATTGAGGGACGCCTTTGAAGCCTTCAATCGACGCAAAGACACACTGCAGATATGGAACAGCCTGGAGGAGCCGGTGCGCAACCAGTTGGGTGGCCCTGATTTAAGGAATGCCTACCCGGCACTCCGGAGACTACTGGATGAGGCACTTGGCAGCGGGTGCCGCAGTTTGCGGGACGTGATGCAATGCCTGTTCGCAACACTACCACGACAAGCCGATAGAAATGCCGTGATGGAAACGGCACTCCCATTGGATCAAGGATGAACAATGACACGGATACAACGCCCCACGGACGACCGGACAAGCAACGATCTTTTATGCTGGGAACTGCCAGGCACCCCCATTGATGAGCCGGCTTCCTGCCCACTGCTGAAAACCGTGCACCTGCTGCCCATTCGGTATGGCCGGGTGGAAGTGGCACCTGCCGCTACCGACCCCGGCTACCCTTACTCACTGACCTCCCGCCCTCTCGGTTATCGCCTTCTGAGGCATGGCTACCTTTATGTCCTGGATGCCAATGCCGGGGAGCTCCACGAGTACCTGCATGAGGACGGTGAACTGACAGGCCATAACGATGGCAGGCTGGAGTACCCGAAAAAGCACACCCTGTACGTTTGCTTTACCGACGTGCCCTTGACCGAGAGCAAGAAAGCCCAGGTACTCGACAGCCAGGAGGAGCGGGCGCACTTCATGCAGGAAATCGACCTGGCCAGCGCCTCGCCCCTAAGCGGTGGTGAATACCTGCTTACCCCGGATCAGGCCAGGGAGCGGGTGGCCGAATTTTCCGAAGACGTCGCCCCAGAACCCCCCGAAGGTGCCCACTCGCAGGAAGGCGAACCCTACCACTGGGAGAACCAGCCCTATTACCACAAAAGCCGGTTTGGCAAGCTGATCAAACAGCAGGGCATCGACGACCCCTCCAATTGCCTCTGTCTTGTCCTGATAGACGATGTGGGCGTGATGCTGGACCTGGCCCAGCATCAGGATGATGTGGTGGGCTGGATCGAGAGCTGGACAGGCGGGAAAGACGACGAGCGAGACTATTTTCTGGGCACACTGATTGAATCCATGACCCTGCTGGACGAGCAGGGGGTGGATTCCCTGATAGCCAATTCGGATCACCCTGCCATTGTTTCCATGCGTCAAGATCTGGAAGCCATGTCGGAAAGCGACCGTTCAGACACCCGGTCGGCATTACTGGCAGCACTGAGACAACTCGAGGACGAAACGAGACCCGGCCCCGATGACGCATCGTTACCCCCAGAAGTTAAATCAAGGGTTGAAGAGATCCGGAGTACAGCGAACCGGACCAATGCTTACAGCATCCTCCCAAAAATGCAGAGGGCGGTTGACGAGTGGTATCTGCAACAAGCCATGGAAGGGACCCCGCCGGAGTTTGTGGATTCCCACATTGAAGGCCTTATCGCACTGGAGAAGGATCACCGCGAGAGTCTGAAGGCGATTCTCGAAGGGCGGGGTTTCGGACATCGAGGCATCAATGACCTGATTGACCGCGAGGCCATGGACCAGTTCATGGCAGCCCAGCGAGCCAAACTGGCTCGCTGGCAGCAGCAGCTGACGGACATAACCCGAGATCGCGTCCAACTGCTGACAGACAATCGCTATCACCAGGGCGCGTGGTATTTTGACCCGGAAGACGAGGTGCAGATCGAGGCCGGCCTGGATCTGGAGTACGCCTGCCGGAAAGACATCTGCCGTTCCGACGAGGCGAGTGATGGCGTACTGGAATGGCTGAAACAGAACCCCCAATACAGTCGCCCCCTGTTCCAGACCCTGCCAAAGAGCCACCGCTCCGAAGACGGTGAACTGGCCAAAACCTATGTGGCGGTCGGCTCTGCCGGCTACGCGGTGGTCACTCGAGCGGTGGATTGGGTGCAGCGGATAAAAGCGGCAGAGCAGGGCAAGCTTCCGGATTTTTCCAACTACTCGCAGCTCATTCAGCAAAAATCAGAAGCGTTGGGGGATACGATCTCTCCGGCTATTGCCCGGGCCCAGGGGCATGCTATTGGGGAGCTCTACAAAGCAATCGACAGCCAGACCCTGCCTGAGCTGGATGATCTCTTCCGGGATCTGCCGTATTTTTTTAAGCGTCGCATGCTGGACGCCATAGACCAGGGCAAAGCCGAATTCCGCATTGCGTCGGCAAGCGAGTTGGCGACATTTCGGGACAACCTCAGAAAGATGCTGCAGCTGGACCAGCGGATGAAACAGCTTCTGAACGAGCACGATGTTGCCAAATCAACCCATGGCCATCGTTCTGAAAAAGCCCAGGGACTGGTGGCTGAATTCAAGGCCACTCGCGAAGAACATCGTGAGATCGGTAAACGCGTGGCCGCCGCCCTCAGTCCGGTTGAGGAAACCGACACCAGCCTGAAGCTCGAGCCAGCCGTTACCGGTCGTGCCGGCCTTACATTGGTTCTGCCTGCATTGGATCAGCAGGAACTGGGGCGACTGGTGGGGCACTTCCGGCGAGGCCTGACCTCTGCTCCCCGAGTGAACCTGATGGGGGATGGGCTTGGGGTTTTGGTGTTTGGGGTTCAGTTGGCTATTTTTGGAGCTGCATTAGGTGAGCTTTTTTCAACGGATAACAAGCAGGGATTTTTGCAAGATAACCTGAAACGCGTGGGTGAGAGTTTTGGAGCCACCTTAGCAGCAGGTTTTTTGGCGGCTCAGGGCATCATGGACACTGCTTATGGTGCCAGAGCTCAGGCCCTGGCCAGTGCCTGGCAGCGCACCGCTGTGACTGGCGTAAATATCAGGATGGGTAAATTGCACGTTTGGCTTGGTGGTCCTGCCTATCTATCTGGCGCGGTCAGTGCCGGTATCAGCGCCTATAAGCACCGGGAAAACTGGTTGAGAGCGGCCCAGACCGGCAATGCCGAAGCCCAGGCTGACGCCGTGCTGGGTATGATTGGCAGTGGTGGTCTGGCGGGTACTAATGTCTATGGGCTTTACCGGACTGGCCGGTCGTTCTTTCAGGTTCTTGCCGCACGAGGAGCGGAAAACAAGGCTGTTGCTTGGGCCACTGCAGGCCGCACTTTGTCCGGTCTGTTTGCTCGCCTGAACCTGGCGGGGCTGGTGTTCACGGTTTTTGAATTGGGTAGTACCTGGCTGTATAACCGTCACAATCTGAGCGAGCGGGATAAATGGCTGCAAACCACGCCCTGGTCACGAGACCCTGAGCGGGTCCACAGTGGCTCACTTGACGACTACGCAAACGCCTTTGCCCGGATTGGCAGCAGTGTCACTTTGGATGAAGTGCCCGGGGAAGATGAAGAGCCTTCCAGATTACAGTTAAACTGCCACGGTTTGCCGGCGGACAGCCTGATCGAGCCCCTGGAAGGCGATGTGCCCTACCGACTGTTGATCGCCGCATGGCGCATACAGCCAGGACGAAGGGGGATGCTCACCCGCCAGCCGGAAACCTGGGTACCCTGCACCGGTGCCATCCTGGGTAGCCTGGAGCAGTCGGTCGATACCGGTCACCTGCAACTTGTCTTCAGGCCACCGGCCCACGAGAAGACCCGGCACGGCATCCAAACCCGGGATTTCAATTTGATGGTCAAACTGGAGACACTGCAGCCGGATGGGGCTTACACAGGCTCTGTGTATATGCTGAAGGCGACTCCGGACAGCCGGTATCCCCTGACACCCGTGCCGGAGGCACCGAAGGCTGAGATTATCTGGTGGCAACTCCGCCAGCCACTCATAATGACGGATGGTATTTAATGAACCCCAAAAATGCCCAGCCAGAACAGCTGCCCCGCGCGGGGCGCTCCGAACCCTTCCCGAGTGGCCGACTGACCTTTTTATCCCCCAAACCCCTGCCGACCGGCTTGCCGCCAGTAGATTATGGCCATGCGGTAGGGGAAGTGAATGACGGCTACTTGGATTTTGGGACGGGGGCAACCTCGGTATTTGGTTGGCAGGCCACTTTGGGTATCCCCTTTTTTTGCTTTTTGCTTTTTGCTTTTTTCCTCCCCTTCGTTGTCTTTCTTGGAGGGTTTTCTTTTGGTAATGGCTGGGAGGATGCTCTATGGGGGTGGCGAGTAACCTTTGATTATGCATTCTGGATAGCTGTTTGGGGAGGGCTTTTTGGTTTCTTCATGCTTTCGCTTCCCCGCTGGCAGGCTTATGCCAAGTTAAAGACCGTAATCCCCACCCGCTTCAACCGCCAGCGCCGCGAAGTGTGTTTTGTGCCGGAGGGGCAGAAAGAGCCCATCTTTGTGCCCTGGGAGGAACTGGTGGCCTGGGTCACCGAGGCCCAGGGGGTGACCGAGTACGGTGTACAGCGCCAGTACGGCTTCGGGGTGGGCTTTCTCCACCCGCAAACCGGCGAGAAGTACACCCTGGAGTTCCAGACTTATGGCCTGCCCCAGGCCATCAGCAACTGGGAGGCCATCCGGGCATACATGGAGTACGAGGTCCATGCCCTGAAAGAGATCCAGGACCCACTGGACCTTCAGGGCCCGGACGACCCACCCTGGGAAGGCGTTCACGTCTTCCGCAATGCCCGCAAACGCCTTCATGAGGAGTACCGGGACGGCAAGCGGGGACTGTTCTACGTAATTGGCTGGTACCTGTACCACCTGATGACCTTCTGGACCCTCCCGGACCGGCTGGTGGAGTGGGAGGTTAAAAAGATCAAACGCATGAGCCAGAAGGCGCTGCCCAAGGCCATGGCGGAGTGGTCTGAACCGCTGCCTGAAGACCAGTGGGCCAGACCCAGCGAAGAACTCAAACGCCAGAGCAGGCGCGTGCTGGAACTACTAAAAGCGAATCCCCGAAATCCGGTTACGGAAATCTTCGCTCAGGTTGGTGAAGAGTGTTCGGGCAAAGCTTCGATGATTGCATGACCGGGCCTGCCGACAGTCTGTATCTGGCCCCCGTTTCAAACCAGGTAGTCTAAGCAACTGGTTGCCCGGTCCTGGCAAGGCATTTCACAAAGGGATCAGGGGTCACAGATCAGGGGTCAGATCTTGCTCTTTGATCTTGAGAGCAAGGAACTCTCCCAACCCGTAACCGGCAAGGAGTCAGGGAATGGCCAGACCACTACGCCTGGGTACAGATTGGCTGCTTTCGGTATTCGGAACAAACAGAAGTCAGGCACAGCAGGCTTACGTTGACTTCGTCAGCACCGCCTGCCCCAGAAGCTCACCCTGGGATGACCTTAAAGGGCAGATTTACCTGGGAAGTAACCAGTTTCGCGAACGAATGCTGGAACACCTTGACGAGCCGGACCGTTTGAGCGAAGTCCCTGCAGCTCAGCGTCGTCTTGAGGCGTTGCTCCTGGAAGCATATTTTTGCAAAACTGAAAACCGTAATGCTGCTATCGCGGAAGCCTATGCCAGCGGTGGATATACGCTGAAGGAAATTGGAGGATTCGCGAACACATTGAACAGAGCGTGGTCGAAACCGGTGTGGCGCCGATTCGCTATACCATCAGCATTGGCATTGCCCAGTTAACGGATGAACCCGAGAACTATATGCCGCCAAGGAAGGAGGGCGCAATCGGGTAGTGGTGTCTTAAAATGGGGTCAGATGAAAATGGGGTCAGATGAAAAGTTCATCTGACCCCATTTTCATCTGACCCCCGAGTTCGTGCGCTGCGTCATGGTAGACAAGGCAGCCGTACGATAAGGTTCCAGCCTCAACCAAACGATCACAAGGATGTGGTGTTATGCCCAGAACCACGAGATTCTGCCCTCCCGGCGTTCCCCAACACGTTATCCAAAGAGGAAACAACCGCCAGCCAACCTTCAAAGGGCGTGTAGATTTTGCGTTCTACTGTCGTCTGATGGAGCAATATGCCGAAGAGCACGGCCTCGCCTTGCATGGCTGGGTACTGATGACAAACCATGTACACCTGCTGGCAACTCCTTCAACAGAGAGAAGTCTGTCAGACTATATGCAGTCAATTGGCCGGCGTTACGTGCGCTACTTCAACCGTCGCCATGACAGAACCGGCGGCCTTTGGGAAGGACGATTTCGATCCTGCCTGATTGACTCAGAAAATTACCTGCTTGGCTGTCAGCGCTATATCGAGATGAATCCGGTCAGCGCAGGAATGGTCAGCAACCCAGAAGATTACTGGTGGTCAAGTTATCAGTGCCATGCGCTCGGAAAAACCAGCGGAATGCACAGCCCCCACCCGCTTTACCAGGCTCTCGGCAACGACCAATCGGAACGCCAACGGCGGTATCGCCAACTGTTTGCCAAACCCATGCCCGACTTTCTCAAAGATCAAATCCGAAAAACGGTAAAAAGCGGCAAAACGCTCGGCTCGATCGAGTTTAAAAGCCAGCTCAAGGCCAAGTACGGCATATCCGACTGAAGACGGATTGGGGTCAGATGAAAATGGGGTCAGATGAACTTTTCATCTGACCCCATTTTCATCTGCCCCCGAATTCGCCTTACCTCGCTGCTATAATGTCGCACACACTTTAAACCAGATCCGGAATCAATATGACCGCAGTTGCTGACACTTACTGGCAAATGCCGCCGAACCAGAGTAGAGCACTAATGATTGCGCAGAAAGAGGTTTCGGTCTTTGTCTATGACGCCGTGCGCCTGGAGGGCCTCAACTTTACGCTGCCGGAGATACAAACCTTACTGCAGGGTATTACGGTAGGTGGCCACAAGTTGAGTGATCAGCAAATTGCCATCAACCAGAGTGAAACCTGGAAAGCGCTATTTCAAAGGATCCGGGAACGCCAGTTCCAGTTGGCCAAAGAGTGCGCCACAAGCTTGCATGCCATCGCTGCAAAAGAGGAGGCGTTGGAATGGGGGTGCTTTCGTTCAGGATCTGTGCTCATCGCCGGTACCGATTATGAACCTCCAGCCGCAGAAGAGCTTCCGGCTCTATTCGATGAAATGAAAGACAGCCTGGATGAAATCAACGACATCTACGACCAGGCCATTCATATATTCCTGACCATGGCCCGATACCAGTTCTTCTACGATGTGAACAAACGGATGGGCCGGTTCATGATGAACGGCCATCTACTGAACAACGGATATCCGGCGATTAATATACCCGCGTCAAGGCAGCTTGAGTTTAACGAGTTAATGCTTGAGTTCTACGAATCCGGTGACGAGACGGCAATGAACCGGTTTGTCCGAAGCTGCCTCAGCGAAAAAATCATCCGCATAATGAGGGAGTGAACTTGGGGTCAGATGAAAATGGGGTCAGATGAAAAGTTCATCTGACCCCATTTTCATCTGACCCCAAGTTCAGCCGTTAGTCCTGCTGCCAGCTCTGCACAGCTTCCTTACCATGCTTCTGACGCCACTCATTCAAGGTCTTGTGATTGCCACCACGGGTTTTAACCACTTCACCGGTGTGCGGGTTCTTGTAGGTTTTCAGTGGGCGCTTCGGGCGGCTGCCAGTTGCTGCATCTGCTTTGCCACCGGCCACAGAGGGATCAATTGCAGAAAGGATCTGAAGCACATCCTTCGGTGACTTGTTATGCTCCTTCATCAAATCACGAACCTTGTCTTCAAACTCCAGTTCGCCTTTCAGTGCATGGTCTTTTTCAAGCTGTTCCAGCTCTGAAGCAAGCTTTTCCATAAGCTGTTTTTTCTGGTAGTAATCGTTAATCTTTGCCATGGAATTAAAACCTTATTCAATAGGGGCCTTAAAAACTAAATTGGAGTCGACCAAAAGTCGCCAACAATAATAGACAAAACAATGTATCCTGGCAAAATTATTTATTTACGAAGCCTTAATAATAAATCCGGTCAATTTTAGCGGCTTCTGAAAAGTTCCCTGTACAAATAATGTGCTTACAACCCCGGATCCGCCTCATACAAAGAAAAAACACCCGGCGGATCAAATAAAACACCATCAACCGGAAAAACCTTCCGATGCTTCTGGCTGGCCTGTCGGGCCGCTACAGGATACAGTATCCATGGTAGAGGGCAGAACCGAACCAGCCACTACCAATGCGAAGCCAATCAGCCCGGACATCACCAAGTACCACCATGGATGAAAGCACCCACCTGCGCACCCGATCCTACCTGGTGGCACGCCACCAGCACCCGGCCTGGAAACTGCTTTCCGCCACCCGGGGGCCACTGGTTCTGAGTTGTCTGCACGCATTGCTGGAACAGAACCGGGAGGAAATCCTGTTCGAGGATGCCCAGCAGATGCTGGCGGACATCCTGCTCCAGCATGCCAACAGCGACGACCTGGAGCTGTCCACCGACGACCCGGCTGGCGATGCCCGGCGGGAGCTTCGGTCCTGGATTCGCCGGGGTCTGATTATCGAAAGAAACGGCCGGCTGATTGCCACCGACGCCTTGCAAAAGGCCCTGGCCTTTGCCGAGGGGCTTGATGAGCGCATCATGACCTCCACCGCATCCCGCCTGGCCACCGTTCAGCGGGAAATCGAAAACCTGGAAACCCGGCTGAACCCCGATGCCCGGAGCCGCGCGGATCACATTCGTCGCAAGATCAAAGATCTGGAACACGAACTGGCCGAGGTGGAAGCCGGCCGCTTCAAGGTACTGCAAGGTGGTGAGGCCGCCGAAGGCATTCGCGAGGTCTACAACCTGGCCACCAGCCTGCGGGCGGACTTCCGTCGTGTGGAAGACTCTTATCGCGATGCCGACCGACGCCTGCGCCAGTCCATCGTCAGCGAACAGCATCACCGTGGCGAGATTGTCGACCGCCTGCTGGACGGCCACGACACCCTGCTGGAAACCTCCGAGGGCAAGGTATTCCACGGTTTCCACGAACAACTGGGGCGGTCCACGGAGCTGGAGAACATGAAGCAGCGGCTGCGTACCATTCTCCGCCATCCGGCCACCCACCATGCCCTCTCCCGCCAGCAACAGGACGATTTACGCTGGCTGGTCATTCGCCTGATTCAGGAGTCCGCCGCTGTCATCAAGGCCCGGGCCCGCAGTGAGCGGGATGTCAAGGGTTTCCTCAAGACCGGGCTGGCGGCAGAGAATCATCGGGTGGGTGAGCTACTGAACGGTATTCTCAATACAGCACTGCAGATTGACTGGTCCAGCCATCGGGTCCGCAAGAGTGACACACCACTGCCCCCGGTGGCCGTTGCAACCTCCAGCCTGCCCCTGATGGAGCGGCTGAGATTCAAGTCCGCCATCGAGGAACAGGCCCGGGGCCTGGAACTGTCGGAGCAGGGCGTCAATCTGGAAGAGGTGGATGCGGAATTCTGGCGCGCCTTCGACGGGCTCGACCGGGAGGCCCTGTTCCAGGAAACCGCAGAACTGCTCAAGGTGACTGACCGGCCCATGAGCATTGCCGATCTGGCCAGCCACCTGCCACCTACCCACGATCTGGAAACGGTCGCGCTTTGGCTGACCATGGCCCGGGAGGCGGAGGTGACCATTTCCGAAGACCGCGAAGCTGTGGATATCACCGACAGCAACGGCCAGAAACTGCGTTTCCACGTACCGAAACTGGCACTCACCAGGGACGACGCAAACTCTATCGACTGGGAGCTATAACACAGCATGTCCGACTACTTTGACCGCCTGACCAGCCGGACGGACACTCCGGAAACAGGCGACGCGCAGAAACAGGGTGCCCCCTCACCGGCCCATACCGACGATACCGCGGCACCGGCTGCGGAAACTGACCAGTACACCGCCAGCAACCTGAAAACCACCGCCCAGGAACTGCTCAAATACGGCCTGCTGGAGGCGGATCGCAAACCCAACCTTTATCAGGTAGCCACCAGTCAGACTGCCGCCGTCAACCGGATTCTGGAGCCTTTCGACCTGCGCCTCAAGGTGGACGACATCCGCGGCCTCGCCTTCCTGGTGGTATCCGAACAACTGTTCCGGGACGGCGGGGAAAACGACGACGAATGGTCCCACCCCCTTGTGCGCCGACAGCGGCTGAACATGGAACAGTCCCTGCTGATTGCCATCCTGCGGCAGCACTTTATCGCCCATGAACAGGAAGCCGGGCTCGGTGCCGGCGACGCTGTGGTCGAGCTGGAAGAACTAATACCGCAGCTGCAACTCTACCTGGGTGACACCGGCAGTGACACCAGGGACCAGAAACGCCTGCGCAGCCTGATGGAGAACCTGAAAAACCACGGCATCGTCTCAGACATTGATGCCAACGATCAGGTAGTCATCCGCCCCATCATCACCCACCTGGCCAATCCGGAAAACCTGCAGAACCTGTTGCACCACTTTCGCACGCTGGCCGGGCAGGCCGCTGGCACGGACGGAGACGAGTCATGAGCCTGTCCCGGAACGACCTGTTTGCAACCGAGGTTACCCCGCCCACCGCGTATATATTGACCCACCTGGACCTGTATAACTGGGGCCCGTTCAATGGCCGGCACTGCGCGGAAATCGACCCCAGGGGTACCGCCATAATCGGCCCCACTGGCAGTGGCAAGACCACCCTGGTGGATGCCCTGATGACCCTGCTCACCCACCAGCCCCGCTACAACCTCGCCTCCACCGGCGGTCATGAAAGCGACCGGGACCTGATCTCCTATATTCGTGGCGTCTCCGGCGCAGGCAACAACAGTGGGGACAACAGCCATATCGCTCGCCCGGGCAAGACCGTAACCGCGGTCTGCGCCCGCTTTTCCAATGGCAACAAGGCCTTGCGCATTGGTGCTTTATTCTGGGTGGATGGCAGCAGCTCCGCCGCCAGCGACCTCAAGCGCCTGTGGCTGGTCTCTGAAAGGGACGACCAGGGCCTGGAAGACTGGCTGGCCATACACCACGAGGGCGGCGCCCGGGAACTCAAGCAGCACGCCCGGGACACCCCCGGCCTGCAGGCCAACGACAGCAAGAAAGCCTATCTCGCCCAGGTACGGCGGTTCTTCGAGGTGGGCGAAAACGCCTTCACCCTGCTCAACCGCGCCGCCGGCCTCAAACAGCTCAACAGCATCGACGACATTTTCCGGGAGCTGGTACTGGAAGACCACTCCGCCTTTGACCGGGCCTCTGAAGTAGCCAGCGAGTTCGATGACCTCGCAGCCATTCACAGCGAACTGGAGACCGCCCGCAAACAGCACCAGTCGCTGTTGCCCATTGCCGAAACCCACGAGAAGCACCAGGCCACCCGCACCGAGCTGGACCAGCAGCAAACCCTGAAGGATAACTTGCCGGTGTGGTTTGCCCAGGCGGGCTACCAGCTGTGGCGCAACCGTATCCTGAACCTGGATACACAGCTCGGGGAAAGCCAGAGCACCATCCATTCCCTGGAAACCACCGCGGCTGCCCTCAACAGCAAAGCCACCACACTCAAGGACATCTACCTGAAGGCAGGTGGTGCCAGCATCGAGCAGCTGCGGGAACAGATCAGCCTGCAACAGCGGTGGCTGGACGAGCGGGCCCGCGACTCCAGCGATTATCAATCCCTGACTCGCAAGCTCGGTTTGGATGACTCACTCTCCGCGGGCGCCCTCGCCGCCAACCAACAACAAGGCGCGACAAAGCTCCGGGAACTGTCGGCGCTGGAGGAGGAACAGGACGAGACAGTCCTGGACCTCCGGATCCACCAAGGCAAGCTTGCCGAAACCCTGACCGAACTCACCGGGGAGATCGACCGCATCAGGGCCAGGCCGGGCTCCAACATCGATGGCCGGTATCAGGAATTCCGCAGCGAGCTGGCCGAAGCACTGAACCTTGAGGAAGACAGCCTGCCTTTTGTGGCGGAACTGGTGGAGGTCAAACCGGAAGAAAGCACCTGGCGTGGTGCCATCGAGCGCGCCATCGGCGGGCACCGGTTGCGGCTACTGGTGCCACCCGCGGCCATGCAAACGGCCCTGAACCGAATCAACAGCCGAGAGAACCGGCTGCATGTGCGGTTATTGGAGGCCCAGGCACCCCAGACCCCGGCGCGGTTCCTGGAAGATGGCTTCACCCGCAAACTTAACTTCAAGGACCACCCTCACGGGGAAGCCCTGAAGCAGCTGCTGGCCGGTATCGACCGCCATTGCATCGACTCGCCGGAAACACTGCGCCAGACGCCCCACGGCATGACCATGCAGGGCCTCATGTCCGGCAAGAAGGGCTATTTCGAAAAGCGGGATAACCAGCGGCTGGACAAGGGCTGGATGACCGGCTTCAACAACCGGGACAGGCTGGCGGCCCTGGGCGACGAACTGACGGAAATCCGGCTGGCCGCCGGGCAGGTTGAGCAGCAGCTTAATACGGCACGGGCTGCCCTGAACGACACCAGGGATCAGATCAAGCTATACACCCTGCTCTCAGAGATCGATTTTGATGCCATCGACCTGCCCACAGCCCGGGCCGCGCAGGACGAACTGCAGGCCCGCCTCGAATCCCTCACCGCTCCGGATTCGGACGTGGAAAAGGCACGGCAAGAGTATGAAACGGTCAACAGGCAACTGGAACAGACCCAGCAGGCGTTGTCTGGCGAACGAACCCGCCATGCCCTTCTGGAAGACAAGCGAAGCCAGGCCACCGACCGATGCAAAGACCTGCTGGACAGGATCGGCGACGGCCTGCCGGCTGAGCAGCAGGCCCTGGCGGATAAACATTTCACCCCGCCGAAAGCCGACCAGTACGACCATCTCGACCAGTTGGAACGAGCCCAGCGGGAACAGCTGGAACAGGATATCCGCCTTCTGAACAAACGGGTGCAGGGCTATGAACTGAGCCTGACCCAGCTGATGGAAAAAGCCCGTTCCATCGACACCGGCGCCCTGGCGGAAACCGGCAGCGATATTCGCGACATCCCGGAATACCTGGAGCGGCTGCGGGTGCTGGAAGAAGAAGCCCTGCCCCAGAAGCTGGAGCGATTCCTGAACTACCTGAACCAGTCCTCGGACCAGGGCGTGACCCAACTGCTGGCCCATATCCAGAACCAGGTGGCCATCATTGAGGAACGCATTGCGGACCTGAACGCCACCCTGAGGCGGGTGGACTTCCAGCCTGGCCGATACCTGCGGCTGGAACCCCGCCGGGTTACCCACGAGTCCCTGCGCACCCTGGAGCGGGCCCAGCGCCAGCTCCGCGCCGACGCCCTGAAGGATGACCAGGGCGAAAGCCATTTCCGCGCCCTGCAAAACATGGTGGGACTGCTGAGGGATGCCGCCGACAACAAACGCACCGTGGGTGCCCGGGCGTTACTGGACCCCCGCTACCGGTTGCAGTTCGAAGTATCGGTACTGGACCGGGATAGCAGCACGGTAATCGAAACCCGCACCGGCTCCCAGGGTGGCAGCGGCGGCGAGAAAGAAATCATCGCCAGTTACATCCTTACCGCGTCGCTCAGCTACGCCCTGTGCCCGGACGGTGCCACCCTGCCTCTGTTCGGCACCATTGTGCTGGACGAAGCTTTCTCGAAAAGCTCTCATGCAGTGGCAGGCCGGATTATCTCAGCCCTGAACGAATTCGGCCTGCACCCCCTGTTCGTTACGCCCAACAAGGAGATGCGATTGCTGCGAGCCCATACTCGTTCTGCGATCCTGGTACACCGTAAAGAACTCCAGGCCACCCTCACCTCCCTGAGCTGGGAAGAACTGGAAACCCACGCCGAACGCATGGCCCGGAAAGCCCATGAAATCCCCGGCTGAACTGGCCAGCCGCCTCGCCCGGCAATGGCAAAACGCTGACCTGCGGGAACAGCGCCTGCTCAATGCCGACACCTGGCCGCTACGAATCCCTATCAGCAAGCCCACCGGCGGCACTGTCCGGGATAATCCCGGCAGCGTTCGCCAGCATCTGCAGCGCTGGCGGGAAATCACCGTCGGAAAAACACAATGGCAACAGGTACGGTTCCGCAGCGCCAACGACAACGTGGAAATACCCGTTGCCTGGGTGCTGGCATCGCCCAGCGAATGGATACAGGCAACCGGCAACAGCGAAGTAAGGCGTGAATATCAACGGCTCAGCCGCCTGGCCGCAGCGCTGGATGAGCGCTTTCACTCATTGATTATCCGAAGGCGCAGCCTGGTGCTGGATAAACCTGAAACCGACGTTATCCGGTGCGGAAAACTGGCCCGGCAACTCAGCCCCGGCTGTGCGGCCGGCAAGCCCCTGCGGGCGCTGCCCCTGGCGGGTATCGACAGCAAGTTCTTCGAACGCAACCGCCAGCTGGTCGTGCGGATGCTGGACATCCTGTTCGATGGCCAGGTCAGCGAAACAGGCCTGGAAGCGTTTCTGGGTGCGGAGGATGAAGGCCATCACTGGCTGCTGGTCGCGGATCTGGAGGGTGGCCTTACGCCTTTTTCACAGTTCCGGGTCCGGGCCAGCGAACTGCAAAAGACGCCGCTACCGGGGCAACACCTGTTGCTAGTGGAGAACGAACGCTGCCTGCATCAGTTGCCACACACTCCCGGCACCATTGCGGTCCTCGGCTCCGGCCTGAACCTGTCCTGGCTAAAGGCCAGCTGGCTCGCCGAAAAAAACCTCGCCTACTGGGGCGACCTGGATACCTGGGGCCTGACCATGCTCGCGCGCGCCAGAAACCACCAGCCCCACCTTACGCCACTGCTAATGAACCAGGCGGTCTTCGAACAGTTCGCGAAAGAGAACGCCGTAGAAGAACCCCAACCCGCCGAATCCGTTGCTCCCACCGGCCTGACAACCGGCGAAGCCGAACTCTACAACGCGCTCCTGGAAGCAGAACGGGGCAGGCTGGAGCAGGAGTTTTTGCCCGAAGCGTTGGTGCAGCGGGCAATCGGGGAGTGGGTGGGGAAGTAGGAGAGTGTGTTACAACCGCAAATCCGCTTCACCCAACGGCAAAACACCCTTCAGATCAAACAAAACCCCATCGTCCTTCAAATACGCCCGCAGCTCCTTCGACGATTTTTCAGCGTATTCGCGATGGGGTACGGCCAGAAACACCGCATCATAGGCACCGGCTTTCGGGGCATCCACCAGAGAAATACCATATTCGTGCACGGCTTCCTCATTATCTGCCCAGCAATCCGTCACATCCACGGCACAACCGAAATCCTCCAGCTCGCGGATAACATCCACAACCCGGGTGTTTCGCAAATCCGGGCAATTCTCCTTAAAGGCCAGGCCCATCACCAGTACCTTTGAAGAAGCAACGGTGTGCCCGGTTTTTATCATGGCTTTAACAAGCTCGGCCGCTGCATACGGGCCCATGTTGTCGTTTACCCGGCGCCCGGCGAGGATAATTTCCGGGTGATACCCGATGGCCTGGGCTTTATGGGTGAGATAATACGGGTCCACACCAATACAGTGCCCGCCAACCAGGCCGGGTTTGAAGGGCAGGAAATTCCACTTGGTAGCGGCAGCTGCCAGCACTTCATGGGTATCAATCTTCAGCCGCGCGAAGATCATCGAAAGCTCATTCATCAGCGCGATATTCAGATCACGCTGGGTATTCTCGATAACCTTTGCCGCCTCAGCCACCTTGATGGAACTGGCCTTATGGGTGCCGGCGGTAATAATGCCGGCATAAAGCGCATCCACTTCACTGGCAATCTCCGGAGTAGAACCGGAGGTGACTTTCATAATGCTGGCTACCCGGTGTTCTTTATCACCCGGATTAATACGCTCGGGGCTGTAACCCGCGTAAAAGTCCTGGTTGAACACCAGGCCGGAGACTTTCTCCAGAACCGGCACGCAGACTTCCTCGGTTGCACCCGGGTATACCGTGGATTCATAAATCACGATATCGCCCTTTTTCAAAACCTGGCCCACGGTTTCACTGGCTTTAACCAAGGGCGTTAAATCGGGCGTTTTGAATTCATCAATCGGTGTTGGCACCGTCACAATATAAATCTGGCAATCGCGAATGCCTTCAAGGTTATCCGTAAATGACAACCCGGATGAGACGGCTAATTCTTCCCGGGAAACCTCACGGGTAAAATCAACACCGTCTTTAAGGTCAGCAATGCGCTTACTGTTGATATCAAAACCGACGATTTCCCGTTTTTCGCCAAAAGCGGCCGCCAGGGGCAGCCCCACATACCCAAGACCAATGACTGCAATTTTCTTCATTTGAAATCCTTTCCCGGAATGTCCGATACCCTTTCAGAAGCATCATTTAATAAAGCGTTCGCCCACGATAGAGGCAAATCTTGGATCACGCCGCACAGTTCTTCACCAACGGCCAAGCACCGTTTTTCTCCGCATCAAGCACAATAACTTCAGCGATTGAGCCATCGTCCGCATAACTTATGTGGGTATTCCAATCTTGCGAAACTTCTTTCGCGATCTTTTTGTCGCTGAGATGGATTGTGAGAATATCATCTACTTCATCATAGGTTGTCCGCATTGCTCTCAGCCCTCCCATGAAAAATGGTGCATTGCCGTTTTCACTATCAGCTTGTCTTCAAGAGCTACCGGCACACACAACAAATTGTCAGAGCGTTCCTCAAATCAATGAGCAATCCATAATCTTTGCTCATCTTTATAACGAGTTTGCCCTTCCTCAATGACTAACGCCAGCTCAAGATCCGTTATAGACCGCGCACGCATCCTCTGCATTGCATGTCGCGTAATTCTGACTTCTCGACCAAAACGCTCTGAGTACAAAAAACCATCTCCTTCCATGGATAAACCTAGCTTGCAATCAAAACCTGCACTTCAGGTTACTCAACATTATCCAAGTGAAAAAAGGGGGCTGACCCCACGGGGTCAATGAAGTTGGGGTCTGACCCCACGGGGTCAGACCCCTTTTTCATCCATGAGTTAAGTCTCAACTCATGGCAGGAGCCAGTTACGCCAGAAGTAGCGCCGTGGTGGCTGATTTTAATCATGACAACATCCTTGTCAGTGAACTAGCTGTAAAAAGAAAGTCTCGCGACTGAGTGCAATGCTAAAACCTACCTCCACTGAGCCGCGTCAAACAAAAAACGTTCAGGCAACGTCTGAAAGTTGTTTTTCCAGGGTTTCTGGAAGCTCAAGGCGAGTGAACAGCTGAGCTGGATAGAGATAGTCTTCACCAGACTCATCAATTATGCGCATCATTCCGTGTGATGCGGCCGCCTCATCTTCAACCACCTGATACAGCTTCCTCGGTTCCAGGGAAGCTTCGAAGCCCTCGTTGTTGGTACAAACTGCAAAATGATGAGTCATAGGTTTACCCGAGAATTCGCTTGATCTTTATTTCCTTTTTGCCGATTCCAGAAGCTTCATACCAATGAATTTCGGCCTCCAAAACAGCTCAATCAGGCAACTCTATTGTGGCATCGCCTTTTCGCTTTCTCCACCGTCCGGGACCATAAGCCCTCTGGAGCCTCTGGAGCCTCTGGAGCCTCTGGAGCTCGCGAATGCCCGTACCTCGGGCAAACGTTTCGGGGTTTCGTACCCGCCCGATTATTCTGAAATACATTCGACCTCGTCCTTGAAGTTCATTGATTGAAAAGCCCGTGGAGGCATAAGCGCCTGCCTGAATCAGACCAAAACTCAGCAACCCAAACAAATAAATCGATTCAAAATCCTCATCAGCTCTTTTACTGAGCCGGTAACTTACCATCTGCTTCTAGCCTCTCCCTGGCCGCCTGGCAAATAACCTTACTGCCCATCCTGCAGATCAGCAAAACCTTCGGCTACAGCCTGCTCTAATTCAGATGCAATGCCGGCCTGGGCCAGCACCGGAAATTCCTTCATCAATTTGCCACTGACCCGGCCATGCTGGCGTATCGCCCGGATCATCCGATCGATGTGTTCATCAGGGCCTTCAACCCAATCCTTGATCGCCTCGCGTGTACGGTACCAGGCCCTCTGAAAGGCAGCCTGATGGTGCATCTCGTGTTCCAGGGTGTGGCGAACGATCGCGAACAGATATTCTGCTTGTTCGGTCAAGTCGGGATAGCGCCAGACAGGTGCCGCCTCGTCATAGGCATTAAAAACAAAGTCTGATTCAATACCATCTGCATACGCCACGCGTTCGTGGGTGAAATCGACCGCATCACGGTAAGCCGACATCAATGGCCGGGAGTAGCGCTCAAGAATCCGATCATACTCGGCCCGCCTCACCGCCGAGGACGTTATCGCCGCTGACACAGGCAAAATAAAGGGCTCCGGCACCACGCCGTCGCGGCGGAGGGTATCATTCACCAGAAAACGGGAGATTCGCCCATTGCCATCCGCCAGCGGATGAATAAAAACAAACCCGAAGCTTGCTACGGCAGCGCGAACTAACGCCTCCCCCGGATCGGTTCGCGCCAGAAAACACTGTAACCCTTCCAGCATGCCTGGCAACCAATCCCAGTGCGGGCAGACGTAATGCACAACCGCTCCGTAATCGATTGAGCTGCTCCCAACAAAAACCGGAGATTGCCGCAGGCCCGTCCGGATCGTAGTGGTACCCAAGATAGCCGACTGAAATTCACTCAGGGCGCGCTCATCAAGGGGAGAGTCCAGCCGGCCACAATACTGCTCCATGGCGGTGGCAAAACGGCGTATGCGATCCCGATGCTGCCCTTCGTGCTCGATCGCGAAACTGGCTCGGCTCTCTTTAATGGTCAGCCACACCGCGCTACGGCGTAAGATATCCGGCCCGAACTCACCTTCCATCGCTGAAAGCTGGTCGGCGATCCCGTATTGGCGGGCCTCCAACAATGAAGTCGTGCGACGAACAAGCGGGCAGAATTCAGGGGTCCCCGGCAGGTTGTCATTAATCCGCCAGCGGCGGTTACGGCGCACCTCAGTGGCCGCCGTAACGTACAGTTCGGGATCCAGGGCATCACGATAGTTGCCACCGACACCCTCCACTGCCAGGGTATTGCCGGTTAGCCATTCGTAGAGAAAACCAGCACGCCGGGCATACTGGCCGGTAGGTTCAGAGCGTATCCAGTCAGCAAGCGCCTCTGCGGGCAATGCCCCAAACAACCTTGCCAGAAACTCCAGCGCCACCCCTTCGTGTTTTAAAGCGAAGGTCAGGTGCGCGCCCAGCGTGCCTTGCGGGCGCATCGCCTCTGTGTAGTATTCCAGGCGGCGGCCGGCCTGGTCGTAGGTTTGGCGCCTACGCCCGATACGGCTCTCCAGCGGCAGCGGCTGGATTGCCTGCACGTCGTAACGTGCTGCCAACCAGGCATAGCCAATTTCATCACCCGCCATCGTGCTCAAAATGATTATCCTGCCAAAAAAACGATTAAAACTGCCAGCTTTTCAGAAAAAACAATTCTAGCAGGTGCCGGTCACGATATATATCTGGCAATGGCGTCCCAGTAGGGCTTCAGATCCCGGTATATCCGGGGGAATTCCGCCGCCAGAGAAGAATCGACGACAATTTCCAGAGATCCCTGGTGAAGGAGGGGGCTGCCCTCCCATGAAAAACCCGGCCTGGTCATAACACCACCCGCTTTACCACAGCCTTTGGAAACGAAAAATTAACCAACAGACCAAGCTCTTTCCCTGTGGCTTTGAGGTAGTTGATTAACTGCGGCTCCGCCGATATCGGCATTTGCTTCTGGGCTTTAAGTTCGATGATGACGGCGTTCTCGACCAAAAGATCGACCCGGTGTTCGGCAATGGGCTCGCCTTTGTAGTGGATAACCACCGGCACTTCACACTGCACCGCCAACCCGGCAAACTGCAGCTCCTGAATCAACGCCTTCTGGTAGACCGACTCCAGAAAACCTGCTCCCAGATGCCGGTATACCTCATACACACAGCCGGTAATACGGTAGCAAAGCTCTTTTTCCTTGAGCATCTTATATCCTTATTTTTAAGAACATTTTTGCCACTAAATCCACGAAAGAACACGAAAGGGAAAGACAAGGAAGCCCTGACTTTTAATCAGTCAGTCTTTGTTCGTGTTCTTTCGTGGATTTAGTGGCAAAAATCTTTATCTTTTCCATGTCAGGCCGCGTGATCACGTTTTGGGTGGGTTTGGTCGCCTTGGCCAGCCAGCAACCCCTGGATACTGATATCCTCATCCAACGAATCCCAGTGAATACCATGAACACTCAGTTCAAAGTCATCCCTGGCTTTTTGTTCCGCGTGCAGCAGACGTGGGAACCAGGCCAACGGAGCACCAATTGTGCGGCCGTCCGAAAGATTGACCCAAAGATTGTCTTCATCAAACCAGACTTTTTCAGGCGAAGTAGTCATGCCATGCATCCTCAAACCATTGTCGGTTTTGTTCTGTTACTTCCAACAATACCCGAATCGTACGGGCATCAAAACCATCATTGCGAGCTAGCGATACAGCTGGAGACAGCCAGAACTTCGCTTCTTTGCCCGCAGATCGGACGTGAACATGAGCAGGCTCCAGTGGATTGCCTTCGTTCGAATAAAAAAAGAACCTGAAACCTTGGTACCTGAAAATAACTGGCATAAATATCTCGCTACTCGGGAATCAGAACCTTAGATTCAGGAAACAACTCTTCAAGCTTCGCCAGAAGTGCCGCCTTTGCCTCCTGATCTCCATGCACCACCCGAATCTCCCTCGGAGCCTGAGGAATACCCTGAACAAACCAGACTAGGTCACTCTGCCCCGCATGGGCCGAATAGCCTCCAACCTGATGAATGCGGGCCCGGATGTCATAACGCTCGCCATCCAGCTCAACCCAGCCACCCCGAGGACCAAAGGTCAGAATATCCCGCCCGGGCGTGCCGGCGGCCTGGTAACCCACAAACAACACATCATTGCGTTTATCACCAAGCATGGCCTTCAGGTAATTCACCACACGGCCACCGGCACACATGCCTGAACCCGCCAGAACCACACACGGGCGATGGGACCGGGCCAGGTAATCCACTGCGTTCAGGTGGTCTTCGTGGGAATTGATTACTGTGAGCTGTTCGAAGGACAGCGGATGCCGGCCCTTGCGAACCAGTTCGGTGGCTTCGGCGTCCCAGAATGGCTTCAGGTCTCGATAGATTCGCGTGAACTCTGCGGCGAGCGGCGAATCGATAATGATTTCCAGCGAGTCCCAGGTGAAATTGGGGTCTGACCCCGTGGGGTCAGACCCCAATTTCATGCCCGCACCGACAGCACTGTCCCCAAACTCATGAATCAAACTCTCAATTTCGTAGAGTAATTCCTGAGTCCGCCCGATACTGAACGCCGGCACCAGCACGGTACCACCATCCGCCAACGCCCGCTCCAGAATTGCCTTGAGCCGAAGTCGCCGCGTGGCCCTGTCCTCATGGTCTTTGTCACCATAGGTGCTCTCAATCACCAGCCGATCCGCCCGCTCCGGAGACTCCGGCGCGGGAAGCAACGGCGCATGGGGCGCGCCAAGATCGCCACTGAACACAATGCGCTCTTCTGAATCCCCCACACGGGCATCGCACTCCACATAGGCCGAGCCCAGAATATGCCCTGCCCTCTGCAACCGTACCGACAGTGAACAATTATCCTCGGAAAATACCGAATGCCACTGGCGATAGGAAACCGGCACCAGCCGGGAACGGATCAGCCCCAGAACCCGCTCAATCAGCTGCCTGTCCCGGGTAAATCCGATCTTCAGTGCATCTTCCAGAATCTCCGGCAACATAATGGCCGACGGCTCCGAGCAGATAATCGGCCCGTCAAAACCCGCTGCCAGCAGATAGGGAATGCGACCCACATGATCAATGTGTACATGGGTGACCACCAGCGCCCGGATATGGTCGATGGGGAAATCAATGGCGAGATCCGAAGCAGAAGCACCCCGCCCTTCGTCCTCGCCCTGGAACAGACCGCAGTCTATGAGGATGCCTGCGGAGCCTGAGCCGGTGAAGCTGGGGTCTGACCCCGTGGGACCAGAGATGCCGGCAGCGTTGGCGCCAGTGAAGTTGGGGTCTGACCCCATGGGGTCAGACCCCTTTTTCATCCCCGCAGTCAGAGTCAATCCGGCCCCCATGGGTTCGGGATCGGTGCCAGTGAAGTTGGGGTCTGACCCCACGGGGTCAGACCCCTTTTTCATCCCCGGAGTCAGAGTCAATTCGTGGCAGGAGCCGGTTACGCCAGACGTGGCGCCGTGGTGAAAAACGTCAATCATGACAACATCCTTGTTTGCAGAGCTTCCCGTGGATCTTGAAATGCAAGTATTCCAGCAGCCTGTCGGACTTAAGTGATCGTCACGAGCAAGGTGGGAAAGCGGCACAGTAGATCAGCCTTAAGTCCGACAGGCTGCTGGTATGGATTTAAGGCGTTTCAGGACCCCGCTACTGCGCATCCGGCAGATCGGCAAAACCTTCGGCTACGGCCTGCTCTAATTCAGATGCAAGGTCGGCCTGCGCCAGCACCGGAAACTCCTTCATCAATTTGCCACTAACTCGGCCATGCTGGCGTATCGCCCGGATCATCCGATCAATGTGCTCGTCAGGGCCTTCAACCCAATCCTTGATCGCCTCGCGTGTGCGATACCAAGCCCTCTGAAAGGCAGCCTGGTGGTGCATCTCGTGTTCCAGGGTGTGGCGAATGATCGCGAACAGATATTCCGCTTGTTCGGTCAAGTCCGGATAGCGCCAGACAGGCGCCGCCTCGTCATATGCATTAAAAACAAAGCCGGATTCAATACCATCTGCATACGCCACGCGTTCATGTGTGAAATCGACCGCATCACGGTAAGCCGACATCAATGGCCGAGAGTAGCGCTCAAGAATTCGGTCATACTCGGCCCGCCTCACCGCCGAAGACGTTATCGCCGCCGAAACCGGCAAAATGAAGGGCTCGGGCACCACACCGTCGCGGCGGAGGGTATCATTCACCAGAAAACGGGAGATTCGCCCATTGCCATCCGCCAGCGGATGAATAAAGACAAACCCGAAACTCGCCACAGCAGCACGCACCAATGCCTCCCCCGGATCAGTTCGCGCCAGAAAACACTGCAACCCCTCCAGCATGCCTGGCAACCATTCCCAGTGCGGGCACATGCGTATTCCAGCCGGCGGCCGACCTGGTCATAGGTTTGGCGCCTACGCCCAATACGACTCTGCACCGGCAGCGGCTGGATTGCCTGCACGTTATAGCGTGCCGCCAACCAGGCATAGCCGATTTCATCACCCGCCATCGTGCTCAAAATGATTATCCCGCCAAAAAAACGATTAAAAATGCCGATTATTGGAAAAAACAATTCTAGCAGGTGTTGACGACATGATCCCAACGTATATCAGGACACCGCGGGCATGGAGTGGGCATAATTATTCAATTCAAAAACCGGCGCCTCACCCTTCAGCGGTCAACCCGACGTTCCAGGGCAACAGCGCTTGCGTATTCCGGCGAATGTGAAACTGGCCACTTCAAAAACAGTGGCTCAATACTCCTGGGGCAAGGGGGGCGATTTAACGGGAGAATGAGTGCCAGCGATCAATGGTTTGCCGAAATCCAGATCAGTGCCTGATCTCTGACCTTAATTGACTGACTTCTTCCACAGCCAAACCAGCAATCTCGGCAATCACCAGATCGCTCATCTCAGTACGTCTGATTAGATTGCGTGCAGCCTCCTTCCTGGCTTCATCTTGCCCTTCCTGACGCCCCTCAAGCCGTTCTTTTTTTACCAGATTCTCCAGATTCTCTGCCAACATATCTCTGTCCTCCACCAAACTGTTCAGCTGATCCAGGTGGATCTCGGCTCCCAGCCGACTCAAATGCCGCTTGAGCCAGCGGGTAATGATTCTATCGGTACGGTCCTTGTTCGGGTCTGACTGGATAATCGCAACCACCCGATCCACCGCCTGCTGTAACGCCTCCCAACTGTGACCGGCATTCTCCACACCAAACACCCCACTTAACGGTGTCTGGCGCAAGCCCAGCTCCTCATCCGTATAGCGCCCTTCATCCACCAGGTAATACCGCAAATGTGGTTGATAGACACGCAGGAAACCCGGTGGTTCCGGCTGAACCAGCTCATACACATCCTGCCGGGCAGTCCACCGTTGCGATCCATTGTACAACACGATGGGGAATACCGGAGGTAATCCACCACCTGGCGTTGTCACCCTGGTTTTCAACAGGTGGTCATAAAAACAGGCCACATAGTGCATCAACCGGATAGGCATGGTGTGATCCACGCGAGACTGGAACTCCAGCAGAATATACAAATACACTTGCTGGGGCACACCCTCCCAGGTGATGTCCACCGACCACACCACGTCTTCAAACTTCTCTTCAAACAACGGGGTAATGTAATTGCCGCTATGGTTTGTGAGGGTACGGAAGTCCATCAGCTCACCAATCTCAGAAGGTGCAAATCCTTCAATTAATTGCTGGACAAATTCCGGATGGCTGAACAGCTCCTTGTAACCGGTGTCGTGGTGATTCGTTGCCATGGGGTCTCCTGTCTCAATACCTGAAGTCTACCACAGCCACTGACCACCACCTCACCGATGAACCAGTAACCTAACGGGCGAGACCGATA
>Ga0208300_100468_pt1 | contig 29068 bp, 15 predicted proteins | sample 23_taG_FD_184096 | JGI IMG/M metagenome (GOLD analysis project Ga0208300, IMG submission 184096) | Marine viral communities from Cariaco Basin, Caribbean Sea - 23_WHOI_OMZ (SPAdes) (version 2) | ecosystem: Environmental > Aquatic > Marine > Oceanic | place: Caribbean Sea: Cariaco Basin...
TTACCGACAAAGACGGCAATGTCCTCTTTGACGGAGAAGTCACTCAAGACGACCTGGATAACGGCGTTAGCGTCGAAGTCCCGGTATCACCGGGCGACACCGAGGTCAGTGTGACCGCCACGGTCACTGACCCAGACGGTAATTCCAGTAGCGACGACGACAGCAAGCCAATCGAGCCGATTGATGACGTACCGCCCGCAGTTTCGGTTGAGCTGACCGGCAGCGGCGACGACGGTACCTACAGCCAGGACGAGATCGGCGACGACGGCACCGTCACCGCTGACGTCACCCTGGAAGAGGGGACCGAGGTCGGCGATACCCTGATTGTTACCGACAAGGACGGTAATGAACTGCTGAATCGTCTGGTCACCCAGGACGACCTGGACAACGGCGTTAGCGTCGAAGTCCCGGTCTCGCCGGGCGACACCGACGTCAGCGTCACCGCCACGGTCACCGATCCAGCGGGCAATACCGCCAGCGACGATGATAAGAAACCGGTGGACAGCGTACCGCCCGCGGTCACGGTTGAGCTGACCGGCAGCGGCGACGACGGCACCTACAGCCAGGACGAGATCGGCGACGATGGCACCGTCACCGCCCAGGTCACCCTGCAAGACGGCACCGAAGTCGGTGATACCTTGGTGGTCACCGACAAGAACGGTAATGAGCTGCTGAATCGTCTGGTCACCCAGGATGACCTGGACAACGGCGTTAGCGTCGAAGTCCCGGTCTCGCCGGGCGACACCGACGTCAGCGTCACCGCCACGGTCACCGATCCAGCGGGCAATACCGCCAGCGACGATGATAAGAAACCGGTGGACAGCGTACCGCCCGCGGTCACGGTTGAGCTGACCGGCAGCGGCGACGACGGCACCTACAGCCAGGACGAGATCGGCGACGATGGCACCGTCACCGCCCAGGTCACCCTGCAAGACGGCACCGAAGTGGGCGATACCTTGGTGGTCACCGACAAAGACGGTAATGAACTGCTGAATCGTCTGGTCACCCAGGACGACCTGGACAACGGCGTTAGCGTCGAAGTCCCGGTGTCGCCGGGTGACACCGAGGTTAGCGTCACCGCCACGGTCACTGATCCCGCGGGCAATACCGCCAGCGACGATGATAACAAGCCGGTGGACAACGTACCGCCGCAGGTCACGGTTGAGCTGACCGGCAGCGGCGATGACGGCACCTACAGCCAGGATGAGATCGGCGACGACGGCACTGTCACCGCTGACGTCACCCTGGAAGAGGGGACCGAGGTCGGCGATACCCTGATTGTTACCGACAAGGACGGTAATGAACTGCTGAATCGTCTGGTCACCCAGGACGACCTGGATAACGGCGTTAGCGTCGAAGTCCCGGTGGCACCGGGCGACACCGAGGTTAGCGTGACCGCCACGGTCACCGATCCCGCGGGCAATACCGCCAGCGACGATGATAACAAGCCGGTGGACAACGTACCGCCCACGGTCACGGTTGAGCTGACCGGCAGCGGCGATGACGGCACCTACAGCCAGGATGAGATCGGCGACGACGGCACCGTCACCGCTGACGTCACCCTGGAAGAGGGGACCGAGGTCGGCGATACCCTGATTGTTACCGACAAGGACGGTAATGAACTGCTGAATCGTCTGGTCACCCAGGACGACCTGGACAACGGCGTCAGCGTCGAAGTCCCGGTCTCGCCGGGCGACACCGACGTCAGCGTCACCGCCACGGTCACCGACCCGGCGGGCAATACCGCCAGCGACGATGATAAGAAGCCGGTGGATTGGGATGTCTCCGTCAATGTGCCCAACGACCATGACGCCACCACGCCGGATGGCGACACCTCCGATCAGGTGGTGTTCGAAAGCGGGCTGGCGGATGGCTCCGCGCCGGACGCTGATGACACCCGCGTCGAATCCAGCCTGACACTCACCGCCCCGGACGGCCTGAAAGACATGGGCGCGGTGACCCTGGCGTATACCGACGAGAGCGGCAATTCGGCGACTCTCGAACTGAGCAAGACGCAGGTGGAAGCGCTGGGCAGCGATCCGCAAACGCTGACCACTCAGTACGGCGAGCTAACCCTTAATGGCTACAGCCAGGCCGCCGACGGCACTATCACTTTCGACTACAGCTATGAACTGACCACGGCGCCGAGCGAGAATGTCGACGCCTTGATGGACAGCATCATCGTCACCGCCACTGATGAGGATGGCTCGACAGATAGTGGCGATCTCAATATCAAGATCGTCGATGATGCGCCGACCGCCAAAGACGATACTAACGCCGTGACCGAAGGTGCCGATACAAGTGGCAACGTGATCGGCGGCGATGGTGTCTCGCCGGGCGATGTCGCCGACACCGAGGGCGCTGACGGTGTCACAGTCTTCGCGGTGACCAGCGACAATGCGCCCGCCAACGATGCCACCAACACTGACGGCACGCTGGTAATCGAGGGCGAGTACGGCACGCTGACGCTTAACGCAGACGGCAGTTATACTTACGAAGCCGATCCGAACAGTACGAATGCCGATGTCCAGGATGTCTTCACCTACACCGTGCGTGATGGCGATGGGGATGAAAGCACTGCGACTCTGACCATCGATGTCGCCGATGTCACCGGTAGCCCGACCGACACCACGGGCAGCGTGGATGAGGCAGGTTTGGTGGATGGTACCGATGCGTCCGCCGACAGCGAGATCATCAGCGGTGCTGACCTAAATCTTCAGGATGGCTGGACGGTGGAGTCGTCTCAGAGCGGTACGACGTCATTGGGTAGCTGGACGGTCAATACCGATGGCACTTTCGATTACACCCTGAACAGTGAGGCGGATCACTCCGGCACGCCGCCGGCCGACAGCTTCGAGTACACCGCGGTCGATCAGTACGGCAATACCGTCACCAACACCGTGACCATCGGTATCGTCGATGATCAGCCGGTGATCAGCGTCGACAGTGGCCAGTTGGGCAGTATTGAAGTCGATGAGAGCGACTTCTCCGGCGGGGAGGTCAGCGCCACCGATGCCGACTTTATCGATGGCGTATTCGCGATCGATCATGGTGCCGATGGCGAAGGCAGCACCACCTATCGCCTGCAGGTCACCGATGGCGTGGCATCCGGCGTAACGGATACCGCCACGGGCGAAGCCGTTCATCTCTTTATGGACGGTGACGATGTGGTCGGTCGTGTGGGCAATAATCCCACTGGCGAGATCGCCTTCCGGATCGCTATCGATGGTGACAGCGGTGCCGTGACGCTGACGCAGACTCGTCCGTTGGAGCACCCGGATAGCAGCGACCACGATGATATCATCACCCTGAACGACGGTGCCCTCCAACTGGTGGCAACCGCCGTCGATGGCGATGGCGATAGCGTCGACAGCGATGCCGTCGATGTCGGTGGCCAGTTCACTTTCCGGGACGATGGTCCTGCCATCACAACGCCGCCTTCTAGCGCCTCGGTCAATGAAGCCAATCTGGCTCTGGGTAGTAATCCTGATGTGCCAGCGACTAGCGTATCCGATACCTTTGCAGTGGATTTTGGTACCGATGGTGCAGGGGATGTCCAGTTCAGTGAAGGGGACGCTGACTCGACAGTCTCTGTTCTTGAAGCTGCCGGCTTGGCGTCGAACGGGCAAGCGTTAGAATATGTCGTTAGCAACGATGGCCACACCCTGACGGGCTATCGCGGCGCTGACCGTAGTGAAAGTGGCAAGGTCTTCACGGTCGATATAACCAACCCGACCGCGGCAACACCTGGCTATGAGTTCACGCTGCATCGGCCGCTGGATCATGACGGCGGGGCCGAGACTCTCGATATCAACCTGCAGCATCTGACAGTCATCGACGGCGACAATGATACGGTTGAAACCGACTTCACCATCACCGTTGTCGATGATGACCCTAGCGTTGAGCCTAAAGCCATCACGGTGGAGGAGGATTCGGACGTCGGGTCGACTGAGAATACCTTCAATACCAACGCCGATGCGACGGGTGATAACACCACCATCGGTGATGGGAGCGATGGCACTGTGGCGCCCAGCCATGGCACCGCGACAGTCAATGCCGACGGCACCATTACTTATGTGCCCAGCGACAATTATAGCGGTGAGGATACCTTTACCTATACCACGACGACCGACAATGAAACCAAGACATTTACGGTTAACGTGACGGTCAATCCGGTTTCCGATGCGCCGGATCTGCAAGGTGGCAATGTCCAGATCAATGAAGATACTGCGGTCGCGCTGGGGCTGGAGGCGCCTAGCCCCGTCGATACCGATGACCAGAACGGTTCCGGCAACGCCGGTGACAATCCGGAGCTGCTGGGCGCTATTACCCTGACGACAGATGCTGATGCACCGGCAGGCACAGTACTCACCAAGGATGACGGTACGGAGTTGGAGCTCAACGGCGATGGCAATTACACCATCGTGATTGTGGAAACGTCGGGTGATACAGACGTGGACACCGACCTGCATCTATCCAGCGGTTTGCCGACAACTGACGTCAACTACCTGACCCAAGACGAATACGAGGCCATCAAGGCAAAACCGGCGGACAATCGTCATGAAAACTTCGATGTCACGGTCAGCGTGACCAGCTATGAGGTCGACGACAGTGGCGCTCAACTGAGTGGCGTGGACGGCGCGGAAAGTACCGCCCAGGTGGAGGTTGGTGTTCAGGCGGTGACCGACGACGTCGATCTAACCATCGACGGCGGGGATACCCATACCGCCTCCGTCGACGAGGACGGCGCGCTGGACCTTGGCGATCTGCTCGGCGCCAGTTTCGAGGATCTCGACGGCAGCGAGGAGCGCTGGCTAGAGATCGGCAATGTGCCGGAAGGCACGTCCGTGACGGTGAACGGTAGCACCATCACCGCGGGGGTCGATAAAACTATCGTTATTCCGGCAAGCGACCTTGGGGACTTCGGCGCCGGCACATCGACGCAGATTCCGTCGTCCCTGACACTGACGCCGCCGGCGGATTTCAGTGGTGAAATCAATAATATCACCGTTACCCTCAAGGCTCAGGATCATGACAGCGATGCGGGTGATAACAACGGTGAGGTGAAAGAAGACTCGGTCACGCTGAATATCGACACCCTGCCGGTCGCCGATAAGCCGGCCGATATCAGCGCCGAGGGGCCGGAGGATAGCGAGATCACTTTCCTGGCGGATCTTGCGGTCAGCGATACCGATGGCAGCGAGACGATCACGGCGATCACGGTTGAGGGAGACTCTGTACCTGCTGGTTGGACGATACTCGACCATGAAGGTAATGAGGTGACAGCCGATGGTTCCGGAAACTATGCCATCGATGTCGATAACTACCAGAATTATAATATCCGTCCCCCAGCCCATAGCAGTGAGGACGCAAGCCTGTCATTGCAGGTTACCGTGGAAGACACGAACGGTACGACCACCGTCAGTGATGATTTCAATGTGACGGCGGATATCGAGGTCACACCCGTCGCCGAAGAAATTGCCGATGATGGCGATCCCATCAGCGACAGCGACGGCGATGGCCAGCCCGATCTGACCATGAACGGCGACCATACCTATGGCACGGGCGTGGACGGTGTCGAAGACGAGTGGTTCGATCTCAATGACGGTTTCGACCTACAAGGCCCTTGGAGTAACCAGGACGCCGATGACTCGGAGCAGACCTTTGCGCTGCTGACGCCGGGGTTGGTCTCAGGCCAGGGCGATAATGCCGAGGGCTCCAGCTTCCGCTATTCCACGGATGGTGGCACCACCTGGGTAGAGCAGACCTATAACGGTTCGCCCATCGAAGTGTCGGTGGAATACCTGGACACCCTGGAGTTCAAGGCGCCGCGCAACCAGAAGGGCGAGTTCCAGATTCGCGTCGAGGCCAAAACGGTGGATACCGATAACGAGGGTAATACGGATACCGCTGTCTCTGGCGAAGCCATTCTCGACGGTATCTTTATCGATACGCCAGTGGCCGATCAGGTGTCCATGAGCGTTACCTCGCCCGCCGAGGGTAACGAGGATGAGCCGATTGAGCTGGATATTCGACCACAAAGCTCAGACCCTAATGAGAGCTTCACGGTCACGCTTTCCGGAGCGCCAGCCGGTGCCGTGATCACCTATGGGCCAGCAGGTAGTGAACAAACCTGGACCTCTACGGGCGAGAGTGACACCTTCGAGATCGAGGACTTCGACCGCAATGCGCCGTTGACCGTTACGCCACCCCAGGACAGCAACGAGGACTTTACGCTTACCGCAAGTGTGGTCACCGTCGATGAGTATGGTGGTGTGACCGATACCCTCGATACGCCGGTCACCAAGCCGATTAAGGTGCCTGTCAATGGTGTTGCCGATGAGCCCGATGTAATCACCGATACGCCGATCTATGTCGAAGAGAAGCTGGACGCCGACAGTGCCAGCGTCACGCTGAGCGATATCATCACCGCTAATTCGGGCGAACAAACTGGCGATGGCTCGGAGACGCTGACCTATCGCATCACTGGCCTCGACGAGCTGTTTGATGTCGAAGGTGCGACGCTGATTCGCGGCGAGGGCGCCGAGCGTGTCTGGGTAGCTACTAAACCGAGTGCCGTCACCATCACCACGCCGGAGAACTTCAGCGGCCAGGTGGACTTCTCGGTCACGCCCATCGTCACCGAGAACGACGGTGATACCCGGGAGAGCGACGAGCAGCAGGTGTCCTTCCAGGTCACGCCGTCGCCGGAGGCAGGGTTCAGCATCCAGTCCAGTCTGGCTGAGGATCAACTGGGGCAGCTCAACCTGAGCCTTGAGCCGCAGAACGGCGATACCAACGAGTCGCTGAGTTCGGTGTGGATCGAGGTTGCCAGCGTCACGGGCAATCAGTTCGAGCTCTACTACGGCAGCGATGGCAGCACGACGCTAGCCCAAGCCGCGTCGGACGGTGAGCCGGGCGTGGTCGAAGAAGATGGCTACTACAAGCTGACCGACGGCGCCTGGAACAACATCTACGCCCAGGGCGACGAGCACTTCTCCGGTAGTGCTGGCACCCTCGAGGTGCAGTACGAGATCACCGATACCCCCAACGCTGGCTATGAGGGCACTGTTGGCGACACCACAGTGGTCAAGAACGAGACCCATGAGGTCATCATCGAGGCGGTAACCGACATGCCAACGGTGACCATCACCGGGATCGAAAATGTCGGTAGCAGCGATGCCGTCATAGACGAGCCCGCGAAGGACGTCACCGCCGACGGTAACGATCATGTCGAGGTGACCGTCGATATCACCCAGCCGGATACCGACGGCAGTGAGTCACTCAAGTACCTGCTGATCGACAATGTCCCCGCCGGGGTTAGCGTCGTGGGAGGCGAGTTCGTCGGCCAAGTCGCCGGCGGTACCGGCAGCCAGTGGCGTATCGAGATCGATCCCGATGCTGCCTTCAATGGCGCCGACACCTTGACCCAGACCGTCGAGTTCACCATGGGCGATGGCACCCAGGTGGATGCTATCGAAAATCATGAAATCACCATCACCGCAGTGACTCAGGATAATGGCGCGACTAGCCAGGAGGAGCGCGGCAGCGATAGCTGGACGCTAACCGGCGAGGGCGACTTCGGCGATGGCGAGGACCCGAGCGAGATCATTAGTTGGCAAGACGCCAATGCGACCATGACCGAGGACACCGGTATGGCGCTGTCCGACCTGGTGACTGCCGAGATTGGGGACACGCCGGATGGTCGCAGCGCGGTGACCATCTCCAACCTACCGCCGGGCGCCGTGGTCAACGGTATGCAACAGACCACTATCGACGGCGAGATAGTGTGGTATGCCAGCACCGATGACAGCAGTAACCAAGGGCTGCAGGATCTGCTGGATGGCATTACGGTGACGCCGCCGGCCAATTGGAACGACAGTGACGGGCCGTTCTCCTTTGATACTACTCTGACGACTCAGTCGCCAAGTGGTGAGGAGAACTCGGCGACGATCAGTGTGACGCCGCCGGTGACACCGGTGACTGATACGCCGGTCGTCAACGTCTCCGCAGGCGATGCTGTTAGCGGCGAGGATATCGACTTCACCATCGACGTCTCCAGCCCAGCGGATGATCCCGATGTCAGCCTGGTGGATGGTCAGTTGGTGATCACGCTCGATGAGACCGGTATGACCAGCGGCGACGGTGCCTCAGGCACCCTGTGGTACAACGGCGAAGAGATCACGCCGGATGGCGACGGCAACTACGTGATCGATGGCGTCTCCGTGGGTGACTCGGTCACTGTGAGCTATCGCCCGGGGGACAATACCTGGGGCAATGTTTCGCTTATCGCTGAGGCGGTGACCCAGGAGACTGGTGCGGCTAATGAAGAGACCTCGACCGGGTCGAGTGCTTCCGAGATCGCGCCACCGCCACCGGAAGTTACTGCCAGCGATGCTGTCGGTACCGAGGACGAACTGGTCGAACTGCAGGGTCTGGACGTTTCGCTGCCGGATGCCTCTCAGAGCCTTGATGCCTTGCTGCTAGAAGGTGTGCCAGAAGGCTGGCTGGTCAAAACCGGTAGCGATGCCGGTTCGGCGACGCTGGCTGATAACGTTGGTGGAGGAGGCTGGTCGATTCTCAACGACGACGGCAGCATGCCGGACTTCGTGGGCCTGGTGCCACCGCGCAACTGGAGCGGTACCCTGGATGGCGCGGATGCCCTGACGCTTACGGCACGCACCAGCCGCAACGGTGAGAGCGAGACCACCTCCACTGACTTGGAAGTGGACGTTCTTGCCGTGGCCGATGGCATCACGCTGTCGCCCGAACTGAGCTTCGGTGACGAGGGTGACAAGATTCCGCTCAACCTCAGTGCCTCGATGGAGGACCTGGACGGCTCGGAAACCGCAACGATCAAGCTGACGGGGCTTGGCGAGCATGCCAGCTTCTTCACCGACGGCGGCGATGCGCTGCTGGATAGCGTCAGTTATGACAGCGGCAACGACACCTACACCCTGAGCGGTATCACACCGGCACAGATTAATGATCTGTATCTGGTGCAGGGGGCGATGCAAGGCACCGTGGCTATCGAGGCCTGGACCACGGATGGCAGCGAGGAGTCGGCGCATGTTTCGGATAGCTTCGAGGTCAATATTGCAGCCGTGGAGCCGACCTCCGGTGACGATACGCTGTTGTATAGCGGCTCACCGATTGATGCCCTGGGCGGCGAAGACACTATCGTGATGCGCTTCAATGAAGACCTGGAGCAGGACGACTACGCTAACTTCGATAATATCGAGCGCCTCGATCTGACGGAGAGTGGCAGCAACACGCTGGATGCCCTGCGTCCGGAAGACGTGCTGGAAATGACCGATGACCGAAATACACTGAGTATTTTAGGTGATGAGAATGACACCGTTGACCTCGGGACAGGCTGGACCGAGGGTGTCAGTGGTCCAGGTGGTGACGTTACTTTCCGAGTCTACAACGCTGATGAATATATCTCGTTGAAAGTGCAGAGCGGTATACTCGTGGAGTAATCCAGCAATAGAGCTAGCAACAAGTGTGCAGCGCCAGGGTTGTAAAATACCCTGGCGTTTTTTTAACTGTGGCATCCGTTTATTATGAGGTTATAGCACTAATTTCAATGGTGGGGCGCGCAACCCCTGCTATACTCTCCCGGTTTTTAAAAATAGCCTTGCTTGGCGCCATCTCGGTCTTTCTTAGCCCGCATGATGTGCGGCTAAGCCTGTCTGTCGTTTGAAGGAAACTGACGTGTTTCATGAAAATAAAATAAAAATAAGCAGTTATAGGTTTACACGTCGATGCTCAAGCTAATTGGAAGTTACTTCCACTTTTACAGCGTGAATGTGTCTGGAGAGGAGGCTTGTTGATATTTATTAAATATGCAACGGAGCAGTAGAAGAAGAAAACTAACAACGCCAGCAAAATTAAAATATAACTACAGGAATAGTTGCGATGATTTTAGGGCTTACCTTGCTGTACGTCGGAGCCGTTCTTTTTGTGAACGGGATATGGCTGCTAGGAAAAATTAGTGACAAAGAGGTATCTGTCATCAACATAATGGTTGGTGTATTGAGCTTCATGATTGCGGTTTATTTAATTTTTCGAGAACCAAATAATTCAGCCGCTATTAGCGCTGGGGCATTTACCTTGCTATTTTCGTTTACTTATCTTTGGGTTGGGGCTAACCAGCTTTTAAAGGCGGATGGAGTCGGGCTTGGGTGGTTCTGTTTCTTTGTTAGCATTACAGCGGCCTTTGTTGGGGCGAGCTCTATTACCGATATAGGATTCAATTTCGCGCTGTGGAGTATGCTTAGCTGGTTTGCATGGTCTGCTTTGTGGTTTGGTTTTTTTGTCTACTAGCGTTAGCGAAGAAAATACAGCGTTCAGTGGCGATTTACACACTCTTTTGTGCGGTTTTTACGGGGTGGGTGCCTGGCATTATGATACTGTTAGGCATCGTCAATGCATAGCCACTCGTTGCTAAATGTAAATAATATTTAAAATTTATTGAGAACGCCCACATTACGAAATTACGCGGTATATAATTGCTTAATGGCTGTGCTTGTTTATGAGCACGCCTGTCATACTGAAGTAGCGCTCTTAACATGTTTTACTGTGCAGTCAGTATATGGCAAAGCAATTAGAGAATTATGGAGATGAAAACATGGCATCAGTACTGAGCGACTACATCAAGAAAGAGCAGATGTTAAAGCAGCTGCAGGAAGAGCTGCAAGCGCTTGAAAGTAATAGCGAGCTGAAGAAAGAGCTGGAGTTTAAGGAAAAATTACAGACGCTAATGACAGAGCATGGCAAGCTAGCCCGCGATGTATGCGAAATGCTTGACCCATCATATCTGTCTTCATCAGTTAAAGTCACCGAGACCAGTAGTACCGATGGTCGCAAGAAGCGTCCTTTAAAGGTGTTTAAGAATCCTCATACAGGGGAAGTCGTTGAAACGCGTGGTGGCAACCACAACGTCATTAAAGAGTGGAAAGCTAAATTTGGCAACGAAGAAGTGGTTAGCTGGATCGTAGAAGAGCGCGCTTAATATGTTCATCCGCCGCTCGTCTGGAGTGCTCCACGGGCGGCGAAGATTGGCAGCCTGGTCATTTGACCTATAGTTTTATAAAGCGGTTGCGCTTCTCTATATTTACCTTATAAGGCTCGTAGAGTGCCAGGAGCGAATAATGAACAGAAGATGGCTTGGTTGCTTAAGTTTAGCGGTAACCGCTGGGGATTTATCTTTGCCAGCAGCGCACGCAGCAGACAGGTTGTGCGAAGACAAAATGGCCGTCTTACGTCAACAGCTGGAGCACGCTCAAGAGCATGATAATCAACATCGTGTTCGAGGATTGCAGCGTGCGTTGCACTCCATCGAAGAGCATTGCACGAATGAGCAAGTCCTTGCTGAGGCTGCCGAAGAGGTTAGAGAGAGCCAGGAAGAAGTGCGTGAACGCGAGTTAGCACTTGAAGAGGCTCTCGGCGAGGGCGATGAAGATGATATTCAGAAACGGCGTGAAAAACGTGAAAAATTAGCAGAAGCAGTGCGTGAGCTTGAAGAGCACACCGAGGAGCTGGACTCACTGCAGCACCGTCTTAACGAATAATTTGCACCAGGCTGCAGCACCTAGCTGCAAGGCTTACGCTTATTCCGCACAGCCTCTTTTAATATCAACGAAATACTAGCTACGCCCAATAGAGATAAAAAACAAGCCATAATGAGGGGAGTACCGCAATGCAGTCACTCCAGCAACGTATTAGCCTTATGGCAACCATGCTAGCGATGGTCACTCTCATCAGCGGATGTCGCGGGCAACTAACTGTAACGGTGCCATTGCCCATGCTAGTGAACAATCCAGCGGCCTTTGATAACCGGCAAATTGTTACCCAGGGCGTCGTGCGGCATTTCAACGATCCCATTCATTATTGGATCGAAGACGAAGAGTTGAATCGGGTTGAGATACTCCCCCACCAGGAAATAGCGCCCTATTTAGATGAAGGTGTGGAGGTAGAAGGCCAGTTTCACTTCTCTCCGCATGAGGGGCGACGGCTTATCCTATCCCGTGTCGATCAGCTACCACGCTGATAACGTCTGCAGTTAAGTGACGCTATCAGCAACCTAGCGTAGCAAGAGCGAACGATCTATCGCTATAAACTCACTGGCCTCATTTATTAATGCTGCTGCCGTAAGTTGGGGAACACCATAAACTTCAACTTTTTTACCGTACTTAACGCGTATTTTGTTGACTAAAAGATCAAAGTCTCCATCGCCGGAGACTAATACGATAATATCTGCTTGTTCAGCGTACTCCATTGCATCGAGAGCAATGCCAACATCCCAGTCGCCTTTTGCAGAGCCATCTGAACGTTGGATAAAAGGTTTCAGTTTTACATTAAAACCAATTGCTTTGAGTATGTTTTGAAATTCCCGTTGCTTCTGGTCACCTCTGTCGATGGCATAACAAAAAGCAGCCACAACGTCTCTGTCAGCGGTTACTTGTGCCCAAAATTGGTTGTAATCAAAGTTCTTACCATACGCTTCTCGCACGGTGTAATAGACGTTTTGGATATCAACAAATATCGCAACTTTTGTCATTAGATATAAGGAGCCTCTGATTAATGTGATGAGCGCAGGCCAGACAAGGCAAAAATTAACGAAAAAGCGGAGTTTACGAGTTGTAAATGAGCATTTTGAGGCGATTTTTAACGCAGTATGGCCAAGCGTAATAGTTAATCAGAGGTTTCATAATCTTTTTTGTCGTTAATGGTGAAATCAATGTGATTCTTCGGCGAGCTGGCATAGTGTTTTTACTGCCGCTGGCTGGCGGCCCTTTTGCCAGGCGAGCATGAGGTCCGTGGCTATTGGCAAGTCGTCTAATTCATAGGCGACAATGTCTTCATCGCCGAGTGCCATGATGCTCGGCATAATCGCATACCCCATTCCCGTGGCGACCAAACTGCGAATAGTGATGTCATCGCGACACTCCTGAACAGTATTGGGTACGAAGCCTACCTTCTGAAAGCACCTATCCAACCGGTCGAAGCTACCAGGCGTTGAGGTTCGACTAAAGCGAATAAATGGCGCGTCGTGAAAATCCTTAAGCGAGGTCGGGGTAGTCGCTATGAGCGGGTGGCATCGGCTGGTGAAGACCGCCATACGAAAGCTGGCTAACGGATAGTAATCTAGCCGTGGCTCATCTTCTTGTTCAATGAATAGAATGCCAGCATCGAGCCGACCCGCCAGAATCGCCTCTGCCTGGGGACCTGACAACATTGATTCTAGCGTTAACTGTGTTGAGGGGTAGCGTGAGCGAAATCTACTGATGAGTGCTGTGATGCTGGGAATATAGGGGTGTATGGTGCTAATTCCGAGCGAGAGACTTTCGCGGTAACCATTGGCAATATCGCGTGTTTTCTTCGCGACACTTTCGAGTTCTGACAGTAGACGCTGCCCATTGGCATATAGGTAATGCCCCGCTTGGGTCAGAGATACCCCTTTGCGATCACGATAAAACAGGACTGCCCCGATATCGGCTTCAAGCTGATGTATCTGTCGCGTCAAGGCGGGCTGAGCGATCGGTATCTGCTTGGCTGCAGACGATATCGAGCCTGCTTCGACCACCGCCATGAAGTACCTGAGTTTTTTTGTGTCCATGTCCGCTCCCAGAGACGTCACGATGCGCGTCTCATTTCGTACAGAAAATACAACTAAAGCCTCATCTCATAAAGGTATGACGCTATCGGGAAGAAGTATTTTATTCGCACTAAGCGTTACAACATACTCAAAAGCAATCTGGTTAAGCGCATAACGGCGTACGCGACTCATGTTGCACAAGTATGCGTTCCGCGGACGCCAGACGTCGTACTCCTCCCAGGCTTACTACTTTACAACAAGGTTTTACCTCTCATGACGTTATCAGCCATTGAGCTTGAGAAAATGATCACGTTTCGTCGGGAACTCCACCAGCACCCAGAGTTATCTGGCCAGGAGTCTATAACCGCTGAACGTATTGCAATGATGCTACGTGGCTTGGGGGTAGATGAGGTGCATGAAAAGATAGGTGGCCACGGTGTGGTCGGCGTCATTAAAGGCGCCAGCCCGGGGGCAACCGTTGGACTTCGAGCCGACTTCGATGCCTTGCCACTTGAGGAGGCTAATCAGTTTTCGCATCGTTCCAGCCAGTCGAATGTAATGCATGCATGTGGGCATGACGGCCATACGGCAATGTTGATGGCTGCTGCTGCACAGCTGGTTAACCAGCGCCCGGCGCAGGGAAGTGTCGTGTTGATTTTTCAACCTGCCGAGGAAATTGGTACCGGTGCTGAAGCGATGCTTGCGGAGGGGCTTCAGGAGAAATTCTCGCTTGATGCGATATTTGGACTACACAATTGGCCAGGTGTAGAGGCTGGGCGTTTTGTTATCCATGACGTCCCCCATATGGCATCAAGCGACGACTTTGAGGTGACGTTCCACTCCACGGGAGGGCATGGCGCAATGCCTCATCTCACAACGGACCCCATCGTCGCGGCCAGCCTATTTACAACCGCTATTCAACAGATTGTCAGTCGTAATATTGACCCCCAAGACATCGCTGTAATTAGTCTGGGTAGCCTGCAAAGCGGCCATGCTAGCAATATTATTCCAGCAACTGCTCGGCTGACGGGTACCGCGCGCTGCTTTAAACCCGAGCTACGTAAACGTCTTGAGAAACGGATTAGCGACGTGGCAGAAGGGGTTTCCAAGGCAACAGGATGCGACGTCACACTCAACTACGTGCCCTCAACACCTGCGGTTGCCAATGACCGCGGTTGTGCCCAACTGTGCCGCGATGTAGTGGTGCAGCGTTGGGGGAATGAACAACTGGTAGAGCACCCAGTCAGCATGGGAGCTGATGATATGGGAGCTTTTCTTACCCATATTCCAGGTGCCTATGCATGGATTGGTAATGGTTCCGGGCCACAAACACCGAAACTTCACCAGCCTGACTATGACTTTAACGATGCCATTCTGTCGATTGGAAGCGACTTCCTGACCAGTGTGGCAATGCAGTTTCTCGATAACCATCAATAAACTGGGGATACCCCATGACACCTCTCGAAAAAACAATGACACACGAGAATAGTTCACGACCAACATTTCGCTTCCCGCATATTTTTGTCGTGTTATTTAGCTTTATCTGTCTCGCTGCTTTATCAACCCACTTTCTTCAGGCGGGTAGCTATGAGCGTGTAGCCAATGAGCAAGGGCGTACGGTGGTAGTGCCAGACAGTTATGCGGCGGTGGAAGCGCAAGAAGCTGGCTGGTTAAGCCCGTTCATGGCGGTCTTTGAGGGGATGGGTGAAGGCAGTAGCATTATCTTCTTTATTTTCATCTCAGGCGGCGCGTTTGGCGTGCTGAAAGCAACCGGGGTATTACAAAAGGTCGTTGCCAGTATCAGTAATGCGCTTACTGGGCGTGATCTCATTCTTATCCCTTTACTGATGCTTTTATTTGCGATGGGAGGAGCAACCTTCGGGCTCGCAGAGGAAACAATAGCTTTTATCATTATCCTAGCACCGCTGCTGCGTATGCTGGGGTATGACTCAATTACGGCCGCAGCGGTACCTCTGGTAGGTGCTGGTGCCGGTTTCTCTGCAGCGTTTATGAATCCTTTTACCGTTGGTGTTGCCCAGGATATCGCTGAGCTCCCGATGTTTTCTGGAATGACTCTGCGAGCCTGTTACTGGCTTATATTCGTCAGTGTCAGTATTGCTTTCGTCACTCGCTATGCGGCCAAAGTCAAAGCGCATCCCGAAGCGAGTCTTGTCTTTAATAGTGACCGCCGCCAATTTGGCAAACCACAAGCCAATGAAGATCCTGGCGCGTTATCCGTTGCCGATAAACTCGTCCTCGCTGCTTTCGTTGGCACCATTCTAGTCATTGCTTATGGGGTAATACGTCACGGCTGGTATATCGGTGAGATGTCTGGCGCCTTTCTCTTGATGGCCATTTTAATCGGTGCATTTGCACGTATGAACCCGAATAAAATTGCCGACCATTTTGTTGAAGGCATTCAGGAAATTGCGATGGGGGCACTGGTAGTGGGCTTTGCCTTTGGCATCCTGGTGATTCTGAGAAATGGTGAAATCCTAGATACCATTCTTTATCATCTCGAAGGGCTGCTGAGCGGAATGCCCGCGGTGGTTACTGCGGTATGTATGTTTTTTGTCCAACTTGTCCTGAACTTCTTAGTACCTTCTGGCAGTGGCCAAGCAGCACTCACCATGCCTTTGATGGTACCTCTTGCGGACCTTGTGGGAGTCACCCGGCAGACGGCTGTCCTCGCGTTTCAGTTTGGTGATGGCATCTCCAATATTCTTACCCCAACGTCGGGATATTTCATGGCAGGGCTTGCAGTGGCAGGTGTGTCGTGGAGTAAGTGGATCAAATGGATACTTCCATTAGCGATTCTTCAACTGGGCATGGCAAGTCTCATGATTGCACTGGCTCAGATTTTTTCCTGGACATAAATAAGGCATCGATAATGCGTATTAACAAAATCACGGTATATGGTGTACGTCTTCCGCTTAAACAACCATTTAAGATTGCCTATGACACTTATCACGATATTGCCAGCCTGATTGTCAGCATCGAGTCTGCTTCTGGTCAGGTTGGCTGGGGTGAAGCCGTGGTAGATCAGCATGTGTCGGGAGAAACGTATCTTGGCGCACGAGAAATCATAACCAGTGAACTAGCGCCGCTACTAATGGGCACCGACGCTAGTGATATTGCGCAATTCCATCATGCTGCCAACCTTAAAATTCGCCATAACCCCTCGGCGAAAGCAGCTCTCGATATTGCGCTTCACGACCTGGTGGCGCGTGAATGCGGAAAGCCGCTTTATGCGCTGCTAGGTGGGCGTAGCCATGCTAGATTGGAACTTCCATATGTTATTAGCATGTTAGCGCCGGAGGAGATGGCACGTCAGGCGAAAGAGGCTGCTCGGCGAGGTTATCAGTCCATCAAAATCAAACTGGGCGATACGCCGGAACATGATGTTGAGCGGATTGCACGGGTTAGAGAAGCACTAGATCGGTCGGTTGCGCTACGTGTAGATGCCAATCAAGGGTGGAGTGCAAAGCAAGCGCTTCAGGTCATTCGGCATGCAGCGCCCTATCAAGTGGATTGGTTTGAGCAACCCGTCGCTATGGAGAACCTCGCCGCCATGGCCCGTGTGACGCAGTCAACTGATGCCATGATTATGGCTGATGAGCCTATTCATGGGGTTAAAGAAATGCTGGAGGTGATTCAACTAAACGCTGCTGACATGGTGAACATCAAGCTAATGAAATCCTCTGGCTTACGTCCTGCTATGGCGATGGCAGAGGTCGGAATGGCGGCGGATATACCCTGCCAGATCGGCTCTATGGTGGAGTCCTCAATCGCGACCCTCGCGGGTGCCCACCTAGCGCTGGCGCATCCCAATATTATTGCGAATGACTTGGTGGGACCCGCCATGATTGGTGAAGATGTTGCCCAGATGCCGGGAGATGAAACGCATATTGTGTTGGACGACTCACCTGGACTTGGCGTGACTATCGATAAGAGTCGAGTGCGGGATCTCAGCGAATTTGTCGATACCATTGACTGAACCAAGTTGTACTCACGGGCAGGAGTTGAAGTAACAAGATGTTCTCTTCTTTGCTGCTTCTGCCCGGTAGTTATAAATGCGGTTATAAATTTCTAAGGGTACGGATATACGTAGGTAAATAGCGCTGAGCTTGAATGGAGAATTTAGCGAAGTGGTAACTTGGAAAACAGTAATTGCTGTTTTTGAGCTATAAAGTTGTTTCAACTATAAGACGGCAGTACTTTGTGGTGTGTCAGTTTCAATCACTGAACTGGGTAATATGCTCTACAAAGCGTCGCACTTTGGCGAGTTCCCCCAAGTGTTCAGGGTAAACAAGGTAATAAGCACTCTCACTGAGCAACCGGTATGGCCAAGCGACGGTCAATCGGCCACCTTCCAACTCTTCATCGACGGTAAAGTGAGGAACCAGTGCAACCCCACCGCCTGCCATTGCCGTTCGCACCAGCATAGGAAAGGTCTCGAAGCGGGTGCCGTGATAGCTACGGTCAGTAATGATCTCTTGGTTTGCAAACCAGTGGTGCCACGCATCAGGGCGTGTTGAGAGATGCAGCAGCGGCAGTTGTGTTAAGTCATCGACTGACTGAATGGGGTGCCGAGCGAGCAGCTCTGGGGAAGCCACCGCGACCATATCCTCATCAATTAGCTTATGGCAAGCAAGGCTTGGCCAACTGCCATGGCCATAAAACAGAGCAATATCGATATCTTGCTGTTCAAGATCGAAATCTTTTACGCGGTCATGAAACTCCAAACTAATGCCTGGGTTGGCGGCTAGAAAGGAGGGCAACTTATTGGCCAGCCAGCGGCTACCAAAGCTAGGTAAGGTGGCGATTTTAAGAACCTCGCTATTACCGCTGTAGGTCATTATCGCTTGCGTTGACATCTCAATTTGAGTGAGCACTTTGCGTACGTCACTTAAAAAAATGGCCCCTTCTGGGGTTAGCAGCAGGCTGCGTCGCACGCGACGAAATAGCTTGTGTTGCAGGGTGGCTTCGAGGTGCGCAACTTGTTTGCTGACAGCGCTTTGGGTGAGGTTTAGCTCGTCTGCTGCGCGAGTAAAACTCATATGGCGTGCGGCGGCTTCAAAGCATTGCATAGCCGCCGTAGAAGGAAGATTACGTGATGCCAAACCTGGCGCTCCTGATGACCTGAAAGCCGCCCCGGCGCCTAAGCGCCGGGGGGAAGCTAGGTTTTTATAGTGGCTCATTGGGCGAGCGTTGCAGCCTCCTGGGATTTATCAGGTCGGCGCGATTGAAGCCAGCCCACTGTCACCATGGCAAGCAAGCCTAAGCCGCTGGTTAGCAACTCGGGAACCACCATGGCAAGCCCTGCGACTAACAGTACCAGACGCTCCCCGAAGAAGGAATCACGTACAAAGTAACCAAGTAGTGCGCTACTGACGCCCATAATCCCTACGAGTGAAAAGAACAGTGCGCTTAACAGTCCCAACAGCGTCGGTTCGACTAATACCAGCATAGGATTATAAATGAAGGCATAAGGAATAATAAACGCACCAATCGCCAATTTAACTGCCGTAAAGCCGGTCTTCATGGGGTTGGCTTGTGCAATGCCTGCACCCGCAAACGCGGCTAAACACACGGGAGGCGTAATATCGGCGATGATGCCGAAATAAAAGACAAACAAATGCACTGCCATTGGCGGAAGGCCGAACTCATTAATCAGTGCTGGTGCGGCAATCGTAGCAGTAACCACATAGTTTGCTGTTGTGGGTAATCCCATGCCCAAGACAATACAGGCAATCATCGTGAACAGCAGCGCAAGTATCAAAACGCCATCCGCTAAGCTAATAATGCCAGCAGCAAATTTTGACCCCATGCCTGTCATGCCTACCACGCCAGCGATAATGCCTGCGCAAGCGACCGCTGCGATGACTGGCAGTGCCACGCGCGCCCCTTTTTCAAAAATAACCAATATATCTTTTAACGAAGGGCGTGTTTCTTTGCGGGCCAAACTGACAGCAAATGCACATGCGATACCCAGTAGCGCTGCTCGTTGAGCGGTAAAGCCAATGCTAATAGTCGTAATAATGACGAGCAAAGGCAGCAACATGTAGCCTTTGGACAGTATCAGCTTACTTTTGCTGGGCAATTGATCTTTGGGAAGGCCGAGAATGCGATGACGCTTGGCTTCGAAATGCACCCCGATAAAAATACCCGCAAAATAGAGAATGGCGGGAATCAGCGCCGAGAACATGATTTCACGGTAAGAGACGCCCACATACTCCACCATAATGAAAGCCGCAGCCCCCATTAAAGGCGGCATAATCTGCCCGCCGGTAGAGGCTGACGCTTCGACAGCTCCTGCTACTTCGGGCTTGAAACGGGCATTTTTCATCATAGGAATAGTGAAAGAGCCAGAAGCCACTGTGTTGCCGATAGAGCTTCCCGAAATCATACCCTGAAGCGAACTTGCTATAACGGCGGCTTTACCGGCACCACCCGTAAAGCGCCCGGTTAACGCAAAGGCTAAGTCATTAAAGAATCGGCCGACGCCGGTATGCATCAGAACAACGCCAAAAAACAAGAACAAGAAGATAAAGCGCGCCGATATTTGCAGGGGCGTACCAAAAACGCCGCTTTCCCTAAACCATAAGTAGGGAGACACCTGCTCAAGAGAGAAGCCAGGATGAGAAAGCAAAGGACTGGGGATCAAGTTGCCAAACAGCGCATAGAGAATTGCCAGCGTAGCCATGACAACAATTGGCATACCAACAGTACGGCGAGTTGCTTCTAGTACAAACAGTACGCCGAGTGCGGCAATCGTTAGGTCAACGGCTGAATAGCCCGTAACCCTTGCACGCAGGACTTCTTCATAAAATAGGATTTTATAGTAGGCGGCAAAGGTGGCTACAAAGGCGAGTATTACGTCGTACCACGGCACGCCATTACGCCTGCCCGCACCGCGCGTTGCAGGGAATAAGATAAAGATCATCCCCAAGGCAAGCCCTAAGTGGACAGCGCCTTGCTGCTGTGACGGTAGCGTACCAAAATAACCGGTATAGAGATGAAAGCACGTCAGCGATACACCCATTAGGGTGATCAGCCAACCCCACTTGCCTAGCTGTAGTGCAGAACGTACTTGTGACTCACGATCATACTTTTCTAAAAGCGCCGCTTCGTCAGGAGTTTTTTTTTATCCACGATTAAACCTCATACATATAACGCCGCTGGCTTAGCCAGCGGCGAAAGGGAAACATCAATCGGTTAGATCACTTAGGCTGTCAATATTGGAGCGTTCACGGGTGACAATCTGAATGACTTCAGGGTAGATGTGCCCGATAAAGGCGACGTTATCAATCGCGCCACTTTCGAACTCTCCGCGTCCGGCAACGGCATCTTGTGCCGGTGCGTGTACGGTCATCCCGAGATCCATACCGTTATCGCGAATGCTGACCAGGTTTTCGATTGAAGCGCCAGTTTCAATATTGGTGAAGTTATAGTTTTCCAGGTAACGGTTCCAAATGGTGGCCATCTCACCACCGAGTGGGTAGTAAGTGCCGCCTTGGCTACCGGTACCTAAAATAAACTCTTCTTTGGTTTCAGTTTCGCCAAGTTCCGCAACCGGGTTATTTACGGTGAGGCCTTGCTCTTCGTAATATTTTTTAGCACCGGGGTGGATAGGGAGGCCTTCCGAGCCATTGAGTGCATTTTCAAGGGTAATGAACGCAGATTGAGAGTGCGTGTTTTCTTCAGCATGTTCATGCATTAAACGCGCTAATTCATAACCCAACTCTTCATCAATAGTATTTGTGTTGCCAACTAAAATGGCATAAGCCGTAATAGTATTTACATCTTCGTTTTGGAACGCATAACTATTAGCGGGAATCGTAAAGCGCTTATAGGCACTGTTCTCTTCAATATAGTCAATAGCGTCATCGCTTAAGCTAATTAGGCGTGCATCACCACTTGAGGCTTGTAAGTTCTCGATGCTGCCAGAAGGTAAACCAAGAATACCGATAGAAATATCGATGTTGCCATCTTGCACACCATCGAGTGCAGCACCAAAGCCTTCTTGATAGGTATTGTACTTATCGCTACCAATACCGTAGGCATCAAAAAGTAGTTGGGAAACGCCTTGAGTGGTGCTGGCAGGAGGGCCAATAGCAATATTAGGTTTGCTGTCGCCACCACAACCCGCCAACAGAAGAGTAGCGCCAACGCCGCATAGCACTTTTGGTGATAGCACTTTAGAGGAAATGTTTTTCATGTTAACTCCTGCTAATTAAATTATTTATAATAAAATTCTGCTTAGCAATTCTCGCAAGCCGACCGTCTGGGGATCGGTCAGCGAAAAGAGCGCGAAAAAGTAGCTGGCTATTGTTCACGTATGCCGCCCGACAGACAAAAGAAATTAAGTTGCGTACGTATTCCATTTTGTCATGCGATTCGGTTTTAATAAATGCTTTTCATAATCAATTATTTGCGATTTATAGCCGCCCGCCCGGTGCGCAGATTTTTTTAATATTTTTTGATCATTTTTAGTGTCATAGGTGTTAGACAAGGAGTGCCTGTGCTAGGTGACCACCGCTGCTACTTTCAAATCAACCGGCTATTTTCTATGTATTCCTATTGGGCATGCATTTAGCGTTTTTTTTCGTTTGTGATCTGCTACTTGAACCTGTTTGATAAGCGAACACTTGGTCATTTCAGGAGCGTTTACGACGATGGACCTTCCCAACGTCAGCAGTGCATTAGGCATCCTCCATCCCGTCTGCATTACTAAAGGGCGTAATGCAGAGGTGTGGGACGAATCAGGGCGGCGTTATATCGACTTTATTGGCGGTATTGGTGTGCTTAACCTGGGGCATGGCCATCCAGCGGTGGTCGAGGCCGTCAAGGCTCAGGTCGATACCCTCATGCATTCAGCGTTTAATGCCTTGCCGCACCGTGGCTACCTCTCTGTCGTAGAGCAACTTGACCAGTTTGTGCCGGTTTCTTATCCGCTGGGATGTATGTTGACGAACAGTGGTGCAGAAGCGACAGAAAACGCTCTGAAAGTGGCCCGTGGTGTCACGGGTCGCCAGGGTGTGATTGCTTTTGACGATGCTTTCCATGGCCGCACCTTGGCCGCACTCAATTTGAACGGCAAAGTTAAGCCCTATAAAGCCGGTTTAGGCGCGCTACCTGGCCCGGTTTATCACCTGCCGTTCCCCAGCCAGGATAGTGGGATCTCCGCCGAGCAGTCGCTAGCGGCCCTAGAGCGTGTATTTGACGTAGAAATTGCCCCCAGTGAAGTGGCGTGCGTCGTCGTTGAACCCATTCAAGGGGAAGGTGGTTTTCGCTTACTTTGCCCCCAGTTTGCCAAAGCGCTGCGGGAAATCTGCGATCAGCACGGTATTTTATTGATTTGTGACGAAATCCAATCAGGCTTCGGACGAACCGGTAAACGCTTTGGCTTCAGTCACCTTGGCATCGAGCCTGACCTGATTCTGTTAGGAAAAAGTATTGCCTCAGGTCTTCCTCTGGCCGCCTTGGTAGGGCGTAAAGAGTTAATGGATGCTTTACCCAAAGGCGCGTTGGGAGGCACCTATTCAGGCAATGCGGTTGCGTGTGCAGCTGCATTGGCAGTGATGGATATCATGCAAGACGAGGCGCTAAGCGAATGGGGTAATGCCCAAGAAGCGGCGATTGTGAGTGCTTACCAGCGTTGGAAAGCAAGCGAGCGTTTTCCCATGCTAGGAGCCATGACCGGTGTTGGCGCGATGCGCGGTATCGTCTTTGAAGATACCGACAATGCTACGGGGGGAGAGCACTTAGCTAATCTATTGGCTGCGGGGCGTGATGCTGGCGTTTTGCTAATGCCCAGTGGCCGCAAGCGTAATGTCTTACGCTTATTGCCGCCATTGACCACTGAACCAGACGTCATGGCAGAAGGGCTAGGGCTCATCGAGCAGGCGCTGGAGACGCTCAAGGCATGATCGCAATGGTCAGCGAAGTGGCAGTGCGAAGTGGCTATGTGGCGTTCCTCGACGCCTTGCGCGCTAGAGGCTTCGAAGGCGAGATAGCCCCTGACTATGCCAACCGCACGGTGCTGGCAACGGATAACTCGATTTATCAGCGCCTGCCCCAAGCGGCGGTGTTTCCTAAGCATGCGGAAGACCTGGAACGCCTTGCCAAGCTGGCTGCCGAGCTGCCCCACCGCGATGTCGTGCTCACCCCTCGGGGGGGCGGCACCGGTACCAACGGCCAGTCGCTGACCGACGGTATCGTGGTGGACGTTTCCCGCCATATGAACCAGATCCTTGAGATCGATGTAGAGGCACGTCGGGTACGTGTTCAGGCGGGCGTGGTGAAAGATCAGCTCAATGCGGCGCTGAAGCCCCATGGGCTGTTTTTTGCCCCGGAGCTGTCGACCTCGAATCGCGCCACCATCGGCGGCATGATCTCCACCGATGCCAGCGGCCAGGGCAGCTGCGAATACGGTAAAACCCGTGACCATGTGCTGGAGCTGGATACGATTCTGCTGGGAGGTCAGCATCTGCATAGCCGCGCGCTTAGCGCGGGCGAGGAGCAGCAGGCCGTTGCTCAACCCGGCATGCTCGGCCAGGTGCATACCACCGCGGCTGAGATTATCGACCAACAGCGCGGGCTGATTGAGGCGAAATTTCCGCCGCTCAACCGCTGCTTAACCGGCTACGATCTGGCGCATTTGCGGGAAGCAGAAGGCCAGCTGAACCTGAACAGCCTGCTGTGTGGCTCGGAAGGCACGCTGGGCTTTTTGAATGAAGCGGTACTCAATGTACTGCCGATTCCCAAGCACGCCACCTTGGTCAATGTGCGTTACGCCAGCTTTATGGACGCGCTACGCGATGCCAAGGCATTGATGACGACCAGCGCGCGTCCCACTTCGATTGAAACCATCGACGACACCGTGCTGCAGCTGGCCATGGAGGACTTTGTCTGGGACAGCGTGGCGACGTTTTTCCCCGCCACCGGCAGCACGCCAATTCGTGGCATTAACCTGATCGAGTTTAATGACGATGATCCTGAACGCTTGGCAGAACGGGTGCGGGCGTTCACGGATCATTTGAGCCAAGACCCCACGGTAGAGCGTTTAGGCTATACCCTGGCGGAAGGCCGTCCGCAGATCCAAAAAGTTTACGCCATGCGCAAACGCTCGGTGGGCTTGCTGGGCAATGTGCAGGGCGAAAAGCGCCCAATTGCGTTTGTCGAAGATACCGCCGTACCACCGGAGCACTTGGCTGACTTTATTAGTGAGTTTCGCGCCGCGCTGGATGCCCGGCAGCTCTCCTACGGCATGTTTGGCCATGTCGATGCGGGCGTGCTGCACGTGCGCCCGGCACTGGATATGAAAGATCCCGAGCAGGAAAAACTGATTCGTGAGATTTCTGATCAAGTGGCAGACCTGACCCAGAAGTACGGCGGGCTGTTATGGGGAGAACATGGCAAAGGCGTACGCTCGGAGTACGGCCCAAAATTCTTTGGTGAGCTGTATCCCAGCCTGCAGCGCGTTAAAGCCGCGTTTGATCCGCATAACCAGCTAAATCCCGGCAAGATTGCGTCGCCCGCTGAACACCATGAACTAATTGCCAAAGACAGCGACCCTGAACTGTTAACGATCGATGGCGTCACCATGCGTGGCCAGTTGGATCGCACCATTGATGAACGGGCGTGGCAGGCCTATGACGCGGCGGTGTACTGCAACGGCAATGGTGCCTGCTACAACTATGATGTTGATGACCCGATGTGTCCTTCCTGGAAGGCCACCCGTGACCGTGTGCATTCGCCCAAAGGCCGTGCCAGCTTGATGCGTGAGTGGCTGCGTCTGCAGTCCCAGGCAGGGATCGATGTCGTTGAGGAGTCGCGCAAAAAGAAAGCCGAAAACGGCTGGGGCTTTATTAAAAGCTTTCCGCTACGCGTTGCCAATACGCTCAGCCGTAAGCAACACCACGACTATTCTCACGAAGTTTACGATGCCATGGCGGGCTGTTTGGCGTGTAAATCCTGCGCGGGCCAGTGCCCGATTAAGGTCAACGTGCCGCAGTTCCGTTCACAGTTTTTAGAGGTCTACCACGGCCGCTATTTACGCCCGCTGCGCGATTACATCATCGGTGGCACTGAATTCATGCTGCCCACGCTTGCCAAGGTAGCGCCGCTGTATAACGCCCTACTCAGCCAGCGCTGGGTCGATAGCCTAATGCGTAAAGGGCTGGGAATGAGCGACTCCCCGCTGCTCTCCCGCGCCAGCGTGAAAAAGCAGCTGCGTGCCTGGGGCGTGGCTGAAGCTACGCCCACCTCGCTTGCACTGCTGACTGACCAGCAGCGTGCCAACAGCGTGATCATTGTCCAGGATGCCTTCACCAGCCACTTTGAAGCCAAACTGGTGATGGACGTGGTGGAACTGCTGTCGCGACTCAACCTGCGGGTGTTCGTGATGCCATTTTCTGCCAACGGCAAACCGCTGCAAGTGCAGGGCTTTTTAGGCGCCTTTGAGCGCACGGCGGAAAAACAGGCCAAACGCCTGCGGGCACTGGCAGAGTTCGACGTACCGATGGTGGGCATCGACCCGGCGATGACGCTGACCTACCGCCAAGAGTACGTCAAAGCCCTGGGGGCCGAACAAGTGCCCAACGTGCTGATGCTGCAAGAGTGGCTGGCCACGCGTATGAATACGCTAGCGCCTCGCTCACTGAAGCTAGCCGACCCTGGCTTTAAGCTGCTGTCCCACTGCACCGAAAAGACCAACGCCCCAGGCAGCCCAAAGGCCTGGCAGCAGGTGTTTGCGGCATTTGGTTTAGAGCTGGCGTTAGCCACCACAGGGTGTTGCGGCATGTCGGGCACTTACGGGCATGAAACCCGTAACGTCGCAACCTCCAAAACCATTTATGCCCAATCCTGGCAGCCCCGGGTGGAAGCCGACGAAAACACGGGCAAGCTGCTCGCCACCGGCTACTCCTGCCGCAGCCAGGTGAAACGCTATTCAGCGCAAACATTACACCACCCGCTTCAGGCGCTGTTGGCGCTATTGACGCCGGTGTCTCATCCTTATCCCAACAATATGCAAGAGAGAGCAACGAAATGACTCAACCGAGCCTTCTTTCAACCAATGAAGTGCGTGACCGTTTCTCTAAGGCAATGTCGGCCATGTATCAAGCCGAAGTGCCGCAGTACGGCACGCTGCTTGAACTTGTCGAGCGCGTTAACCAAGAAACACTTAGTCAACAGCCTGAACTGCATCGCCGCCTGGAAGCGCAGGGTGAGTTGGCCCGTTTGAGCGTAGAACGCCACGGGGCTATTCGTGTGGGAACTGCTGCAGAGCTTTCCATGCTGCGCCGCCTGTTTGCTGTGATGGGTATGTATCCGGTGGGTTATTACGACCTTTCAGAAGCGGGCGTGCCGGTTCATTCAACCGCCTTCCGGCCTATCGACGACGATGCGCTGGCGATGAACCCTTTCCGTGTTTTTACCTCGTTACTGCGTTTAGAACTGATTGAAAGTGAGGCTCTGCGCCAGCGTTCGGAAGAGATTCTAGCCAAGCGCGATATCTTCACCCCAGGGGCGCGCGAACTTATTGAGCGTCATGAAACCCAGGGTGGCTTAACCAGCGAAGAGGCCGACCAATTCGTCAAAGAAGCGCTGGAAACCTTCCGTTGGCACCAGGATGCGACGGTCGATCTGGAAACTTATCAGGCGCTCCATGATGAGCACCGTTTGATTGCCGATGTGGTGTGCTTCCGTGGGCCGCATATCAATCACCTGACGCCGCGTACTCTGGATATCGACGAAGCACAGCGCCGCATGCCGGAGATGGGCATGAACCCCAAAGCCGTCATTGAAGGGCCGCCACGTCGTGAATGCCCCATTTTGCTGCGCCAGACCAGCTTTAAAGCATTGGAAGAATCAATCCGCTTTGCCGGTGACGCGCAAGGTACTCACACCGCTCGCTTTGGCGAAATTGAGCAGCGTGGCGTAGCGCTAACACCAAAAGGCCGTGCGCTTTATGACCAGTTGCTTACTGAAGGCCGCAAGCAAACCGCAGGGTTGGATAACGACGCCCACCAAACGGTTATGCAAAACGTCTTTGCCCAGTTCCCTGATAACGACGAGGCCATGCGCCGCGAGGGGCTAGCGTATTTTCAGTATCATCTGACCGAGAAAGGTCAGGCGGCTAAAGACGTTGGTAGTGCCGATATTGAAGCGTTAATCGCCCAGGGGCTGGTGGAAGCACAGCCGATTACCTATGAAGACTTTCTACCAGTGAGTGCGGCGGGTATTTTCCAGTCGAATCTCGGTGGTGCAGAGAGCGAAGCCTATGCCGGGAATGCCAATCGCGACGCCTTTGAAGAGGCGCTGGGTGCCCAGGTGACCGATGAACTATCGCTTTATGCAGAACGTGAAAATGCCTCTAAAGCGAAGGTGCTGGCAAGCTTAAAAAAATAATCCATCGTTAATTAAAGAACGGCAGCACAGGAATGTGCTGCCGTTTTGTTACGTAGCAATGCCCCTAGATCAGCACCCGTAGACACTGACCCGCATGATATAGCGAGAAACCACTCTCATAGGCACAGCTCCACAGCGGGCGGGCTTTGATGGGTTTGGGCTGTGACAACGGCAGCGGCAGCAGGCTGTCATCCTCGTTTGCAATGTAATGGGCAAAACCTTGCCCGACCACCGTGCCGGTAGTGATGCCGCGTCCGTTATAGCCAGTGGCTGACAATATCCCAGGGGCCGGTTCAAAAATACGTAAGGTGTGGTCCGGTGTGAACGCGACCTTGCCGGTCCAGGTGTATTCCCAGCGTACGTTGCCGAGCCCAGGGAAGTAATGATCTTTTATAGTATCGGCCCAGCGGGTTAAGTAAGCTAGCGGCTTGCCTTCACCTTTCCCCAGGCTGCCCAACAGTAAGCGGCCTGCCTTATCTCGGCGTATGCTGCTAAGCACCGTGCGAGTGTCCCAAGCGCCTTGTTTTTCTGGAAGAATTGCATCGGCGGCTTCGCCAGTTAGAGGCTCTGACGCCAGTTGATAATAATGGCCGGTAAAGAAGTGTTGTCGAACGTGGTTCCAGTCGTCTTCGGTATACGCATTGGTTGCCATGACGACTTTGTTCGCGGTTACGCTGCCATTTTGAGTTAACACCCGCCAGCGGTCTTCCTGTCGCTCGATGCCTGTTACGGGGCTTTGGCAGTAGAGAGTGGCGCCTAAGTTTGCAGTAGCGCGGGCGAGCCCTCGTGTATAGGCGCACGGGTTGATAGTGCCCGCGCGCTTATCAAGCAGCGCTGCATGTATCTGAGCGGTTCCCGTCATCCGCTCGCATGCTTCGCCTTCCAATAGGGTCACTGGGGCGCCACGGTTTTGTAACTGTTCGTGGCGACGTGCAAGCTCTTGGCAGCCTTTGGTGTTATGACCAAGGTGCAGGGTGCCTGTACGCGTTGCATCGCACTCAATGGCATAGCGCTCAATAATGTCGAATACTTTTGCTGGCGCGCCGCCCA
>Ga0208300_100474_pt1 | contig 28459 bp, 43 predicted proteins | sample 23_taG_FD_184096 | JGI IMG/M metagenome (GOLD analysis project Ga0208300, IMG submission 184096) | Marine viral communities from Cariaco Basin, Caribbean Sea - 23_WHOI_OMZ (SPAdes) (version 2) | ecosystem: Environmental > Aquatic > Marine > Oceanic | place: Caribbean Sea: Cariaco Basin...
ATTTTAGATAAACTCTAGCAGAATAAGAACTTTGAGTGCTTGAACTTGTAAAGAATGCAAAAGTTCCATAATCATCAGCATCAGCATATTGTACTGTTGGCGCGTTAGTTAAAAATGCTGCTCCACCCCCACTTGAAGGGTAAAATGGATGCGGTTTAAATCCAAACCAATTTATTGGAGAAGTACCTATTGTTTCTCTAACTAATTCATCTGTATCTTTTAAATAGCCATTCCATAAAAGATAAAGCTCACTATTTACTGCCGTTCCTGAAATTGGCTGTATTGTATTACTTGTAGCACTAAGAGCTTCCACACTAAATGTAATTGCCATATATCTAGCAATATTTTGGCTTTGAGAAAATTTATCAACTAAATGTAATGGGTGAGGTCTATTAGTAAGTGTTTCAGAATCTTTATATTCAGTCCCTGTAGAAGCTAAATTATCTGCACTAACATAATTCTCCACTATATTACTTAGGTCAATCATTCCTACACCTGAAGCATTTGGAGTAACTTTAAAAGTTCCTCTTAAATTATCGGCTGTCATTAAAAGAGAAGTTGAACCTGATGTTATATAAACTTCAACTATAAATTTCACCTTTGTTTGATTTATAACCGCAGGATCGTTTGAAACCCCAAAGATTACTTCTTGCCCTACTGGAAGTGTTTGATATAAAGGTGCTTGTACTATTTGTGTTACTGCCATTTTATTTTATTTTACTGTTGTTAATCCTTTTATTATATCTTCCTTTAATGCTCCCATTAAATCCTTACCAAAATTCTTCATTCCTAACATTAAGGAGTTTTGGAAGAAACTTATACCATGAATACCTTTAATCCATAATACTCTCATTATTGCTGCTCTTAATCCTGCTGTTGTCATATATTGCCCTCCTGCACTTCTTGGTTGTAATCCTTTCTTTCTAATAAAAGAACTAATACCTTTTTTCATCCCTCCTTTTTGACCTGTTCCTGTTCCATACTTATATGGACTATCTTGTCTCTTTCCTTTCCAATTTATATAATGCCTTCTTCCTCCCCAACTTCCTTTATGATCCCCTGTCTTTATAGTACCACCTGCACCCTTAACTCCTTTGTCTACAAAAGTTCCATAATCTGCCATAAAGAACTTAACTGAATATCCATCCCCATCCTCAACTACTTCAAACTTTATTGACTTCTCTAAATTACCACCACCTTTACCAGCCGCACTAAGGTTCTTTTTAGCCCTTCTCACTACTTCTTTTCCAAAGCTGTCTAATTGGTTTTTTAAATTAGTAAAGTCAACAGCCATTACTCAACAGAAGCTGTGAATATTTCTACTCTAGGATCATAACTTGATCCCACAGGTTGTACTTCAATAGCTGTAAGGTTTTGCATTGTGCCAAAACTTGGGTCTGTATCTGCTTCTGCTAAAGCTACTGCCTCTGCCTGACATAATACATGTGACTGTCCTGGAGTTAATAATACTTGATAATTAGTCGCTGTTGTTATTATTCCTACTTCTATCCAACCAGCCGCATCTAAATTAGTAACTCTGATATATTTACAACGGTCCACATCTATTGCTCCTGCTGAACTGTAAGGTTGCGCTCCAAAAGTTGCTATTGTTGTAACATTTCCATTAATACAAGTTACTACTCTTTCAAATGTATCTACAACATCTGATATTGTTACACTATTTGATGACCCTCTCAATGCTCCATTTATGGTTACACTTTCGGATATTGTTGTTACTAAATCTGCCATTTTTTTATATTTTAATTGTTATTTTTGGTGGTATTATTTGTATTTCTATTTTACCTAATTTTATTGTATTTATTTTTTTTAAGAACTCTAACATTAGTATCCTGCTCCTGCGTTTGTTACAGGTATGGTACAAGTGTCAAAGTCATTCATTACTTTAATGCCTATTGTAAACGTCCATCCACATAAGAGATTATCAAACCTTTCTTGAAACGGCTCTATAGTAAATTGATCTTGCGTGAAATAAAGAGGAACATTAATATCATCAACCCCTGCTTTTGATTGTCTTGAGCTGTGTCTTAGCATTCCTATAAGGTCAGTACATATTTCTAAGGTTTGATTCCACACCTCTTGTTCATTGTTCTTCATATCTAACAACTTAGTAAGCTGCTCATTTTGATATAATTGCCAATTGTCTTTTTCACTTACTAAATCGCAAATAAAGATTTGGAAATTATATATTAATTCTGCATCTCCTGTTGTTACTGATGTCGGGTTTACATGGAGTAATGGCATTTTTTCCATCTTCTCCAAGTTGATGTCGAATATGTCTCCAACTGAAACAGTAGAGATTTGTTCATGATATTCCCCTAATCTACACAAGGTATTTATTACGTTATTGTATGTCTTATTGCTTACTGGCATGTTTTACTCTATTTTGTGATTCTAAATCTGTTTCATAACTTAACCAAGTTAGTGCTTCTAAAAGATTGAGTTTTGTTATTGCTTCTAGTTTTGAAACATCAGCATTTGTCAATCTATACATTACTCCGAACCAACTCCATTTTTCTGCGAAGGATTCTGAGGCAATTGCTTCTTCATTTCCTTCAGACGTTCCATTAAATATGATGGCAAAGTCCTCAACAATTCTTTGCCTAAATTGTAAAAAAAAACCAGCGCACTTTGCACTTGCTCTGCTGGCATCTTTTTCATTTCTTCCGCCCTTATATTTATATTACCATCATAGGCTTCAATAATATATATTCCATTCTTTTCTTCTACTATTGGTCTATATAGAATCGCCATCAGTTCAGGTAAGTTTCTCTCTACATCATCTTTTATAAATGTTTCTACATCTGCATACTCTCCAAGCGTAATATCATCTAGATTCGGATGAAAGCCATAACGCTTACCTTCTACTTCAATTATCTTTTTTAAAGAACTATTTTGCCCTTCTTGAAGCTCTGAAATCTTACTCATCAAAACAACAACATCTCTTAATTCCAATTGATCAATTAACTTTTTCGGAATAGTAGATAAAGCTGATATCGTTTCCCTTGCTTCTTTACTCTTTGTACCTGTTTGAAAATCAATTAGTTTTAACCACTTCTCTAGTGTAACCTCTCCCCAACTACTAATCAATTTAAACTCCTTCTTCTTGCCCTCCTTTTTAATCTTAACCTTCATACATTATATAATAGAAATTGTTATTATTTAGTTTAATAGTGTATATTTGCGGAGGTTTGTATTCATTTTACTTGTAAGGGGTGGTAGGCTAGAGCAACCTGCTGCCCCTTTTTATTGCACATAATATCTTCCAAAATTACTATCAATCTCATAATACATTCTCATAGCCAAAGCATCTGAATAATCAGGAGACCTCCCTAATATTGCCTTGACATTATCCTTTGGAATTATCTGTAACTTATTATCCTTATCAGCATCTTTAGTTCTAACTTGCTCACACTCTTCAATCATTTGATTCTTTACATTAATATCAGAACAACTTATACCTATTTGAGCTTTATTAATTAAGTCAGCTAACTTATAATAGCATTGTGTTTTTAAGTTTTGATAGTTTTCATTTTTTAAAGCCCTTGCATTATTAACAAACCCTTGACATCTTAAATAGTCTTTAACACCACCACCAACACCATCTTCATCAACTATTATATTCCTCAAATTAACTTGATACTCTTGTTGTAATACCTTAACAGCCTCTACAACCTCATTTACAGATGATTTAAGCAATGTTTGTATCTTTCTAAGGTGTAACCCTTCCCAGACCATTATAACCGTTCTATCAGCTCCAAACCTTGCTACATCACAACTTATGTATTTATCACCTTCAATTCCTTTTTGACTGAACATATTTAATATTGCATCATATTGTATTAGACTGTCATTGGTTGCGTCATATTCCCAGTTACCAAATAAGAGTCTTTGCTTGCTTAGTTCATCAAGTTCAAATAACTGTTTCTCATAATGCTTAGATATATATGTATTATCACCAACCAGACTTTGTATAAATTTTCTGTAAGGTTTTATTGTCTTATCTTTAGCAGGTCTGTAATATTCAGTATAAACCCAGTTCTTAGCAGGGTTGCAAGTCATTAGCATTTTAGGGATTAAGTTGTTTTCATCTAGCTTATATCTTAATCTTGAAGATACTACATTTTTAGCCTTTTCAGTTATTTGGTTTGCCTCATCAATAAAAGCTGCTGTTATTTCTAAAGAACCTAAGCTATCAAAGTTCCTGTCTGATGGATATAAGAATAAGTCTTTAAGTATTATCTCTGAGCCATTGTAAAAGGTTATCACATTGCTTGAGCCATTAAAGGTATAATCCTCAATGGCTTTTAAATTCCAAGCTGTGCACACTTCAAAGAAAGTATTTAATGTAGTCTTTTTTAAAGCGTCTAGTTTTGATCTCCCCATTAAGTATCTAGTCTTAGGATATTCAAGACACATTAAGATTAAATAGCTTACACCAACCCAAGACTTCCCACCACCTGCTGCACCTCCAAATAATACTTCTGTTGTCTTATCATCAAGTAAGTATTTTAAACACTCTTTTTGAGTCTTAGTAAATTCAGGGTTAATCTCCAAGATTTATATTGATTTTAATCTTATCATCTTTTGATGTTAAATCTACTTTGTTTGTTTCATTCCAACCAAGCTGTGTCTTTGCTCCATGTATTACAACTGAAGGCACTTTGTCTTTTATACATTCATAATACTTAGACTTAATAAAATCTTTTGCAATATTTTCAACCTCTTTCACCTTAGCTGCAAATTCTTCATCTTCTTTTAGCCATTTATAATAATTAGTTCTTGATAAGTCACATGCCTTTAATGCTGTAGTTATTACCCCTAGACTTGACTCTAATGCTTTTAGCATTCTCTCTTTGTTAATCTTTGTTCTATTTTGTTCCATATTCAAATAAATTTATTATATTTGCTTAATCGTTCTTTATAAAATGGTGCGATATTAAGCCCATCTTTTTATCGTATGAAGGCGCCTCCAAGAGGGGGTGTCTTTTTTTTATATCTTCTTTGCTTTTTGTCCTGTAAATTGTTCCCATCTTTCTATTATTACATCACAATACTTTTCATCTAATTCCATTCCGTAACATTTTCTATTAAGTTTTTCTGCTGCTATTAATGTTGACCCGCTTCCTAAAAACAAATCCATTACTATATTATTTTTATTACTTGAGTGAATTAAAGCATTTTCACATAATTCTAAGGGCTTCATTGTAGGGTGTAGGTCAGATTTTTTAGGTCTTTTAAAATCCCATACATTTGTTAAAGTTCTATCATTAGTAAATGTTTTACCACTATCAACCCAACCAAACCAACACGGCTCATATTTATTTTGATATTTACCTCTTCCTAATGTAAACTGGTCTTTATTCCAGATTATAGTTGTTGAATTATGTAGTTTTTCATCTAAAACAGTAAACATTATTCTTCCATCTTTCCCCTGACCACTCCAACAATAAACAATTCCATCACAAAACAGCTTTATATTTTTAACAAAACCTTCTACAAATGTTTTAAAATCATCACTACTCATATTGTCATTTTTTATATCTCTTACTTTAAATTTTGGATGCTTTATATTTCCATAATCTATATTGTAAGGAGGGTCAGTAAATACCATATCAGCTTTTTCCCCATTCATTAGTTTAGCAACATCATCTGAACTTGTACTATCTCCGCACATAACTCGGTGTTCTCCTAGCTGCCAAATATCACCTCTCTTTACTTTGCTTTCTTTTACTTCAGGTATTTCATCATCTTCTATTAGTCCTGCTTCAGGTTCTTTATCATCTTCATTTTCCCATACATCTAAACCCCACTCAGCAAGTTGAACGCTATCCCATTCATTAGCTAACATATCCCATTCCCATTCTCCAAACCCTACATTATCTTTAACTATAAATTCTTTCTTTTGTTCTTCAGTAAGTCCTTCAGCTACTTCTATCCATACTTCTTTAAGCCCTGCATCTTTACTTGCCTTTAATCTCATATTGCCGCCTAAGACAATCATATCTTCATCAACTACTATTGGTCTTAGCTTCAACATCTCAGGAAATTCTTGTATTGACTTTACTAGCTTTTTAAATTTATCATTTTTTATTATTCTTGGATTGCTAGGGTTTCCCTTTACTTTGCTAATCTTAACTTGTTGTTTCATAATATATAATAGAAATTAATTGATTTTATTTAAATGGCTCATTAATACCTCTTTCGCCTAATAGTTTTTCTTTTGCTCCATCCCAAAGTTTATCATGCCTTCTTTTTTTACTTAATGATTCTTCAGTTCTAATTAGGTTAGGCATTCCTTCTTCTGGTTCAGCTTCCATCCATAAACCACAATCACATAAAGCATGAATAGACCGCCATCTACCATCTCTTAGGGCTAAGGTAGTTTTCCCTATGTTTTCTTCATTACCACATTCGCATTTATATAGTGTCATGTTGCTAATCCTCCTATTTTAATATCACTCTCTTGATAGAGCTTATCCAATTCAAAGTGTAAATGATTAATAGCTTTCTGTATGTCTTGCTGTGCTGGATTGCCATCTTTTCTTCCCGCTCTTAATAAGTAAGAACAAGCCGTACCAACATTATAGCTTAAATCAAAATCTTCTACAACCTTTCTAGCTGAGTAGCCATATTTTTTGCCTGTGTAGTAATGAGGTTCAGGAGTTTTTTTGTAATCTTCTTTCTTTGTCATTTTCTAGTATTTTAATTAATCCTTCTTTTGTATTTAATCTTCTTGCATTTGGGAATTGACGATATTCTTCAGGGCTGTATATTAGCTTGACTTCCCTTACTAAATTGTCATCATCATATTTAACAATCCACCTACTTGAATGATGATGGTCGCTCCTCTTTAAGTGTGTTAGATAACTCATTCTGAATATTTTTTATATAGTTTTTTAATTCCATCAAAGCATGTTGATATACAAGAACCACAATTAGTCCCTGTTCCATAGTTGGTCATGTGTATAGTGTTGTACGTTTCTATCATTCGCTTTTTAGCTACAACATCTTTTGCTCTGCCTGTTTTTAAATCTTTCCACATATCTAATATTTCATCTATTATTTCTTGTGGCAAGTCTTCAGGTGTTTCTATTTCAGTTGTTTTTTGCCATTTTTTCTGACCACATTCCATTGGTGCTAATCGTGCCTTAATTTTCATGAAACAGCCGCAGTCTTTACAAGTTCCTGTTGGTTTAAAATAATAAACACAATCTTTGCATATTGCTATTCTATCTTTATAGACTTCATTAGGAACAAAAAACTTGTTCATTTATTTCTCCACTCAGGGTGTTTAAATCCAAACTGCATAATAAAGCTGTCATGAGTTTTTGGGTTATACATCTTCATTTAATTCTTTTTTTAATATTGTTCGTACTTTATCTATTGTTGTAAATAAACTGTTGCGACTTATCCTAGTCTTAGCCGCAAGTGAATCGAGGGTATTGCCCTCATAATAATATAACTTAAATAATTCTCTATCATACCAATTTAACTTATCAAGCTGCACGTCAATTAATTCTAACTTCTTCAAGCTCTCATTATCTACTTCTTTGTTCGGAAGATTATATATATTTTTATTATTAGCAATATTATGTGCCACATCATCATTACTAAAAGTTGTACTACAACTATAACTAGAGCTATCAATATGTGTATAATACTTTTCATACTTATAATAAAAATTACTTCTTGTACTTGTTAATGCCCTCCTTAATGCAACAGCTCCATATCTTGTAATTCCTTCAATACCATCATTCTCATATATTTTTCTGATTACTTGTGGATTTGCTTGAAGTAGATATAACATAAGTTCTTGTACAGCTTCATTAATCTTATTTTCATCAGTTGTAAGCCCATAAGCCATAGTCCTGAATTTGTCTGTTAATTTTGATATTTCTATATATATATCAGTCATTTTTTGGTTCTAAAGCATCTAACCTGCTAACAGTTTCTTGGAGTAGTTGATCTAATACCACCTTATATGCCCTTACAACTGCTGAATTAGTTTTTGTTTCTACTCCTGCAAAGAACCCACTTGTTGCAACTGATATGTTTATAGGTAAAATTACAAGCCAATCATAAAAGTTATTTTCTCTAACTCCCTCTCCATATCCGTTTGAATATTCTGTAATTAATTCAATTACTTCTAAATAATTTCTATACCTTACTTGTGATGAAACTTCTTCTGCAAACTGTTTACACATGCTAACATAAACTTCAACTATTAATTTATGTTCTTCACTTGAATAAATCGCTGTCTGCATACGGCTAAATTATGATAAATGTTTACTCAATTCCCTTTTCTTTTTTTAAGTTTTTAACAGCCTCTTTGTAATAACTAATCTTATCTTCATAATCTATCCTAGAAAACTTCTTGATTTGTCTTGCTTTTATTTCTAATTCTTCTGCTTTACCTTCACCATATTTAGCATCTAAATTCATAGCGAAACGGAACTGTTCTCCTCCACGAAAAATATTACACCCGCTACACTGTATTTGACAATTCCCATCCTCACAATAACGAGTTGCCATAAAACGTCTAGACTGGAAATGACCATTCTGCATACTTCCTGTTCTATAGTGTGCTACCTTACCACAAGTAAAACACTGTACCATTCCTTCATAGTTTGTTGCTTCTCTAAGTCTTATGAAAAGACTAAACCATTTATCTAGTTCTTTTTTTAATTTGCTTATTGACTTCAAAATAATATATCTTGAATAAATTGTTGAGGTGGATCTACATAAGTGTATTGAGCAATTGTTGTGTTTCTTCCAAATCTTGTTTTCTTAGTTAAGGGTATGCTATCAATATCATATCCATTTTTTTTGTGCTTAAAGATTATATCAGCAAGTCTAGTTGCTCCATATTCTTTTATAGCTTCATAACTTGTAATAGTTCCATAAGTCTTTAAATGCCAAAGGACAGCATCTGCTTGGCTTTTTACTTCTTCTGATGTGATTGTGATTGTTTTCATTTTAGTTTTCTTATTAGCCACATTACAATGGCTGTTATTATTACCCAACCTATCATTTGATTTCCCATTTTTCCTTTTCTTCTTTTGTAAAATATCCATCAGCTTCTAAATCATCTGCAAATTTTCTAGCTTCTTTATATAATTTTATATTATTTTTTTCTATATAATTTATAAATTCTTCTTGCCAACATATCTTTTCAAAATTATTTCTATTTACTTTAAGTGCGTTTAATAGTAATTGTAATGGAGCTGTTTCTTCTTTTTTCATTTTAATAGTTTTTATTTTAATAGTTTTGGTTCTGGTCTGTAATTTGGTACTTGTTTAGGGTTTTCCCCTTTATCAACTCTTGATCTTGCATCCCATATTAAATCTTGATGTTGCCTTAACCATTTCATATAAACAGGAACAGTTAAATGAATAAAATCACTTTTCATTGGACTCCTAACTCCTAAACTAAAAGCATTTTCAGCATCTTCAAAGTAAAAATTCTTGTACATTCTAAATAAATCACTTGCTAAACTTTTAGACATTTGCTCAATAGTTTCTTCTTCAATATTATTTTGCCCTATTTCTATGTATGTTTTACTTAATAAATCTACTGAAGATAATATTAAATCTTGTTTTGACATTGTTTTAATTGGTCTCATTATTCAAATTGTTTTTTTATTTTATCTTTTACATTTAAGTTTTTTTGTAAGTGTTGATGTATCTTACTCATTGTTTGTTTTTTTGTTTCCCAATTTTTTTGATTTTTTTCCCAGCGCAATAATCTTAATTTTATTTCAAACGTGCTTTGTTTTTGGTATCTCATTTTCTTTTTACCTTCAGTCCAATAATTTATAAAGTCCTCTAACATATCTTTAGAGTAATCAAAAGTCATAACCTCAGAAACAAATTTTTCTTTAGTTATATTTATATTACTTGTATTATTAATACTTGTATTATTACCTTTCATCTTTTTAAGTATAGGGGTATCAATCTTTTTCGTGATACCTATACATCTTTTTATTATCTGTTTTTTAGAGTTTCTTTCTACAACTACTTTTATAAATTCTAATTTTTTTAAATCACTAATCCAACTGCTTATAGTATTTTTACTAACTCCATATAATTCAGCAAAATAATTATTAGTTGCATAGCAGTATCCCAGTTTTCCGCTTAGTGCTGTTATTTCTCCATATAAAAGTTTGGCATTAGGTTTTAAATTAGAATACCTTACTTCAGAAGGAATAATAGCATAGTAACTGGGTTTGCTCATTAAATAATTTTTATTGTATAGTGATAATTTTCGAGTGCTAACTTAACATTTTCTAATTGATTTGAGAAGTCAAAATAAGAAGTTTTAATAACACACTTAACTTCACCACTTTTTACTTCTAGCAAAACATCAGATTCTAACTTTTCAACAACTCCATTTTGCAACAAATGGCTTTTCATAAATTCTGAATCTGCAAATATATTCTTTGAATCATCAACATGCTTATAAGCTTTATAAATTTTATCAAATGCCTTTCTGTAAATAACACAATGTTTGAAATTCTTTTTATGATTACTTTCATAGTGATATGTAATACACCTATCTCGATTAAGGACTTTGGCTATTACAGTTCTATGAATACCCTCCTCTGTTAAACCAATATATCCTGCAATTGATCTAGCTGACTGTAAGTGCCTCTTTCTGCTCTTTAAGGCAAGAGAGCCTTCAGGCAACCCCATTACTCTTGTAGTGAGGTTGCAAATGGCTTTAAAGTTTAATTCTTCAGTCATATTAGAATGGCATTTCATCATCAGTAGTTACAAACTCTGAATTAACTTCGGGATTGTTACTTTGATTAGAGAAATGATAACCGTCAATATTGTGGTAGTATTTCCCTTTATATTCTCTTGAATAAACATTACAAAGAATAGTTACTGTCATTCCTTCTTTTAACTTATCTAAATGCTTAATCTTATCCTCACCAAAAGCACTTACTGCAATTATGTTATTAAATTCACCACCTGTATCAACTACAACTGTTTGTTTTTCCCAAGCCTTACCCGCCTTACTTGTACCTGCTTCTTTTTGAAGCTTCTTAATTAGTTTTCCTGTTACTTCCATTTTTTAATTATTTATTGATTATTATTTTTGTTTAAATTCCTCGCTCTCATCTTCACCGAAACATCCTAGTTCATACATACCAGTTAATTGGAGTACCGCTCTGCTAAAACTTCGCTTTTGAGCCATTTCTAAACAATACCAACTATTAGTATTTCCGTCTTTAAATGTACTTCCCTTTAACGCTGATCCAAATGTCTCTATAGTGTTCCCCTCTTTTGTTGCTGTAGCCTTAACAGCTGCAAAATTAGGCTCACACTTGATACATTCATACGAAATAGATATTGATTCATAAGAGGCGATGCGCTCAATCCCAGACCTAGTGATGATAAGATAATGAGCATGCTTGAAAATATCATCTTTTTCTAATCCGTATTTAATATACTTTTCTTTAATTTTTTCTGTTTTCATATTATCTTAAATTTATTATTAGTGCCTTATTTTTATAGTGTTCTGCATATTCTTTTAATTTATCTTTATCTTCAAAGTCATAAGCCTCATCAAGATTAAGTCCTGACATATCACAGTAAGAATCTAGAGCATCATCAATTTGTTTTCTAGTTCCAAATATACGAATTGCTGTGCTAACCTCTTGAATATCATTAATATAACAATCAAGTCTATTATCCCATTGTGCAAAGCTGTGGTATTCACCATTAGGATAAAAATAAAATGTATCGCATTCTAGTTTCATAATTAGTAGTTAAATTGTAAGAATAAATAAAAAGACCCATATCCTAAAGCTAACATTGCTAAACAAGCACAACAGAATTTGATATTGCTTATCTCTGTATTAGGGTCTTGAATAAGATAGTCTTCAGAAGTATTAATAAAATTTCCTTTAGCATTTTTAGCATAGAAGAAGTCTGCTGCCTCTTTAGGACTTGCATTAAAAGTGTGACCTGTTTTTCTGTTTGTAATTTTCATTTTCTTTTTTTATTGATTAATATGGTACAAAAGTAAAAAGAAATATTGATTACTAACACATTTACTTACAAAGTTATTAACAATTTAAGTGTTAATAATGTTTTGACTAGATAAGCAACTTTAGGTGCTGTCTAGTATATAGGGGTTAAAAGATTGTGAAAGTGCCTAAAATGGCTAAAGGGGGGTTATAAATTTAGCCATATTACGACTATTATAATAAGGAGGTATACTACAAAGACTTTCCAGGTCAGCTTATCTTTCATAATTCCATAGGCTCTAATATCGGCAGCCTACCATTATCCATGATTACTCCTACTGATATAATGGGCTTTTTGGTAAAATTCTTAGCATAATTAGCAGCGTAAGAGTTAACATTAAATGCCGAACCTAACTGCATAGACCAAAGTAAGTTGTCTTGGTTCGCATGATAGATAATGCTTGTTTCCGTGTGTATATGACCCTGACAAATTTTAGTATTCCAATTTATCGCTCTATTTATAGCACCGTTTCTTCCTGAGCTTCCAGTGCCATGCAAATACATTACGCCATCTTCTAAGAACTTATCTTTCCAAATCCAACCTGGAGTACCAAGAACGTCATTAAAGTCCTTTAACCATGCTTGAGACAGTCCTGATGCTACTAATTTTCGGCTAATAATAGCGTCATGGTTGCCAATACAAACAGTTGCTTCATTCCATTCTTCCCAAAAAGGCTTGATTTGCTCTATTGCTAAAGCAAGTTCATCCCCTGCACTTTTTCCGTCAGGAGCAATCTCATGAAAACTGGAAAATGAGTTGTCCAAAAGATCCCCCGTGAAGTGTACGGAATTGCAGTTCCATTTATGATAAATGTCTCGGCAATGCTCAAAAAAACCAGGCTCAACGAAGGGAGCATGCAAATCTGGTATGATAAGCTTTCTCCTTTCGTTTCCCCTTAGTTTTTCTAATGCCACAATTTCGTGTGGTTTTAATCTAAAACGATTATTTTTTGTTAATGTCTGCAACTCCTTGACCTAAAATTAATACTAGGAATGTTTGCCATACACTTTCAGCCGTTTCAGGCGACCATCCAAAATGTGTCATTAACCAAGGCGTAACCAGCCCTGTAATTGCGTAAACGAACTTACGACTGTTAAAAATTTTACCCAAAACTACATTTGTTAACCACGATTTCATAATTATTTATTTTAAAATTAATATTAAAGTTTGTAAGATAGTCCTACATTAAAAGAACCTTCTTCATCTTTTCTTGTATAGTTTGGCTCTATATAAAGCTCATCCCAAACTCTGATTGATATACCTAGACCTAAAGTCAAATTTTCCATCACATCTTTAGTAGGAGCTTGTGCAGATACATACATATTCCCACTTAAGCTGTACCTACCTATAACATCATAATTCTCACCATTCTTTTGAACGCCTACCATTATTTTGTCATTAACTTGATAGCCTAAAGCTATGTTGTTAGTAATACTATCTAGATTCCATCCCTCAGATTCTAAAGGTGTACTAACACTACTCATTACGCTGAATTGTGCTGATGCACTTAAACAGAATAAGGCTATAACTGTTGTTAAAATTGTTTTTTTCATTGTTATCTATTTTTAATTATTAAATTAATGTTTGTACCTCCCAAATTTATAATTTCTTTCATAAGTAAATCCATTGCTAAAGTTGAATTGTGAACAACGTCTTGTTGACTACCTTGTCCTACCAGGATACACCCCCTTGTGTCTTTAGCGGTATTGCCTCGATGAAATAATATATATGAGCGGTCTTTTACTTCTTGTACTAATAAGTGCAAATAATCTCTTGTTGCACTTTCTCGCGGATATCTTAATCTAACCTTGTACTCTCCCGCAGGAATACAAGATACACTTCTTTTGTTATTTTTGTATGGCAACTCTAAGGTATCACAAAATCTTTCTCCATTGATAAATAATTCACCCATAGTAGAAATTTTACTAAAGGTGTCTCTGATAATTAAAAGATTTATGTGAGTAGGTTTAGAGATAATAGGTTTTGTAGATTTTACACCCTTTAACCTCCTGAACAAGTTCTTGACGCATTTTAACATCATTCTCTTTGCTTTTGTTATACTTTGGGTTAGTGCTATTTAGTTTTCTTTTTTTAGCCATTACTTCTTAATATTAAATTTTATAAATTTATAAACCGTATATACTATGGCGAGGCATAGTGATATAAAGGTCAGAAGTTCATTAGCTTCAACTAAAGAAACTCCTATGGCAGAGCCGTTAGCTATTCCTACTTGTATTGTGTCTTTTATGTCGTTCATTATTTTTTGTATTTGGCTTTTTATCCAAGTAGGATTTCAGCTTAGTTATATTTATTGATTTTGGTTTGTAATGTTTTTTCATCTACTCTCCAGCAGTTAAAAAGTTTCTTAATGTAAGTTTTGTTCCTTGACTGCTCGGTCTTTCAAGGTTCATGCCATTATAATATGCATTTCGGTCTGGCGAAACATCTGACCCTGTGTTGGTCGAATATTCAGTAAAGTCAGACAAGTTATTTGTTACATATTCTATCATTCTTTCTGTATAATATTCAGATGTATTTCTTATTTCTTCACGAAGATGTTGTGCTTCTTCCGTACTTAAAGCTGTTCCGCTTTCAGAGTTTTTAGAATATATGTTTCCATTCTCAATTTTAAAACGTAAAAACGGTACGGCATGATAAAATGCCCAATTTGGAAGCATATCCGCAATATAATCATCTAGCAAAGTTTTATAAGCAGCATTTGCTCCAGCACCTATTGTTCCTGCTGTAATTAAATCTTTAAGTTTTTGCGTTAAATCTGTACCAAGCTTAGGTTCTACATAAAGCTTCTGCGCCTGTCTTACATACGGCAAGAGCAAGTCGGAATCTACATTCAAATTGATTGCAGTTGATTCTTTTAATTTCTGTTCTGATATAAATAGTACGTATGCCATAATTAATTGTAATATCCGTGATTTTTCATTTTTCTTGGTGGTATTGCTACCAATCTATCATTCTTCTTAGCTGTGAACCCTTCTGATCTAGCTTTAGTGTACCCAATCAAATCAGCATCTTCTATTTTAGTAGTCCTAGATTCTCCTATTACTGTCTTAAAGATTCGTCTAGTCCAAAAATGGAAACATTGTGGTCCTCCTTTGTAGAGCCAGATTGAATAGGTATTAGCACCATCAATACCAAAACCTGGATTAACAGCTTTTTTGCTCATAGCTAAAATATCCTCCTTACGATACATCTTCTTTGCACCCATCATTTGTCTGCAAAATTTTCTTTTAGTTCCTGACTTGTTAGTTAGAAAATTGTCATTCTCATACACATATCTTACTCTAAAGTAATCACCTGATTTTTTAGACAACCCATCTTGCTCAGATTTCCTTCCTGGCTTTGGGCTTCCTGTTGAAGCTAATTCTATCTTTTCGTTAGCTACTTCATTTAAAACTTCTTCAAAATCAAAATCCTGGTGTTCTCCATCTACTATTTCTTCTTCTACCAATTCCCAATCTTCAGGAATATCCTCCCCAAATTCTTCAATAAAAGATTCTAATTCTGTCTTTTCTACTTTACTAAAATCTTCTCTTACTTCAACGTCTAAAGGTTTCAACCCCATTTCTGACCTTAGCTCATCCTCTGTCATGATTCCTTTTAAGTCCTCTGATGTGAACTCTAAAGTAATTGGTTTTAACTGTACAAATTCAACAGGTAAATCCATGTCGTTTACTGAGAATATGGTTTGTAAAGTATTTTTGATATTTAACTGGAACGGCATAATTACCGTATTAAGATAAAAATTAAAAGCCGAATTAAGTTCATCAACATTTGATCCTAATCCTGTATCGTTTTTAATACCCATAAGCATAGGGCTTGTTACACGATGTCCTGTGAGGATATTTTGAACTAGTAGCTCTTGGAGTGCTAAATATTGTTTATCTGCGTCAGAAACGCTTATAGGCGTAATTTCAGGCGTTCTAGTACGGTCATCTGAGAAACTTAAAATAAATTTCCCACTATTAGACGCTCCTGTGAATTTTTCAGTAAGACTTTGCTCAATCTGAAAACGCTCCTCCTGTGTCGGTATGCCATTCGCAAAACTCACAAAGTATGAGCCGCTAAATCCGTTCTCTATATTGTTGAGATGAAACTCTGCAACTTTTTGATCTACTAAAGCCCAGTTGTTTGCAGCAACATAATCTGGTGTGTGGTATATATCCATATTAGGACTATAAGATCCTGTGTATAATAATTGACTTGTTGCTGTTCTGTCATTTCTATTAAAAGCTGAAATAGGATAAGGTTTATGCGTTCTTGTGTTTGACCAGTCTGCCGAAATAAAATACGTATCTACTTGCCCTATTTCATTAGGTCTCCCTGCTCTTACTCTCTCAACAGGCACGTGATAGACTTCAGCGATTTGCGTTCTTTCACGATTCCAAATAATGTGTAAAGCATACGCCCCTTGTAACTTAAAGTCAAAAGCAACTTTCTTAATAACCTGATGTAAAGATTCTTTAGAATTTGCACTTCTTAGAAATTTCTTCAATCTCACATAAGCATCTAAATTAGTATCTTCATCAGAAGCTATTAAGTCATCACCACCGATCATTTCCGCAGTAGCGTTTATAATTGCAGCATGAGTTGAAGAATTGTAATAAAGGTCTATAAGAAACTGAGGGTATAAGTTCCTCCAATTTTCAGTTCCATATTCTACATAGTCTTTCCCTCTTACTTCTTGTACTACTGGAGCTGTTGCTGTTTCTAGATTGATTGAGATAATATTGTCTTTCATGTTATTTTATTTTATTATGGCATCAAACTTGCTAGTCTAGCATTTATATTAGCTGTTAAGGCTGTGCTAGTGGAGCTGTATACTTGTATCTCTGACATTTCACCATCAAAAGGATTACTACTTGGTTTTCTCGCTCCAATACCATCAACATCCGCAGTTCCTGATACTGAAGGAGTAGTTGATTGAGCAACCCCTTTCCAGTATAGGGTTAGCGTTCCACTTGATCTCGTTAAAACCATATAGGCTTCTTCAGTATAAGTACCACTATCTTTAGGAATGTCAGTATTTGCGCCACCATCAATTTTTACTCTTAAATTACTAGTAGTATTAAATCGAACAAACTCACCACTAGAAGTTAAATCTGCTACCACAACTCCTAAGCCTGCTGGCTTTATCTTTGCACCAATAGTAAAATCACCGCTTAAAGTTATTTGACCTGATGTTTGAAGATAGTTAGTAGCCGCAGGATCAAAAGTCAATACTCCACCTGAATAGGCAGGCTGATTACCAGCAGTTGCTTGAGCCATATCTATATTATTAGAAGAACTATCTGCCCAAGCACTTACATCAGAACCATTTAAAGTAATACCCACACCTTTTTGCCACCAAGCTTCAAGGCTTGATTCATCAGTAGGTTTCCAAGCACCCCCCTTATTAGAGGAAACTAAACTCATTCCTAGTTTAAGAGATAACATATCTTATGTAGTCGGTCCTTCGTGATAACCTACTCCAATTCCACTCGTGAGAGTTATCGCTGTCACGTTCATAAATAGTGTTGTAGACGCAGGTAAAGTCGTCTGCAAAGCACTTTCTCCTGTTGCATCTGCTACTGTAATTGAAGCTACCACACTTTCAACAGGAAAGAAAACACAATACCAGTCTTTACTTGTTTGTGCTGCTGTTGTGAAGATTTCTGTGCTACCATTTTTACCTAGCTGCTCAGTTAATAATTGTTGTACATTTTCTATTGCCATTTTTTTTTATTTTATTATCCGTAATATATATAATTCGTTTGTTCTATGTTTGCTATGATGTTTGCATTCACATCTGCTCCACCACCTGTAACTGTAACTGTTGGGTTCTCTGTGTAACCACTACCTGCATTAGTTAGAGTTACTGCTGTAATCTCTCCTCCTGATATATCAGCCGTTGCTGTTGCTTGTGTTATACAATCTCCTGTTATTGTTATAGTTGGATCGGAGGTATATCCTTCTCCACCATAGACAATTGTTAATGTTTGAACACTTTTTGCATTTTGAGTATAAGTCACTTCTTCTGATCCTGTTGCTTCTTCTAAATATAATTTCCCTTTAGTTACTAATCCTTGCAATACACCTCTACCATTTGCTGCTGGTGTCAATACATCTAGCTCTGTTGCTGGCGCACTTCCTCTTTCAATGGTAACCTCTCCAATCCAACTTACTTCATAAGCTTCATATTTCCAATAACCTGCTGGTAATAAATTTATCTGACCTGCATATTTGCTAGGCGTTTCTGCATACTCAAACAAAAAATAAGTATATCTATCATAAATTGTTTCAGTTTTAGCATAAGCATACTCCACACTCCCATCCATATCATTAGTAAACTTAAACAAGTGCTTAATATTAGAAGAAGCTACAGAAGTATTAATCCTATTGTCTTCAGTTTGTAAGTACGTAGTTAAGTTAGTAGCTGTAATTGCTTGTATCATATATTATATAATAGAAAAAACCCTTTTTTATTTGCCTTATAAAAGAAAAGAGTGACAATTAAGCCACCCTTCTCTAAGAAATATATGAAAACTACTAATTAATTTCTAATTAGAATCAACCCCTCCTAACGTAAACCCTGCATTGTCAAATGGGTTTGTAGTATAATCAGGTACGAATTGGAACGGTTTTTGCTCTAAACCATCGAAGGTTAAAGTATAACCTGAACGGTCTCCCCATGCAGCACCACTATCCATAGTCCCTGCGTTTAATTCCATACCATTTACACTTCCTAAACAAACTATCACGTCATGTCCTGTAGCTGTTACTGTTTGATTTAACTGTGCAAATATTATTACTTTAGTTGCTCCTAATAATTTAACTTCATTCTGATCTTCTTTCGTCAGACGATTAAGTATAATGTTCACCGTTGGTGTGTAAAATATCGTTCCATTTTCACGTGAGCCTGTAATAGTGTCTGTAAGACTAGCAACGCCCAATGGCATTGTGTATCTATAAAGCATATTACTACCCATCTCTAAATCAGTAATTTCACCATTTGCTGTTGGTATTGAAGTCACTTGATCATAAACCGCAAAATAGATATATTTTATTCCTCCTGATATACGATTACAATCTAATCCTCTACCTTTTGTTAAAGTTCCGCATGCCATATTTTTTTATGTTTTAAAGGTTAAAGGAGTGAGAGCCGAAGCCCTCACTTCTATTAATTAGATTTATTAATCTTGATGAACTATATCAGCACCAACTCCTAACTGAACACCTCCTGAGTAACGAGCAACTAATCTCATGTTGTCACTTCCGTCAAGAGCAGCCATGTCCATTAAAGATATACGAGTAGCGTCCGAAAGTAGGTCCGTCCCGTAAAATAAGTTTGACTTCTCTGCTGCTACTAACTGATTATCAGGCATTCCAGGACAAACTGCAATTTTATAGCCTTCAAATACAGGCTCATAATCACCATTCATATTGTAAGCATTAACATATCCTAAAGTAGATACTGCTGAAATATACATAGAATAAGTTTTATTATTCATATAGATATGTAAGTCGTCTTTTCCTAAAACAGCAGGAATATTACCTGCCATATCAGTAGTTAAAGTTTGTAAGTTTGCTATAATGTTAGCTGCTGTATAAGCACCTGAAGCTGTAGATCCTACTACTGTTCCGTCTACTGCAAAAATACCTGTTGTTGCAGTTAAGAATCCTTCAAATTCTCCATTTGTTGCTCCTGTTCCACTCCATACAGAATTTTCAGTTGCTTGTGCTATAATTTCTCCCATATAAGAGATTACATAGTCATCAAAAGATGCTGGAGGTGGTGATCCTGCTCCTGCTCTCATTTGTAACGCCTCCCACGAATCCAAAAGATTTGCTTTACATAAATCAATGTTGATTTGTAGATTAGTTGGTTCTAAAACCTTTTCGGTAAGTGCAAGTGTTCCATAATCAGTAAAGTCACAAGTAGCATCTCTTACTACTGAACTTCCTGCTTGTCTTTGTATGTTAGACTTATACTTGATATTTTCTATCATAGTTAAAAAATCTAAACTTTTCGCTTCTTTTAGAGCTGCGGATACGTAGAATCCTGCTGCTTTTCCTGCGAAATTTGATGTTACATTAAATGCCATAATTTTTTATTTTTTTAGTTATTAATATTATTTATTTAAGTTATATAAGAACTTCTCTTGCTTAGACAACTTATTGTATTCTTTTCTGCTTAGTGTAGGTCTATCTGCACTAAATTTGTTTGTGTTAATTGGTGCATCAGCAGGTGATTCTGCTAATTCCGTTTTAAGTTTTTTATTCTCAGCTTTTATTGCTTCAATTTCTTCTGCTGAAAATTCAATTGTTTCTGTTGTTTTAGTTGTTTTGGTTCTTGGGTTTGTAGAAGGCTCTACTACTTCTTCAGCCATTTCTTCTACTTCATCATCACCACCTACTTTTTCTCTTTTAAGATCAGCTACTGCATCTTCTAAGTTTTGGATACGCTTTTCCATCCCAGCCCAATCCTCAACGTCAGCTTCTTCTTTTCTATCATCATCTTCGGGAGCTAATTCAACCGCTTCTTCAGATAATTCTTCAGCAGTTTCTTCTTCCTCAGTTTCTGATTCCATAACTTCAGCAACCACGCCTTCAGTCTCCACTCTAAAAGACACCCCTTCTTCAGTCTTGTAAGTTCCGATTGGTAAAAGTATCGTTGTTCCGTCTTCTGTTAATACTGAGATATCTACCCCAGTTTCTAATTCCTCAGCAGTAGAAACAAAGATTGTACCATCTTCGCTCTTAGCCTGCCAAGCTAATGTAATTTCTTTCTCAGCTTTGTTTAAGCCAAGCGCTACTAGTATTTGTTCTTTTAAATCCATAAGTTCTTTTTTAATATAATAGAATAGTTAGTTACTTTGTTTGATTTTCGTTTATTATTTCATTTAAAGCTGATAGTATTTCTTCGTCAGTTGGAGTTTCTTTTTGCATAGATTCAAATTTATTAGTAAAGTAACCTTCTATTGAAAGCCCTTTAAGTTCTCCTGCTTTTATCTTTTGCCAAAGTTCTTCGTTTTCTATCTTCATTTTAACAAACCAAGTTCCATTAGGCAAATCAAACCCATACATTTTTGACTTATCACTATCACCTTCTTTAATCCAACTCTCAACGGTTAAAACTCCTGAAACTCTCTCATTGTGTTCGTGAGTAGCTTTGTGATGGTTGTTATGTCTTAAATATAACTCAGACGCCTTACGTACAGTCTCAGGGCTAAAATAAACATAGTAATCTGAATCTGTATTAGGGTCATATCTAAATATCTGCTTGTTAGGTATAAGTGCAGGACTAACTAGCATACGCTTTTCTTCATCTACCTTAGCAAATGTCAAGTTGTTTTTTTCTTTACCGAAAAATACAAAGTCTTGCTCTATTGCAGGTGAGTTTACTAAAGAGATAGCATCAATAGCTAGTTCTTGACTATCATCTGCTATTACTAATTCTACTATTTTAGTCTCCTTCATATTATTTATATCTTAATTGTAATGCGTCCAACTTGTTTATTTGACTTCTAAATTTATCAACAGGCACATCAACGCCTAAGGCTTTTCCTGCGCTTTCTACTTCACTGACAGCAGCTCTAAAATCTAATAGAAAACTTTGTATAGCCCCTTTTTCTGATAATAAAGTTTGTTGTTCTTTTTGTAGTTTCTCTTTTAATTTTTCTTCTTTTTTAGCTGAATCACTATAAACTTTATATGTTTTTTCAGACTTTTTAGCAGCGTCTTCTAATCTTTTTTCGTTTTGTTTCTTTACATCTGTAATATTGTCTAAAGAAGCGTCATATCCTTTTTTCCCTTCTTTTGTAAGCTCTTGTTGGTCTTCATAAGCAAATGTAGCATCTGTTTCTTTGTCTAATAATTTTCTAAATTTAGAATCTAACTTGTCAGCTTCTTTTGCTAATTTAGCTAAAGTCTTCATATCTTTAAAATCGAACCTTTGTGAATTTAAATTAAATTCTTTTAATTCTTTTTCGTATTCTTCATACGTCTTTTTTCCTAGTGGTGTTGGTTTCATCTTACTGTATTTATGATTAGCTGATTCACAGGCTTCTTTGGTAGCGTATTCACACTCACCTGTCTTACCCCATTTGTATTTTCCTTCTTTGCATTTAGTACACGGCATATTATATAATAGATTTTTAGTTAATATATTTGATTTTTAAATTGTTGATCTACGTCTTATATTGGCTAATTGATTTTGACTGTTAGTCATTTCGTCTGTTATCACGTAAGCTCGTAACGGTTCAGGAGCTTCACCACCTGTTAATTCAAAAGCACCTGACATCATTTGTGGTGCTGGTGCTGATGGATTCGGCCCTGCTCCTACTCCTCCTCCTCCACCTCCTGGAATAGAAGTTGATGTAATAGATGCTACATTAGCTAAACCTGTTGCTATTGCTGCGGCTGCCGCTACCCATCTTGTCGGGCCTATATATGTAGGATCTTTTAATACTGCGTTTGCTGCTGCATAAGTATCCATAACAGCAGTTGCGATAGCTAATTCTTTATTGTCTCCTGCTAATTTACCTAAAGCTCCTGTAAGCCCTGCATAAGCTGCTAGTTGACTGTTTACACCTGAAGCTACTAAAGCAGCTTTTTGTTTCTCATTTTGTTTAGTAATAGCAGTAGTTTTTTTACCAGCCGATTCTGCTATTCTAATTTTTTCATCATGAGCAAATTGTAACTCTGCTAACTCTCTTTCTATTCCTGACAACCCTTCTAAAACTGTTTGTTGTTGTGCTTCTCTTAATTCTCTTTCTAAAGATTTTTGATTTGTTTTTTGCTCAGACAATTGAGAGTTAATAGTTTCTTCAAGTTCTAGCATAGCAACTTTTTGCTCCTGTAATGCTATGTAATTTTCTTCACTCTCATTCATATTAAATTGAGCTTGTGCAGCATCTACTTGTAATTGTATCTGTGCTTTTTGTGCTTTCTGTTGTTCTGCTAAAATTTTATCTAACTTTTCATTAGCTGCTATCCTTTCTTGAAAAGTCTTAGTTTCATCATCTCTAATTTGCCTTTGAACCTCAGCATCTTTTAAGTATTGAGCATTTAACTTAGCAAACTCTACTGCTGCCCTTTGTGCCGCTTTATTTGTTTCAGTAATAGCTGTTGCTGTATTGATTGTTTCTTTAGCGTAATCTGAAACTACTATGGCAGCTTCAGCAACTACCTCTACAACTTTATCAAAAGAATCATCTACTCCTGTTGCAACATCAACCATCTCTTTACCTGCCATCTTAGCAAATTCTGCTGCCTCTTTAAAATTCCCTTTAAATAAAGAAGATAGTGCATTTCCCACAAACCCAAAGGTATCTAACAAACTATTAAATCTTTCAATAAGGTTATTTTGAATCATCTCTGCAAAATCTACCAGAGCTTGTTTAGGGTCTTCAAATATAGATTTAAAAAACCCTGTGAACTTACCTACATTTTCAGCTAAGAAATTAAATAAGTCATTAAAGGCGATATTTAAAGCTGTCATGGCAGTATTAAAACCATCCATTACTTTTTGGTTTTTACTAAATACCTCCATAAGTTTAGCTATCAATGCTACTATAATACCAATACCTGCTGCCTTTAAAGCCGCTCCAAGACCTTTAATAACACCTCCTAACCGCTTAAATCCTCCTCCTGCGTTGTCTGTTGCCTTATCTAGGGCTTTAACATCTTTAGTTACTGCACCTACATTGGACTTTACTTCTAATTCTAAAATTTCGTTTGCCATATCTTTTTATTTTATAATTTCATTTCATAAAGATTAAGAGTGCAGCTCCAAGATATTTCCATGTTTGCTGCTCCTGTTACTTGAAACAGCATATCATTAGTTCCACTAAATGCTACTGCTGCTGTCCACCCTGTTACTGTTCCATAACTACCTAATGTTGATACTGCTTGACTAGGTGCTTTTTCATACACCAATCCTGTTGCTCTTAATAGTATTCTATCATTTACATTCCCTGCTGCTGATCCTCCTGTTCTTACTCCAATTACATTTGCTTCAAATCCTGTAAATGAAGTTGCAACTGCATCAGCATCTCTTGCTATAATAGTAACTGAACTATCTCCATTAACATACAAGCTAGTAGCTGCTGCTGATCCTGCATCTTCTGTTCTTCCTGATAAATGTATTGTAGAACTTTGACTTTTACCTACAGTAGACCCTCCTCCTCCAATTACAGCTTCTCCTGGTCTTTGTGCTAGTCCATAATTACCTAAAATTGAAGCATTATTTACCCCATAGTTTATTTGATTATTACTCCCTACTATAACATTATTTCTTGAAACTCCTCTTACAATATTTTCTTCACCCATGATATAGGTGTTGTTAGTTCCTGTTTCTGTTTGGTTTCTTGATCCTTGAATATTGTTATTCTCATTAATTACATTTCTTCCTAGATTTTCATTAAAAGCATAAGCCCTACAAGTTCCTGTTGCTTTATCATAAGTATAACCATACGCCTCACAGGTCTTTTGGTTGGGATGAATACTAACATATCCATTAGTAAATAAAACATCTCCTGAAGTGGTGATAAGTTCTGGTTTAACTGCATATCCTGGTAAATATTCTATTGCCATTATGGTATAAGTATAAATTCAACGGTTGATAAATCTCCTGGCTTGTAGTCTATTCTATTAACTCTAAATTGTCTATTTTTAACAAACACAGTATCATACATATTAAATGTTGTAATATCAGATGCTTTTAAATCTACTTTAATAGTCATAGTTCTAGTGTCAGAGTGATAGAGTTCTCCAAAATAAGGAAGCCAATATGTATTAAATAAATTATCAGTAGGAGATGATCCAACTCCTGGAAATAATTGACATTCCCCAAAATGAAAATCTCTTGGTGTAGGAGCAGGCGCAACAACCTTTAAATGACTAAATAATAAATACTCATACTTAGTAGTTGCAGCTACTCCGTTTTGTGCGCTAACCCTATAAGTGTCATATACAGTTCCATTATTATACATGATTCGAGGACTGTTGTCAAAAGAGGATGAAGTGCCATCACTAGGGTCATAAGAATAAATTGAAGGAGTTATTAAACTTGGAAATTGTGTCATTAGAGCTTTACATACAGTTGCTGCAAAAGGCTCTGCTACTATTTCTTCTTCTCCTTCTAATATAGTAAATCCTGAAGCATCATAAACTTTACTCCCATATAAATGCCCTTCTACTGAATCTTTATATACATTAAAAGCGTAATCATCATCATCTTCTACAAACTTAAAAATAGTCTTTTGATTTAAGTTACTTAAAGGGCTTAACTTCATTTCTTCAACACTTATTTTCTCAGTCCAATCATGTGCTATACTTCTAGCAGATAATGTTAACCCACTTGTATTTTTTACAAAGACATCTGCATAAGGTTCTATTAAAAGATTGCTTGGGTTTGATTTATCAGGAATCATAATTAAATTAAACATAGTTACAAGTCCTTTTAAGAAATCCCATTGGTTTACTTCCCCTCTTAATGTTTGTAACAAACTTGCTGATGTTCCTGATGTAGCGTTTGAAGATACAGTTACTGCATTTCCATAGTAATAAGTAGAACCTATTGCTCCTGGATATTGACCTGCTGTATTTGGCGTCCAAACCATTAACGTTCCTGATTCTTCCTTAACTTTTAATTCAAGAGTTTCCCCTGTTTGTAAGACTACTGAAAAACTACCCGTATAAGTGTAATGAAAAGTCGCTGAAGAAAGAGCGTTGACAAAATCAATAGGAGTTTCAGTCCCTGACGCATCAGTATGTACCCATTTAGCAGTAAACTCCCCTCCCCCAACACTATAAATAGTCGCTATTTTCATAGTATAGCTAATATTATAGGTTTGGTTATCTGCTACGGCAGTAAAAATCCCAGTTGAATCATCATATCCAATATAAGAATTTAAAGTAGTTCCAGGAGTATTAAATGCCCAATCAGGATCTGAAAGTTCATTAAAAGGTATTGTTTGAAAAGATCCTGTTAAATTAAAAGCACTTATCAAACCAAGTCCTCCACTATTATCAAAAGTTAAAGGAACTAATCCATCTCCCCAATTAAAATCCATGTACAAGTTTTTAAAATCATCAGTATCAAAGAAATCACTTGTATATTCAAAAGGGAAAGCAGGTTGGTTGAATATTTGTTTTATTAAATAGCTAAGTTGAATAAAAGGCCTAAATGTACTTTGCAAAGTGTTTACTCTAGGATAGTCTACTCCACCAGTAGTATAAATTGTATAATTATGTTCCCAATCTACAAAAGGATATTTTAGTGTATCCGCATCTCTATATCCTGATGTAGCTGCATTGGTATAAGTTATACCTGAAACTCCCCAACTCGCTTCAATGTCTGTTATAGTGTATTCATGTTCTAGCTCATTAAAATCTAAATCTGCAAACGTTCTTTCTTTTAATATATCAGCTAACGCAATAGCCTCTGAATAAAGATTTACATTATAACTAATTTCACCATTTTTATCTTGTACATCTATAAGTCTTAAATATCCTTCAAATAAAACGAACCCATCTTCTTTTAACCTACATTGTGTTTTAATATAAGGATTAAAAGATATATTGTTATGTGCTGATCTTGTTACTTCAAAAATATTATCAAATATCTGACTGTTCCTTTTTGTAGATGGTAGATTAAATGCTTTAGAATAAGATTGTACCTTTTCAGCTACATTTTTAAAATCATCTATACTTAATGTTAAAGGTATATCTTCATCTTCATAAAGGTCACAAATAACTGCACCACTAAATACTGATTCAATTTCTCCCCCATAAGAATAAATAACGGATACTTGATCTATTCCTATTGAAATAGCCGCATCAAGCTGTGCAGCAACCACAACAATATCATTCTCACTTTGAGCTGTAAATTGTGTTGTATATGTTTGATTAGCTACCAATGGTGAAATAGGATTTTGCAGCCAAGTAATAGGAGTAGTAGAAAGCGGTCCTCCCGACATCCCTAAAGGGTTGTTGTAAGTCTGTGCATTCCCTGCCATCATTCCAAACCATATTTTATTATTTGCGGGTACACTCCCTACACTAGCTACATCTCCTACTTTAAGAGTAATTGTATAATCAAGTCCTATTGTTAGTCCATCTAATCTTTGCATCACGCAAGTCATATTTGGATCATTATTTCCTGAATCAGGTCCTTTAAGATAAAGCTGCTGCCCACCCCCTACTGGAAAATCACCACTTCCTGGAGTAACTCCTGTTGAAGCTGTATTAATAGCTGTCATCCACTCTCCAGCTCCTATAAATGTAGTTATGGGAGCAGCATTATTTATAACAAGATTTTGTAATCCAGTTTGAATAGTAGAAAGCGGTCCTGAAGCTATTGATGAAGCAAAGACATTAGTATTATTATCCCCATTGCCATTAAAGGTTGAACTAAGAAAAGTCTCTCCATCTGCCACGATTTCAGTACCAAAAGGGTAATACGTAGCTGCAAACCCTGAATAATTTTGTGGTAATATTTCTAACTGTACACTCATTAGATAGATTGAGTTCTTAGTATTTTACTTTTCTCTATTTCAAAGGTATATTGTATCAATTTGTCATTTGCAACTGTCTTTTTAGTAAAGCTAGAAGTTCTCAATGTTGTAGGAGTAACATAACGATTTAAAGTATCAGTATTAGCAGAAGTAGTTTCATATCCTTTTAAGATATAAACTTCAGGACTATTTGTTAGTTCTTCAAACATTACATTATCATCTTCACTTACAAAATCTGTATTTATAGTAATTGATTCAGTAGCGTTCTTTCTAAAAGCTTTCTTTCCCCCTTTATATCCATGTGGAGAATAAATAGATTGATTCCAAGTTCCTCCTAGTTGTTGATATGTAGTTGTTTTTGTAGATATTTTCCTTGTTGATTTTTTTGTAAATGTATAGTAGTCCCATCCTCCCCATTGATTTAACCAACAAAGTCTTATTCGTTCATATCCCCTTCCTGGTGCAGTTTCACTTCCAGCACCTGTAGTAGGACAATTTAGATGTATAGAGTATGTTTTCCCTCCTTGAACACCTGAAGTGTTTGCAAGATAAACATCAATCCTCCCTCCATATAAATCTCCAGCATCATAGTTGGTTTTAAATGTACTACTCCAATTTCTAAGGTTTGCTGGAAAACACCCTATATATTGTATTTGTTGAGTTGCAGTTTGATTCCACTGATTCCAATTAAAACTTCCTGTGGTAGTGTATCTTGTAATATTCTCTTGGTCTATTAAAACTCCACCCGAACTATAATATTTTAGATAAACTCTAGCAGAATAAGAACTTTGAGTGCTTGAACTTGTAAAGAATGCAAAAGTTCCATAATCATCAGCATCAGCATATTGTACTGTTGGCGCGTTAGTTAAAAATGCTGCTCCACC
>Ga0208300_100475_pt1 | contig 28371 bp, 28 predicted proteins | sample 23_taG_FD_184096 | JGI IMG/M metagenome (GOLD analysis project Ga0208300, IMG submission 184096) | Marine viral communities from Cariaco Basin, Caribbean Sea - 23_WHOI_OMZ (SPAdes) (version 2) | ecosystem: Environmental > Aquatic > Marine > Oceanic | place: Caribbean Sea: Cariaco Basin...
GCCTGAAATCCTCAGGCGAGCTCCCACCAGCAATCCCGTCGTCACGCAGCATCCAGTTCAGCAGATCCGCCAGTTGCTGGTTGCTCAGCGCTGACTGCGAAGAGCCTGGAACCTGAACCAGAAAAGCCCTGCCGCCTTCCACCTTCAGGAAGTTGCCGACAAAGCCTGTCATCTGGGGAATTCCGTTGCGTGGAGATCCTTCCCCGTTGGTCAGATGACACCCCAGGCATTGCAGTCGGTAGTTAACCGAAGACGAGTAACCTGCCTGGCTCAAGGGTGTCTGCTCGCTCTCGTTACCGGGAGCGGGCCTCTGAGTAGTGTCAGGAATCACCCTTGCCTCTCCAAACGGAGAGGCAAGGAGCAGGGTTAACGACATGGCCAGGATGGATGGTTTCATCACACTGCCTCTCAGGTTGCGATACCCCGAATGACTGCGACGGTGCAGTTATACACATTGCTTTCTGCGCCCAGGCACCAGTTTATGTCATTGTTGTTGAACGGGCGGTACATCGGTTCTTCACTGTCATTTCGCGTACAGGCGCATTGGCCGCAGCTGTGTTTACCACAGCAGTCATTGTAAGAAATGATGTAATCAATACCATCGGCCGGATTGCGGCAGGTGCCCACCCAGGTAACCTGGGAGGTTTCAGTACCCGGAGGGCAGCTGGTTACCGAGCCGCCGCAGCAGCTGCAAAGGAAACCGTCTACAGAACAATAGCGCCAGTAATCACAGCTTGTTGGGTCGCCCGGGTCGCCGGCCTTGGGTGCCTCCGATGCCAGTGCCTTACTGGTTCTGTCGATGGGCAGTAACACCGGGGCTGCCGTACCGATTGCCAGGAGTGAGCCAAATTTTGCGATGAAGTGGCGTCTGCCGGTGGTGTTGGCAACATGGCGTGATGAACGTTCAAAAAAGCGATCTAGAAATTTCATTTTATTATTCTCCCTGATCAGGACGGCGTATGAATGCGCGGAGATTCGGATTGGGTCTTCAGATACTGCTGAAGCGTTGATGACCCCATCAATTCGGTTTCAAAGAGGCTGTCGAGGTGTTCCCGGGAGTTGACCAGACCCTTGGCTTTCAAGGTGCCACTGGCATCAATCAGTGCGGCATAAGGCAGCTTGCCGATCTGGAAAGTCATGCCAACCTCCGGGCTGACGATGTAGCGGCTGTTTTCCAGTCCTGCATCTGCAATCAGCTTCTCCTGAGCGGCAGGGTCTCCGTCGCTGACATAAATAACATCAAGATTATCGCTTGAACGGTCAATCGCTTTGATGGCGGGAATCAGCGACTTGCAGATAGGGCAGGTGGGTGAGAGGAAGAACAGCAGTGTCGAGCGCTCGCCGGCATAACCGATATTCACCGGCTTTCCAGAGCGATCTGCCGCTGTCACCTGAGGAGCAGGCTGGCCCACCTCCACACCCTTGTCCATCATCAGCGCGCCTGCTGGTGCAATGCGTGAATGCAGGACTCCGATCTGACGGATAAGTCCCAGAATAACCACCGCAGTGGCGATCAGAAGAAGCCAGAGTAATACGTTTGAAACAATCAGTGCTTGCATCTTATTTGTCTCCTGACAATTTGAGCAAAAGGGGTCTGTTGGCCAGCCAGAGATCTGCTGCGGCATAGAGCAGAACCGCGACGGTGCCGGCGGCAATCATGACGAAGTTGTCGTGCAGGGATACGGTCCTCTCGACCATCGGGAAGAGCGCGCCAAGCGCAAGAACCCCGAGAAAGAAATTGCGTAGCAACAGCATGGGATGGAGCGGTTGGCGCATCGCCGGGCCGGAACATCCGCAGTCCATATCATGGCGGCCGCGCATCAGGTTAATGCCGATGGCCAAGGCATACGCGGCGATCAATGCCAGGGCGACCGAGGCTGCGTATGGTCTGCTGGTCGTCCAGAGCAGGCCAACCGCGGTCAGCAGCTCTGTCACTGGCAACGCGAGCGCGATGACGGGTGTCAGGAAGGAGGGAGCCAGTCGATACTCCTCCACCTGGCGCCGGAACCAGTTCGGTTTTCTGAGCTTGTGACTGGCAGCGCTGGCGAGTATCACGCTCAGGGCCAGTGCTGCTGCCGTGCTGATAATGGGATCGATCATCGGGTTACCCCTCAGTGGTTAATAACCAGTGTCGGTGTTTTGGTTACCCCTGGCATGGTTCCGGTGTGCTGCCCGGCGCCCAGATCAAAAATCTCGAGCCCACCTTCGATGTTGGTTCCAAGCAGCAGTGGCTCCTTATCGGATGTCGCGCTGAGACTCCAGATCAGGTTGGGGGACTCCAGGGTTCTCATCTTTTCGCCGGTTTTAAGGTCAAACTCCCAGATAATGGTACTGGGGTCTTCCCACTTGTGGGGTTTGTGATCCGGGTGCATCAGGACATACATGCGGTTCAGGGCCGGCGCTGTAGCAATAAGCTGCCAGCCGCCGGGGGCCCAGCCCTCGGTTCTCTGTTCTTCTGTGGTCAGGGACCAGCGCGGCAGTATTTCGGGTTTCTTCCCCGAGAGATCTGCCGAGAGTACCTCGCCGTCTGTGGTGACAAAGTAATAGGTTGAGCCCACGTTTGTTGCCCGCTCAACCAGCCGTTCCAGATCGGGGTCGAAAAACTCCGTGGATGTGCGTTTAACTTCCTTGCCGGCATCGTTCAGGGTAATCAGCTGAAGCGAACCGTCACCGCACAGTGACGCAAACCGTCGATCGCCCACCGGGTAGTTGAGAATGCATCCCTGGATGGCGAGTTCATTCACAACTTCCTGCTTTTCCGTGTCGACAACGGTCACCGAGGTGGATGGTGTGAAATTGTAGACGTAGACGAACTTGTCATCCGCGCTTGTGCTGAGAGCAAAACGCTCTGTGAGGGTAAAGGCACGCTTGGTCGGGATTTTGACTTCCCATTTCGGGGACAGGGTGGTGCTGTCCCAGGCTGTCAGGACATCGGTCCGGTCGCCCCGGGTGTAGCGACTGAAAAAAATGTCCGCGGTGTATACGGTTTTACGATCGTGCGACAGAGCCGCAGGGGCTGCGTGTCCGGTTGGGATCATTCCGAGGTAGGTTTTCGAGTCGGGATCGACCACCACTACCCGGGTCGAAACCATGTTGTTGAACTCGAAATCAACCATATAGCTGCGATGGTCACCCGGGGCCGATAACACGGTGTTGCCTACCGATTCCTCAGGTAACACTGCAAAAGCTGAGGCGCTGATCAGCCCGGAGGCCAGCATCAGGCCACAGGCCAGTTTCTTGGATGAATGCATAGTTTGGGTCCTCGTTTGTTGTTTTGTGTCGATTCTATTTTTTCAGGCTGATCACTCGGGCCTGGGTAACGGCTTTGAGCCCCTCGAGACCGAACTCACAGCCATAACCGGAGGCCTTGTTGCCGCCGAAAGGAACCATGGGGTGGATAGCGCCGTGCTGGTTGATCCAGATAGTTCCAGCCTCCAGTTGGCTGGCGGTCTCCACGGCGATGGCCGGGTCATCAGCCCAGACGGAAGCGCCCAGCGCCGCCGGGAGGCGGTTGGCAGACGCGACGGCCTCCTCGATATCACGATAGCGCACGATCGGCAGAGCGGGGCCAAACTGTTCTTCGTCAACGAGTCGCTGGCCGTCGTTGATGTCGCCAACCAGAGTCACCGGCAAAAAGTATCCCTTCTCCGGTGTATCGCCGAACTCTCTCACGTCGCACTGGTTTGCCCGGGCATCGGCCACCAGCTCGCGGACTTTGTCGTATTGCATTTTGTTCTGCAGGGGGCCGATCAGAACGTTCTCGTCGGTTCCGTCGCCAATGGTCATCTGGCTGGCAATGTTGCCGAGCGAGGACATGACCGCTTCGTAGTCATCCTCGTGAACATAGAGCCGCTTGATGCAGGCACAGGTCTGGCCCATGTTGAGGAAAGCACCCCAGAACAGGCCCTCGGCGATGGCACCGGCGTTTGTCCCGGGCAAGACAATGGCGGCATCATTACCGCCCAGTTCCAGAGTGATCGGCGCCAGGTTGTGAGCCGAGGCCTCAATAATCCGCCGGCCCGTGGCCTCGCTGCCGGTAAACATGATTTTGTCGATGTCCGGGTGGCTGGTCAGCTTGCTGCCAATGCGCCCGTCTCCGGTTATGGTGTTGAGAACGCCGGCCGGCAGCACCTGATTGATCAGCCTCACCATCTCAAGTGTTGCTATGGGGGTGTACTCCGAGGGTTTGAGAACCACGGTATTGCCCATTCGAATCGCCGGTATGATCTGCCAGATGGCAATCATCAGCGGCCAGTTCCAGGGCGCTATCGCGGCCACGACACCCAGGGGAACGCGGTGCAGCGTGTCCTTTCGTTCGTCGTCTTCGTAGACGACCTCCGGAGCCAGTTCCAGGCTGGCGGGTACCTGTGTCCATCCGACGCAGGCCTGCATCTCGAATCTTGAACCCGGCCCGGACAGGGGTTTGCCCTGTTCCCGGGTGATCAGGTTCGCAAGGTATTCCGAGTTTTCTTCCAGGACCTTGGCGATACGGGCGGTTATCTCTGCGCGTTCCTTGTCGCTGCGACGTGCCCAGGCAGGCTGAGCGTCTCTGGCGGCGCTGACTGCCTGTTCCACTTCATCTTCGGTGCTGATCGGAGCCAGCCCCAGCAAGTCGCCGTTGGCTGGGTTGAAAATCTTTTGACTTTCAACCGGTTCCGCGAGTTCACCATTCACAACGTTTTGATATTTTTGCATGCGTATGCTCTCCAATCAGAAACCGATGACGGCAATAATCTGGGCATAGGTGTTCAGGTCATCGTCCTCAAACTGGTGTCCGCCATTGGCGACACTGTTTTCAGGTTTGTAGAAACCAATCACCGGGCTGATGAACAGGTTTTCGCGCACTGCCCACTCTGCATAAAGATCAATTTCCTGGCTGTCCAGCGTGCCGGTGCCCTGATTGGTATCGCTGAAATCAAAGAACAACGCACCTACGGCCAGTTTAGAGGTCGGATAAGCTTTCACACCCAAGTGGAGTACGTCGGTGTCAGTGTTGAAGGGGCCGGCATAGTTGGCTGCGACTTCGCCCTGGAACCAGGTGCCGTAACCGCGGTTAAATCCAAAGAAGAGCGGGTCGAAGCCCTCGTCAAACTGAGAGAAGCGGGCGCTCACTTCCGGTGCCCATGTCACTTCCGAAAAGCTCCATCCGGCTTCCAGGTACCATGCCTCGGCATCCGGCTGGCTGGCATCGCCCTGATCCTGGGTCACAATTTCGCCAGAAAGAAAAAGCTGCTCTGTGCCGGCGTTACCCTGGTAGCGAAGGCTTGTGGTTTTCTGGCCATCCCGGTTGGTTAGACCATAGTTATCGTCCACATCCAGCCCCTTGATATGCATAAGGCCGAAGGTGCCATAGGGAGCAACGTATTCGAGGTTTATCCCTGCCAGTTCGGTATCGGCCTGGGCGTTGTTGTCTGATTGCAGCCAGAACACGTCAGAGCGCAGGCCGGAGTCGCCACCAATGCGGGCAATGGCTGTCTGGTCAAACGCCTTCCGTGCGGCCAGCCAGTAGGCGCCACCGCGATCGAAGTCGAGCCCGCCGCCGTTGAGACTGTCGCCAAGATTGAGAGAGTCACCGTTGATCAGAAAGCCGTCACCAATGGCGAAATTCTGTCGGCCGACGGATATGTCCAGTCCATCAGTGCCGAGCGCGGGGAGAAGGTTGCCGGAACGGAAGCCGATGTAGGCATCCTCAAGATCGGTCCGTCGCTCATCACCGGAAGTAAAGCCGCCGGCATCGCCGTCGCCCCAGGTTCCCGAGGAAAGGACATTGACGGCGCCATAGGTGGTTGCCGCCTGCGTCAGGTTATAATGGCCTGATACGCCGAACTTGATATAGCCCTCCTGCCAGAAGGCGCCGCCCCGGTCTGTGTCATACAGATAGTTCTTGTCGCTGCTGAACACGCCCGCTGCTATTTCAAGGTCGCCGTTCAGTTCGTAGTCCGGGCCGCTGGACAGGGGCGCCGCCAGTGCGGACGGGATGATCAGCTGGGAGGTTAAAACCCATAAAGCGGGGTTGTTCAGTCGCTGGTTCTTAAACATTCTGACACCTTGTTCTTGTTGGTCTGAAAGCCGGTACCACTGTCATGCGGGTTCGCCATGCAGGGCTTGCCGTATCGGTAAAATCCCACAGCCTATGTTCGTCGACTTTAGCCCTGTGTACTTTCTCTCCCGTGCCAGAACGTTCACTGGTTGCGCCAGTGACGAAGAGCATTTCCTTGACATTTGTTCAGTATTTGCTCATTTTGAGCCGCATTGTGATACAAATATAAGAGGTCACAACAATGCTTCCGTGTTCCAATTCCAGCGGTCAGTTTGAAAGCTGGATCAATAATATCAACGCGATATGCGGCCCTTTCGCTGCAGATCCTGTGGGCGGTGAATTCTCTGGCGTCATTGAAAAGGTTGGTGGCTCCGGCCTGAATATGTCGAAAGTGGAGATTCAGGGGGCAGATCTCTATCGGACGCCAAAAGAGATACGGAAAAGTGGGGTTCCCGATTTTTTCTGTGTCTTCCAGACGGCAGGTGCGTCTTTCGTTGAGCAGGCAGGTAATAGATCCTCCATGGAGCAGGGGGACATCGTGCTGATGGATTCCGCGCTACCCTTCCGTTTTTCTTACCCTCGGGAAGCCCGGCAGATTTCGCTTATTCTTCCGCGCGACATCATCGAGCGGGTGCTGAGCCTGAGCAAAATCGAGCTGGGTGTGAAAATCCCCGCCGATTCCCACATAGCCAGTTTTGCAAGCCGGCTGGTAAAGGAAGCGTCTCTTCATCAGAATCTCGAACTTGATGAAGGTGCCGCCATACTCGATTCTCTTGCAACCCTGATTAAGCCATCGGTGCTCAAGAGCATCAGTGGTGCTGATCCACGGGACAGGGTATTCCGGGATGCCTCTGAGTTTGTGAAAGCAAATATTGGTCAGCCGGGTCTGAATGCCGACATGGTCGCCACTGCCATTGGCGTTTCAGTGCGCAGCCTCTACCGGGTTTTTTCTGCTCGCTCAACAACGCTGTCCGAGTTCGTGAAAGCCCAGCGCCTGGAGATGTGCGCAGAATACATTCGGGCTCATCGGGGCAAGCTGAATCTGACCGAAGCGGCGTACAGGTTCGGTTTCTGCAGTTCAAGCTACTTTTCGACCGCATTCAAACAGCGATTCGGGCATACGCCTTCCGAGTTCAAGAAACGCTGTTCCTGAGGGGCATTTGTAAAGCCTGGATCACCGGGTTTATAGCGTTCCGAGACTCCACATTGGCACGGACAGGCGCTTGGTATAACGTTGAAGGCTTACTCTCAGCATTCAGGAGCGCGTTGTGTCCCAGCCCGAACAGTTTGCCAGTGACAATTACAGTGGTGTGTGTCCTCAGGCCTGGGCCGCGATGGAAGCCGCAAACCGCGCCGATGAGCCGGCTTATGGCGAGGACAGCTGGACCCAGCGGGCGGCGGATGGCTTGCGGGGTCTGTTCGATACTGACTGTGATGTTTACTTCGTGTTCAACGGTACTGCGGCCAATTCCCTGGCGCTGGCGTCGATCGGGCAGTCGTTCCATAGCGTGATCTGCCATGAGCTCGCGCATATTGAAACCGATGAATGCGGCGGGCCGGAATACGCGTCCAATGGCGCAAAGCTGCTGTTGGGCCAAGGTGAAAACGGCAAGCTGACGCCGGAGAGTATTGAACACCTGGTCACCAAGCGTACCGACATCCATTACCCGAAGCCCAAGGCTTTGAGCCTGACCCAGGCCACCGAGGTGGGCACCGTTTACACCCCGGACGAGCTCCGGGCAATTCGCACGGTGGCGGACCGGCACAAACTGAACATTCACATGGACGGCGCCCGCTTTGCCAATGCGGTGGCGGCCCTGGGTGTGCATCCCTCGGAGATAACCTGGAAGGCGGGGGTGGATGTTCTGTGTTTTTCAGGCACCAAGAATGGCCTGGCGCTGGGAGAGGCCGTGGTGTTCTTCAACCGGTCTCTGGCCGAGGACTTTGAATGGCGTTGCAAGCAGGCCGGCCAGCTGGCTTCCAAGATGCGGTACATCTCCGCGCCCTGGTGCGGCTTGCTGGAGGATGATGTCTGGCTCGCCAATGCCCGCCACGCCAATGCCTGTGCCGAGCGTCTGGCACAGGGGCTGGACGGCTTGCCGGGTATCACGTTACGTTATCCAAGACAGGTTAACGGCGTATTTGTGGAAATGCCCGAACCGATGCAGACAGCGTTGCGGGCCCGGGGCTGGCGGTTTTATAACTTTATTGGTGGCAGTGCCCGGCTGATGTGTTCCTGGGCCACGACCGATGCACAGGTAGATCGTTTCCTGGCGGATGTTCGGGCTCTGAGTGCTGCCACCTGACGGAGGCTGTTATGAAACGCTCCAGGGAAAAGCTGGTGGTATTTTACGACGGGTCATGTCCGGCCTGTATCAAGGACCGCCGCTGGTACGAAAAGCTGTCCGGCCGAACGGGTGACTCTGTGGAGTGGCTGGATATTACCGGCCGTGACGACGAACTGCGCCAGCAGGGCATCGACCCTGACAAGGCCCTGAGAGAACTGCACGTGAAAGACAGCCAGGGCAGGATTCATCGCGAAATGGATGCCTACATTCTGTTGATGTCCCGGGTGCCGGTGCTCAAGCCGCTGGCCTGGTTGATCGGCCTTCCCCTGATCCGTCCCCTCCTGGCAAGCCTTTACCACCGATGGGTTGACCGGCGGCTTTCCGCCGGGGCCTAGTTGCTGGCGGCCAATGACGCCGAGAGCAATTGCCGGTGTTTTCGCAGTGCCCGCTCCGCACCGATCGGCCTGAGCCAGACGTTTTGCCCGGGCTGACATTGGGCCAGCCGTGAGGCGGCCAGGGGGGTGAGATTGCCCAGTCTTGGGTAGCCGCCGATGGTTTGCCGGTCATTGAGCAGAGCGATGGGCTGGCCGTCCGGAGGAACCTGTACTGCACCGAGAGAGATTCCTTCAGAGATCATGGACTCGATCCGGCAATGTAAAGGCGGGCCGAGAAGGCGCACGCCCATCCGGTCAGCACGATCGTCGACCCGCCATTCGGTGTTGAAGGCATCGTAAAGACTGCGCCCGGTGAAGTCGGCAATCTGGGCGCCCGGCAGCAGGTCCAGGATCGCGGGAGCGGCGTAATCCGGTCGCTCATGCTCCGGTGTTTCGACAGGCTCGGTTTGGACATGGTCTGATTCTGCGACGGTCAATTGATCGCCTTCCGCCAGTCGCCGGCCCTGGCCATCGAACCCGCCAAGTTGCTCCCGAACCACACAGGCGACACTGCCCAGAACCGGTTTGGCTGAGAACCCACCTGTAACTGCCAGATAGGCGCGCAGGCCGCTGACCGGCATGCCAAATTGGATCCGGTCGCCCTTGCGGACTCTGAGGTTGCGCCACAGTGGCAGAGGCTGATCATTGTGCCTCGCGGAAAGGTCTGCACCGGCGACAGCAATGGTCAGGTCGCACTCCGCCCGTAACTCGATACTGCCGAAGGTGACTTCCAGTGCCGGTGTGCCCCAATCGTTACCGGCCAGCCTGTTGGCCCACGCCCAGGCGTGCAGGTCTGCGGGGCCACCCTGGGTGACACCGAGGTGTCGAACCCCGAAGCGCCCGGCATCCTGCAGCAGCGCCAGGGGCCCCGCCCGGGTTACCCGAAAACCAGTCTTTGCGCCGGAGTTCATGAGTGTGCCTCCTCTCTGGCCGGTTCCGCAGGCGTGGGATCGCCGCCTTCGTTTTCAAACGTTTGCCGGTCAACGGCGACAAACCGTACGCGATCACCCACCTTCAGCAGGCTGAAGCCGTCACGCTCCCGGTCGAACAGTCTGGCAGCTGTGCGTCCGATCAGATTCCAGCCACCGGGGGTGACGGCCGGATACGCTGCCGTCTGCTGGCCCGCGACTGCAACGCTGCCCGCAGGCACTTTCTGGCGCGGTGTGTCCAGGCGAGGGCAGGTGAGGCTATCGTCCAGCAGCCCCATGAAGGCAAAGCCTGGCGCAAATCCGAGGGCAAATACCCGGTATTCCTGGTAGCTGTGAGTGTCGATGACGGCGTCTACCGTCATGTCCGAGAGCTCAGCCACGCGCGCCAGGTCAGGGCCCACACTGGGATCGTACCAGGTGGCAATTTCGTGCAGTTCACCCTCACCACCAGCGTCGTACGGAACCAGGTTTGCAAGCACCTCCGACAATTTCTCCCTGGCTTCCCAGGAACTGATCCGGATCGGGTCAAACATCACCAAAAGCGTGGTGTAGGAGGGCACCAGATCGACCAGGGCCTCGCCGAATGCTTCCTCGCAATCGTGGGTCAGGGCTGTCAGCCACAAGAGATTGTTTTCCTCGATGGTCTCGAACAGCCGCACCATCCAGCCGTCAATGCCGGCCGGTTCGAGCCTTGGCAATCCCGAGTGTGTCACGAGGCATCCTCCAGGGTGTTCAGCATCTCCCGGATACGCCGGACGGCGGCAATGGACTCCTTGTTATCGCCGTGTACGCACAGGGTATCTGCTTGCAATAGCAGTTGGCTGCCATCGCTGGCGGTCAGTGGCTGACCGGTGGCAATCAGCCGCGCCTGTTCAATAATGGTTTCAGGTTCATGGTGCACGGCGCCCGGCTCGGAGCGGGGCACAAGACGGCCTTCGCTGTCATAGGCCCGGTCGGCGAATGCTTCAAACCACAGGGTAATACCGTGCTGTTCGGCCTGCTCACGGAGGCTGGAGGTATTCCGCGTTGCCAGGGTCATCAGTGGCAGAGCAGGATCAAACGAGCGGATAGCCCGCGCAACGGCGGCAAAGCGCTCCGGATCCCGGGCCATATCGTTGTATAGGGCGCCGTGGGGTTTGACATAGCACAGTCGGGTGCCCTCCGCCCGGCAGATGCTCTCGAGCGCCCCCAACTGGTACAGCACCAGGTTTTCGATTTCATCTGCCGAGCAGGCCATTGAGCGTCGGCCAAAGCCGACCAGGTCGGGATAGGCCGGGTGAGCTCCAATACCAACACCATGGGTCTTGGCCAGGCGCACGGTTTTTCGCATCACGTCCGGATCCGAGGCGTGGAAACCGCAGGCTATATTTGCCAGATCGACATGGGGCATCACTTCATGATCCAGCCCCATGACCCAGGGGCCGAAGCTTTCGCCCATGTCGGCGTTCAGCTTCAAGATTGTCATAATTACCTCGTTGCCTCTCGCCGAGGCGTTGTAGTCGGCTCAGAAGATATTTGATCGCTCATACTGCTTGGGCCATTCAACATTCTCCGCTTTCAGTGCGGCGGCAGCCCGTAACGGCCAGGCCGGGTCGGACAGCAGCGCACGACCGAGAACCACCAGGTCCGCCTGACCATTGGCGATAACTGATTCGGCCAGGTCGGGGCTGTGGATCAGGCCAACGGCGCCGGTCGAGATCCCGGCCCGGCTGCGTACTTCCTGGGACAGCGGAATCTGGTACCCGGGATGAATCGGGATCTGCTGCCTCGGGTCATTGCCGCCTGAGGAACAGTCTATCAGGTCCACATCGCCCTGGAATCGCAACAGGGTGGCCAGCCGTACCGTATCGTCCAGGGTCCAGCCGCCGTCTACCCAGTCGGTGCAGGAGAGCCGGACGAACAGGGGCAGCTCGGCAGGCCAGACTTCCCGGACCACCTGGATGGATTCCTGCAGGAAGCGAATGCGGTTTTCGAAACTGCCGCCGTAGGCGTCCGTGCGTTGATTGCTGAGCGGTGAGAGGAACTGGTGGATCAGATAACCGTGGGCCCCGTGCAGTTCCAGCGCCTTGAATCCAGCTTCCCGGGCCCGGCGAGCGGCTGATTTCAGGGCCTGCAGGGAATCTTCAATCTGGTCGGGGGGCATGGCAGCCGGAGTATGCCAGCCATCGGCGTAGGCCAGGGCCGAGGGGGCCACCTGGTCATCCCAGCCACCCTCGTCCACGCCAAGGGGTCGGGAGCCCTCCCACGGCCTGCCGACGGACGCTTTCCGGCCGGCGTGGCCAAGCTGAATGCCGGGGACCGCGCCCTGGGCCTCAACAAAACTGGCAATGCGAGCCAGCCGGTCACGCTGATCGTCGTTCCAGAGCCCCAGGCAGTGGAGTGTGATACGACCGCGCGGCTCGGTGTGGACCGCTTCGGTGAACACCCAACCGGCACCACCAACGGCCCGGGCGCCAAGATGTACGAAATGCCAGTCATTAGACAGGCCATCCTGGCCGGAATACTGGCACATGGGCGAGAGCATGATCCGGTTTCGGGCGGTTACCGAGCGGAACGTCACCGGCCGGAACATGTGGGGGTTCGGGTCCCGCCTCAGGATCCGGCGGGCATTTTCACCGCCAGAGCGTGAATCGGTAATCCGGGACTCAGGAGCATGGGTGTTGTCAGTCATCGGTCGGATTTCCAGTTGTTGTTGGTAGAAGCCCCCAGGCAGGTGGCCGTAGAAATGCCAATCACCTCAATGACGGTGACAATGAGCCTGGTCAGATGAACCGTCAGCATGGCAACTGCAGAACTCCTTCGATAGCGCGCGCCAGGCGCAACAGGGTGTCGTCCGTGCCGTTGCGGCCGACCAGCATCAAACCGCTGGGAAGTTCGTCCGGGCCGTAGTTCGGCAGGCTGATGGCGCACAGGTCCAGCATGTTGGCCACGGTGGGGTTGCGCAGAATCAGCAGGTTCAGGCGGGCGTAATCGTCATCAGCGGTCAGCTCCTCGAATCTCGGTGGCACCACGGGTACGGTGGGCGCCAGAAGGCCATCGTAGTCCTGAAGCCATTGGTCTGCCTGTTGCTTCCGGGCTTGCCTGCGGCGACACAGTTCCAGGTAATCGGCAGCGCTGATGTTCGCTCCCCGTTGAATCCGGCTGCTAACACGCGGGTCGTACAGATCGCCGTGTTCCGCCAGTGACTGACGGTGAACGAAGTAGCTCTCAGCAGCGGTGAAGCCGCCGCCCTCCATCAGTTCGGGTATCGCCGCAAGCGCGGGAGCGGGCGCCTCGATGATGGTTGCCCCTCCATCGCGCAAGGCGTTCAGGCTGCGGGTAAAGGCCTTTGCAACGGTGTCGTCCAGGTCCTCCAGCATGTAGTCCGTCGGCACGACAAAGCGAAGCCCGTTCAGCGACATGGATCTCAGTGGCCGGTAAGGGCGGTCGGACAATACGGCGTCCAGGCGGGCGCAGCAGTCCACTGTCGGGGCGATTGGCCCGATGGAATCGAGGCTGTCAGACAGGGGGTAGGTGCCGTCACGGGGCACCCTGGACTGGCTGGGTTTGAAGCCTGTGAGGCCGCAGAAGGCGGCCGGTATGCGTACCGATCCACCGGTGTCAGTGCCAATGGCACCGGCGGCCATACCTAGGGCCACCGCTACCGCCGCACCGGAAGACGAGCCGCCGGGAATACGCCCCGGAGCCAGAGGGTTCTCGGGCGTGCCGTAGTGGGGGTTCAGGCCGACCCCTGAATAGGCGAATTCGGTCATGTTGGTGTGGCCGGTAATGACCGCCCCGGCCCGGCGCAAGCGGGAGACAATCAGCGCATCAGCCGTTGCCGGAGCTTGCCAGCCCTGGGAGCCGGCATGGGTGATTTCACCTGCCACGTCAAACAAGGCCTTGAGGGCAATCGGCAACCCCGACAGATCGCCGGCCGGAACGCCGCCCGCTTTCAGCTGGTCGGCGGCGGCGGCCTCGGCTCGGGCGGTCCGGTCGAAGCGTTTGGTGTACACGCGGGCAGCGGGGTTGTCCCGGCTATCGATGCTGGAGAAGCAGGCATCGAGCAGGTCCGTGGACCGCCAGAGCCCGTCGGACATGCCACTGAGTAGGGCCTGGAGTGTGGGTTCGAGGGAGCCGGTCAGCGTTTTCATGAGACCACCGGCAGCGTCCGGATGTCATACTGGTGTTGCAGGCTCCGCTGGGTTACCGGATCGGTCAGCACCATTCGGAACCGTTGGGCGGGGCGAACCCCGCCGGTCACCGGAAGGGTGCCGCAGAGCATGGCCTCCCCCACGGCCAGTTCCGGTTTTTCCCGGCCAAACCTGCGCAGCAGTTCCGCCGGATGCAGCAGGCCGGTCACCGGCCCCTCCTGATAATGCACTTCTTCGCCGTCAATGGTGGCGTAAGAGGATATCTGGAGCTTGTCCCAGTGGCCGATGACATCCTCCAGCCACCAGGCCTGGCGGCTCACCGGTTTGGCGCACACCTGCTTGGAGTGGGCCACCGACCAGGCTTCGGCCTCGCGGTCGGTATGGTCCGATCCGATCGCCACCAGGGTGCCTTTGGTGGTGCCAATCAACACCACCTCTGCTTCCCCGCTGGATTGCTCACCAAGTACCTGGATTTCGGGGGCGGTGGTGAGCTGGTTTGCGGCAACCCGGTAGAACAGCGGCGTGCTGGACGGCGGTGTTACGCCGATGGCCTTCAGTTCCTCGATGTGTTCGTCAATGCCGGCCTGCTCTCGCCCCGCCCAGCCCGCGATAATGAGCTCCCGGATGTCGATCTCCAGGGTGTCTCCGGTGTCGGCAATTTCGAAAGTAGTCATGGTTGGCTCCGGTTAACTTGGATTGTGAGGGACTCAGTTCATCAATCCGGGCAGGAACAGCGCCACGGACGGGAACAGAATCAGGATGACCGCCATCAGCAACATCAGGGCGACATAGGGCATGGCGCCTACCATCACGTCACTGAACGGGCCTCCCTTGCGAACTCCCTGGACAACGTACAGGTTCAGCCCGACCGGTGGCGTGATCAACGCCATCTCGATCAGCAGAATCAGCAGAATGCCGAACCAGACCGGATCGAAGCCCAGAGCTATGATAATGGGTGCAACAATGGGAATGGTGATAACCATCAGGGACAGCGTTTCGATAAAGAAACCGAGCACGATGTAGATCAGGATCGCCAGCATCAACGTGGAATAGGGGCCCAGGCCGGCCGACTCCAGAAAGCTGGAGAGTTCCCGGGTAACACCGGCTGAGGCAAGTACAAAATTCAGGAAATAGGACGCCATGATGATCAGCATGATCATGCCGGTGGTTTTCATGGTGCCGTCCAGGGCCTGGATAATCACGTCCATGGAGAGCTTGCCCATGGACAGGGCGATGGCGAGGGCGCCGAGAACACCAAGCGAGGCGGCCTCGGTTGGTGTCGCCAGGCCGGTGTAAATGGACCCCACTACAATAGCGAACAGCGACAGGACCGGTATCAGATTCCGAAGCCCGGAGATCCGTTCACGCCAGCTGTGGCTGGAGCTCGGACCTCCCAGAGAAGGTTTCCAGATACAGATGAGCGCAGTGCCGACGATGAACATGAGGGCCAATAACAGCCCCGGCAGCAGGCCGGCTGCAAACAGCTGCGGAATGGAGGTCTCAGTCAGGAAGCCATACACAATCAGATTGATGGACGGCGGAATCATGATGCCCAGAGTGCCTCCGGCGGCGATCGACCCGGTGAACAGTCTCGGATCGTATTTCATCTCCTTGCCCTGGGGGATGGCGACGGTGCCTATGGTGGCCGCCGTGGCCACGCTCGATCCCGAGGTGGCCGAAAACAGGGTGGCGGTGCCAATGTTGGCGTGCAGCAGCCCGCCCGGCAGCCAGGACAGCCAGCTTTCCAGGGAGCGGTAAGTGCCCTTGGCAATGCCGGTTCTGACCAGTATTTCACCGAGCAGAATGAACAGTGGAATGGCAATCAGCAGAAAACTGTCCGACGCGGTCCATAGTACATCACCCATGGCCCGGAACAGGGGGAAGGGAGAAAAGAACTCGTCCAGCATCAGTGCCAGAACGATCAGGGTGGCGGCAACCGGTACGCTCAGTACCAGCAGGACCAGAAGAATGATCAGTGCGGTCAGAATCATGACTGTGTTTCCCGGTTTTCGTGCTCGATTTGCTCATCCAGCGTGGGGCTTCCGGCCAGGGCCTGGACGCCCTCGGCATCGCCCTGCAACATGGCGAAGATCACTCGCAGGGTTAGCAGGCAGACGACGAAACTGAACCAGGTAAGGCCTGCCAGCCAAAGCGTCTGTGGTATCCACAGGGGGGTGCCGAGCGGGGTGTTGGCGGTTGCCCCGTCATCGAATGAGGCATACGCAACATCAAACACCGCTCCGACGACCAGCACACAGAACAGCGCCATGGCCACCAGGGCCAATAAGTCGAGGGCGGCCCGGATACGTGTCGGGAAGTTCAGATACAGGGCATCAATGCGAATGTGGGCTTTGCAAAGAAGCGTATAGGCAAAGGACCAACTGGCGCTGACCGCCATGATGTAGCCGGTGATTTCGGTCGCGTGCACCGCAGAGCGGCCCATAAGCTGCCGGGTTATTACTTCGATAGTGACAATGACCACGGTCAGCAGGATCAGTCCGCCGCCGGCCCGGGCCAGCCAGAGCGAGCCGGTCTGGGCCGCGTCCAGCAGACGGTCGAGAATGGAGTTGGCCTGTTGCAACATAGTGTTCTCCAGGGCGGCCGGGCGATGCTGCTGCCCGGCCGACAATGACGGATACTGCGGTTACTTGGAGGCTTTCAGGCCGGTTACGTCACCCACGGTCTCGTTCCACCGGTCCACCCATTCCTGGTCAACCCGGCCGGCCCAGCTGGGCAGGACGGTTTCTTCGAGGGCTTTGGACGCGTTGGCAAAGTCTGCGTCTGTCGCCTTCACCAGCTCCATGTCGCCGGGCTCGCCGCGGGAGCAGGTGCCAACGCCGGTGAGGCAGGCAATACCCTCCTTGGTTTCTTCCACCGCAGCCTCCCAGACCGGGGTTTCGTAATTGGTTTCAATCTCGTTCATCAGCCATTGCTGGGTGGTTTCGGAGAGTGAGTCCCATTTCTTGCCGTTCATGGCAGTGACCACGTGGTCCCAGCCGCCGACCGGCAGGGGGTAGAGGTGGGTGGACACTTCATGCCAGCCGGAGCTGTAGCCAGAGAGCGAGCCGGTGACCGCGCAGTCAATAACGCCCCTCTGCAGGGCGCCCGGCACCTCGCTGAAGTTCAGGGTGATGCCTTCGGCGCCGATGGCCTGGAGGAATTCGGCGGTGGTCCGGCCACTGGCGCGGATCTTCTTGCCCTTAAGGTCTGAGAGGCCTTCGATCGGCGTATTGCAGAACACCATTTGTGACGGATAGGGCACGACTGCCAGGAGCTGGGCGCCGTCGAAGCGTTCAGCGAAAGCATCCGCGAGCACCGGCCGGTAAGCTTCAGCCACCTTGCGGGCAGTCTCCACATCCGGCGCGATCATGGGCATATCCAGACCCTCGAGCTCCGGAGCGTCTGCCACGGCGTAGTCGGCGACGGTGGACGTCACTTCAATCACGTCCCGGGCCATCAGGCGATAGACTTCGCCGCCGCCCAGGCCCATCTGGTCAAACGTGGTGACATCCGTTGTAATCTGACCATCGGAGGCTTCGGGGATATGCTCGGCCCAGAAGGGCTTTTCAAAATTCTGGTACAGCGACAGGCTGCTCCAGCTTCCGACATAGGAAAGGCTGGTGTTGTCGAGGTCCTGGGCCTGGGTGCTGGCACCCGCCATGGAAAGGGCAACGACAGTGGCAACAGCGAGGGGTTTTCTTGTCATCATGGTTGTTTCCTCAGTTTTCGTTGGTCGTGCTGGGTTTGTTTAAAACAGGGCCAGTGTGCTGTCGGGAATGTCCGTTACCAGCATGTGGCCCGGGCTGTGGGTGATAGCAAATGAAACACCCGAATCAATCAGAACCTGCTGGGGCGTCACGCCGCAGGCCCAGAACACCGGGATCTCTTCATCCGCAACGGAGACGGAGTCGCCGTAGTCGGGGGCGTGGAGCTCCCGGATTCCGATGAGGCCCGGATTTCCCAGATGCACGGGCGCACCGTGCACCTGGGGATAACGTGTGGTGATCTGGATGGCGCGTATGGCGTCAGCGGCCAGGAACGGCCGCATGGAGACTACCAGGTTGCCCTGAAAACCACCGGCGGGTGTTAGCGGTACGGAAGTCTGGTACATCGGAACATTCCGGTCCTGATCAATATGCCGGATACGCAGGCCTGCCTGGATCAGGGCGTGCTCGAAGGTGAAGGAACAGCCGAGCGCGAAGGTCACCAGATCGTCCCGCCATTCATCGGTAACATCGGCAACCGTTTCAGTGGCAACGCCGTTGCGGTAGATGCGGTAGGCCGGAACATCCCGTGCAATGTCAAGATCGGTGGCCATGGCTGCGCAGTTGCGTGCGCCGGGCTCGCTGACAGCCAGCAGCGGGCAAGGTTTGGGGTTTGCCTGGCAAAAGCGCAGGAAACCTGCGGCCTCGGCTTCAGGCAGGATCACCAGGTTAACCTGGACATAACCGCTGGCAAGGCCGGAGGTCGGGCTGGAGAGTAGGCCTTGGCGGGCGGCCTCGCGCACCGCTTTTGGCGTAGAGTGCGCATTCAGATTGTGGGACGCTGCCATGGTGCTGCCTCAAAAATGGATGATTTTTACATTAAAGGCAGAGGGAGCGATTAATACAATTCGAAAGTTGAGATCAGTTACGATCGAAAAACCTGATCAATAGGAGTTGTCGGGTCCTGCAGGGGCGTTTTTGAGGTCGGTTGTCCTGGCATCGGCAATGGCTAACGCCAGTTCGGCGATCGCCTGGACCACATTTCCGCCGGGCCCGGTCCTGTAGGCGGCACTGAATGCCAGATCTGGCACCTTCGCAGCCACCTCGAAGCGGCGCAGGGTGCCGGCACTGAGTTCCCTCTGCAGGATTTGCCGGGGCAGTGCACTGACCCCCAGGCCATCGACCGTCATGCGGATGATCGTGGACAAAGACGAACTGGAATGAATCCGTGTGGAATGGTTCATCGGGTCGACCAGGGAACGGATGGCCATGTACGGCTCACTCTTCCTTGGGTAGGTCACAATGGGCCAGGTGGACAATTCCTGCAGTGACATCGGCCCGGCAGGAATATCCAGTTTGGGGCTGGCGACCCAGATCAGGGAGTAACGGCAGAGGTTCCGGTTAATGATGCCCGGCTGCCTGACGTTGCCCATCAGGAACGCGATATCAATTTCATGATTGGCCAATTTCTCGGCAATATTGACGGAGATGTCGACATCAAGCTCAAGATTGATAGCGGGGTAGGCTTCACTCACCCGTTCGATCAGTTGCGGGAGCCAGGTGTGGGCGATGGTTTCCGAAACGGCCAGGCGAATGGTTCCCTGGATGGATGAGGTCTTGGCCACGGCCTGCATCATTTCCCCGTGCAGGCTGAGCATTTTTTCGGCGTAGATCAGGAATTCCCGGCCCTTGGCGGTGAGGGTTATCTTCCGGGCCGACCGATCGAACAGCTGGACACCCAGTTGGTCCTCCAGGCCGGCAATGCGTGCAGAAACCGAGGGTTGCGACGCGTAGACGCGGTTCGCTGCCGCCCGGAAACTGCCGAGCCTGGCAATCCAGATAAAGGTTTCCAGGGTTCGTATGTTCATGGGCCACCGAATTGCCTAAAGAGTATCCCGATCATAAGCCAGGGCGAGGGATACTGCCAAAACAGCGTATCGCATGTCGGCCGCGTTCATGGTATATCAGCGGTCAGAAAGTTTTGTTCCTAACAATCTGGAAGTATCTGAGATGCCAAGAGCAAGTGAAATCAAGAAAAATTCCGCGGTGGAATATGACGGCCGCGTTTATTTCGTAAAGGATATCGAGCGTTCCGTCCCTCAGGGGCGCGCCGGGGGAAGTCTGTACCGGATGAGGATGTACGATGTGGTGACTGGCCAGAAGCTGGATGAGACCTTCAAGGACTCCGACATGCTCAATCTGGCGGATCTTACCCGTCGTGAGTCTGTGTTTTCCTATGCCGACGGTGACGAATACGTGTTCATGGACACCGAAGACTACACGCAATACAGTCTCAACCGGGAGGCCATAGCCGATGAGCTGCTGTTCATCAGCGAAGATACCCAGGGCGTGATGATCATTCTGCTGAAAGATGCCCCCGTGGCTCTGGACTTGCCACCCACCGTTGAGCTCGTTATCGAGGAAACGGATCCTTCCGTCAAGGGCGGTTCCGCGACCGCCAGAACCAAACCCGCCAGGTTGACCACCGGCCTGGTAGTGCAGGTGCCCGAGCATATCTCGACCGGTGACCGTATCCGGATCAATGTGGAGGAACGGAAGTTCCTGGGCCGCGCCTGATTCCGGGCGGCTCCAAAGAAAAAAAGACGTAAGGAAATCCCGTGAAACCGATAGAAACCATAAAAGTGCTGGTGGCCAGCGTCATTTCGGTTGTCGTCATGGTGGGTATTGCCCGGTTCTCGTATACGCCGATGATTCCCGAAATGGTTGCCGCCCTGGGGCTGAGCGAATCTGTGGTGGGCATGCTGGCTACGGTGAACTACGCCGGCTATCTGACCGGCGCGCTCATCATCACCCGTCTCAGTGACCTTGATCTGAAAGTGAGGCTCTACCAGGCGGGGCTGGTCGTGGCGGTGGTTTCAACGGTTCTCATGGGTTACACCACCAATGTGTGGCTGTGGTTTATCCTGCGTTTTATTTCCGGGCTGAGCACTTCTGCGGGCATGCTGCTGGGTGCCGGCCTGCTGATGAGCTGGTTGATCAAGAACAACCAGAAATCCGAGCTGGGGGTTTTCTTTTCCGGCATCGGGCTCGGGATTGTCCTCACCGCCGTGGTGGCGGAGCTGATCAAGGATGCCTTTTCCTGGGATCAGCAATGGGTCATTTACGGGCTGGTGGCCCTGCTGTTGCTGGTGCCGGCCTGGCGCTGGATGCCGGACTACCGCGCCTGCGCCCTGCCCAGAACCGGCGCGGCCAGTACCGGAGATGAGCGGAGCCGTTTCATACGTCTGCTGCAACTCGCCTATTTCTGCGCCGGTGTCGGCTATGTGGTAACGGCTACCTTTCTGGTGGCCATTGCCGAATCCATGCCGCAACTCAGTGGTCAGGGCTGGCTGGTCTGGCTGGTTGCCGGTCTGGCCGCCACGCCGGCCTGCTGGCTGTGGGATGTGTTCTCCCGCCGTTGGGGGCAGTGGCTGGCATTGTATCTGGCCTACACGCTCAACTCGGTCAGTATTCTGATGCTGATCGTCAATACCAGTATGGCCAGTGTGATGCTCAGTTCCGTCATTTATGGCGCCAGCTTCATTGGCATCGTCAGCATGATGCTGGCGATGGTCGGGCGGGTATTTCCTGAAAACCCGTCCCGCCCCATGAGCCGGCTGACCTTCAGCTATGGCATTGCCCAGATGGTGGCTCCCGCTGTGGTCGGCTATCTTGCCGATGTTGAGGGTAATTACACTAACGGTCTCTGGCTGACGCTGGTGGTGATGGCGTTGGGTGTGGTGGTACTGCACCTGGCAAGGCGGGCGCAGCAGCGTCGGGGTGAAGCCGCCGCTGCCAGTTGAATGGACTCCGCGCTGGGCACTAGAGAGTTTCCAGTTCCGTGACCGGGTCCGTCTGGACGGAGGTGTCCCGCAAACCACCGAAACGTTTGTAAAACTTCTCGCCCGGTCCCGGAAGGGGGCCGGAGGCATTCTCCAAAGTCTCGTCCAGCCACTGCTCGGCGCGCACGTAGATTTGCCGGTACAGGTTGCGGCACAACTGCTTGGCGCTCCGGCCTTCCCAGTCACCGGGTAGCAGTTCATCCGGCAGCAGAGGATCGCGCAGAAGAATTTTCCGGTATTCATGGATCAGCAGGATCCGGAGGATCAGGCACTCCTCCGGGCTGAGTGTGTCCTCAGACTGCAGCTCCCGCCAAAGCGGACGGAACTGGGTCAGGAAGCGCCGGTAGCGGCCGCCCAGTTCGTCCAGGTTCCAGCTCTCCCGCACTTGAAGGCGAAGGGCCTTGGGGCTTTTCTGTTCCATTGGCAGGGTCTGCATGACAATCGTATCTTCCAGGGCTCCCCATTCCTGCAGCATCGGAATCAGTTCGCTGCGGGTGAACCGGGGGTGCTCCATCAGGCCCGGCGCCATGCTGCCGAAGCTGAGCCACTTCAACTCCTCCCGAACCTTCTGGCGAAGATCCGGGTCCAGCTGGTTCAGGTAGACCAGGCACCAACTGCCAGTCCATTCCTCGGTGTCCAGGTTGTAGACGTGCTGAAAGGCCTGTTCGAATCGGCGCAGCCCGGGGCCTGTGAGGCTGTAATAACTGCAGCGGCCAACCTTTTCGGTTTGCAACCAGGATTCCTGAACCAGACGGTACACGGAAGTGCGAACCAGTCGCTGGCTGATCCCCATGGGTTCCACCAGTTTCATCAGGCTGCCAAGCCAGACATTGCCGCCACGGGGCACGATGGCATCGCCATAGATGGTAATGATGAGAGAGCCGGCACGAAGTGGCCGTTTCTTCTGGAAGTTTGTGACAAGCAGTTCTAGTTGGCTTTTTGCAGTCATGGCCTGGGTTCGCAAATAAGAATCAATGAAACACGTTGCACGTATTATGCCGGTCTTACGTGTCAGGTAAAGGTTTGTCTCCCTGATTACTCTACTGGCGCGCGCCGTCCCCTTCGGCTTTACTAAGGGAGTCCCGGCAGGACGCCCTGAAATCAGTTGACATGGAAGTTATGATACAATAACTTCGTTTGATATTCGTCAATGGTATCGAATCTTACCGGGAGCGAAGAAACAAAAACTCATTCAAGCCCTGCACAACTCGGGAGAACAAAAACAATGTTCAACACAATGATGCGTCGCGCAGGAAAATGCGCTGCAGTCGCTGCTGCCGGTCTCATGATGATGAGCGCCCAGGCAGCCGAGCCCATCAAAATCGGCTCGTTCCTGTCGGTTACTGGACCGGCATCCTTCCTTGGCGATCCCGAGCTGAAAACGCTCGAGATGTACGTCGAGAAAATCAATGAAGAAGGCGGTGTCCTTGGTCGTCAGCTGGAGTTGATCCACTATGATGACGTAGGCAACGCCTCCTCTGCCCGTAACTTTGCCAGTCGGCTGATCCGCTCGGACCAGGTCGATATCATTGTTGGCGGCAGTACTACCGGCGCTACCATGGCGGCGGTACCGCTGATTCAGCAGGCAGAAGTGCCGTTCATCTCCCTGGCCGGTGCTGTGGTTATCACCAACCCGGTCAAGAAGTGGGTATTCAAGACTCCCCAAACTGATCGCATGGCGGCAGAGCGGATTCTGTCCGACATGAAGGATCGCGGTATCACCAAGTTTGGCCTGATTTCCGGCACCGGTGGTTTCGGCAGCTCTGGTCGCACCCAGACTCTGGAAGTGGCCGAGGAGATGGGCATGGAAGTGGTTGCCGATGTTACCTACAGCGGATCTGATACAGACATGACCGCCCAGCTGACCAATATCCGTAACACAAAGGGTGTTGAAGCGGTTCTGAACTTCGGTTTCGGTCAGGGTCCGGCGATTGTTACCCGCAACTACGACCAGTTGGGTATGGAGCTTCCGTTCTATCAGTCCCACGGTGTCGCCTCCGACAGCTTCCTCGAGCTGGCCGGCTCTGCGGCGGAAGGTCTGCGTCTGCCAGCGTCACCGCTGCTGGTGCCGGACTCCCTGCCGGAAGACGATCCCCAGAAAGAAGTGGTTCAGAACTACAAAGCTGAGTACGAAGCCCGCTGGGATTCCAAGGTGTCCACTTTCGGTGCCTACGCCTACGACGGTCTGATGCTGGCAGTTCGCGCCATGGAAGAAGCTGGCTCTACAGATCCGGAAGCCGTTCGTAACGCACTGGAAAACATTGATGGCTATGTCGGCGTAACCGGTGTCTTCAACATGTCACCGGAAGACCACAACGGCCTGGATCCGGAATCCTTCCGCATTCTGGAAGTCCAGAACGGCGAATGGAAACTGATCGACTAATACCCCTTTAACCTGTCTCGCGGCTGGCGATGCCCCCTTCCCAGGGTAGGTCGCCAGCCGATGTTCGACCGGAACCGCCGCTATGCTCGCAGAATTCTTACAGTACCTGTTCACCGGGATTACTATCGGCGCCACCTACGCCCTGATAGCACTCGGCTTCACCCTGATTTATAACGCCAGCCACGTCATCAACTTTGCCCAGGGCGAATTCCTGATGATTGGCGGTATGGCAACAGTTTCCCTGACGGCCATGGGTGTGCCCATGATACTGGCTGTCGTACTCGCCATTATCCTGGCCGGTATTCTGGGGATTGCTCTCCAGCGGCTGGCAATTGCCCCAGCCAAACAGGCCGATGTGGTTACCCTGATTATCATCACTATCGGTGCCTCGATCTTTATCCGTGGTATTGCCCAGGTTGTCTGGGGCAAGGAATACCATGTGATGCAGAATTTCAGCACCAGTGAGCCGATTGAAGTGTTTGGCGCAGTGCTGAACAGCCAGAGCCTCTGGGTTCTGGGGATTGGCGCGATTATGGTGGTTGGCCTGGTTCTGTTTTTCACCAAGACACTGATTGGAAAGGCCATTCTGGCCACATCCATGAACAAGGAAGCAGCGCGCCTGGTCGGTATCCGCACCCAGATGGTTCTGATGCTGGCGTTCATGGTGTCTGCGCTGTTGGGGTCTGTGGCCGGTATTGTGGTGGCGCCCATCACGTTTACCTCTTACGACATAGGCATCATCCTCGGCCTCAAAGGCTTTGTCGCGGCTGCGATCGGTGGTCTTGGCAGCGGCGTGGGTGCGGTTGTCGGAGGCCTGGCCCTGGGCATTGTTGAGGCGATGGCGGCCGGTTACATCTCATCCGATTACAAGGATGCAGTGGCCTTCTCCATGATCCTGCTGGTGCTGTTCTTCATGCCCCGTGGGTTGTTTGGTGCCAAAGTCGTGGAGCGTGTCTGATGTTGAACCGTTTTATGCAGTCGCGCCTGCGTGGCATGGTAATCCTCGCATTAATCCTGATTATTCTACCGGTTTTTCTGAGTAACCCGTTTCACTATGAACTGGTTATCCAGATGGCCATTATTGCCGCTACCGTGGTTGGTCTGAATCTGCTGGTGGGTTTCGCCGGCCAGATCAGTCTGGGCCACGCCGGGTTCTTCGGCCTGGGCGCCTACTTCACAGGCATCGCAACCGGCACTTACGGCTGGTCTTCGGTGCCGGCTCTGGTCGTCGGTGCCATTACGGTGGGCATTATTGCCTGGGTGGTGGGTCGCCCGATCCTACGGCTGAAGGGGCATTATCTGTCGATGGCGACTCTCGCGGTTGGCTTCATTATTGCCATCATCCTGAATAACGAGCGAGCCATTACCGGTGGCCCCGATGGCATGCCGGTTCCCGCCCTTGATCTGTTCGGTTGGGAGCTCAGCACATTTGGCAGTTATTCGTTGTTCGGGCTCGAGATCTCTGGCGTTCAGGCCTGGTATATCCTGGCCAGCGTGGTCCTGCTGCTGGCGGTCTGGTTTGCCCAGAACCTGATTGAGTCGCCGATCGGCCGCGCGCTGCGCTCCGTGAAAGGCTCGGAGGTGGCTGCCAGTGTTGTGGGGGTGGATACGGCAAAATACAAAAGCCTGGTGTTCGTGATTTCTGCCATCTACGCCAGTGTCATGGGCGGTCTTTACGCGCATTTCCAGGGCTTTATTACCCCCGCGGTGGCAAGTTTTGAATTCTCCATCCTGTTTATCACCATGGTCGTGCTGGGCGGCATGGGCTCCACCTTCGGCGTGATTCTTGGCGCGGTGGTGCTGAAGCTGTTGCCACAGGTTCTGGCCGATTTTCAGGAGCTGGAGACTGTGATGTTCGGCCTTATCCTGATGCTGACCATGATTTTCATGCCCAAGGGTCTGCTCCCCACTCTGGTTGCGGTGGTTTCCAGAAGGTTCGGCAAGAAAGCGGGAGGTGAAGCATGACAGCGCTGGTTGAAGTAAAAGGGCTGGATAAGGCCTTTGGTGGTGTGCATGCGGTGGAGGGCGTCAGTTTCGCCGTGGAAGCCGGCCAGGTCTATTCTGTGATTGGTCCCAACGGTGCCGGCAAGACAACCCTGTTCAATCTGATCACCGGGCTCTACATTCCGACGAAGGGAGAAATCCGGCTGAACGGCGAGAGCACAGCGAAGCTGGAACCGAATCAGTTGGCCGAACGGGGCATGTGCCGGACCTTCCAGCAGATGCAGATCTGCATGAACATGACCGCCATCGAAAACGTCATGCTGGGCCGCCACCTGCAGCTGAAAAGCACTCTGTTTACGACTCTGTTCCGTCTGCCGTCCCTGCGCCGCAACGAGGCCGCAGCCCGCAAGCGTGCGGCGGAACTGATGGAGTACGTTGGCTGTGGCGAATACCTGGATACCGAAGCCTCGGCCATGTCCTATGGTGCGCTCAAGCGCCTGGAAATCGCCCGGGCACTGGCTGCCGATCCCAAGGTCATCCTTCTGGACGAGCCGGCGGCGGGGCTGAACGCTGTGGAAACGGCCGCCCTGGAAGAGCTGATCCGGAAAATTGCGGACCAGGGCATCACCGTGATGCTGGTTGAGCACGACATGAAACTGGTGATGGGTATATCCGACCGGTTGCTGGTGCTGAACTACGGCCGTGTTCTGGCTGAAGGAACCCCTGAGGAAATTCGCCAGAACCCGGATGTTATCGCCGCCTATCTGGGTGGCTGAGCAAGGAGACATTTCACATGAGCGAGCAAACTACTGAAATGGCGCCTGCCCAGTCACGCAGTGAGCAGGCCGTACGGATTATTGTTCATGAGCACCAGGCGCTGTGGCGGATTCTGGATCTGCTGGATCAGCTGCTGAGTGATATGAACGTCAACGATCAGCGGCCGGATGAGCGGCTGCTGAAGACCATTTTTGATTACATTCAGCATTTCTCCCAGCGGGTCCACAGCACGCCCACGGACATTGAGCTCTACAAGCGGCTCACTGAAAAGTCTCCTGAGACAGCGCCGCTGCTGGAAAAGCTGGCCAAGGGCTATGTCATCGGTCACGAAAAGCTGTTGGAGTTGCGCCGTTTGCTGGCTGAGTGCGAACAAAGCTGGCCGGAAGGTCGCGAGGAATTCAGTCACGCGTTGGCGCGTTTCACAGAAGCCCTGCGCAAACATATCCGTAAGGAAGAGGGCGTAGTGATTCCGCGGGCCCGGAAACTGCTGACGGAAGAAGACTGGCAGCAGATCATTGAAGCACGGGACGTGGAAAACGATCCGCTGTTTGGTGAGCGCGTCCGGGAAGAGTTCCGGGAATTGCGGCACCAGATTGTCAGCTACACCCCGGAGAAGTTCGGTGGGCTGGGCCTGAAGCATGCGGACCGGGTGACGGCGCCCCATGCCAAAGAGGAAATGCTGTCCATCAAGGGGCTGGTTACCTCCTACGGCCAGATTGAAGTGCTGCATGATGTGGATATCCATATCAACAGCGGCGAGATCGTGTCACTGGTAGGCGCCAACGGCGCCGGCAAATCCACGCTGCTGATGACCATTTCCGGTCTGCAGCCGACCGACCGTGGTGCCATCACCTTCGAAGGCAAGGATCTGTCGAAGATCAGCGCCGATCAGCGGGTGGCCAATGGCATTGTTCAGGTGCCTGAAGGAAGGCAGGTGTTCAAGGACCTGAGTGTGCACGACAACCTGCTGCTGGGCGCCTACACCCGGGGCAAAACCCCCGAGGTGATGGACGACCTGGAGCGGATGTACACCAAGTTCCCGATCCTGCGTCAGAAGCGTCATAACCTGGCGGGCGAGCTCTCCGGTGGTCAGCAGCAGATGCTGGCCATGGGGCGTGCCCTGATGGCCAAGCCGAGGCTGCTGCTGCTGGACGAGCCCAGCATGGGGCTGGCGCCGCTGATCATCGAGGAGATCTTCAACATCGTCAAGGAGCTCAAGGAAGAGGGCATTACCATCTTCCTGGTGGAGCAGAATGCCTCCCAGGCGCTGGCGTTGGCCGATCGCGGCTATGTGTTGGAGACCGGCAAGGTGGTGATTGAAGGGACCGGCCGTGAACTGCTCAGCAATGAGAAGGTTCGGGAGGCTTACCTGGGGATGTAATTGCCCTGAGTTTTCCTCGCACCAATAAAAGGGGGACAGGTCTTGCGACCTGTCCCCCTTTTATTTGCCTGACGCTTTCTCCCTGGGGTCCAGGACAGGGAGAAAGCAGGGAAGCCCGGTGTTACTCGGGCTTCTTGGCAACCAGTGTCAGGATGTCGTAGCTCGCAACCATTTCGTCGTTCTGGTTGTGAACCTGAACATCCCAGACCACAACACCCTGAGGGTGTCCGTCCGGAGATGTCCGACCCTGATCGATCTTGCGCTTGCAGGTCAGGCGCGCCCGGATGGTGTCACCCGGGGCAACCGGCTCAATGAAACGCAGGGTGTCCAGACCGTAGTTCGCCAGCACAGGACCTTCACCCGGATAGACGAACAGGCCGGCCGCAGCAGAAAGCACGAAGTAGCCGTGAGCAATGCGCTTGCCGAACTGGGAGTCCCGCGCCGCGATTTCATCGAAGTGCATATAGAAGTGATCACCGGACAGGCAACCAAAGTTGACGATGTCGGCTTCGGTGA
>Ga0208300_100477_pt1 | contig 28284 bp, 27 predicted proteins | sample 23_taG_FD_184096 | JGI IMG/M metagenome (GOLD analysis project Ga0208300, IMG submission 184096) | Marine viral communities from Cariaco Basin, Caribbean Sea - 23_WHOI_OMZ (SPAdes) (version 2) | ecosystem: Environmental > Aquatic > Marine > Oceanic | place: Caribbean Sea: Cariaco Basin...
TTCTTCGTCTGATGCATCTCCGGATCACGAGCCTTATCTCTGTTCTTCGTCGAGCTGGGCGCTTCGATGATCGTCGCATCAACGATACTGCCTTCCCGAACCATCAGGCCATGCCGGGCCAGTTGGCGGTTGATCTTCTTGAACAGCTTCTTGCCCAAATTGTGCTGTTCCAGCAAGTGCCGGAAGTTCAGGATCGTCGTCTCATCGGGAACCCCGGGACAGGCGAATACCCGCAAAACGACGCATCGACTCGATCTCATACAGCGCGTCCTCCATCGCCGGATCACTCAGGTTGTAGATCACCTGCATCACATGAACCCGCAGCATGCTCGACAGCGGGTATGGGGGACGACCGGCGCGGCCAGAGGCATAATGGGCGGCAATGGTCGATTCCAGCGCCTTCCACGTCCACGGTAGCAACTGCTCCAGCTTCTCCAGGAACACTTCCCGCCGGGTCTTGCGCTTCTTGTGGACGTATTCGGCTTCGGCAAAGGTCAGCTGGCTCATGGCATACCTGCATACTGGCTGATGGAAAGTACTCATTATGCCAAAGTCAGCGCGTTTTTCAGAGGTTCCTTAAGACATCAAACTGATTAAAGCTTAATTGATTTATGGCCTCTTCGAACTGATTTCTTATCGGATATCGCCAAAGAGGCCGAATAAAAGAGGGCACACGGAATGGAAAGGGAAACGTGAATGTCGTTAGTTTGTAAAGATTATCTTTGATTTTTTCAACCTTTCCGTCAAAGAGCTCACCACTCGCCAGCTTGGCGGGGGGGAAGCGCAGTGGCGGCTCGACAAACAAAACTTCTCGATCTTTCGCAAATTCATTGGCAATCCAGTGCTTTGACACCCACAGGTCCGTCCACCCTTGTGTCGAGAAAATAACCAGAGGTTTCGTCGTCATTTGCGGTCCAGTAATAATATCCTTGACTTTTGGTTGCCCAAGTTGGCGCGAACAATATTTTTGGGAGACTCTGAATAAGTCTCAAAATCAGCGATAATAAGGCCGTCGTCAACCATAGTGCATTCAGCACTGATACCCCGACCAGCCACCCTTCGGCTACCCCGGAACCACCACCCGGCCCCCGACCCGGGCTTCGAGTAGCGCCCGTAACTCCGATTTGGCCGGGGCATCGCCGTGGACCACGCGGATTTCCTTCGGGGCCTGTTTTATGCCTTCGACGAAGTTCACCAAGTCAGCCTGTCCTGCGTGGGCCGAGTAGCCCGAAAGCCGGTGCACCCGGGCGCGTATGTCATAGCGCTGGCCGTCGAGTTCAACCCAGCCGCCTGTGGGGCCGTAGGCGAGGATATCCCGCCCCGGGGTGCCGGCGGCCTGGTAGCCGACAAAAAGTATATCATTGCGGGCATCGCCGAGCAGGGCCTTGAGGTAGTTCACCACCCGGCCGCCGGTACACATGCCGGAACCGGCCAGTACCACGCAGGGGCGGCCGGAGCGGGCCAGGTAGTCCACCGCATTCAGGTGATCCTGGTGGGCATCGATCACTGTCAGCTGTTCGAACGACAGCGGGTGTCGCCCGGCGCGGACCCGGGCCCGGGCCTCCGCGTCCCAGAAGGGCTTCAACTGCCGGTATATCTGCGTGAAGTTGGCGGCCAGGGGCGAATCCACCACGATTTCCAGCCGGTCCCAGCCTTGCTCGTGGATGATGCCTTCCATCTCGTACAGCAGTTCCTGGGTGCGCCCGATGCTGAACGCCGGGATCAATACGGTGCCGCCGTCGGCCAGGGCCCGTTCCAGCGTGGCCTGCAGGCGATGCTGCCGGGTTTCCCGGCCCTCGTGGTTGCGGTCGCCATAGGTGCTCTCGATCACCAGGCGATCGGCCCGCTGCGGCGGTACCGGCTCCGGTAACAACGGCGAATGGGGCGCGCCCAGATCCCCGGAGAAAACAATACGCTCATCCGCCTCCCCGTCCCGGACATCACACTCCACATAGGCCGAACCCAGAATATGCCCGGCCCGCTGCAACCGGACCGAAAGCCCCGGGTCGCCCCCGGCCAGCAGGGTATGCCACTGGCCATAGGGCAGCGCCACCAGGCGCTCGCGAATCAGGTCCAACACCCGTTCGATCAAGGACCGGTCGCGGGTAAAGCCAATCTTCAGGGCATCTTCCAGAATCGCCGGCAGCATGAGCGCCGAGGGTTCGGAACAAAGGATGGGCCCGGTGAACCCGGCGGCCAGCAGATAGGGAATACGGCCCACGTGATCAATGTGCACATGGGTGACCACCAGTGCGCGGATGTGCCCGATGGGAAAATCGATGGCCAGATCCTCCGCCGAGGCCCGGCCACTGGCCTCCTGGCCCTGGAACAGCCCGCAGTCGATGAGAATGCCATGCCGCCCCCCATGCCGGGACTCGATGCTCAGTTCATGGCAGGAGCCGGTAACGCCGGTGGTGGCACCGTGGTGTCTGATTTCGATCATGTTCAATGTCTGTCACCCTACCAGATCCCTCAAAGCCGCCTTAAGCCCACTAGTAGCCTGTCGGCGGCCAGGTGCATGATAGCATCCGGCTGGTGCCCGGCCAGTACGCGGTCCACCTCGCTGCGGTTGCAGATGTCCACCTGCTCGAAGTTTGGGAACGTGTTTTCCGATGCTGGAAATTAAAAGCCAGCCGTAGCCGGGGGCGAACTGATCGCGTTTTAATCAGTTCGGTGGTAAACCACTACCCCAACCCGCTTTATATGACTCAACAGATCCGGATTATCAATATGGTCTTTCAGCACCAGATCCAGGCTGTAGGGTAAAACCAGCTCGCAATGTGCCTGCCAGCTGCAAATAAGTCGGGAACGGCATGCCGGGCGCATCCAGGCAGACATCGATATCTGAATTAGGGCGTTGCGTGCCCATGGCGCGCGAGCCAAACAAGATCGCCTGACGAACGTCCGGGTATTGGCTCAATTCCGTTTGAAGCATGGAGGCAATGCCTGCTGGCAGGCCGGCAAGCTTATCAGCGTTTGTCACGCTCTTGCTCCAGGTTTGCCAACCGTTTTTTCAACAGCGGGTGGTAGTTTGGCAACAGCCTCATCCAGTTCATTAAAGGGAGAACTGTGCCTGTCCACGGAACTGCATTGTGTATTAACCATCATTATCGTATTGCCCGAACCCCACCGCGCCGGCCAATACCTGCCGCCACCCGGAACAGGTCTGGCATGTTCAGGCGGCCGTCGGCGGTTCGGTTGATGACACCGATTTCTATCATTGCCTGGATCAGCGTTGCCTCCTGTGCCTGATTTTCCAGGGCATGGGGCGGCAGGTAGGGCCTTACGCTATCGCCCAGAGTCTGGTTATTGTCAGCGGCTGCTTGCAGCACCTTGCTTACCACATCCGCATCCTGCCAGCGAGAGTGTAGTTCTTCTTCATTGGCCGGAACGGTCATTCCCTGCAGCGGATCAAGCACCTGCTGAATCCAGGGGTAGTCTTCCTGCAGTTCCCGCAAGCGAAGGCGGGAAGCTTCCTGAACACCCTTTTTAATACCTTCGTAGTGGAGCAGCACTTCAGCTTCCGGGTATTGTCTCTGGGTAATCGTATGAGCCTGCTTCAGTGCCACCAGAAAACTTCTCGGGCTCACCTGGCCTTTGGCATCGGCCAGGTGGGTTGGCAGCCAGGTAAAGGTGTTGCCACGGCGGCGGTTTGTGCCCATGAACGGGCTGGCAATCGCCTGCAGCATGGCGGATTGGCTGGTTTCCTGAGTGCGAATGGCCTCTGGCACCACGTAAACCGTTGCGCCGTTCGTGGTTACCTCGGTAAACGAACAGCGATAGGCTTGCTGAACCCACTGCCGAAACTGCGGGCCGGACTGGGTATTGTTGGCAAGGTGGTGCCACAGCAAACCATACAAATCCGCCCGGTGCCACTGGAGCAACACCCTGCCATGGGTTAGCTTTGAAGCGTCCGGAAAGGCCCATACCGACTGGTCTTCCCACATGTCCTGGCGCAGAAAGAACTTGGTGCGGATTGCGCGGAATTCCCGCAAATCCAGTCCTACTCTCAGCAGTCCTCTTAACAGAACACGAATGTGCTTCCAGTCATTGCCGAGACGGTCCAAGGCATCGAATACAAGGAGATGACGCTCCCCACGGGACTCCAGTTCTTCATTGACCGAAGCAAACAGTCGCTCTTCTGCTTCCGGATTATCGGCCACACGCTGAATTCGCGCCGGCCAGTCTTCCGTGCCTTCAAAAAAAGCTTGCCCGGACGCTTCCAGCAACTGATACAGAATAACCGTGCGCCAGATGTCTTCCGGATTAACGTTCTGATCAAGCAAGCGCTGCAACACCCTTCGCGACGGATGGTTGTGGTTACTCGTTTCCGATGAAAAGCCCCAGCCAACGCGGGTGTTATCAAGGCGAATGCGCTTGAGTTGCTGGCCAATCACCATTCTTGTGGCCTCGCCATTCAGTGCGGAACTCCAGAAGCTTTTGCCCGTGCCTCTGTCACCCACAACAATCGCGGTATCCGGATTCAATGCGCTCTCATGGCCCGGAACCACGTACACACTGGCAGGTGCCGGCGGCTCAGTACCGTGATGGGCCACCTCTTCCGGTATCGCCTCAAAGGCGGGGCGCAAGGCCTCCAATAAACATTCACTGGAATTCATAAGATGTCTGCCTCGGCCAGGGCCAGGCATTGGTTCAGCCCAGAGAACAGCTCACCAAACGCCTCCCGGATAGCACTTTCGCCAATACTTGCTAACTGCACCATGGGGTCCAGCGCCTCAAAGTGATCACTCCTGAGGATGGATAACGGCCAGTGCGGCGCATCGGCATCAAACTCATCAAACGTAAACGCTGGAGCAGTATTAACCAACTCATCTGGTGGCAGTTCGTCATAGAGCGTATCAATCCATACGCTGAAGGCACGGGACGCAAAACGATGCTTATCCGCTTCACTCATGCTGGAGCGGGCCTGAACCATGTGAAAACGCTCGCGCCAATCCACCTCCTGTGAGCTTGCCTCACTTCTCGTCCGGGCCAGTTGGGCCAGGTGAGATAACAGATAGCGATAACCTTCCCAGGTCGCTGGCACATCCACCGCGAACAAAAATACCTCGGCATCCAGGTGCAGAAGATTCGCAGCAACGGTTTCATGCAAGCCAGCGCGGCTGTCAATCAATACAACATCCGGCCTTACATGAGCTTCGAGCGCCTCCATCATGTGGCGCAGTCTGGTGGCAAATCCCTGACCATCTTGGCCTTCCAGGTAACCACGGGCCAGTTTGGCCATCACGTTTTCCGGGTTATCGAACGCACGCCGGCCCAACGCCGGCGCCACCCACAAACCCGGGCTATTCACCAACGTGCTCTGAGCCACCATGTCTTTCGGCATGGCCGCAGGCGCATTGCCCACCAGGTCTTCAACCAGCCAATCCAGAACGCCATAATCCGGGCGGTGATCCGGCTCCAGCATGTGCGCGCCCAGACCAGGCGCTTCAAGGTCCAGGTCCACCAGCAACACGGTGCGGCCCTGGCGGACCAGCTCACGCCCCCACAGCATCATGGCGGTTGTGCGTCCCACGCCCCCTTTCAGGCTGTGAAATACAAAGCGTGGGAAATGAAACTGCTGAACCGCCTCAGGCTGTAACGCCCAGTCCTGCCCCATGGCACGGCGTTCAATAAGGTGCACGTTTACGCCATCTACCCAATGTACCAGCGCGGGCTCCTGAAAGAGCGCCTCACCCGCGAGAGTGTCCTGGTACCTGGCAACGCCGTTCACGCCCGGGCTGTAGTGGCCAAGTACACTCTGAAGCTTTTCTTTAAGAGCGCCAACTTCAGAATCCGGCCAATTATCCGGCACCATCAAATACAGGCGGCCATGCATATCACGCACAACCCGAAGTCCGGCAAAATCCACCGATGGCACAAGCTCACGCACGGCACGCACCAGCAGTGGCAGGCACTGATCGAAAGTAATATGTGCTTGTGGTTGCATGCTTCTATATCCCTAGATCCGCAGCCATGCAGGTCCGCCGTGCGTGATCACGAAAGCGCTCTGATGCTTCCTGGCTAAAGGAGTTATCTGGCCAGTAGCGGTTTCCGATAGACCATTCTGCCATATAGCTCTGGGAATTGATCAGCTGATAGAGCCCACGGCTGGTTCGCCCGCTGAACCAGCGCTTTGCGTCATCAATGAGTTCCGGAAGATGTTTATAGGGCAACTCGCGCTCGCCGCCGGGCAGATTATCCATGGCGTGTTTCAGTGCGCACTCCGCAGCTATGCCGAATGCGTGGCTTGCGCCTCCGTAGCGGGTTGCTTTGAAAAGGCATTCGCCGTCATTGAACCAGCGTAGGGCAGATTGTTTGAAGTTGTCCATGGTTACTCTTTGGGCGTAGACGCAGCGGAGTGATTTGCTTTAATGCTACGCAACATGGTGCCGGCACCCCCAGGATTTCACCCGCCGGTGGTGGCACCGTGGTGTTTGATTTCGATCATGTTCAATGTCTGTTACCCTACCAGATCCCTCAAAATCGCCTTAAGCCCACTGGTATGCCGGTACTCACCTCTCAACAGAAGCCCCAAAGTGGCAGCAATTCTCGGCAGTAACCACTTCTCTCGAAGAGCAGTACGCAAGCTGAGGTTATTGACTCTGGCCTCTGCTGTTTCAAGCATGTTTTGCAAACCAGACCGGTATTTTTCAGGGGCTGCCGCCTGGACACGCCGTATTCCCTCGATCATCAGCCGTTGCTGCACTATTTGGTCCTTCTCTCTTTGCCGGACATCACCTTCAAACAGATTTTTCACCGAATGGAAAAACGCATGGTACCGGGTAACCTTGGTAGTGCGATTCGCTATAAACTGCGACTCATTCGATTCATGCCGCCGGTAGTATTGAAGTACCCGACCATCCACTACCTTGCCATTCAGGGCATCAGCGAAAGCCACAATCCAGTTGTCATGCGCCTTAATGCCCTCGGGAATGGGCATGCAAAAATCCAGCAACTCACGCCGGATACCACAGCAGCAGCCCATCACAAAAGCCTCCATAGGAAGGCCGGCCGATCGGATCTGGCCTACCTTGGTCAGCCCCACCTCATTCAACTCGCCATCCGTAAGCGCGGCATCGTTCATAACCACCAGCGCTTGTGGGTTGCGCCCGGCAACATCGACCATGTGTTCGATTTTCTCTGGAAACCACACATCATCCTGGTCACTGAGAAACACCAGATCGCCGGTCGTCTTCATCAGCGCCGCATTGAAGTTGCCGCCGTAGCCCAGGTTCTTTTCGTTACGGTGGAACACGACTGTAAAGGGCGCGGTTTTGGCGAACTCCCGGACGATGGCTTCGGTCTGGTCGGTGGAGCAGTCATCTGTGATGATCAGCTCATCCGGCTGGCGGGTCTGGTTTATGAAGCTTTGGAGTTGCTCTTGGATGTATTGGGCACCGTTGTAGGTGGCCATGGCTATGGAGATTTTCATGGGTATTTAACCATCACTATTGTATTGCCCGACCCCCACCCCACTTGCCAATACTTATTTTCACACGGAACACGTCCGGCATGTTTAGATGGCCTCATGCGATGAGGTGGATTAAACTGAATTCTACCATTGCCTGGAGCAGCGTTTCCTCCTGCGCTTGGTTTTTCAGTGCGTGGGGTTGCATCTAGAGCCTTATTCACAAAAAACACTCGAACACAGCTGGTAAGCGCCCGTACAACCCAACTCAACGCTGATAATCAGCTGGTTTGGTATTCAATTGATCCGAAAAATAGCGCTCAACGATGGTTACAAACCTATCAACCGAATCGACGCCTCGACTCTCCGCTTCGGCTAGGTAATCAAAGAGATTGCTTCTAGTCTCGACAGCCCAAGAAACGTCATCCCATCCATAAGCAATGCCATAGCGATTTTCTATTTCGGGCCGCCACTCCTCTTTTGATAAGCCGTCCTTAGGAACGACTATTGGAATACATCCGCACATTGCCGCGTACCGACAGTACATAGTGTAAAGGTCGTAGCAAATGAAATATTCACACTTATTAAAAATCTTCGCCAATTCTTCATGAGAAAGACCATCTACGTTCTGAGCACCAACTTCATGGTAGTCTAAATCTCTATCGCGGCCTTTTCGTACCATGTAACATTGACCGGAACGTTCAGGGTTATTAGTATTTTGGTAAACATTAGATTTTAATTCAGAAATATTCAGATGGTGATCTTCATGTGGGTTAATCACCCAGTCATTAAAGTGTTTATGGTAATAGAAAAACAAATCCTTGCTACCAAAATCTGCCATTCCACTTATCACGCCCGGCTTGTTTAACAACCATCTAATGACAAAACTTCCTCCCAGTGGGTTACCTGCCGTAATTTCTGGATAAACAACAACCGCACCTTCAATATCTTTATTTCTTGCTATATCTAATTTGTACGGAGATTTAATGTCTCGGTTTTTAGCTAGATTCTTTAGTAGAATCTTAAACCACTTGGCAAGCTTTACCCAACCACGCAATGCTTTCAATTCAACAACAGAAGGTTTTGGTTGCGGCCATATAAGTGCTACATGCCCTGCTTCCCGGAGCATACTGGCCAACTTGTGAAGGACAATAATACCTCCACTATTATCTCGGTATACTGGCGTCCAAATAATAAATTTCAAAACATCAACTTCCCAGTTGTAAATTTTTAGGCTCACCTATCCAATCGTAGCCTTGCGGCCTTTGACTTTCTTGAGCGACAAGCTGACGCCTTCAACACAAATTAACAGCGATACCGCGCTATAGGTTACCAATCCAACAATGCCTCCACCCAGAAACCATAGAGTCAAATTGCGCTCACCCTGCTCCACGAAAAACCAAGAGGCAAATCCTGCAGCCAACGCAGCAAGGAGTGGTTTTATAACATCAGTGACCTGATCAATTAAAGAATACCCAACCAACCGAGCAGAAAAATAGGTATTAGGAATAATCGCCAGAAACGACCCAATAACCTGGCTAACCACAATTCCAAACACACCATAAGGTATCGCTAGAAACAACAAAGTCAGATTGACAGCTTTCTTTATTAAACCGACCTTCAGCACAAGATCCGACCGACCTTTTACGTTGAGCAAATTCACGTTTAACGCGTGAAGCGGGTACAACACCCCAACCACACACAGCAGCTGGAGGTAAGGCACGGCCGGCGCCCAGCGATCATCAAACATTAACTCAAAAAGAGCCTGCGCCAGCCCTGCCAGCAACGCCATGATCGGAGCGATCAGAAACATCATCAGCTGCATGATCTGTCGGTATTTGTGCAGCAAAGCTGCGTTATCGTCTTGCAGGGTCGACAGGGCTGGGAAAGTCGCCTGTTGCACAGCTCCAGTGAGTTGCTGCGAAATCAGGTTACTTACTTTCCTCGCGAGGAAGTACAACCCTGTGAGTTCGGCACTAAAAAAACGACCAATAACCAAAACATATGAGTTCTCAAACAATATCTGCAGAAAACCCTCTGCTAACAAATTTTTGCCGAAGCGAAACAGCCTCACAAAAGATTCGATACTGAACTGCAGTCTGGGCCGCCATCGGCTAACCAGCCAGAGCACCAGAGCTGAAATCAGTACTGAACTCAGCATCTGAACCACCAGGCTCCAAACTCCCCATCCGCTCCAGGCGGCGCCGACCGCCAGGCAACCTGATATCACCACGCTGAGCGTGTTGGCCTTCATCTGGGTTTTAAAGTCCATCTTTCGGCTGAATACGGCGGTTTGCACAACCTTCGCCGCATTGATGAAGACAATCAAGCCCATTACCTGGATCAGAGACGTCAGTTCGGGCTGGCTGTAGAAGGCAGCGATATAGGGAGCGCCGGCAAACAAGGCTGCGTAGGCTATGAGACTTAGCGCCAGATTGGTGTAAAACACCGTATTAAGGTCGGCATCAGAGACTGTTTTACTGCGAATCAGCGCCGCACCGAGGCCGGAGTTGATAAAGGCGTTTGCGAGCTCAAACACAACGGTCGCCATGGCCACCAAACCAAAAGCTTCTGGTGCCAGAAGGCGGGCGAGGAACAGCATAAAAATGGTGCTGGCACCTCTGGTTAGAAAAAGACTCGCCAGATTCCAGAGCACCCCTGTGCCGATCTTTCGGTTCATCTCCTTCATTAAGTATCGACCGTCATCTTCCTTTGCATTTGTCTCGAAAAGCGATAGCTGCTTTGAACCTATCTGACATTGGAGCGCTTATCCGTTTATCGTGGTAACTGCCTCATAAACCCGCTCCGCATCCCCTTGCGAATACTCCTCCAGCCGCCAACGGTTGGTGCTCGAGAAGCTAGCCTCCCCGGTGTATTCCGGCACTTGCTCCGCACTCACCCCACCCTGCTCAACCAGCCGGCGGGTCATTTCATCGTAGTAGTACTCCGGCCGCTGGCAGAAGTCTTCGTACTGAACTACAAGCTTCTTGTGCTCGGGTAACGCAGCAATGCCCTGTTCTACCGAGCGGTTGATGGCCGCAATCTGGCCGGCTACGGATTCGAGTGGATCGAGGTCTTTGAGGTGCGGGTATTCTTTGATCTTGAACGAGTACCAGGTGTTGATGTCGCCGTACTGGCGCTTTCTGGCTTCCAGTGCAGATTGAATATTGAAGATCGGGTCTCGGCGAATCCAGATGAACAGGGGTTTGTCGAACTGTTCGGCCAACTCCGGGATATTCTGGTTCATGATCATGGCTTTCATGGCGAACGGCTTTTCGAAGATGTTCGCCAGTGCGTTCAGTTCGTCCCGGAAGCCAGCGAGATTGGCTTTTTGCCTTAGCTCGTCTGCTGGCATGTAATCCAGTTCGCCGAACGGCAGGAAGCGGCGCCAGAAGTACCAGAATTCGTTCGGAGCCAGCGCACCCTTGGTTTTGCCGTTGTCGGAGCTGAAGTTGATATCCGAATTGAAATCCAGAATCTCGTTACGGAAGTTGTAGCGTGGATCTGTCAACAACTGCTGGATTTTTGCGCCTACCAGTGGCGCCCCGAAGAAGCGGGATAGCATATTGGTTGGGTAGGCGGCAAGGCCAGTGTTGGCGAGCCATTGGGTGAACAACGTGGTTCCTGATCGGAGTGGACCCATCACGAAAATCTTGGAGAATCGCTCTTGTGCGTTTTCTAGGTACTTTTCATTCGCCCCAGAGAGGTTGGCATTCAATTCTCCCAGCAACCTCTCCAAGTCGGATACTCGCGAGAATTGCCTTGTTCGCCGATCTTGTTCAGACATAACGTAACTCACTAAAATTAATTAGAAATTTGGTTCCGGCTACACTTGTTACGCCAGTTCATAACGCCCTAATAAACACTTAATCTTTTCAGGCGAACAATGCATCAACGCATCGATGATCGAGAGGTTGGGAGTAAACTTCGCATTACCCTGCGAATACTCCACCGGCAAAGAGTCAACAAACTTCAAGTCAATCCACTTCTCAGCAAAGTCTTCCTTAGCATAAAGTTTTCGGCCACCCGGTGCGTTGATGTAACAATCAGCGCCGAACTGCTGGCACAACGCAATCAGGCGATCGCGGGCAGAGGCAGAGCGGTCGTATTCAAGTTCACTCGTCTTCTTGAACTGTTTTTCTAGACCGAGATAGGAAAAGATATCCTCATAACTTTTCTGGCAAATGGATGCGATCGATCGATCATCCAGCTCTAAAGCCTCCCGAATCATCGGGAAGACACCTTCAAAATAAGGAGCCTTGGAGTAACTTTGTTCTATCGTTTTAAGAACTTTTGCCACATCCCCGGAGAACGCCAAATCTGATATCAATTTGTTCGAAGAAGCTCCCGGTACCGGGACAGTAAATCGCGTAGCACCATTAGCTGACCAGATGTTGTTTCTGTTTATATAGCCTTGTTTTATGTACGCAACATCGTCATAAATAAGAAAAAGATCGGCGGCATAGATCAGCTGAAAGTAGCCGATGTATGGGAACAGGTATGGCTGCATGACTGCCAGCTTCATGCCTTCAGCTCCGCCTTAATCAAATTGATGATGTTTTGCTGGTCGTCCTGGGAAAGCTGATCAAAAATTGGAAGACAGAGTATCCGCCTGGCGATACCTTTTGATACAGGTTGGTCTGCCTCAGCCCCCAAACACACCACCGATTCCAGCGAGGGGTAGAAATACCGCCTTGCCAACACGCCGTTTTCCTTCAGCGTGGCCGCGACTCGCACAGCCTGTTCCTCACTTTCGAACACCACCGGGAAGTAGGCGTAGTTGTAATCCAGTGCTTCCGATTTCGCTTGCAGTTGCAGGGTATGGCTCAGCACCTGTTCGTAGCGGTGCCACACGGCTGCACGGGCTGCCAGGTTTTCTTCCATTTCATCCAGCACACACAAGCCCATCGCCGCCTGCAATTCGTTCATCTTGGCGTTGATGCCAAGCTCTTCAATGCTCTCCGGCCCGGTGATGCCGAAGTTGATCATTTTCTTCGCCCGCTCCAGGTCTTCCTTGCGCTTGAAGATAATGGCCCCACCCTCGCCTGTGTGAAACAGCTTGGTGGCGTGGAAGCTGAGCGTAGCCGCGTCACCATGCTTGAGTAGGCTTTGGCCTTTGTAGTTCACACCGAAGGCATGGGAGGCGTCGTAGATGACTTTCAGGTTGTGTTTTTGGGCGATGGCGTCGATGGCTTTTACATCGCAGGCGTTGCCGAATACGTGCACGGGTACGATAGCCCGCGTGTTCGGGGTAATAGCTGCTTCGATGTTGGCAGGATTCAGGCACCAGGTGTCTGGGTCTATGTCTGCAAATACCGGCTGTACGCCATCCCACTTCAGGGAGCTGGCGGTGGCGATGAAGGTAAACGGGGAGGTGATGGCTTCCGGCTGTGCGCCGGGGGTTGTATCGCTCACGCCCAAGGCACGGTAGGCTATTTGCAGGGCCAGGGTGCCGTTGGAGACAAGTAACAGGTTTTCAACGCCCAGATAGTCTTCCAACTGCTGGGTGAGCTCTTGAACAAGTTGGCCGTTGTTGGTAAGCCATTGGCGTTCGTAGATGCCGTCCAAGTATTTATCCAGTTTCTCCCGGCTAGGGAGGTAAGGTTTGGTGACGGGTATCATTCAGTAGTGCTCTTTGAGTTCAGCCATGGCCTGTTCGAGGCTTTGGGCTTCTTTGTCTTTGCCGGATAGCAGCAGGCCTTCCGCATGGTTTACGCCCCAGTTTACGTTCAGGGTTGGGTCGTTCCAACGGATGGAGCGCTCGAACTCAGGCGCGTAGAAGTCTGTGCACTTATACTGAAAATCCGCCGTCTCACTGGTGACCAGAAAGCCGTGGGCAAACCCGGGGGGTACCCAGAGCATACGGTTGTTCTCTTCCGAGAGGTATTCCCCTACCCACTGGCCGAAGGTGGGTGAGCTGGTGCGCAGGTCGACGGCTACGTCGAACACTTCGCCACGGGTTACCCGCACCAGTTTACCCTGGGGCTGTCTGATCTGGTAATGCAGGCCGCGCAGGGTGTTCTTGACGGAGCGGCTGTGATTGTCCTGCACGAAGGTGGCATCAATGCCCGCTTCCCGGAAGGCTTTTTCGTTCCAGGTTTCCATGAAGAAGCCGCGCTCGTCTCCGAACACTTTGGGTTCGATGAGTTTTACGGCGGGGATTCTGGTTTCGGTGATTTTCATAGAGTTGGCTTACTTGGCTGTTCTGATCAGTTTTTTCAGGTAGGCGCCGTAGCTGTTCTTTTTGAGGTTTTCTGCCTCCGCCAGCAGTTGTTCTTCGCCAATGAAGCCCATGCGCCAGGCCACTTCTTCCAGGCAGGCGATTTTCAGACCCTGGCGCTTTTCCAGGGTTTCGATAAAGCCGCTGGCTTCGTGCAGGGAATCGAAGGTGCCGGTGTCCAGCCAGGCGAAGCCCCGGCCCAGCAGTTCTACGTTCAGGTCACCCCGTTCCAGGTAGGCCTGGTTGACGCTGGTAATTTCCAGTTCGCCCCGTTCTGAGGGTTTTACCTGTTTGGCGATCTCTACTACGTCGTTGTCGTAGAAGTAGAGGCCGGTTACCGCATAGTCGGATTTCGGGTTGGCCGGTTTTTCTTCGATGGAGATGGCGCGCTGGTTGTCGTCAAACGCCACGACGCCGAAGCGCTCCGGGTCGGTGACCTGGTAGCCGAATACGGTGGCACCCTTCTCTCGCCTGGCGGCGGCTTGCAGCAGGTTGCTGAGGCCCTGGCCGTAGTAGATGTTGTCGCCCAGTACCAGGCAGACGCTGTCGTTACCTATGAACGCTTCGCCGATGATGAAGGCCTGGGCGAGGCCGTCCGGGCTGGGTTGTTCGGCGTAGCTCAGGTTAACGCCCCATTGGCTGCCGTCGCCGAGCAGGCGCTGGAAGCCTTGTTGGTCTTCGGGGGTGGTGATAACAAGAATGTCCCGGATGCCCGCCAGCATAAGTACGGATAGCGGGTAATAGATCATCGGCTTGTCGTACACCGGGAGGAGTTGTTTGGAGATGCCTCGGGTGATTGGGTAGAGGCGGGTGCCGGAGCCGCCGGCGAGGATTATTCCTTTCATTTGGCTTTTCCAATTTGGTTCAACTTGGGTCAGAAGAAAGACTTCTTCAGGCCCCTGGGGTTTTTTACCACGAAACCCACTAAATCCACTACAACATACAAACCTTTTCTTTTTTTCGTGGTTTTCGTGGATTTCGTGGCTAATTTTCTTTGAAATATTCGCTTAGCGTTAGCGCCAGTTGGCTTTGCCAGTCCGGGAGCTGGATGTTCAGGGCTTGTTGCAGCTTGGTTAGGTCCATCCTTGAGTTCAGCGGGCGTTTTGCCGGCGTTGGGTAGTCGCTCGTGGGGATGGCGTGGGCATTTTCGGGGCCCATGGACAACTGCTCGCCGGCCTGCCGGGCCTGGCGGAAGATTTCCTGAGCGAAGCCGTGCCAGCTGGTTTCGCCTCTGGGGGCCAGGTGATAAAGGCCTGTTTTCAGCTGGCTGTGGATAGCCAGGGCAGTTACCTGGGCAATGAGCCGTGCTGGTGTGGGGCTGCCGATCTGGTCGGCCACTATGTTGAGTTCGGATTTGCTTTTAGCCAGGCGCAGCATGGTTTTCATGAAGTTGTTGCCACGGGCGCTGTAAACCCAGCTGGTGCGGAAGATGAGGTGGTCCGCTCCGCTCTGCTCAATGGCTTCATCGCCTTCTAGCTTGGTTTGGCCGTATACGCTCAATGGGCCTGTTGGGCTGGTTTCTTGCCAGGCCTCGCTGCCAGTTCCTGGGTAGACGTAGTCGCTGCTGAAGTGCACCAGGCGGGCGCTGTTGGCCTTTGCGTATTCTGCCAGCTGTTTGGGTAAGCCGGCGTTCAGGCGTTGGGCGGCTTGCTGGTTTTCTTCGGCGGCGTCTACGGCGGTCCAGGCGGCGGCGTTTACGATCAGGGTTGGCTGGGTTTGGGCCAAGAAATCGGCTACGGCTTGTTCGCTGGTTAGGTCGAGATCTTCTCTTCCTGGGGCGGTTATGGGGCCCAGGGGGGAGAGGGTGCGGTGGAGTTCGAAGCCTGCCTGGCCGGTTTTTCCCAGGAGTAGGATGTTCATTTTTTAAAACCTTTTTTTGCCACGAAAACCACGAAAAAAGAAAAGATCTGATTTGTTTTAGTGGATTTCGTGGTTTTCGTGGCAGAAAGTCTTTAAGCGCTCACGCCCAACCGTTGGCCTTGGTAGCTGCCGTCTTGTACCCGCTGGCACCAATCAAGGTTATTCAGGTACCACTCCACCGTTTTGCGGATGCCGGTTTGGAAGGTTTCCAGGGGCACCCAGCCCAGCTCTTTCTGGATTTTGCTGGCATCGATGGCGTAGCGTCTGTCGTGGCCGGGGCGGTCTTTTACGAAGGTGATCTGATCCCGGTAATTGCTGTCCTTCGGGCGGAGTTGCTGGAGGATGTCGCAGATGGTGTGTACCACTTCGATGTTCTGTTTTTCATTGTGGCCGCCGATGTTGTAGGTTTCGCCGGGTTTGCCTTCTGTCACCACTTTGTACAGGGCGCGGGCATGGTCTTCAACGTACAGCCAGTCGCGGATCTGGTCGCCTTTGCCGTATACCGGGAGGAGCTTGCCTTCCAGGGCGTTGAGGATCACCAGTGGGATGAGCTTTTCCGGGAAGTGGTAGGGGCCGTAGTTGTTGGAGCAGTTGGTGACCAGTACCGGCAGGCCATAGGTGCGTTGCCAGGCCCGCACCAGGTGGTCCGAGCTGGCTTTGCTGGCGCTGTAAGGGCTGCTGGGGGTGTAGGCGGTTTGTTCGGTGAACAAATGTTCTTCCGCATTTGGCGCTTCGCTTGGATGCGGGAGGTCGCCGTAGACTTCGTCTGTGCTTATGTGGTGAAAGCGGAAGTTGGCTTTTTTGTCGCCCCCCAGTGCCTGCCAGTATTGGCGGGTGGCTTCCAGCAGGGTGTAAGTGCCAACAATGTTGGTTTCGATGAAATCTGCCGGGCCGTCGATGGAGCGGTCCACATGGCTCTCCGCTGCCAGGTGCATCACCACATCTGGTTTGTGCTCGCTGAAGACACGTTCCAGCGACGCCCGGTCGCAGATATCAAGATGTTCGAACTTGTATCGGTCGTCCGTGGAAACGGTCGCCAGGGATTCCAGATTGCCGGCATAGGTCAGCTTGTCCACGTTGACGACGCTGTCGCCGGTGTTACCAATAATGTGGCGCACGACGGCGGAACCAATAAAGCCGGCGCCGCCGGTAATCAGGATTTTCATAGCTGCTCGCTGTTTCCCAAGTCTCGTTTATTCTCAATCAAACTGGCTGAACCGCAAATGACCTTATTTAGTCCCCAACCGGGACCTCAATCTCCACCGCCCTACCCTTCTCCTCATACCTCTGACTCAACTCCCTAGCCAACGTCCGCTTCGCGCCGTCGTCACCGTGCACGATCTTGATCCGCTTTGGCCAGTGGGCCATGCCGGTGACGAACTCGATCAGGCCGGTCTGGTCGGCGTGGGCGGAGTAGCCGCCGATGGTTTCGATGCCGGCGCGGATGGTGTGGCGTTCGCCGTCGAGCTCCACGTAGCCGCCTTGGGGGCCGTGGGTCTGAATATCGCGGCCGGGGGTGCCGGCGGCCTGGTAGCCGACGAACAGCACGTTGTGGCGCGGGTCGCCGAGCATCGCCTTGAGGTAGTTGACGATGCGGCCGCCGGTGCACATGCCGCTGGCGGCGATGACGATGGCCGGGCGGTGGGTGTCGGCCAGGTGGCGGACCATGCGCTGGTGGGCGCTGTGGTCGTCGACAGTGAACCGTTGGTCAAAGGCCAGTGGTTTGCGGCCGGCGGCGATGCGCTGGCGGGCCTCTTCGGGCCAGAAGCGCTCCAGGTCACGGTAGACGCGGGTGAAGCGGCTGGCCAGGGGCGAATCCAGGATCACCGGCAGTTGGTTCCAGGGCAGGCCGTCGGCGGCGTGCTGGTGGCCACGCTGGTGGATGATCTCTTCCAGCTCGTAGAGCAGCTCCTGGGTGCGGCCAATGCTGAAGGCGGGGATCAGCACCGTGCCCTGGTCTTGCAGGGCGCGCTGGATCACCGCTTCGAGGCGTTGGCGGCGGGTGTCGCGCTGTTGGTGTTGGCGGTCGCCGTAGGTGCTTTCAATGACCAGGGTGTCGCAGCGCTCCGGCACCTGGGGCGGGTTCAGCAGCGGCGCATGGGGCGCGCCCAGGTCGCCGGAGAAAACGATCACGCTGGTGTTCAGTTCTTCAACCTCGCACTCTATGTAGGCGGAGCCCAGGATGTGGCCGGCGCGCTGTAGGCGGATGCGGGCGTTGTCGTGGATGCGGTGCCATTGGTTGTAGGGGATGGCGATGAGCCGCTCCTGGATCAGTTTCAGGTAGTTGTCCACTGCTTCGGTCTGCCGGCTGAGGCTGAGTTTGAAGGCGTCTTCGAGCACCAGGGGCAACAGCCTGGCGGAGGGCTCGCTGCACAGAATCGGGCCTTTGAAGCCGGCCGCCAGCAACCAGGGGATGCGGCCCACGTGGTCGATGTGCACGTGGGTCACCAGCAGGGCGCGCACGGTGCTGATGTCGAAGCCGATGGCCAGTTCGTCGGGGCCGCCGCGGGGGGCGGCGTCGTTGCCTTGGAACAGGCCGCAGTCGATCAGCAGGCTGGCGTCCGGGGCCAGCATCAGTTGGTGGCAGGAGCCGGTGACGCCGTTGATTGCGCCGTGGTGGTGAATTGTTGGGTTGGGTTGCATGGTTTGGGACTTCCTTTTCCCGGATTGGTCGGTTTTCAGTTTTCAGTGTTCAGTGTTCAGTGTTCAGTGTTCAGTGTTCAGTGTTCAGTGTTCAGTGTTCAGTGTTCAGTGTTCAGTGTTCAGTTGCGCCGGGGGCTTTGCCCGGCCTTCCTCGCCTTTGGCTCGGTTCGCGGTCGGGGGCCGCTGCCACAAGGAGCGGCAATGGCTGTCAGGCCGCCAGGATTCGTTCCGCTTTTTGTACCAGGTCCGGGTCGGTGGTGCGGCTCTGTTGGTACTCTTTGGTGCTGTTCAGGGTGCGCGTCGCGGAAGTCAGTGCGCGCAATGCTGCCGCGCGGTCGGCGGCCTGCTGGCGGATCTTGTGGTTCTCGGTCATCCATCCCAGGACATCGTCGGCGTGCCACAGGGGCGTGCCGCCGGATACGCGGGGCGATGGGAAGCGGGTGGTGACTTTCTTCACTTCTCCCTTGGCGTATTTGCGCATGGCCTGGCGGGTGACCTTCACAAGCCGTTCCGAGAGCAGTTCGGCGAGTTCAGACAGGTTCAGCAGGTCGGGGCCGGCCGAGACCAGGCGGGCCTCTGGAATGGCTTTTTTTACGTCTTCCACGGCTGTTTGCAGTGCGTTCCAGGCTGCGGCTGCGTCACGGCTGAAGTCGAGCGAAAGGTAGCCTTGCGCCGCGACACCGATCAGAGCGTCGTCGCACCCCGCTTCAAACAGGGCGTCTAGCCAGGCTTCCGGGTCCGTTTCGCTTTCGGGCAATTGAAAGTGAAGCTGGAACTCAAACGTATTCATTCTTCACCTCGGTTCGCGTATTTACACCGATCAACCCATTTCCTGATGCTGCTCGCGTGGGCATCCGGGTTTCTGGGTGTGGACCACACTCCGTTCCGGCAGAACTTACCGCAGCGGCACTCCGGGTCATTGTTCGGACACTCCAGGATGCCCCAGGCGTGAGCGCTTTTGCCGGGCTTTCGTACCGTCCAGCCCTCCGATTCAGCGTGTTGAATCGCTTGCTCGATGACGGCTTTGGGGTGCTTTCCGCGGGCCATATCGATCTATTCCTTGATTTTATTGTGATTATTTTTGTTGTCAAGTGACAATGATTTGCTCGCCTTTGTGGGAGCGGTCCTTGACCGTGAAGGGGCCTGGCAGACCAATTCGCGGTCGGGGCCGCTCCGACGGCACTTCTACATCCTGAACGGTGGCTCGGCTTTGGTGCCGGCGGGGGTGCGCAGCGCCGTCAATGCGCTTTCCAAGTGGCCCTTCACCTGCTTGATCAGGTAATCCAGAAAGCCTTCCCTGAGGAGCGTTCTTTCTTGCACTTCTTGCGGCAAGAACCGAAGCATGGTGTCGGAAAACTCCCGGCTGTGCACCTGATCCGACAAGGCACGTATCGCGTTTTCCGCACGCACCGGGTAATCCTGAACCCGATAGTCGGTAATTTTATTGCGCAGTAGGTCGGCGTTCAATTTTGCCCCTTGTTGCTCCAGCCACTGCAGGTCCCAGATATCGCGATAGCGAGGGTAGCGGGACACCGCGTAAGAAAGCAGCTTGTCCGCGAACACCTCGTCCAGGGATTCCACCCGCAGCAGGGTCTCAGCATAGCCATCGGGCAGGAAGTCATAGTTCGTGCGTAATGACGTCAGCTCGCCGGTATAGGCCGGAACGTTGGCGACTTCGAACTTAATCCGTTGCCGGGGCAGGTCGGGGCGCGCGGGGGCGGTCTGGATGCTGACCTGCCAGCAATCCACGTTTAACCCTCGTTCAGCGCGGTCAACCGCCATATCCCTGGGCTCTTTGACCGACACCTGAAGGTCATAACGAGCGCCAAGATACTCTTCCAGACAGCCTTTGATGGCGACCAGATCTTCGGTCTTGAAATCCAGCCCGCCGGCAAAATCCAGATCTTCCGAAAAGCGGGGCGAGCCATGACACAAGCGTAAGCTGGTGCCACCTTGAAAAGTGATGCCGTCTAATAATCCACCCTGGTCAAGGGCGAAAAGCATGTCGTAATGCAACAGCTCTTTTTCAATCACAGGGCGCATGTGGGCTCGCCCGGGCATCGCCATGGCACGGGCTACCAGGGCGTCGAAATCAGCCTTCGCCATTGTCCGCGAGCTCCGCCTTATCAATGAGATGCAGATTGCGGCCGACACGACGCAGATCGCGCAACGCGGCGTCCGCGGTGGCCACCCGCAAGGGGCGTTTCGGTTGTGTCACCATGCTGGCCAGAATTTGTTTTACCGAACGTTTGCTGTGGGTGAATTCGATGGTGCCGTATAGCGTTTTATAGATGCCCTTACGCCCCGTGGTCATGACGGTCAGCCGGTCGATCAGAATCTGGGAAATCAGGCCTCTTTCACTGAGAGCGGACTCCAGGCTGACGTAGTTGTAATGCCCGGGCCGCAGCGCTTTGGCGACGTGCTCGATGGCATAGCCGTCGAAACTGTGCGCATTCGGGTTTACGTAGACCCCTCGGGCCGCGCGCTTCAGCACTCCTTGCGCCACCATTCTGGTGAGGCTTTTCTCAAACGCTTTGTCTGATTCCTCGGGGAACAGACGGCGCAGCGCATGGTGGGAGAACACGTACTTGCCGCGTTTGTCCCAATCATGAAGCGTTTTTTGTAGCGTCAGCAGATTCATCTAGTATACGAAAACCCTACCTCGAGAGGGGTTGAATGTACACTTAATGTCACGCTTGATGCAACTGCATGGACCGCTCCCATAGGGGGCATTTTCAGGGCCACCGCAAGTCAGCCGAGGCTGTCTTTGTACCAGGGCATGGCGACGGCGAGGCCCTGGCCAACGCCGTGGGTGGGCTGGTAGCCCAGGTTGTCGGCGGCTTTGCCGATGTCGGCCTGGGAGTGGCGCACGTCACCGGGACGGAAGTCGGCGTGGTCGGGCTTTCTGTCGTAGCTCACGCCCAAGGCGGCGAGTGCCTGGCCGATCAGGTCGAACAGCTGGTTGAGGCTGGTGCGCGCGTTGCAGGCCACGTTGTAGACCTGGTCCCTGGCCTCCGCGTCCGCCATGGCGGCCAACAGGTTTGCCTGCACGGCGTTGTCCACGAAGCAGAAGTCACGGCTGGTTTCCCCGTCGCCGTTAATATGCACCGTCTCGCCTTGGATCATGGCCGCGGTCCATTTGGGGATTACCGCCGCGTAGGCGCCGTTGGGATCCTGCCGGGGGCCGAATACGTTGAAGTAGCGTAGGCCGATGGTCTTGAAACCGTAGGTCCGGGCGAAGACGTTGGCGTACAGTTCGTTGACGTATTTGGTGACCGCATAGGGCGACAGCGGGGTGCCGACCTTGTCTTCCACCTTGGGCAGATCGGGATGGTCGCCATAGGTGGAGCTGGAGGCGGCGTAGGTGAAGCTGCTTACCTCTTCGTCCTTGGCGGCCACCAGCATGTTCAGGAAGCCGCCGATGTTGGCCTGGTTGGTGGCGATCGGGTCTTCGATGGAGCGCGGCACGGAGCCCAGGGCGGCCTGGTGAAGGACGTAGTCTGTGCCCTTTACGGCTTCGCGGCAGTCTTCCAGATTGCGGATATCGCCTTCGATGAAGCGGAACCGAGCCCATTGCTCTTCGGAGACCAGCGCTTGGACTTGATCCAGGTTGTGTTGATAGCCGGTGGCGAAGTTGTCCAGGCCTACTACTGTCTGGTTCAGTTTTAGCAGGGTTTCCAGCAGGTTGGAGCCGATGAAGCCGGCTACGCCGGTAATTAGCCAGGTTTTGGGGTTGGCTTGGAGGTCGGCTTTTACTTCTTCGTAGCGGGTCATGTATATCCAGTTTGTTAGTAGCTGCTAGCATTCGCGGGCTGGGCCCGCTCCCACAAAGGCCTTCACAGTCGGAGGTCGACGGCTTCTTTGGGTAGCACGTACTTCAGGTCGTAGAGGACGTGCGGGTCGCGGCCCAGCTGGCGGATTTCGCTGGCGGGCATGGCCTTGAATTCGTTGTGGGCCACGGCCAGGACGATGCCATCGTAGCTGGCCACCTGGGGCTTCTCGATGGGCTGGATGCCGTACTCCCGGTACGCCTCGTCCGGGTTGATCCAGGGGTCGTACACGTCGACGGTGACGTTGTAGTCCTGGAGCTCGCGGATCACATCAATCACCCGGGTGTTGCGCAGGTCCGGGCAGTTTTCCTTGAAGGTCAGGCCCATTACCAGTACCCGGGCGCCGTTGACCTGGATGCAGCGGTCCAGCATGGCTTTAACGAGCTCGCTGGCCACGAAGCGGCCCATGCCGTCGTTGATGCGCCGCCCGGAGAGGATCACTTCCGGGTGGTACCCCACCGCCTGGGCTTTATGGGTCAGGTAGTACGGGTCCACGCCAATGCAGTGGCCACCCACCAGGCCGGGGCGGAACGGCAGGAAGTTCCACTTGGTGCCGGCGGCTTCCAGTACTTCCTGGGTGTCGATGTTCATGCGCTTGAAGATCATCGCCAGTTCGTTGACAAGGGCGATGTTCAGGTCTCTCTGGGTGTTCTCGATCACCTTGGCGGCTTCCGCCACCTTGATGCTGGAGGCCCGGTGGGTGCCGGCGGTGATCACGGAGGCATAGAGGCGGTCCACGGTGTCCGCCACTTCCGGGGTGGAGCCGGCGGTGACCTTCATGATGTCGGTGACGCGGTGGAGCTTATCGCCCGGGTTGATGCGCTCCGGGCTGTAGCCGGCGTAGAAGTCCTGGTTGAAGGTGAGGCCGGAGACGCGTTCCAGCACCGGCACGCAGTGCTCCTCGGTAGCGCCGGGGAATACCGTGGACTCGTAAATCACGATATTGCCGGGCTTGAGGGTCTTGCCGATGGTCTCGGACGCCTTGATCAGCGGCGTCAGGTCCGGCTGGCGATGCTCGTCAATGGGGGTCGGTACCGTGACGATGTAGACGTTACAGCCGTCCAGGGCCGCCGGATCGTCGATGAACGCCAGGCCCTCCGAGGCGGCCAGCTCCGCGTCGCTGAGCTCCCGGGTAAAATCGTGCCCTTCGCGCAGGTCGCGGATACGGTCGCGATTGACGTCGAAGCCCACCACCGGGCGGTGCTTGCCGAATTCCGCGGCCAGTGGCAGGCCCACATAGCCCAAGCCGATCACGGCCAGTTTGATATCGTCCAACGAAGGGTGACTCATTCTTTGTCTACCTTACTAATACGGCCTACAGGGATGTGAGGATTTTGCCTTTTGGGGCGCTGTCTTGATAGCGGCGCCCGAGTTCCGTGGCCAGGGCCTGCTTGGCCTGGTCGTCGCCGTGCACCAGGCGGATTTCCCGGGGCCACCGGGTCATACCGGTGACGAAGTCGAGCAGCCCGTTGCGGTCGGCGTGGGCGGAATAACCGCCAATGGTGTCCACACCGGCCTTTATCTCGTGGATCTCGCCGTCCAACTCCACCTGGCCGCCCTGCCCTTGCGTCTGCAGCTCCCGGCCGGGGGTGCCGGCGGCCTGGTAGCCGACGAACAGTACGTTATGGCGCGGGTCGCCGAGCATCGCCTTGAGGTAATTGACGATGCGCCCGCCGGCGCACATGCCGCTGGCGGCGATCACCACCGCCGGCCGTCCTGTGCCGGCCAGGTGCGCAACCATGCGCTGGTGGGTTTCATGGTCGTCCACCGTGAACAGTTGCTCGAAATCCAGCGGGCCACGCCCCTGGGCCACCCGCTCAAGCGCCTGTTCGTCCCAGTGCGCACGGAGGCCCCGGTAGGCCTTGGTGAAGCGGCCGGCCAGGGGCGAATCCAGGATTACCGGCAGGTCGTTCCAGTGGAGCCCACCGGCGGCCTCCTTGCCCTGATTCTCATGAATCAGGTCCTCCAGCTCGTAGAGCAGTTCCTGGGTACGGCCGATGCTGAACGCGGGGATCAGCACCGTGCCCCGGTCCACCAGGGCGCGCTCGATCAGGGTCCGTAGACGGCGACGGCGGGCGCCCGGGTCGTCGTGTTCCCGGTCGCCGTAGGTGCTCTCCAGCACCAGGATGTCACAGCCGTCCGGCTGTTCCGGTGGCCGCAGTATCGGCGACGCCCTGTTGCCCAGGTCACCACTGAAGATCACCCTGGTGTCCTGGCCACGGACCTCACCGGTCAAGGCACACTCCACATAGGCGGAGCCGAGCAGATGCCCGGCACGGCGCAGCCGGATCGCCGCCTCTTTGCCCGCGTCCTGGTACACGCTGTGCCACTGGTCGAAGGGCAGCGGCCGCAGCAGACGCTGTACCCGGCTCAGATACCAGTTTATCGCCTCCGGCTGGCGGCTGACGGCCAGCTTAAAGGCGTCCTCCAGCATGATCGGCAACAGCTCGGCGCTGGGCTCGCTGCAATATATCGGCCCGTCGAAGCCGGCGGCCAGCAACCAGGGAATACGCCCCACATGATCGAGGTGCACATGGGTGACCACCAGCGCCCGGATGTGGCCGATATCGAATTCGATTTCGGGGCGCCCGGCGTCGGCGCCGTCCGCGCCCCGGTCACCGCCCTGAAACAGGCCGCAGTCGATCAGCAGCCCCGCGTTGTCGCCCAGCGTCAGTTCGTGGCATGAGCCGGTGACGCCGGTGGCGGCGCCGTGGTGCTTTATCACACTCTTATTGGAATCGTTCATTGTCTGTCCCCCGTTCAGGCACGCTACCGCCGCAGGGTTTGCCGTCGATTCCCTGAGGACGGATCGGTGCCTTTCTTCTTTTTTGGCAGGTCTCTGGGATCCTGCCGGCAAGCTTTGCTTGCCTTTCGCGGGCTGGGCCCGCTCCTACAACGTGCTTATGTCTTTCAGGGCCAGGGTGAGGCGGTGCTGCTTGTGGAGCATGCTGAGCAGCACGATGGCGCGCTCCTGGCCGTCGAAGCGGTGGAACACCGCTTCCATGTCCGCGAAGGGTCCGTGTTCGATGCGCAGGCGGTCGCCCGGGCGCAGCGCGGGGCGGTCGTCATTGGCGCTGGCCTGGGTTTGCAGCTTGAGGGCATCGATCACGGCGGGCGGCACCGCCGCCGGGCGGTCCCCGAAGGCCACCAGTTTGGTCACGCCCCGGGTGGAGCGGATGGTGTGCCAGCCACTGCCCTGCTCGGACAGTTGAATAAAGAGGTAGCCGGGGAAAAGGGGTTCCTGGCGCTGCACGCGCCGGCCGGCGCGTACTTTTTCCAGGCAGAGCTGGGGCTGAAAGCAGGTAAAACCCTGATTTTCCAGGTTTTCCTGGGCCCTGTAGTTCTGGTTGGCGCGGCACTGAACCACGTACCAGCCTGAATCGCTCATGCCGTTATCCTTTTCGGGGCTTGCCCTTGCCCGGCCCTTTTGAGGCCGAGTGTCCGTATTCGAGTAGCTTCGCGTGGGAAGGTGACGTTCGCGTGACGGCAGCTTACATTAGCCGGGCGGCGTCCGCCTTGCCGTAGTGCTCAGGTTGCCTTTTGTAGCGATTTTTTACATTCCCCCCGGAATATCGATTTGTGATGCTAGTGCAAATAGTTTATGTGATCAACATCACAAATTTAACGCGAGAGTCGACTCGTGACACCGTCGCCACGCCCCACCCCGAAATAGAGCAGGCCCGCCGCGTTGACGGCTGAAGGTTCGTAGATGTTTCGGCCATCCACGATTACCGGCGTATGCAGCGCTGCTTTAATGGCTTCGAAATCAGCCACCCGAAACTCTTTCCATTCAGTACAGATTACCAGGGCGTCGGCATCGTCCAGCGCGTCCATGCGGTGCTCCGCCAGGACCAGGTCCTTACGGTCGCCGTAGAGCCGTCGACACTCGTCGCGCGCCTCCGGGTCGTAGGCCTGAATGCCACCGCCAGCGGCCCACACCGCTTCCATCAACGTGCGGCTGGGCGCTTCGCGCATATCGTCAGTGTTGGGTTTGAAGGCGAGCCCCCAAACAGCAATAGTCTTACCGTTTAAATTACTGTCAAAGGCACTGTTCAGCTTAGTGAAGAGCGTGGACTTCTGATGATCGTTTACCGCTTCCACGGCGGCGAGCATGCGCGCTTCGTAGCCCACTTCCCGGGCGATGCGCTCCAATGCACGCACGTCCTTGGGAAAACAGGAGCCGCCATAGCCGCACCCGGGGTAAATAAAGTGGTAGCCGATGCGCGGATCGGAGCCGATGCCCAGACGCACATTTTCGATATCCGCGCCAAGACGCTCGGCCAGATTGGCCATCTCATTCATAAAGCTGATCTTGGTGGCCAGCATGGCGTTGGCGGCGTACTTGGTGAGCTCGGCGGAGCGCACGTCCATGAAAATCAGCTTATCGTGGTTCCAGTTGTAAGGGCCGTAGCACTCGCGCATCAGTTCACGAACCTTATCGGAGTCGGCACCGACCACGATACGTGCACCGCGGGTGAAGTCCTCGATGGCGGCGCCTTCCTTGAGGAATTCAGGGTTGGAGCAGACGTCGAAGTCGAGCTCTACGCCCCTGCCCGATAACTCGGCATCAATGGTGGCCCGGACACGGTCGGCGGTACCCACCGGCACGGTGGATTTGTTTACCACCAGCTTATAGCCGTCCATATGGCGGCCTATGGTGGTGGCCACGGACAGCACGTACTGCATGTCGGCGGAGCCGTCTTCGTCCGGCGGCGTGCCCACGGCGATGAATTGCAGGGTGCCGAAGCCGACGCCCCGCCCGGCGTCCGTGGTAAAACGCAGGCGGCCCTCTTCCCAGTTACGAGCCACCATGGGCTCCAGCCCCGGCTCAAAGATCGGAACCACTCCGCGCTCTAGCGCTTCCACCTTGGCCTGGTCCACATCAACACACAGCACATCATGACCTGCGTCCGCCAGGCAGGCCCCGGTAACCAAGCCCACATAGCCGGTGCCGAATATCGTGATTTTCATAGCGACTCCCTTATCAATCCTTCAATGGGCACGAAGGTCTTAGTGCTCCGCCGCGAAAAGCCGATGGTAATTTGCTATCGCCTTATCCCTGGTATGCGCCTCGGCCGCCTTGAGTGAGGCCTGATGCAGGCTCCGGCGGTCCGATGCGGTGAGATAACCCTCAATTCTGGACAGGATCTCCGCCTCCGTGGGCGCCGACACCACATAACCGTTCACGCCGTCTCTAACCACGCCGTCGATGCCCCAGCCTTTATGCCCGATCACGACACAGCCGGATGCCATCGCTTCCAGATAGACCAGCCCGAACGTCTCCGGCGCGCTGGGCATCAAGAACAGATGCGACGCGCGCATAGCGTTCAGGACCTGCGCCCGCGGCGTGAAGCCGTGTTGATGCACCACGTCAGTCAGCCCCAACTGCTCGATGTCGCGGGCGATCACCGGTTTGAGTGGGCCGTCACCATGGAGATGCACCGTCAGACGAACGCCGTTATCCACCAGCGTTTTGAAGGCGCGAAGGCAGGGCTGCACGTTTTTCTTCGGGATCAGCAGGCAGGCCATGGTAATCACCAAACCCTGGTCGAGGGAAATATCCTTGCTCTGCAGATCCACGATCTCCGCCGCGTCGATACCCGAGTAGACAATCCCGGACGGCTCGACATCGTAGTTGTCTTTCAGCCGGCGCGCGAGCGCGTGGGAGCGGGCCAATGTTTCGTCCGCCGCATCCAGGCACTGACGTAGTTGCGGCTTGCCCAGGTCGGACCCGTGGACGACAAAGTACTTCTTCGCCAGCCTGCGACCAAGCACCCGCTTCGCGGCGATAAAGTTAAAGCTCTGGTGGCAGATGGCGAAGTCGAAGCGCCCGCGAAAGCTCATCAGGAACAGCACCAGCCTGGTCAGCAGGGCTGAATAGATAAACCGGAAGCCGATGGTCGGCACGTCGTACACCGGCAAGCCGTTCAAAACGCGTTTTCTGGGCCAGTAGGGGCCCCCTTTAACGATCAGCGGCAAAAAGCGCAGCACGGCGGTGACTTCCAGCCCCTCGGCGATGGCGCCGTCGACGAGCTCGCGAACCGCCAGCGTATTGCTGGTCAGGTCGCGCTCGTCGGTGATCGCATAGAGGTTGCTGCAGACGATGCCTTTCATGGGGCTCCCAACGGTGGGGCTCTCGGACTCAGACGCCGATTTTCTCAATCAGCTGGCGCACGCACTCGCCGATGTCATTCTCGGCGGTGTTGATCACCACTTCCGCGTTGGCGGGGGCTTCGTAGGGGCTGTCGATGCCGGTGAATTCCTTGATCTCGCCGGCGCGGGCTTTCTTGTAGAGGCCCTTGGGGTCGCGCTTCTCGCAC
>Ga0208300_100482_pt1 | contig 28054 bp, 31 predicted proteins | sample 23_taG_FD_184096 | JGI IMG/M metagenome (GOLD analysis project Ga0208300, IMG submission 184096) | Marine viral communities from Cariaco Basin, Caribbean Sea - 23_WHOI_OMZ (SPAdes) (version 2) | ecosystem: Environmental > Aquatic > Marine > Oceanic | place: Caribbean Sea: Cariaco Basin...
GGTGACTGGATGACATCAGAGCGACATTGGCGCGCATACTACTAATAATTCTCATATCTGGGCGTAATGGGCTAACCGAGAAAATTTCGTGGCTGCTGCTTGGGGTGTTTATGAAATGTTCGGGTTAATAAGAACAGATCTCATGTTCGGGTTAGATGGACGTTTCGGCTGCAGGATTGGGTGGCAATTTGGAGCGTTTATGAAACATCCGGGATAAGAGTCATAGCACATATCAAAGTATCAAGAGGCTAGCGCCTATTCTGAAGCTGTTCGGCGAGCCGAACCGGTCGCGCATCCTCTACAGCCCCGGACTTGAGTGTCAGCATGTTACGCCTGTCACATATACGATCGATTATGTGACAGCTTGCGCCAGAAAGCGTTGGCCGTCAGAATTTGTCGTATAACCTGTTATTTAATGTAAGACACGCAAAGGGTCCTTCTGGCTCATAATGTGACAAGAATTCCGGCGGAATGCCCTCCTTGGCAAACTCGGCGCGCAGACGTTCCAGGGACTCTGGGTCTCGCTTCCCATAGGCTGCCAATGCGAACAGTGAGCGGGCTGTCTCGGGATTGTACCCTGCTCGGCAATCTGTGATGTGTCGGACGCCATGCCCACACCTCGCTTTCGTGCACACGAGTATTGAGCATAGTCGAGATTGGTGAAGGGAACTGCTGATATTTCGCTGTCAGGAGCCACCGGCACAATGGGCATTAAACCCCTTCACTTGGTGCAGTTGTGTTCTGAAAATGACAAACCGTATATTAAGTGACCATCGTTCACTTAATAAGGAAAACACCATGAACTATGTGCTCATCACCGGCGCCAGTGCCGGCATAGGCGAAGAGTTCGCCCGTGCTCTGGCTGCCGAAAAGCAGAACCTGATTCTTGTGGCCCGTCGTGAAGACCGCCTGGTCGCCCTGGCTACCGAGCTTTCAGAAAGATCCGGCGTATCCGTCGAGGTTCTGGCTGCCGACCTGGCCACAGCCGAGGGCGCCGAAAACGTTGTCTCGGCCGTTACTTCAGCCGGATGGAAGCTTACCGGCCTGATCAACAATGCCGGTTTTGGCGACCGCGGCAGCTTCAGCGACCTCTCACTGGAACGCCAGCTCAACATGATTCAGGTGAACGTGACATCGCTGGTTGCGCTGACCTGGAAACTCCTGCCCAACCTGAAAGTGAACCGGGACAGCTTCATCGTTAACGTCGCCTCCACCGCAGCGTTTCAGGCGGGGCCCGGCATGGCCATTTACTACGCCACGAAGGCCTTTGTATTGTCCTTTTCCGAAGCACTGCACGAGGAATTACGAGGCTCAGGCGTTGCCGTAAGCGCACTCTGCCCGGGAGCGACAGCGTCAGAGTTCGCAGCTGAAGCCAATATGACGGACACCAGGCTCTTCAAAGCCGGCACCATGTCAGCCGAAGCGGTGGCAACCACAGCACTGGCCAGACGCCGCAGTGCCATCGTCATCCCGGGACTGCGTAACCGGTTGATGGTATGGTTGGGCAAACTTTCCCCCCGACTCATTACCAGGCGCCTCGCAGGCTGGTTACAGGCGTAAGAAACGATGACAATCAGGCTTTGTGGTGGCAAGCAGCGCGCACGCACGGAAGCGGAAAAAATCACAAGGGAACAGCAGATTCTCGATGCGGCGGCAGAGCTGTTCGTTAGTCGCAGCTATGACAAGCTGACACTAGCCGATGTGGCAGCAGCAAGTGGGCTGACCAAGGCTGCGCTGTACCGATATTTCAGGAGCAAAGAGCTGCTGTTCATCGCCGTCTACAAGCGTGCTTTCAGAGCCGTGGTGCACGAGGCGCAATCCAGAGAGTCGATGACGTTGCCCGAGGATCTGACCGGACTCTTGGTCGCGCATCCTCTTTTTTGCGGCCTCACCGCCATATTACACGTTGCCCTGGAAACCGGGCTGACCGAGCAGGAGGCCCGCGATTTCAAACTGTTCTTACTGGAACAATCACAACAGCTGGCAGCACCCATTAAGTCCGCCAGCGGTCGCGATGACGCCGCCTGTTTTCATTTTCTCATGCAATGCCAACAGGCGCTGATCGGATGCTGGCATATGACCCATCCGCCCGCCGCCGCGCGCAAGGCCATGGAACAACCGCCGTTAACGGTATTCAAAATGGCGTTCGAGCCGACGCTGCGGAGCCATCTTCGGGCACTGACCTGTGCTTTTGTGGCCCAGCCATGAGCTGAGCCCAGGTTTTCGAGCACAAGCCAGCGAGATCAGCAATACTTCCGGGCCCTTTGCTTCAGCATATACGGGGCAGCTGTTCGCCGGAGAGTCTGTCGATGACCCGGCTGGCGCCAATCATACTGGAAGCCGTAACCAAGCCGGCGGCCCCTTGCACAAAATGGCCGATTTCAACGGCCGCCTCGCTCACCGGGTACCTCCGGAGCACATCCACTGCCCGGGCAACATCCGGTTCAGCCACGACGGCGATAAAGCGGCCTTCGTTGGCCACATGCAGTGGGTCCAGCCCCAGCAGCTCGCAAAAGGCAGACACATCTTCGCGAACCGGGATATCGGCCTCACGGATCTCCGCTGCCACCCCGGCACTTTCCGAGACTTCCACCAACGCACTGGCCAGGCCTCCGCGGGTAAGGTCACGAAGGCAATGCACATCCACCCCCGCTTCCAGCAACGCCAGGACCGGCGGCGCGACCGAAGCGCAGTCGCTCTCAATCGCCGATTCCAGGTCAAGCTTCTCCCGCGCAGTCATCACTGCGACGCCGTGGCGTCCAAGGTCGCCACTGAGCAGAATCCGGTCGCCAGGCCGCACCCGGGCAGGCGCCACCGGCTGTGGCGCCACAACTCGCCCGACTCCGGCGGTGTTGATGTACAAACCATCCGCCTTGCCGCGTTCCACCACCTTGAGGTCGCCGGTCACGATTTGCACGCCAGCTTCGAGGGCTGCGGCAGCCATGGAATCGACAACCCGGCGCAACGTAGCCAGCGGCAAACCCTCTTCGAGAATAAAACCGGCACTCAGGTATTGCGGCCTGGCCCCGCACATGGCGAGGTCGTTGACCGTGCCATGCACCGCCATAGTACCGATATCAGAACCCGGAAAGAACAGCGGCCGCACCACGTAGGAGTCCGTCGTGAACGCCATGGCACCGGGCATATCGACCACGGCGCCGTCGTGTTGCCGTGCCAGCCAGGGATTATCAAACGCCGGACGAAAAATACCATCAAGCAGCTGGGCCATGGCCCGGCCGCCACCACCGTGGGCTATTTTCACCACCTCATGGTCATCGTTCATCGGCGGGCAATGATTGTCGCAGCTGTCACTCACGCGCTGAACCTCCGGTCGGTCGTCGGTAACGATAATAGGCGGCGCAGGCGCCTTCCTCGGACACCATCGTCACGCCGAGGGGGCGTTCCGGAGTGCAGCGGGAGCCGAAGGCGGGGCATTGGTCCGGGCGGATTTCGCCCCGCAGCACTGCCCCACTGAGGCAGTCACCCCGCATCTCAGCCTCGCCGTTCACTGCGCCGAAACGGGTTTCTGCGTCGTAGGATCGGTAGGCGGGTGACAACCCAAGACCACTGTCAGGGATGTCTCCCATGCCCCGCCATTGCCTGGGCACCACCTGGAAGACCGCCTGCATTACCTGCTGGGCCATGGCGTTCCCCGGGCGGCGGACGGCCCGGCTGTACTGGTTTTCAACACAGCTCTCACCCTGCTCCAGCTGACGCACGCAGCGGTAGACTCCCTCCAGGATATCCAGCGGTTCAAAGCCGGTCACCACAATGGGCACGCCGTGCTCACGGGCAATGGGTTCATACTCTTCATACCCGGTGATCGTGCAGACATGGCCGGCCGCCAGGAACCCCTGAACCCGGTTGCCCGGGCGCTCCAGCAAGGCGCGAATCGCCGGTGGCACCAGCACTTGCGAGACCAGCACCGAGAAATTCCCGAGCCCCTCCCGCTGGGCCTGATAGACCGCCATGGCATTGGCCGGGGCTGTGGTTTCAAATCCGACGGCAAAAAAAACCACTTCATGCCTCGGATTCTGCCGGGCCACCGTCAGCGCCTCGAGCGGCGAATACACCACCCGGACATCCGCGCCCCGCGCCCTGGCAGCGGACAGGTCCGATTGGGTCCCGGGCACTCGCAGCATATCGCCGAAAGTACATAGGATGACCCGTGGAAGCGCGGCGATTTCGAGGGCTTTGTCAATGTAGGCGATGGGAGTCACACACACCGGGCACCCCGGACCATGGATCAGGGAGATTGCTTCCGGCAGCAACTGATCGATCCCGAAGCGAACGATGGCGTGGGTCTGCCCCCCACATACCTCCATGAGAGTCCAGGGACGGGTGGTGATGCGGGCAATGGCATCGGCATACCCCCGGGCAGCATCGGGCGCGCGATATTCGTCACGGTACTTCATTGCGGCACCGGCCTTCCTGGCTCCAGCTCGTCCGCCTCCTGCTCCAGGGTCTCGAGGCACTCGAGGTAATGGAAAACGCGCTCGGCTTCATGCGGGTCCACAATGGTAATGGCAAACCCCACATGCACCAGCACATAGTCCTGCTCTCGTACATCGGGCACGTAGGCCAGATTGACCGGCTTGACGATGCCACCAAAATCGACGCGCCCCTGACGGGTGAGTGGATCGTCGCCCTCAATGCTGATCACGCGTCCCGGCACGGCCAGACACATGCCCCCTCCCTGCCCCAAAGAGCGCCGGCCGCCCAGGCCAGCTGACCCACCGCCAGACCGCCATCATTGGGCGGCAGCCGGCACGGCCAGAACACCTGAAATCCGGCCCCCTCAAGGGCTGTTATGGTCAATTCCAGCAGGCAGGCGTTCTGGAAACAGCCGCCAGCCAACACAACTCTCGACAGTTTAGCCTGTTTCGCCACTGCCACAATGGCGTTGACCAGCCCCTGATGGAAGCCCGCCGCAATCCCGGATACCGGCTTCCCCCTCCGAAGGTCTTCCAACAATGCGTAAACCGCCGGCGCCCAATCAACCTGCCAGGGCCGGTCGGCTTCCGGCACCGACAGCTCGAACCGGTAGGGAGATGCAGTGTCAGTGCGATCCAGGGCTGCCTCCAGCTCGCCCGCTGCCTGCCCCTCGTAACTGGCCTGCAGGCAGATGCCAGTCAGCGCGGCTACGGCGTCAAAAAGCCGGCCCACACTTGAGGTTTCCGGCGCGTTCAAGCCGGCCTTGAGCGATTGAATCAACAGCTTTCTTTCCGCTTTGGAAAAGCTGTTCACCGGGGCCAGTGCCTGACACTCCATGACCTGCGCCCCCATCAAGGCATACAGCAGCCCGAAGGCCGAACGGCGGGGTTCTCGCATGGCCGCCTCGCCACCTGGCAGCCGGAATCGCCGCAGATGCGCCACGCGCTCGTAACCTTGTGAGTCCAGGCGCAGGAATTCTCCGCCCCACAAGGTCTGATCGTCGCCAACACCACTGCCATCCCACGCCACCCCAAGCACCGGCTCATTGACCCCGTGCTCAGCCATCACGGCCGCTATGTGGGCCACATGATGCTGGACAGCGCATTGTTCCTCACCACGGGCCTGGGCGTAGCGCGTTGTGTAATAGTCCGGGTGGCCATCGTGCGCCCAGTGCCGGGGAATGGTGGCAAACAGTTGCTGCAGATTATCCGTGGTGCGATCGAGCTCTTTCCGGCTCAGGATGCTGTCCATATCGCCCAGGTGCTGGCTCAACACTACGCCGGCGCGGGTGCTCATGGCCACGGTGGTTTTCAGGTGGCCTCCGGTGGCGCCCCGGCCGGGAGGCACCTGGATGGGCAGGGCCAGGTTCGGGGAGTAGCCACGTGCACGGCGAAGCAACTGCGTACGCCCCGCCACCACCCGGGCCACGGAATCATCCAGTGGTCGTAAAATGGGGCGATCGTGAACCAGAAATCCGTCCGCCAGGTCACCCAGGCGCACCAGGGCTTCCTCGTTGTCGATGGCAATCGGTTCGCCACTGCGGTTACCGCTGGTGGCAACAACGGGAAACCCCAGATCACCAAGCAGCAGATCGTGTAACGGGGTGCAAGGCAGCATCACGCCCAGATCCGCCCTGCCCGGAGCGAGGTTGGCCGCCAGATCATGGTTGCGCGCATGGAGCAGGACAATGGGCCGCTCGGCCCCCATGAGCAACAGGCTTTCGGGCCCGGAGACCGGGCACATCTGCCGCAAAGATGCCAGTGAACCAAACATGACTGCCAGCGGCTTTCGGGGCCGCCCTTTTCGTGCGCGTAACGTCTGCACCGAGTGACTATTGCGGGCATCTGCAAGCAGCTGAAACCCGCCCAGCCCTTTAAGCGCGATGATGCCACCTGCCCTCAGCCGCCTGACCGCCTCGGACAAGGCGGCCTCGCCTTCCGCCAGCACGCAGCCATCACCTTGGCAAAATGCGACACGCGGACCGCATTCCGGACAGGCATTGGGCTCGGCATGAAAGCGCCGACTCTCCGGATTACGGTATTCCGCCAGACAACGCGGGCACATTTGAAAGTACCTCATCGCCGTGCGTTCGCGATCGTAAGGCAAACCCTCGATCAGGCTGTAGCGGGGACCGCAGTAAGTGCAGCTGATGAAGGGATACCGGTAACGCCGATTATCGGGATCGTGCAGCTCCCCGGTGCACTGACCGCAGGGCGCCAAATCCGCAGGTAAACGTGTGGTGGCAGCGCCCCGCTCCTCACTCTCGCGTACGCGGAACGCCTGAAACGCCGCAGGCCTGGCCAGCGGTTCCGCACACACCGCCTCCACGCACGCATGCACCGGAGCCTGTTGCTTGAGCGCATCCACCAGGTTCTGCAACGCCTCGGGACGACCCTCAGCCTCAATGATCACGCCCTCCGGGGTATTGCCAACCCACCCCGTCAGCCCCAACCCTGTCGCCAGGCGATAGACAAAAGGCCGAAACCCCACGCCCTGAACCACGCCATAAACACGAACACGCCAACGAACTGGCGAGGGCTCCGCCCGGCATCTGTCATTCATGGGCCCGACCCATCCTCCGTTTCCAGCTCCAGGCTCTGCAACAGCACATCCTGGGCATTGGGGTGATTGATGTCATCAGACGTTTCAATCCGGAGGTGGGCCTGGTCCGCGCAGGTACCGGCTGCCTCCTGACGGAAGTGATCGGTGAAATGTTCCGGCGACATATGGCACAGCGCGCCTAGCCATACCGCAACCTCCACCACCCGTTCGGCCTCTTCGTCCGCGCAAAGCTTCTCCACCCTGTGAATCAGGTTCCTGACCAGCGCCGTTTCATGCATCATCGCTCTCCTGAATCCTGCATCCTGTGTCCTTTTCGATGGCATCAATCACCGCCTGAGTCACCCCGGGAATGGTGTCCGCAACCGGTTTTGACAGCCCGTCGCCCGCTTCGAAGCTGGCCGCCTCCACCGCAAACACCCGGCATACCGGAGGCAGCACATCGAGCGCGCGCGCCAGCTCAATCGCTTCAGACAGCCCCAGCGCATGGGACGAAAACGCGCCTCCCAGGGCTGGCAGCGGCGCGGCGCTGGCGTCGAACACCCGGAGGTGCCCCGGCTCCAGCCCCATGACAGCGGCATCGACCAGGTACACCGCTTCGGCGCCAGTCATCAGGTCCACCAGTCCGGCCACTTCGCCGCTGTGCTCAACCACGTCGACAGTTTCCGGCAAACGGTCATCAAGGGCATCCATCACCAGCGGTCCGAGGGCATCATCCCCCCGACCCCGGTTGCCGATACCAACAACCCTGATGGGCCGGGAAACATCACTCATGGCGGACATCCAGTTTGAGAAAGTGCGTTGCACAGGAGATGCAGGGATCGTAGTTGCGGATGGTCTGCTCACAGCGTTCACGCAGGGTATCGGCCGGCAAATCGAGCCAGCCGCCAACCAGCTCTTGCAGGTCGGCCTCAATGCTGGGCTGGTTCTGTGCCGTGGGCGGCACAATCTGCGCCTCGAGGATGGCACCGTTTTCATCAAGCCGGTAACGGTGAAACAGCAGACCGCGTGGGGCCTCGGTGCAACCGAAGCCTTCCGAGAGCCTCGGCTCGGCCGGTTCGAACGGTCGCTCAGGTTCCTGGTATCCGGCAATCACACGCAGAGCCTCATCACAGGCATACACAACCTCGACGCTGCGCACCACAATGCTCTGGAACGGGTTGTTGCAAGTAACACCCAAACCAGCTTCTTTGGCCGCCTCCCGGGCCAGTGGCGAGAGCTGGCCAAAATTGAGACTGTAGCGCGCCAGCGGCCCGACCAGATAACAGTCATGCTCACGCAAGTGCGAGTGCAGCGCCGTAGAGCGCTGCACGTGGGACTCCACAAAGTGGCGATTGTAATCCGCTACGGCGATATCCAGCCCACGATTGGACATAATACGCCCGACGTTCATGGCGTACTCGTCCGGATGGTGCAGTGCGACCAGGTGGTAGTCCCGCCCGGCCTCCGGCATGTCCAGCCCGGCCGTCCAGCGCACGGTTGCCAGGGCGTCCTCCCGGGCCTGTTTCAGGGTGTCGGCCAGCGGCTCCAGTTCCTTGCGGGTCGGCGTTCGATAGAATCCGCCCACTCGCACATTGATGGGATGGATTTCCCGACCGCCCAACAGCGTCATGATGGCATTGCCCGCTTTCTTCAGGGACAGCCCCCGTTTGACGATGTCGGGATAATCCCGGGCCATGTCCACCGCCCCGGCGTACCCCAGGAAATCCGGGGCGTGCAGCATGTAAATGTGGAGGGCGTGGCTTTCGATCCACTCCCCGCAGTACAGCAACCGGCGCAATGCCCGCAGCGGCCCCTCCACCTCGATACCAAGCGCGTTCTCCATCGCATGGACAGCGCTCATCTGATAGGCCACCGGGCAGATACCACAGATGCGGGCGGTCACATCGGGCGCCTCTGAAAAGTCGCGCCCACGCAGGAATGCCTCGAAAAAACGCGGGGGCTCAAAAATACGCAGTTCCGCATCGCTCACCTGGCCGTCCCGGACCGTCACCTTCAGGGCACCTTCGCCCTCGACCCGCGCCAGGTAATCCACCTTGATGGTCTTACGGCTCATGACGTTCGCTCTCCTCACGGAACGGGCCGGCCCAGGCGTTGAAAGTCCGGTAAAAGCGCAACCGCTCGGCCCGGCCCATGCCCAACTGATCCAGTCGCTCACTCAGCGCAGGCGCGTTGGGATTTTCGTTGGGCCCATAGCAACCGTAACAACCCCGATTATAGGACGGACACAAGGCATTGCAGCCGCTGTGGGTCATCGGCCCCAGACAGGGCGTTCCGTGGGCCACCATCACACAGACATTGCCCCTGAGCTTGCAGTCCAGACACACGCTATGGGCCGGCGTGACCGGTCGTCGCCCGCACAGAAACGCCGACACCACCTCCAGTAACTGCTGTTTGCTGATGGGGCAGCCACGCAATTCAAAATCCACGGCCACGTGGTCGGTGATCGGTGTGGAGGTGGACAGGGTTTCAATGTACTCCGGGTGGGCGTAGACAGCCGCCATGAAATCATCAATATCGGCGAAATTACGCAACGCCTGAATGCCGCCAGCCGTGGCGCAGGCACCGATGGTCACCAGCGTTCGCGAGCGCCGGCGCACGCTCTGGATACGCTCGGCATCGTGGGCGGTGGTGATGGATCCCTCCACCAGGGACAGATCGTAAATACCGCGAATACTGCCGCGGGTGGCCTCCGGGAAATAGGCGATATCGACTGCCCCGGCGACCTGCAGCAATTCATCCTCACAATCCAGCAAGCTCAGTTGGCAGCCATCGCACGACGCAAACTTCCAGACGCCAAGGCGTGGCTTGTGATCCGGGCGCGCCATGTCAAAACTCCTTGAGGTTCAGTAATCCGCGGACCCGATCAAACGACAGCACCGGACCGTCCTTACAGACAAACGTCGCTCCAAACTGGCAATGGCCACAATGCCCGAGCGCGCATTTCATGTTTCGCTCCATGGACAGATAAATCGCCCCATCCTCAACACCGGCACCCCGCAGCGCGTTGACCGTGAAGCGCATCATGATTTCCGGGCCACACACCATCGCCAGGGTGTCTTCAGGGTCGAAGCCCAGCGTCGGCACCAGAGCCGGAACCACACCGACCATGCCCTGCCAGTCACTGTCGGCGTGGTCCACAGTAATATAGACTTCAATATCCGGACGCTTGCTCCATGCCTCCAGTTGAGCGGAATAGAGGATATCGCCGGGACTGCGTGTACCGTAAAGCAGGATAACCCGACCGTACCTCTCCCGATGGCGCAACACGTGATAAATGGCCGGTCGCAAGGGTGCCAATCCCAGCCCGCCGGCCACAATCAGCAAATCCGCACCCTCGCCTTCCGTTATCGGCCATCCGACACCGAACGGGCCACGCAGGCCAACGGTGTCCCTCGGTTTCAGGGCCGCCAGCTTCCTGGAGACCGGGCCCACCGCCCGCACGGTATGAACCAGCGTCTCTGTCTGTCCGGTGTCACCACTCAGGCTGATGGGCACCTCGCCCACACCGAACACATAGAGCATATTGAACTGGCCCGGCAAACAGGGCCGGTTGCCGGCCGGTCCCGGCTCCAGTTCCAGTGTCCAGATGGTTTCCAGTTCCTGCTGTCGGCGCAGAACCCGAACCGGTTCGGGTACCATCAGATCGTCTGAAATCACTCGGGCTGCTCCGGAGTACCATAAACATCCAGAACCTGCATTTGTGTCGCGTGAAGCCGACTGGTCAGAATCGGCAGCAATCGTTTCAGGACTTCGTAGCCCAGAGCCGGATCATCATCGCACTTCTTCCTCAGGCAGTGGGCGTCCATCGCGATGGCACGGGTCAGCGTGATGGCGCGTGCATCGTAGGCCCAGTGATAGGGGGGCAGAACCCAGGACACCCCCGCCAGGTCGCCTTCATGGAGCGTCTGAAAACAGACCGACGGTTTTCCCGGCACCGCGATTTCCAGAGCCACCTGACCATAGCGGATGAGGTACAGGTGATCGGCGTCTGTGCCTTCGCGAAACAGGTATTCCCCCGGATTGAACCGAACATTGCGGGCACACCCGCTGACCAGATTGCAGAAATCGCTATCCAGATCCTTGAAGAACGGATGCTCGCACACGATCCGGGCAATGTTTTTCATTGCCTTTCTCCCGATGAAACATCATCGTGAATGGCGCGAACCTCCTCCGTGATATCGATGCCCACCGGGCACCAGGTGATGCAGCGACCGCAACCGACACAGCCTGAGGTGCCGAACTGATCCACCCAGGTAGCGAGTTTGTGGGTCATCCACTGACGGTAGCGGGACCGGGTCGAGTTGCGAACACTGCCGCCGTGAATATAGGAAAAATCCGACGTGAAACACGAGTCCCAGCGCCGGCTGCGTTCCGCGCTGGCGCCTTCCAGATCCGAGGTGTCTTCAACCGTGGTGCAGAAGCACGTCGGGCAAACCATGGTGCAGTTCGCGCAGCTCAAACACCGGTCGGCAACGTCGGCCCAGCGCGGATGCTCCAGATTATCCATCAGTAAGGCGGGGATGGCGGTTTGCGGCATACTCCGGCCCATCTGACTGCGGGTTTTCTCCACCACAGCGGTGGCGGCTGCCTGGTGGGCATCTGTCGCGGGTTTGCGGGGCAATTCGGCGAGAATCGCCGCCCCCTGTTCGGAGCCCGACCGGATAAGGAAAAGGTGGCTGTCGTCGCCCAGAAGCTCGGTGAGGGCAAGATCGTACCCGTCCCTGACGTCGGGCCCGGTATCCATGGAGTCACAGAAACAGGTGCCGCCAGCCTCTGAGCAGTTGATCGCCACCATAAAAGCCTGCTCCCGACGTGACCGGTAATGAGGGTCGGCATAGTCGTCCCCCAGCAACACACGATCCTGGATGCCGATCGCCGCCAGCTCACAGGCGCGCACCCCGAAGAACGCATATCGAGGCGGATCATCCCGGGCAGGAACAAAGCGGAGTTCGCCGCCGTTGCGAGTCGCCTGCCACAAGGACACCTTCGGTGGGTGAAGAAAACGTTTCCAGCTATGGGGCCCCACGGCATAACCGAACAACGCCTCATCCGAACGCCGCTTCAACCGGTAGTGACCACCATCCTGCTCATCCGTCCAACCGGCGGGAAGCTCCCCGGTACGGGCGAGCTCATCGTACACAATGGCCTGGTCCCGAACGGTTGGCCCAAAAACCGTATACCCGCGCTCAGCCAATGCATCCAGCAAACACTGCAAGCCGTCCCGCGTGATGACAGAGGCATCGTCAAAGTTGTCCATGAGGAGACCTTCCGTGATTGGCAATCAGAAAATAAGGAATCAACTGATTGCTCACGACAAGCTTTAGCAAGTCCAGGGATTTTGTCAAAGGTGGAATGGGGGGTGGGTAAAGTGACTGAAATTCTTTGCGTTGGCGATAACTCATGCGCGCGGCCTGACCGGTTGCCTTGCGTTGATTTCTTGTGACCTTGTGGGGGCTCTGCTAGCTTGAAACTAGAAGTTGTCGAACAACAACGATTACTCAAGCCGTAGTTCAAGGCCATTCAAGGAGAGTGTTATGCAAGACCTCAAAGGCAAGGTTGCCATCGTCACCGGTGCCTCTCGCGGCATCGGTCGGCACATAGCCCTTCAGCTCGCCCAGCGCGGCGCCGACGTCGCCATCAACTACCGCTCGCGTCAGCCCGAGGCAGACGAGGTCGTCAAGGAAATCGAGGCGACCGGTGTCCGGGCGCTGGCCATCCAGGCTGATCTTTCCCAGATGCCCGCGGCCCGGAGCCTGATACGTCAGGTCCATGACCAGTGGGGGCGCATCGACATCCTGGTGAACAACGCCGGCATCACCAAAGACAAGTCCATGAAGAAGCTCACCGACGATGACTGGAACGACGTCCTCGATACCAACCTGGGAAGCGTCTACGCAACCTGCTCCGAAGTACTGAACATCATGATGGACCAGAAGTACGGTCGCATCATCAACATCACCTCCTTCGTCGGCCAGGCCGGCAACTTCGGGCAGGCCAACTACGCGGCCAGCAAGGGCGGTATCATTGCGTTTACCAAGACCCTGGCACTGGAAATGGCCAGGTACAATATCACCGTCAATGCCATTGCCCCGGGCTTTACCGAAACCGAAATGCTCGCCCAGGTGCCCGAGAATATCCGCCAACAAATCATTGCCCGCGTGCCGATGGGCCGTTTTGGTCAACCCGAGGAAATCGCCCGCGCGGTGGTGTTCCTGGCAGCGGAAGGGGACTACATCACCGGCCAGCAAATCAACGTTAACGGCGGCGTGTACATGTAGCACCGCCAGCTGGAGAGTGTGACCATGGCTGACAAACCGATTAAGACCAGCCCCCCGCCGGAATTCGAGCCCAACGTCGTGCGCCAGTCGCTGGTACGGGCGGGTGTGCATGGCGGCCATCTGCTGAAGCGTTCTATCCTGCGCCGGTTGAGCCGGGGCAATCCCAACCCGGTCAGCGTCAAAAGCATGGCCAAACCCTTTGTTTCCCTGTCCGGCAGGCTCGCAACCCAGCCGGACACCCTGATCCTGGCCCAGATGCGCCTTCTCAAGAACAGCACCCGGTTCTGCTCGGGCCTGCTGGCCAGCAGCTTAAGCAACAAGCCACTGGCCGTGGCGGAGCCGGAGCCGGGCGACGGGCGCTTTCGCGACCAGGCCTGGAATGAGGTCCTGGCGTTTAATGTCATCAAGCAGGCGTACCTGCTGTCGAATCGCTGGATCATGGACACCCTAGATGATGTCCGCGGCCTGGACGACCACACCAGACGCAAGCTGCGATTTTTCACCGGCCAGATGACCGACGCCCTGGCCCCGAGCAATTTCATCCTGAGCAATCCCGAGGTGCTGCGGGCGACAATCCAGACCCGGGGCAGGAACCTGCTGCGCGGACTGGCCAACCTGTTGCGCGATCTGGATGAGGGCGCCGGCCCCATGCCCTTTCGCATGTCCGACCCGGACGCCTTTACGGTTGGAGACAATCTGGCCAACACGCCGGGTGACATTATTTTCCAGAACGAACTGATGCAGCTCATCCAGTACCGGCCAACCACCGACACCGTGCACCGTCGGCCGCTGCTGGTGATACCGCCGTGGATCAACAAGTACTACATTCTCGATCTGGGTGAGAAAAAGTCGTTCATCCGCTATTGGGTCGAGCAGGGCCACACCGTGTTCGTGGTCTCCTGGGTGAATCCCGGGCCGGAACTGGCGCATAAGAGTTTTGAAGACTACATGCTCGAAGGCCCCATCGCCGCCATGAACGCCATTGAACAAGCCACCGGTGAGCGTGAACTGAATACGGTCGGCTACTGCATTGGCGGCACCCTGCTCGGCTGTACCCTCGCCTGGCTGGCCGCCCGGGGCGACGACCGGGTCAAGAGCGCCACCTTCCTCAACAGCCTGTTGGACTTCTCGGAGGTCGGCGATCTGGAAGTGTTCATTGATGAGGACGCCATTGGCAAGCTCGAAAAAGCCATGAACAAACAGGGCTATCTCGAGGGTGCCTCCATGGCGACCGCCTTCAACATGCTGCGGGCCAACAGCCTGATATGGTCCTTCTTCGTCAACAACTACCTGCTGGGGCGTGATACCGCCCCCTTCGACCTGTTGTACTGGAACGCGGATGCCACCCGCATGCCGGCGACCATGCACAGTTTCTACCTGCGCAACATGTACCTGCACAACCGGCTGCGTGAGCCCGGTGGTATTGAACTGGCGGGCACCCCGATCGATCTGGGGAAAGTCAAGGTGCCGAGTTACTTTGCATCGGCCATCGAGGATCACATCGCCCCCTGGATTTCCTCTTATCGCGGCTCACGCTATCTGGGCGGCCCGGTGCGTTTTGTCCTCGGCGGCTCGGGGCACATCGCTGGGATCATCAATCCGCCGGACCGGAAAAAGTACGGCTATCGCGTCAACGAGGACAGCGACCTGGATCCGGATGCCTGGCTTCAGGGTGCCAAACAGTTCGAAGGTTCCTGGTGGCCCGACTGGGTCGCCTGGGCTGAACAGTTTGGCGGTGGCGAAGTGAAGGCCCGTACTGCCGCGGAAGGGAATCTGCCGGTAATCGAGCCGGCGCCCGGCGCCTATGTGCGGAACCAGCCGGCGCCACCGACTCCGGTTGTGCAAAAGCCCCGACAACCTCCGCGTCGAAAAACAGCGCCACGCAAACGGACAACGGCACGTACGAAAGTCACCCAGTGAGACCTGTTACAGAAATGAACAGGGTATGTCAGATAAACTTACACATGTCTTCTCATAAGCAGGACTGAAAGATGAAAGCACATTGAAATAACAACAAAAATATCGAACTGGCATCTCAATTGCTAAGTACTCCCGGCTATCAAAACTACGCAGTTGAGGAAAGTACCCCATGTCATTGTTCAGCCGTATCGCCGTTCTCAGCACTCTCAGTGTTTCTCTTTTCATCGCAGCACCGGCCAGTGCCAACCTTATTGTGAATGGCAGTTTTGAAGATCCGGATGTAGCTTCTGGTGCCTGGCAGGCCTTTGACGCCAGTGCAGTAGCTGGCTGGGATGGCAGCCGTATCGAAATCTGGGACAACTTCAACAGCGAAACCGCCTACCAAGGCGATCAGTTTGCCGAACTGAATTCCGATCCTGGCACCGGCACTGCGTTTAGCATTTTCCAGGATATTGCCACTGATATCGGCCAGGCCTACGACATGAGCTTTGCCTATCAGGCCCGACGCAGCATCACCGAAGAGTTCGCGTTCTCCGTCACTCCGGACGGAGGTGCGGCCATGTCCTGGCTGCTCTCCGACCACACGACCAATGGCTGGAGCGTCTTCTCCGACTCCTTCGTAGCCACTGCAATCAACACTCGCATCATGTTCACCTCGGTGGTTCCCGAGACTGGCACCGTTGGTAACTTTCTGGATGATGTAAAAGTAACCGTAGCAGTACCCGAGCCAGGAACACTTGCTCTGTTTAGTTTGGGGCTTCTGGGGCTGGGAATGGCGCGCCGCCGCGGCTAACATCCAAACCTTGCGTGTTAAAAGGCCGCATCTTGCGGTCTTTTTTTGTTTTGCCTTCCGCAATAATCATGGATGATTAGGCGCGCTCTCTATCACGTGCCACCATAACGACATCGCCCTCCTGATGAACCAGGGGTAGATGCCGCATACATGTAAACAATATCGACACGACTGTTTCAAATCTGAAACAGACGGCGTGCGAGGAGTAAACAGTTTCACCAACAGAATCTCTGTTGAGCACCCTCGGAAGCAACCCGGGCAATCTCGCTTCACATCGTCCGGCAACGCATTGAGCTTGCTGTGGGTACGCTGTTCGGTCAACGGCTCAAAATACCGATCATCCACTCGCTCGCCATACCACGACGATCTCTCTACCGGATCAAACCCTTCACCATAGAGATCGTCTATCTCCACCTCATCGGCCGACGAGTTTCCGACATTTTCCAAGCGATCTATGGCGAACGGCAACAGCGGCAAAAAACACGGTGCCCGAGCTTACAACGCAGCTGTGGCTGTTGACGCACCCGGACTTGAGGAGGGTAGCGCGGATACGGAGGTTTATGGACGAGGTAGGGGCGATGTTCGGCCCGATCATGGTGGCCTGGTTTCTGACCCTGGCAGCGCTGGGGATGAACAGCATTTTCGAGCAGGCGGCCGCCTATGGTGCGAGTGTGAATGCCACCATGCTTGTGACCACGATTCTGGCCTTCAATGTGGCCCGCGCCGACTCAAGCTGTAGAGCCGGCACTGCATGGTAATAAAGTCGGTAACTATTAAAATCTGGCTCGCACCAAGAGTTCCCATGTTTGGCGCTCAAGATTCGCTTTTCAAAAGCACAAAATGCTCAATCAAACGAATCATCAGCGTCTTCTGATCCGGAAGGCTTTCCGCCACCAGCAGGGCCAATGCCACTAGGGCATTGTCATTAATCAGTTGTTCCACTGGCCGTCCAAGTAAAGCTTCGTTACGGCGCAGGTACCACAAAAACAGAAACGAACCGCAGCGTTTGTTGCCGTCCGCCAACGGGTGATTTTTGATCACAAAGTAAAGCAGGTGTGCGGCCCGGCTGGCCACGTTCGGGTAAAACAGCTCCGTGGCTTCGCCTTTGGCAATCAGAGTATGTTTGAGCTTACCAATGGCCTTCAGTGCCTCATCCAGCTCCAGCTGCTGCATGTCCGGTTGATTGATGCCAATCTCGGCCAGCTGCTGCTGCTCATCGTAGCCCTGCAACAGACTCCAGGAGCGGGCATAATCGCTGATCACCCGGGCGACCGCTTCGCCTTCATTGGATACCAGACCCTGATTAGTGAGGGTGCGGCTTAGCAGGTTAACAGCCTGCTCGAACTCGATGCCTCGCTCGGCCAGCCGACGCTGGTTGAGGGTATGACCCTTAACTAAATGGTCTTTCAGAACTTGAGTCGCCCACTGGCGAAATTGGGTTGCGCGTTTAGAACTGACTCGATAACCCACGGCAATAATGGCATCCAGATTGTAATGCTTGATACGGCGTCGAACCTGGCGATTGCCTTCCTGGCGAACTACCGAGAAATCCTCGGTAGTTCGATCTTCCTCAAGCTCGCCTTCTGCATAGACATTCTTCAGGTGTAAACCGACGTTATCAGTGGAGGTATCAAATAGGGAAGACATCTGGTTTTGGTTTAACCAGATGTCTCCTGATCCAGCGCCACTTCAAGTTGTGCCTGGCCATCTGCGGATTTGAAGATTCGTACCTGTTGCTCAGCCATTCCGTTTTCCCATGATCACATGATTCTTTAAATAGGTCTGTCCCAAATGCACAAAAACCCGGCCAGAAGCTCCCCCCATAGAAAGCCCCTTACCAAACGAGCATCAACCCACCCGTAATAACGGCAAACAGAATGGACAACCAGATCAGGGTCTTCCAGGGAAAGGGTGGTGGGGGCGGCTGCACTGCGAGCTGCTTTTCCAGATCGTTTTTCAGCAACCGGGTATTGCGAATATTGGCCTTGTAGATGGCATCAAAGGCATCGCCTACCACCGGCAACAGGCCACCGAGAAAATCGATGCCCATATTGCGCAGCATACGCAGCTTCACATCCTTGCTGGCACCCGCCCGCTGCGCTTCGATCAGCACATAGCCGGATAACACCAAGCCGGCGAAGTCGCCTACTACCGGTAGCAGGCCAATAATGGAATCCACGCCAATCTGAAACTTGGTGAAGGGAATACCGATGCTGCTGTCGGTAAACCGGCTGAACTTATCCAGCCGCTCCAGTATCGCCCGTTGCTGGGCCTCGGTAGGCTTTGCCATTACATCTCCACAAACAGTTAACAGAATCGCGGGCCCAGCAGCCTGTCAGCCTTAAGTCCGACAGGCTGCTGGTATGGATTGCAGGCGACAGATCATCAGGGTAGCACGGAGGCAAGAATCAGCCCGAACTGGCACGGGTGATCGTCAAAGACAATTCTGCGCTGTTTTCCTATCCAGTTTGACAGGTGTCAGGGCCAATGCTATTCCGTTAATGATTGATCAAAAAACACTCACATAATGTCGACCAGCACCATCTTGGCAATTGATGAAGGATTCCGGGTAGTTGGTGCAGTGACAGAGCTGCAGTGACAAAAACGAGGAACTGGACTATGGCTCAGATCAACCGCACGGATAGGCAGATAGAACGGCGGCAATTTCTCAAGCGCACCCTGGGAGCGGTAGGGGTAGTCAGTTTGCCTTTACCGGTCAGCCAGGCACTGGCGGCAAGCGGCGGCGCAGGAAATCTGGCACCTGATGTGCCGGAATGGTCCCTGTCCCAGGGTAAACCCATTCTTTCACCGGCCTATGGCCAGCCCTCAAGATTTGAGGATGGCGTAGTCCGCACACCGACGGACTTAACACCCACCAAAACCTCTTCCTGGAGTTTTACCCCGTTACAGGATCTGAATGGCACCATCACCCCCAATGGCCTGGTCTTTGAACGCCATCACGGCGGGGTTCCTGATATCGATCCTGAACAGCACCAACTGATGCTGCACGGCATGGTCGAGAAGCCGATGATCTTCGACATGGCAGAGATCAAACGCTTCCCCCAGGTCTCGATGAAGCGTTTCCTGGAGTGTTCGGGCAACACTCTGACTGAATGGAAAAAGCCCAGCGGCAAGACCGTTCAGGACACCCATGGCCTGCTCAGCTGTTGTGAATGGACAGGCGTGCGCCTGTCTACGCTCCTGCGAGCCGCGGGTGTCAGGGATAAGGCCAAGTGGATCCTGGCAGAGGGCGCCGATGCCGCCGCGATGACCCGCAGCATTCCCATGGAAAAAGCCATGGACGATGCGCTGGTGGTCTATGCCCAGAATGGAGAGGCCTTGCGGCCCGAACAGGGCTACCCTTTGCGGCTGATCCTGCCGGGCTTTGAGGGCAATACCCAGATCAAGTGGCTGCGCCGGCTTGAAGTCGGTGACGCGCCTTATATGACCCGGGAAGAAACGTCCAAATACACCGACCTGATGCCGGACGGGAGCGCTCGTCAGTTCACCTTCGTGATGGAAGCCAAGTCCGTAATCACCTTTCCGTCAGGGGGGCACACCCTTCCGGAAAAGGGCTTTTACGAAATCCGGGGGCTTGCATGGTCTGGCCGGGGCAAGATTACCCGGGTGGATGTCTCCACCGACGGTGGCCGCAACTGGACTCAGGCGAAGCTCGAAGGCCCGGTGGAGACCAAGGCACTGACTGCGTTCCGGCTGCCATGGCGGTGGAAGGGGGGCAGCGCGCTTCTGCAGAGCCGTGCCATTGATGAAACCGGATACGTCCAGCCCACCCGTCAGGCGTTAATCGACGTGCGAGGGCTGAAATCCGTTTATCACCTGAATGCCATACAAACATGGGAAGTCAGCTCTGATGGAGGGGTCAGCAATGTTCACGTATAAAACCATCGCACCCATTGTACTTGTATCCCTGGTCGGGACAGGCACGGTTATGGCTCAGGATGAAGATTACGGGCTGGGCCGGGACGCCACCGATCAAGAAGTCGCGGGCTGGGACATTGATGTACCGCCCAGCGGTGAAGGTCTGCCCGAAGGCTCCGGTAGCGTGGCCGAGGGCAAGGAGGTTTACCAGGCCCAATGCCAGAGTTGCCACGGCGCCGACGGTAAAAGTGGTCCGATGGACCGGCTGGTAGGCGGTAAGGGCACGCTGGCAAGTGACTCTCCGGTCAAGACCGCGGGAAGCTACTGGCCTTTTGCCACCACACTCTACGACTACGTTCACCGTGCCATGCCGTTCCAGTCCCCCCAATCCCTCTCACCGGATGAAACCTATGCGGTCACCGCCTATGTTCTTCACCTGAACGGCATTGTGGAGGAAGACACAACCCTCGACGCCAAGTCACTGCCCGAAGTCAAAATGCCCAACCGGGATGGCTTCGCCCACCCGGACCCACGCCCGGATGTTGATGCCAGGGCGTGTATGAGTGATTGTAGAAGTGGTGAGTGACGGACCAGGCGAGCAGTAGGCTTGTTACAGGAAAAGAGAAATAAAAAATTTCTCTTTTCCTGTAACAAGCCGTTCATCTAAAGTGGATCTGGTTCGGTTCGGTCGACCTTCCCGGTTTTCCGACTAAAGATCCCGCAAATGCCCGAGCCCAAGCTGCGCCATCTGGCCACGAATCCAGGCCTCCCGCTCCAGCACATAGGAGGATGGCGAAGCAGCACTCAACACTTTCGGATTCGGGAGCACGGCTGCAAGCCGCGCGGCCTGATATTCTGAAAGGTGCCGGGCAGGCTTGCCGAAGAAGGCCTGGCTGGCCGCCTCCACCCCGTATATGCCTGGCCCGAATTCGGCGATATTCAGATACACCTCCAGCACACGTTTTTTCGGCCACAAGCCGTCCAGCCCCAGGGCCAACACCGCTTCGATGGCCTTTCGGACGAAGCTGCGCCCGTTCCAGAGAAACAGGTTTTTGGCGGTTTGCTGGGTGATGGTGCTGGCACCCCGAAGCCCCTCGCCGGCCCGGTACTCCGAGAGCGCCTGCCGAATCGCCTCGAAATCCACGCCCGCGTGATAAGGAAAACGCTGATCCTCGCTGGCCACTACTGCCAGGGGCATCCAGGGGGAAATCTCGGACATGGACACCCAATCATAGGCCAGCGATTTGTGCGGGTACTCCAACTGGTAGCCCAGCATAAATGCTGAGGCGGGTGGATTCACAAACCGGAACAACAGCATCACCAACACGATCAGCACTAACGCGCCACCGAAGGTCCAGCCAAGCAGACGCAGGAATTTTCGGGCACCAGACATCTTGGCCATTAGTTCGAACCCACCCCATCAATTCGCGGCTCCGAGTGGCCCTTCAGAGCTTCCGGCCGACGCAGAGCCGTACCCAGAACCAGAACAAACGCGGCCAGCACAAATACCTTGTTCACAAACCAGTTCGTGCGCCAGACGGACCACTCCGGGCCTGCCAGAAACCAGATGAACAGGTGCGCGAGAAACGTGATCCAGGGGCTCCGAAGATTGTCAGTGGCCGATGCCATTGCGGTGCTCCTGTCCTTTAGTTCTATCTTTGCACACTGAGGGACCGGAGGCACAATTGACCACCACCCTACAGACCACGCAAACTGATGCCCGAGTCCCGTTTAAGAGCGAACGCATCTGCCATGCCAGCAAACGTAAAAACCCGGATCCTGTTCCACTCCAAACGTTTGAAGATATATCTGGTACGTTACCCTGAGGGCCATAAGGTCGTGCCCCACGTGGACATGATTTCTGAGGGCCAGCTATACAAACTCAATTGCGTTCTGGTGAAACCCAAAGCCGGTGGCAAATTTATCTGCGAGAAGAACATTTTTAACCTGTTCGGGCGGGTATACCTGTTTCGACCAGATCTTTACCAGCACCGGGTTTCAAGGATCGAACGCGGGAATCGGTGGTTGTTGAGCTTTGCTCTAAACAAATCCTGAGCCTGCACCCCAACAGTGTGAAGGTGGAAAGAGGCGCATGGAAAAGCCCCGTTTCTATTACCCGGGCGAGAAACCCTACCGGATGATTTCCGTTCGGGAACATTGTGGAAATCTACAGCCACAGCTATGAATTGATTTACGGCGAGGGCGCGTACTGAGCCGGGACGTAACAAAATCCCATCAGCGGTGTCTGAGGAATAGTCGCCTTCACCAAAAGGGGAAATGGCATGAAAAGGCTCTTACCGCTGATGGTCATCGCTCTGCTCTTCACAGCCAGCGCAATGGCTTCCGAACCGCCTGTCTACACCGGCTTACTGAGCAATACCGGCGCCGGTGGGTACGACACCGTCAGTTACTTCGAAACCGGACAACCCACCAAAGGCTCCAGCAACTTCACGGCCGAGTACCAGGGGGCCACCTGGCGATTTGCAAACGCTGAACATCTGGCCCGCTTCAAAGACAACCCTGAACGCTACGTGCCGGCCTATGGCGGCTACTGCGCCTGGGCTGTCAGCCAGGGCAACCTCGCCAAAGGCGACCCTAAGTACTGGACCATCAAGGACGGGCGGCTGTACCTGAACTACAACCAATCCGTGCAAGACCAGTGGCTGGAAGACCCAGACGGGTTTATTCGACAGGCGGATGTGAATTGGCCGAGGGTTCTGGAGTAGGAAATCAAAGCAGCTGTCAAACTCTTTAGCCAGACGAGACTCTCGAAAGACCATATTGTGGCGCCGGGTTGAAGATCGGCGCGAAGCGGAAGGTAACCACATCCAGCCCATGAATATCCTCAATACTCTCGATCGGGCCGATGCGTGAGCGATTGTAGAACGCGCCGTTCTGGTACCTCAATTCGCCGCTCCGAGTGGCCCTTCAGAGCTTCCGGCCGACACAGAGCCGTACCCAGAACCAGAACAAACGCGGCCAGCACAAATACCTTGTTCACAAACCAGTTCGTGCGCCAGATGGACCACTCCGGATCCGCCAGAAACCAGATGAACAGCGTCGTGATAATGAAAATCTCAACCACCGACATGCCAATGGCCAGCATGCGGGTATATCGTGGTCGCACCAACAACGCCCAGGCCAGCCAGAGATGAGCCGCCGGCCAAAGATCCCAGTATATATACGTTGTCCACGCCTCACCGCTGACCAGCGCAAAGCCAACCGGAAACAGATATTTGATAAAGACGGTCCAGGCCACGAGGATCAGGAACAGATGCGCGAGAAACGTGATCCAGGGGCCCCGAAGATTGTCAGTGGGCGATGTCATTGCGGTGCTCCTGTCCTTTAACCCTATCTTTGCATACTGAGGGCCCTGAGGCACAAGTTCATCTGCGAGAAGCTGGCCCAGCTCGCCGGTGGGCTCAAGGACATGTCCACACGTTTCGTGGTTTAATCCGCTGTGGGAGGAGAGCGCCTCGCAACTGGTGGTCAACCGGTCCGCCCCTTACCGTAACGTCCTGACAAACAAGGGGCTCCTGGGAAATTCTAGTCTTGGGCGGCTCTGATGAAACCCTGTAAGGACTGCATATGATATTTGGAATCGCCTGGTTCGCAATGATGTGGCTCGGACTGATCATGGTCGCGCTGGTTGCTGCCGTGGTGTTCGTCCTGCGCCGGCGTCACGATGCCGGGGATGACACCGAAGCGCCCACCCGCGAGCAACAAAGTGAGGCTCGCCAACAAGTGCTTGAAATGGTCGAGGGTATGCATACCGCCGCTGAAGGCCTCCATGGCCGCGCTCGTGTAAAGGCGTTGCGGAACTATATGGATAGCATGAGCGATGGTCTGGAACTGGTCTCGGCAATCCATTCCCCTGCCAACGGCTCCCCCAGGGGCGAATGGGTCATTGCGCCCGGCGCAAAACCCGAGCGTCGCATTCTCTACATTCACGGCGGCGCCTGGATCGCCGGCAGCCCCAAAAGCCATCGCGCCATTACTGACCGGTTGTCACGGCTGGCCCACGCCTGCGTATTCGCTATCGATTACCGGCTGATGCCGGAAAACCGCTACCTGGACGGCATCATCGACTGCCAGCGGGCCTATCGCTGGCTTCTGGACAACGGCCCGGACGGAAAGGCTCCGGCTGATTTCGTGGTGGTTGCGGGGGACTCCGCCGGCGGCAGCCACGCCTTGGGACTCATCGCCTGGATACGAGATCAGGGCCTGCAACCACCGAACGCCGCTATTGCATTGTCACCCTCCACCGAACTGATGCTGACCTCACTGGGCAGCCGGGCCAATCTGAAAACCGATGTCATGCTGGGACCAATCGTTAAAAAAATGTCCCGGGTACCGCTGCCGTTGCTATGGTGGGGAACCGTTCTGGGCATGCGGGTATTGCCCACCAGCCCTATGGCATCACCCCTGCGCGGAAAGTTACACGCTCTTCCGCCAACACTGATTCACGCCAGCGAATCGGAACTGTTGGTGGAAAATGCCCGGCGGTACGCAGAGAAAGCACGGGCGGCTGGTTCACCGGTGGAAGTGGAAACCTGGCCCGACATGGTTCATGTGTGGCATCTGTTTACGCCGCTGCTGCCGGAGGCGGAAGAGGCGTTCCAGCATATCGGGGCGTTTCTGTCGCGGGTGGAAGCCGGTTCAACCTAAAGGGATCAGCTCAGCAGGCGCTCTTTGGCTTCATTGATACGGGCTGCCAGATAGTTACTTCCGCCATGGTCCGGGTGCAGTTTCTGCATCATCCGGCGGTGGGCCTGGATGATCTCCTCCCGGCTGGCACCGGGCTCCAGCCCGAGGATGTCCAGGGCTTCGCTCTTGGTTAAAGGACCGCCGGCATCGCCGGAATTGGCACGATCACGGGATTCCCCGCCGTCATCGCTGGCCACGTCGTCCGCACGCCAGGAGTCTCCGAACCGGCGGTCAAGGTAGGACTCCAGCAGCCGGGCCGAGTCCTCGTCATGCTCCCGACAGTATCGTAACAGCTCGATAAATTCGCTCTCGCCCAGATCCGCCAGCGCCCGACCGGCCATGGGGCCTTTCAGGATTTTGCCATTCATGGTTCCGGAGTCGTGGTCCAGGCTCATTTCGAGAATGTCGCTGGACACATGGGATTGATTGCCCGGTTTGGCTTTTGCTTCCCCGCTCCCTGCCCCGGCCATACGCCCCATCAATATGGATGGCAGCACACGGCGTAGCAATGGGTAAAGAAACACCAACAACGCAAGCAGAAAGTGCACCCGGCCGGTAACGGCCAACAGAACCACCATCGCGATACCGGCAAACAACAACAGCTTGATAAGGGCCGGCTTGCGTTGGCTGGGCGGCTGGTTGCGCAGCCAGACCCATGCAAAAACCGACAGTACGATAACCAGTAGCGTTAATTGCACTCAGATACCCCGGGCTCATCAGCCCATCGTTGGATTGAAGGTGGCTTGAAGGTGAATGGAAACAAGCGCTATCTGATCTGCTTTGTCAGGCGCCTGACTTCCGGGGAGCTGCGGCTGGAAAAGTCCTGCAGGGCCCTGGCTCCCCCGGACGCATAGACCGCAACAGCGGCCATAAGATCCTTGAGCACCTGCGGGCTGTTTCGATCAAAGGAGGCATAGGCACCTCCGGACAGCTTGCTCACCTGCTGGAACACTGCCCGGGCATGGGCATCGTCGCCCTCATGGAACATGAACACCGGGGTTCGCAGCATTCCCAGTTCACCGGCGGTATGGCAGAGCTCGTCCACCGGCTCCTCGCAACAGTCCCCGATAAACACCACGGCCTTGACGGCCTTTGCGCGGGTTTCTTTCACAGCGTGCGCCAACACCCGGCTGATCTGGGTACGGCCACCCAGGCAGGAAACGCCGTTCATCAGATCCAACAGCTGACCGGTCTCGGTGACGAACCCGGTGGCTTTGAATTCACCAAAGCCACGGTAATAACACAGCTGAATGGCCAGACCACCCAGATCCCTGGTCGCCATGAACAGCTCACTCTGCAAGTGGCAGGCCTCATCCCAGGTCGCCTCCCGGCTCGCGGTGGCATCCAGGGCGAAAATCAGCCGGCCCTGCCCCCTGCCCTGTTTTGGCAGTTTCCGGACCTGGTGGATAAACTGGTCGATCGACTGTTTATCGGATTTGGTGCGTAGCTCTTTGTCGGACATAAGCGTCTGAAACCGCCTGGGCTGACCAAACTATCGTTATAAGCGTAGGGCAAAGACGAGGCAATTCACAGGCCCGGTTTTTTCTGAAGCAATGGAATCCGATCACCGCGAACACATCTCCGCTGTCATCAATTTTCCAGGATACGTCACAACAGCACCTTCAGGCCATCCAACTGACGGGGCCCACCTTTCTTGTGTTCCCGTTCGTGCTTGTTTTCTCGTTCGTGATTTTTATGATCAAAATATTCTTAATAAACACAATGGAACTTACCTTCTAAATATTTCTTCGATCAAAGGGTAACGCTATTTTTTAAATAGTTGCCGACATGGCAGCTCATATTAAAACAATCAAACAAAAAATAGGTTCTGGTAAAATCATGAAAAAAAATAGCACACAACTGGCATTCTCTATTGCAGCAGCATTAGCGAGTACTACTGCATTAGCAGACAGCGACACCCAAAAATTAGAACAGCAACTACATGATCTGCAAAAAGAATTCTCTGACTTAAAAAAATCAAGCATTTTCAATTTAGAGTTCGGTGGCCGGGTTCAGGTTGACTACAACTACTTTGAAGGTGCCTACAATGCTGATAACGGCGGTGACCCAAGCAGTGACTTTTTCCCTCGCCGTATTCGTACCTACGTAGAGAGCGAGCACGGTGATTGGGATCATAAATTATTACTCGATTTTGCTGAAGGTGCTGGTGAAATTGTTTTGGCACGAGTACGTTACAACGGTTTCGATAATGGTCTGAAAGTGCAAGTTGGTAAGTTGCGTGAAGATATCTCATTAAACGCACTAACCAGTAGTAAATATATCAATACTATCTCGCGTAGCTCGGTGGCAAATAGTATGTCGCCTTTCTTCCAGTGGGGCGCATCGGCCTACCAATACTTTAAAGATACTGGCTTTCGCTATGCTGTTGGTGCTTATAAAAATGAAGCATTTGGTGCCAATGGCAGGAATAATGATGATGGCTCGTTAGCGCTGTCTTTAACGGGCCGATTAACTTGGCAACAAGATTTACAAAATGGCGTATTACATCTTGGTAGCTGGTATTCAAAACGTGATATGGGGGGGCGTTTGTTAACGGAATCCTTCGCGCGTGGTGAAATACGCAACACAAATACGCGCCTAGTAAATTACGCCGCAGGCGGTAATCTAGTGAGCCTGAATAGCTTGCAACAAGCAGGTTTAGAGGCTGCGTATCAGTATAAAGGCCTGACCGTGGAGGCAGAATACGCGGCCCGTGAATTAAATACTGTAGATCCCACTTCGATATTAGATGGCGAACTCTATGACGGTTATAGCCTATCAGCGAGTTACTTCCTGGATGGCTTTCAAAAACAATACTCTAAAGGTTCTGCGGTATTTAAGCAGCCTAAAGGGGTTAAAAACGCATGGGAATTAGTTGCTCGCTTAAGTGGTACCGATGCGACATCAAGTACGCAAGGCACCGAGATAACAACTTATACTTTGGGCACGAGCTATTATTATTCATCACAAGTTAAATATATGGCGAACCTTATTTATTCAGAAGTGGATGGTCCAGGTGCGAATGATTTGGTAGGTGATGAAGATAACGGTCTTGGTTTTACCGCACGTATTCAATATTTATTCTAGCGCCCTTTAACAAAAGCTCACCTTATTATTGAGCTTATCGGATAGGCGAGCGATGGATTCAATGATCTGATCTGCCGTTTTGCGCCAGGCAAAGGGCTTGGGCGCGTCGGTGCAGGTCGCCAGATACTCCTTAATTGAAGCCTCAAGCTCGCGTGTGCCACGGTGGGAGTTGCGCTTGATCCATCGCTGTGAAATGAACGTGGTACCGGGGCCTAGTGTCCCGTCTGGCTAATTCGCTAATGTACTGCGAATTAGCCAGACGGGACACTAGTGTACCTTAACAAAAGTTCATCGAGTAATTGGCATTAAAGGCTATAATTGCAGAAAATGTTGATGGAGCTACTGCAATGGGCCGACCCGTTATACCTTTGAAGATGACAGAGGAAGAGCGCAA
>Ga0208300_100484_pt1 | contig 27855 bp, 17 predicted proteins | sample 23_taG_FD_184096 | JGI IMG/M metagenome (GOLD analysis project Ga0208300, IMG submission 184096) | Marine viral communities from Cariaco Basin, Caribbean Sea - 23_WHOI_OMZ (SPAdes) (version 2) | ecosystem: Environmental > Aquatic > Marine > Oceanic | place: Caribbean Sea: Cariaco Basin...
ATATCTTCTTGACAGCTTCTGCTTTAAATTCGTCACTGTAGATTCTTACTTTCTTGATCATGATAAACTCCGATTAATACGCTTAGTTTACCAAGTTTACCTCTACGGTTTCTTCAGCATAGCTCAATAATGACGTTAATACTAATAAAGGCATAGCTGTTATTCCTAACGGTACTATTACCTATAATCATACTTTGACCAATGGTGGTAACTTTACTGATAGTTATGATATGGACTTAGGTAGTGTAGATGCTACACAGCTTGCCAATATAACAGTTACTTACCAAACGCGTAATACTGCTGGCGACTTAGTCACAGTAACCAATCAGTCAGGTGCTGATTTTGCCAATGCCACTATTATCCTTAAAGCTGGTGATGTATCTTCAATTGTAATCAGTGAAAAAACTTCAGGTAATAAGGGTGGTGCTACTACAGATTTAACCCTATCTGCTACTAGTGATTACTTATCTAAAGACAAAGTTACTGGTAACGAGAAAATCACTAACAACGATGATTCAATTACTAAACTACCAGTATTCAGTATCGTAAAGAGAGTAACAAACTCTTTAGATCTTAACAATATTAACGATACAGCAGAATATACTATTACTGTAAAAAATGACGGTAGCGCAACTTATGCATCTGATGCTAAAAATATCAAAATCGTAGATATTTTACCCGCTGGATTGAAACTAGCAACAGCAAACGGTAGTACCTTACAACCAATTACTGTCACTAACTCCACAAGTAGTGATTCTGTAGGTACTACAACTACGACTAGTACTTCAAGCTCAGTTCCTAATGGTTTTACAATTGACGGTGCGAATTTGAAAGTTGGTAGCACCATTACTATCGTTTTCAAAGTCCAAAGAATTGATGCAACGACGGTATTAGCTGCTTCTACAGTCAACCATGTCCGAGTTGAAGACCTCTTAGACGATACTGCAAATACAACTAACACTAGTAAAGTGATAGATAGTACTAATGCTAGCCCTGCTGGCACTCAAGACGATCCTGCTCAGACTACTGGCACATACTATCCTAGTGGTAGTGATTCACAGACTTTAAATGGTACTGTGCCAACTACTGTTGGTAGTGACTATGCACAATCTTTAATAACCACTAAGCGTGGATTAAAGATTGAGGGATCAGCTACCAAAGAAATTCCAGTAACCACAAATGGAACAACTCGAGCCAACTACGAGTCAGTTATTACTAACTCTGGCGATCAGGTTGAAGGCGATGTATCAGGTGAGCTAACGTTCACTATCACTGGAGATACTACTGATACAGACGTAAACATTGGTAAACGTGCAAATACTCAAGTCAGAGATGTAACCGTAACGATAGGTACTGTCACAAGAGACATTTCTCCTACCACAGTAGGCGGCAATACATATGATATTTTCAGCGCTTTCCCTGCTGGCATACCTGCTAACGGCACAGCAACGATAAAGTACAACGTTGTCTCTTCAGATGCCATTATCAATACTACTAACAATACGCCAAGTGAAACTACTATCGTAACGTTAGTACCACTTGCACCAGGTAATGATAATAGTGTGCCAACAGAAGGTGCTCGAGTAGTAACTGACAATACTTATGTAAGAGGACTACTGTTGAGTAAAAAACAAGTCATAGACACAAACTGTAACGGCGCAGTGGATAGTGGTGAAACATTAGTAAATACCCAAATATCAGCAATTCCTGGGCAATGTGTCATCTATCAAATCGTAGCGGAAAATAATTCATCTTCTTCAGCAACACCGACAGGCTTAGGCTTTAGTATTACAGATCTAATTATTTCAGATGAACTAGCTAAGTTCACAGGTAACGCTATTTATAAAGATGATGCTGTAACCACTACTACTGGTGGCACTATAACAACAACAGCTAGAACCTCAGGTGGCTTCGTTACAACTACTGTCAATCCGCTAACTCCTAAAGGTACAGCAACTTTACAGTTTTCAATTCGTATCAAACCTAATGCTGCGACAGTAACACCTAATTAATCTTATAAGGAATTCCAAATTCTACAAGCATCAAACGATGCTTGTAGGACTCCTCTAGCTTGACCTAGTTATTTTAAATTAGACAAGCTAGAGAATCTCTACCCTTACCCTCACTGATATTTTATTGGATAAGCGACATATGACTAAATCTTTAATGACACCGTCTAATCGTACTACGTTGCATACAGCGAAGATCTCTGCGCTGACGGCTGCAATGTTGCTTATGCAATCAAATATCGCGATTGCAGCTGATGCAGCAAACCCTAATCTGCAAATCATTAACAATACTGCAAATGCTAATTATAACGTCAATAACCAGACTGACGTCACAATATCTAGCACCTCAAACCAAGTACAAGTCAAAGCCTCAGACCTTCCTGAATACGGTATTAAACTCACTCAACAGCCGTTACTCACCGTTATGCCTAACGCCTTGGTCAACTGGGTAAACGTCCTAAGCAATACCAGCTATAGCAACCAGACTGTTGAGCTAACGCTAAATGTTTCGCCTACTCTATCTAATTTACAAGTTTATCAAGATTTAAATAAAAACGGCGTCGTTGATAGTGGTGATACTGAAGTTATTTTCGATAATTTAAGCGCACAAATCAAACTTGGACACAGTGAAAGTATCCAGTTTATCGTGCAAGCCTTATCAGATGTTAACGGCAAAAGTGGCGATACTGCAGATATTAAAATTGGCGCTGTCGTTCTAGAAGACCCATCCGTATCGAGTGTCAACGCGATTGATAGACTGATCATCGTTGAGCCTGAAATCAAATTTACAACGCCTAAGTTTGACGAAAACAAAACCACCTCGCAAATCGATGAAAATGTCTATATCGATGCCAGCTATGCGCAGTGTAACGTTCAACTAGATAAGCCAGATCAAGTATGGGTCACGATTACCTCTTTGTTGACGGGTGACAAATACGCATTGAAAGCGATTGAGACGGGCAATAGTACTGGTAAATATCAGCTATCAGTACCAACACAAAACAATGCCAACGCTGTCAATGACAAATTTATTCAGACTCTAGCAAATGATACGTTGACTGCAAGTCTAGACGCCTGTATCGCGCCTTCTGTCGGCACTGGCGCTGAGCAGCTACCAAGCGAAGGTGACTTCACCGTACGTATCGATGACTTAGATACACAAATCAATATCGTCGATGATAGCCCAGCTTTAGTTGTCACAAAGGAAAGTGACGTAAAAAGTGCTGAACTCGGCGATTATGTCAGCTACACCATCAATATCACGAACAATGGTAACGCTACTGCTTACGATGTACAGCTAAAAGACGCATTACCACGCGGTTTTGATTATGTCGATAGCAGTGTGCGTGTGAGCCTAGCGACTGCTATCGATATCAATCAGACACAGACTACTGAGTTTAAGTCTGACGGTAAATATCAGGTATTGAACTTAGGCAATATGGCAAATGGCGAAAGTAAAAAAATTACTTATCGTGTGCTTGTCGGTGCTTCATCACTAGGTGGTGATGGTATCAACCGTGCAATCGCAGTTGCTAACAACGAGCAAGGCCAAAGCTTAGTATCAAGAGAAGCGCAGTGGAAAATTGATGTAGAACGCGGCGTCATGAATACTGACGGTATCATCGTCGGTAAGGTCTATCACGATATCAACCGTGATGGCATTCAGCAAAAAGAAGACGGCGAGCTTGGCGTTGCTGGTGTACGTATCTATATGGAGAACGGCAACTTCATCGTGACTGATCCTGAAGGTAAATATAACTTCTATGGTGTCAGTGCTAAAACACACGTACTAAAAGTTGATCGTACTACTATTCCTAGAGAAACTGAACTGGTCACTCAGAGCAATCGCAATGCTGGTGATGCCGGTAGTCGTTTTGTTGATTTGAAATATGGCGAATTACATCGTGCGGATTTTGCAATCGTTGGTGGCATGGCAGATAGCACTGAACGCTTAAACGCTGAATTAATTGCTCGTAGCAAATTAGTAGAAGCTAAAAATGACACGTTAGAGCAAGCGGTAAAAACCGAGCTGACTTTAGATCCTGACTATGATACCGATACTACCGATAATGTAGATGCTAGTGGTTGTAACATCAATGGTGACTTAGACCTTGGTAATAGCTGTGATTCGGCTATCGTTAATGACATGGTCAATCCAGTAGATAGCCGTGTTGATATGACGGTAACCACTGTTGCTCCGCCAGTAGAAAAAGAGCTCGAAGAATACTTAAAAGAAGTGGCGAGTAATGATGTTGCTTTCATCAACCTAAACGAAGGTCAGCAGCTTAGCACTTATAAACAAATGGTACAGGTTCAGGCACCGCTTGGGTCTGTGTTCACACTGTATGCCAATGGCAAAGCTGTATCAGAACAAAAAATAGGTAAGACTGCTGAACAAGAAAAACAGAATGTAACGGCTTTTGATTACTATGCTGTTGATTTACAACGCGGCAAGAACACCTTACGCGGTGTTGCGACTGATATAAATGGTCAGGTCATCTCTGAGCAGACGATCAAAGTATTAACTCCTGATAGCCTACAAGCTATCGGCTACCGTACTCAGGAAAATCTAGTACCAGCTGACGGTATTAGTCAATATCAGGTAGTCATTAGTCTAAAAGATCGTGATGGTCGTCCATATATTGCATCAACTCCGATTACTATCGATACGAATATCGGCCGAGTTAATCTAAAAGATGGCAGTAAAGACCAATCTGGCACTCAAGTAATCGTATCCGGTGGTGAGCTGTTAATACCCGTAACTGCGCCTAGCGTACCAGGAAAGGGCGAGCTAGTAATTGACACGGGTAGCAGCAAACAAATCATTCCGTTACAGTTTACCGCTCAATTACGTCCACTACTCGCTGTTGGTATTGTAGAAGGTGCTATTTCACTAAAGGACTTTGACGGTAGCAGCATTACCGATGCCCAAGGTGCATTTGAGCAAGAGCTAAATGACTTTGCTGGTAACGATGATTACACAGCTTCTGGTCGTGCTGCGATGTTCCTCAAAGGAAAAGTACGTGGCGACTATCTGCTAACGCTTGCATATGATAGTGATAAAAAAGGCGAGCGTTTGTTCCGTGATATCGAGCCGGGCGAATATTACCCTGTCTATGGCGACTCATCAGCTAAAGGCTTCGATGCGCAGTCTACTAGCAAGCTTTACGTGCGCCTCGATAAAGGCCGTTCGTTCGCTATGTATGGTGATTTGAAAACTCAGATTGATGATGACGAAGGCATAAAGCTTGGTCAATACAACCGTACATTAACTGGTCTAAAAGCTCAATTTGAAGATAGCAATACTCGTGTTACTGCCTTTTTAGCAGAGACCAGTACTAGCCAACGTGTAAATGAGACTCGTGGTTTGGGCATTTCAGGCCCATATCCATTGGCTGAGAACTTCGATGCGGTATTAGAAAACTCTGAAACGGTTGAAGTTATTACTCGTGACGCCAACAACCCTGGGCTTATTATCAATCGTGAGACGCTTACTCGCTTTGCTGATTATGAGATTGACCCTATCAGCCGCAGCTTATTCTTGACGGCACCGATTGCTAGTCAAGACATCGAGGGCAATCCTATCTATATCCGTGTCACTGTAGAAGTTGATGAAGGTGGTGAAGATTATTTGGTCGGTGGTATTGCAGCGAAGCAGCAACTAACGAATAAAGTCGCCATCGGTGGTAGCTATGTGAATAGCGATGACCCATTGAACAAAGAAGAGTTGGCTAGTGTCAATAGTGTTGTTAAATTCAATGACAAGCTAAAGCTGGTCGCTGAATATGCGATGAACAAAGCTGAGAATCCAAATTTTCAGTTAAGCAATCAAATTAACGCGACAGAACTGACTGATAGTAATGTTGAAGGCAACGCACTACGTATTGAGCTTGATTTTGATAATAAGAAAAATACGCGAGCTAAAGCTTATTATAATGATGCTGACGAAGGTTTTGTCACTGGTGCATCACCACTTACTGCTGGACGTACTGAGTCTGGTGTAGAGGTTACTCATACTCTAAATGATAAGCAGACTGCTCTTAAGTTAGAAGGCGTACGCACAGAAGAGCATACTACTGACGCTAGCCGCGAAGGCGTGCAAGCAAGCGTTGAGCATCGTTTAAGCGAGAACATCGTTGGTGAAATTGGGGTTCGTTATTACAAACAAGACGCGACTGCTGCCTCACGTAATACTCAAGCCGCGACAGACGTTGTAGATATTACAGACGACACTCTGTTTAATGATGACATAATCAATCAGTCAGCGTTGAGCAGCGTTAGTAACGCTGAAGAAGATATTGAAGGTACGACTGTTCGTGCTCGTATTACCTCTCGTCTACCTAAGTTGAATGATAGTTTGGTATTTGCAGAGTATGAGCAAGATATCGAAAACAGCTCACGTAATGCGACTTCTATTGGTGGTGAGACACCGCTCGGAAATCTAGGTCGACTATACGCACGTCATGATTTGATTAATAGCCTATCTGGCACTTATGGTCTTGATGATACAGATGAGCGTCAACGTACTACTGTTGGTTTTGACGCGACTTACATGAAAGATGGTAAGGTTTATAGCGAATACCGTATGCGCGATGCCATCAGTGCACGCGAAGCAGAAGCAGCTATTGGTCTAAAAAACAAGTGGTATGTTCAAGAAGGGCTAACTTTAAATACGTTATTTGAGCGTGTTGAATCTCTGGAAGGTGAAGAAAGTAACACTGCAACAGCGGCAGGTATCGGTGTTGAATATCTTGCCAAAGAGAATTATAAGGCATCAGGACGTTTTGAAAAACGTTGGGGCGAAACAAGTGATACGCTACTTGGTAGTGCTGGTATCGCCTATCGCTATACCGATGAGGTTACCTTCTTAGCCAAAGACATCTATTCACGCACTGACTATAGTGATGGCGATCGCACTATCAATCGTTTTCAGCTAGGTGCTGCGTATCGTGACTACGATAGCAATCAGTTAGATATGCTTGCAAAATTCGAATATCGTTTGGATGATAATAATACTGGCGATGACGCTTACCAAAAAGACACTATGGTTTGGTCATGGAATGGTAATTACCATCCTACGCGTCCGTTGACGTTGTCTGGACGGTATGCTGGTAAGTATACAGAATACGAAGCAGACAGCTTAACCAGCGATAACACGGCTCACGCTGTTTATGGCCGCGGTCTTTATGACATCAGTGAGCGCTGGGATATTGGTTTACAAGCAGGTACTTATTGGAATGATCAGGCAAATGACTTAGCTTATATGCTTGGTGCAGAAGTAGGCTATAGCCCAATGACCAACCTTTGGTTATCACTTGGTTATAATTTCATGGGCTTTGAAGATGAAGATATTGCTTATGATGACAGTACTCAGCAAGGTGCTTACTTTAGATTGCGCTTTAAGTTTGATGAAGACTTATTTAAACGTGAAGACCCACGTAAGAACCAACGTCTGAGCAGCAATTCTGCATTTTAATTGTTTGAGACTAATGATACTGTCGTAAGTACAACCTTATAACAGTATCATGATTATCTTATGATGAATTATTTTGTCATTCAATAAACAACTAAGTCAGCCCTAGTAATGGTAAATAATACCAACGTTTATTACCTTAACATAAGGTTTACACCATGTTTGATTCAGCCATCAAAGCAGCACCTTTCAAGCGCTCAGTATGCGTGACACTATCAGCTTTATTTTCGTTAACCTTTATGCAGCCAGCTTTAGCTAAGAGTGAGACTGTCCAAGTAGCTAACTCAACTAGCATGGGTGAATATTGCCGCGATGATAGTCAGACTCAAACACGCTCTTATAGATATCAAAGCGAACAGCAGCGCCTATTAAATTGTATGGTAACGCAGTTAAAACCTTATCAACAAAAAGACAAGACAGTAGCTCAACAGTATTTCGCTTACAAAGCGCAAGCGTGGTTGAACTATGCTATTCATCAAGACAGTATGAATAGCCGCTCATCTGCTGGTCAAGTTGCGTTAGAAATGGCAGAGCCTATATTGCAAGCGCTAGATAATGACACGGTACAAGACTTGGGCTTGCATCAAGATATTCCGTCTACCTCTGCCTTGATGCGTCCTGATCTATGGGCAACTTTAAGCGCACTCAAAGACGGTGATGGCATAGCGTCAGCACCACGTGAGATGGCTTTTAGTGAAGTGGCTTTGATTTGGGCAGCAACCAATCAATGTGCGCAAGGCTGGCGCGAATCTGGTATGCATTTTCGCATGGCCGATCGCTGGCTTGAACAAGCCCGCGAAGCTTACGTCAATGCCAATGACTCACAGACCAATGTAGCGCTAGAGAAGTCAATAGTCAGTTATCATAAGCAGTACTCGCCTTTAGATGCGAGCGATGATACTTGCCGTGGACAAGATTTGACTTCTAACCGTTAGAATAATCGATGTTTTATTAAAAATATTAATCTCTATTACTTCAAATCTTATACTAAAAATTAGACGCGAAAAAGCCGACATATTTGTCGGCTTTTTTATGTTTAAAGTAAGCTCAATTATCGGTTTTTACGTGGCAACTTTTCTGGTAGGTAACAACGTAAATAAGCAATAAATGCTGTATTTGCTTCTTGGATATACTCTTCAGTAATACTCTGATGACGGCGATAAGACAACGTAAAGATAGCATTTACGATGCTATAAGCAATCAACAAGGTATCTTGGATATCATGGAAGTTTGGCATTTCATAACGCTCTGACAAACGCTTGTAAACTACATCAACAATTTGATGATCCATATCTTCACCAAAGCTATCACCTTCAAAATCAGGTGTATTAGTGTCATAAATAAGCTTGGCTTTGGTTTTATCATTATGGAATATCGTAATACAATGATCGATAAGCGCCGTTAGATACCCTTGCCATCTGTCATAGTTACCAATATCGACCGTCTCTACCATCTCTAATATTTCAATCGCATTCAAAAAACGCAATGCTAAAAATATTGCTTCAATATTAGGGAAGAAATGATAAGCAGAAGCTCTTGGTATGCCCGCTTCTTCACACACAGCTGCTAACGTAATATCGTTAATAGCATGTGTTTCGCTCAACTTTTTGGCACCAGCCAATAGTTTTTGACGACGTGCACGACCTTGCTGGCTAGTAAACTTAAACTTATTAGGTACAAGCTTCTTTGCCAATTCCGAATCCACCAACACATCTTCGATCTTTTCGTCTTTGTTATCACTCATTGTAAATCTCTTAATGTTACGCCCTATTTTATAAATATAACTTTCATCGAATAGTAATTATCCTCAAATCAAGGATAGTTGCCTGTTGGCTAAAATATAAAGCCTATATGGTCACTACTATATTCAATGCAGAGGCATCATAAACGCTTGTATAGCATCAAGCAAGGGACATGAATAGGTTAAAAACAATAATACGCTCAGCAATTTAATAGAGCTAACCGTCTAATTTTATAAAGTTAATCTTTGAGTTTTATTTTCGCCCTTATAATACCATGATCGGTCACTCTATCGTCATAGTCCCATTTCAAATGATCATTAAAATAATCGACTCGTTCAACATGACCAAGTGAAAACTTACTATCAGGCAAAAACTCTTCAGAGACAAATAGCTGATCGATAACTTCTGGCATACCTTGATATATATGGGTGTATGCGACATCTTTCATCCAACCATATCGTGCCTGAATACGAGCAGCATCAAAAAGTGCGACATCACGCATACTTTTATCATAATTAACCTCCCCAGTTTCTGTCATTAACTGAGTAGTCACGCTACCTGTGACATCATTCATATCGCCCAGTAGAATCAATGGTTCGCGGGTATGTTGCAATCGTTCTATGATAGACATACGGATAGAGGCTGCTTCTGCCGCGCGCATACATAAACTACGAAGCTTGGCGCGAACTCGAATATTTGGATCGTCCATGTCTTCTAATAGGTCACCATTTTCGTCGCGTAAGAAAAAAGCACGTTTGCTTTTTAGATGCGCTGTAATAATTGTAATGGGCTGCCCGTACGCGTCAACACGTAACACCAATGGAGGACGGTTGAAGCGTTGATAAGGACCGATATCAGGTACATCAATAATGGCTTTTGGTGCTATATCTTCTAGCAAACTGGTTTCTAACTGCTCAAATCGGCTGATAATACCGACAGCAGGTGTATTCTGTGCACCCATGCCTTTGGTATATATACTCGCGTTATCGTTACTTGCAAGTGGAATGACCGCATGTTCAGGCTTGAAACCTAATGAAACAGCCAGCGCCTCTAATGCATTACTATCCCAAACCTCTTGTACTGCGATAATGTCAGCATGCGCTTTAGCCAATAAATCTGTAAGACCTTGTAGCTTATGTTCGTAGGCTTTATCGTTATAAGCTGGCGCATTTTCATAATAAGTTCGATTAGGGTTCGCAAAGTTCAGCAAGTTGGCCGTTGCGATATAAAACTGTTTATGACCTTCAGTGTTATTACTCATATATTCCCCATCGCTCTCATTATTATAGTACATAATATTCACGTATATGTATACGTTGCAAATTTTATGCCTAAAAAAACTCCCAAAGTTAAACTTTGGAAGTTTTAAAATAGCATAAATGTTGATAAGTAGATTTACTAATAGAACTGGACATACAATTAATCTATTTTAGGTAATGGTATAGCAACCTCTAATATTAGCTAATTACTAAATGCATTGGTCGCCAAGATGTTTGCCCAACCGCTCTATTAGTGACTTAAACTCTCTTATGATACGCGGTTCCATGCATCACGTGATGCTTGACGCGCTTCGTTCCATTCCATACGAGACTCACCTTTTACTTCGTGCCATGAACGCTCTAAATCTGCTTCATGATCTTCAAAACGAGCATCTACTGGATAACGAGCACGGTTCGCATAACCAACTGCATATGCTGGATGCAAGTCACGGTCGAAATCGTATTCTTCTCTATGGTAGTCAGCGTTTGCATACTCTGCGCGCCAGTACGCTTCTTCGTGAGTTGGATCAATAGCTTCTGCTGCTGCATGACCTGCGCCGCCACCAACGATAGCACCAATAGCACCACCGATTAGCGTACCTAATGGACCTGCCATTGTTCCGATAGCTGCACCTGCCGCTGCACCGCCTACACCGCCAATACCTGTCCCTACTGGATGTGAACCTGGCTCACCGGTAATGATGTCTGCGTTTAAATCTTCTTTTGTCTCTTTTGACATATGTTTTACTTCACTGCGATCGATAGCATCATGGTTACTCATAGTATTGTCCTTAAATTATTTATTATTTATTGAATTATTTATTTGCTAAAAACTAGCGGTCTTACTAAATCCAATTGAAGTATAGAAATTTATAGGTAAGGACAGATAGGCCGATTTTGTAAACTGTGTCCGTATTGCGATTATCTTGCGTTACAGCCTGTATCTTTATCACATTTGTGTACGGCAGCCTCATACTTTGAGTAATTATAAATGTACTATCACAATAAATTTACTAAGTAAATCAATCTTATAACGGCATTAGAGACCTTTTGATAGCTTGTTGCCATTTAGCAAGATGTCGCTCACGAGTATCAGCCGACATACTTGGTTCAAACACGCGATCTACCTGCCATGAAGCTTTCATGGTCGATTCGTCATATAACCCAGTCTTTAAACCTGCGAGGAGTGCTGCGCCCTTCGCCGTAATCTCTGTATCTCTAGGACGTAATACCGGAACACCCAACAAATCTGCCTGAAACTGCATGAGTAAATCATTATTTGCAGCGCCGCCATCTACTCTCAGCTCAGTCAAAGGATGAGGGCTGTCCTTTTGCATAGCGATAAGCACATCATAGGTTTGATAGGCAACGGCCTCCAATGCAGCGCGTGCAATATGTGCCTTAGTAGTACCGCGGCTCATACCAGTGATGCTAGCGCTAATATCCGAACGCCAGTAAGGCGCGCCCAATCCAGTAAAGGCAGGTAATAGAACAACATCTTCGCTACTGTCCACTTGGCGAGCTAGGTTTTCGACATCACTACTTTGCTGAATCATACCCAAATTATCACGCAGCCATTGAACGATAGCCCCTGCCATAAAGACACTGCCCTCTAGGGCATAAGTGACTTCCTTTTTGGGCGGTTGTAGCATGCGTTTGCCTGACTGTACGATTTGGTCAAATGATAAATTGTCTGGACGAATTGGCGAGGTTTTACGTTGCCACGCGATGGTGGTTAGTAGCTTATGCTCACTCAATTTTGGCTGCTGGCCAATATTCATCAGCATAAAACAGCCTGTGCCATAAGTATTTTTGGCCATGCCTGCATCAAGGCAACCTTGTCCAAAGAGCGCTGCTTGCTGATCACCCAATACCGCTTGAATGGGTATTTGCTTTGCAAACAGACCTTTTTTGGTTTTGCCAAAATCACCGTCGGACGATAGTACTTTAGGCAATATATTCATAGGTATAGCAAATCGGTCACAAAGTGTCTCTGACCATGCGAGCTTATGGATATCGAATAACAATGTACGAGAAGCATTGGTCACATCGATGACATGCTCCCCGCCTGTGAGCTTATAAATCAGCCAACTATCAATCGTGCCAACCGCTATCTCACCTCTGCTGGCTCGTACACTCAGCTTCGGATTGTTTTCGAGTAACCAAGCGATCTTACTGGCACTAAAATACGGGTCTAAACGCAGACCTGTAATACGCTGTACTTCATGTGCCATGTTGATACTATCAACATCCTGATGCACAGGGTCATTCATACTATTGCTAGCACTTTCAGCAGCAAGCGTCTTACAGTAATTTGCGGTACGCCTGTCTTGCCAAATGATGGCAGGAGCCAGTGGCTTGCCAGTTTGCTTATCCCACATCACAATCGACTCACGCTGATTGGTAATCGCGATACTGGTAACGTCAGTGGCAAGCAACCCTGCCCGATTAATAACATCATGTGCACAGCTAATCTGAGTTTGCCAGATCTGCTGTGCATCTTGTTCAACGAATCCAGCTCTTGGTGTTTGCAGCGTCGTTGGCTGTTGTACCATTTTGATAGGACGCGCATGATCATCGTACAATATCGCGCGACTCGATGTAGTCCCTTGATCCAACGCTAAAATATACCCTGCCATGACTCACCCTCTACTAATATTATTTATTCTACTTAATAGCCATTTAGTGACTATTCATTGACTGCTACTGATTAACTGATGCTTATTGAGCATTTTTTATTTGCTAATTACTGCCTAAATTTTTCATAATGAGATTAAAAACAAAATCTAACTAAAAATAAATTGCTTGAATTGAAAACGTCTTGTTGGCTATGTTGTTACTTATAAACAGATATTTAAAAATTAAATCAATCCTCTATCATACCGCTACTGGTCGCACAATAGAAAACGGCAGAATACTGAGCATTGACCCGTCACCATTGTGGCTCTACAGTGTACCTCTTATGACGAATGACCGCTTGTTAGCACTTTTAATATAGACGTATTTTTATATTAGAATATGAATGATTTATTTAAGCATCATTCTTTCGCTAGCTAGCAAATAGTCTATAATAGTTCAGCAACTTTATATCCTGAGCAATGAAACCTATCGGTGCTGTTCCTTATTTTATAATACCTTACATTCTAATTAATGGCTTATGTGACTTATGAAATTCATTTTATCAGCGCTACCGACTGCTATGATGACAGTTGCAGTCATGAGCGTGCCTGTCATGACTTACGCGAGCACTGACGCTGACAGTATAGAAGCGTCAGATGATGTTACACCAGTGGCTGTGACACAAATCATAGATGCTGATAGTCCAACTGATAATGATAAACCAACTGTAGCGCCTTTTCATACAGTACCAAACCCTAATAAGGCTAAATCGCAGGCACTGTCTACGCTTGTGGACCCTATTACACATAAAACAGTCGATAACAGCTACGCACTAGACGTCTCAAGCTTTTTGAGTTTAGAGCAAGCGCAGAAGCTGCTGGTACAAGTATCACCTAAAATCGCTGCCAATCAAGCAGCGATTGCCGCTAGCGAATACCAAACTGACGCGCTCAGAACTATCGACAATCCGCTCGTATTTGCTCGAGTATCTGCCAGTGCCTATCATTTAGATGAGGATATAGATTTATCTTCTCTCAGAAGTGGTATCGTCAACGAAGTAAACAATGGCGTAGATAACATAGTCCCTCCTACAGCAGACCTACCAGACTTTGGTGAGCTGGTCGGTGAGCGTATTCCCGACTCTTATAACTTCAAGCGCTCAGGCTCTACGTCGGGTGCAGGTCTTGGTGTCGTTTGGCCTATTTATACTGCTGGGCGTACAGACGCATTGACTGGCGCCTCGGATGCACGTACACAAGAAGCGATGGCTGATAGCGTACTGGATAAAAATGAGCTTTATAATACGTTAATTGAGCGTTATTTTAAGGCACAGCTAGCGATTATCGCTGCTTACTTACGAGAAGACGCTTACGATACATTGCAACAGACCGACCATATGGCCGAGCGTCTGTTTGAAGAAGGTTTTATCTCACGTGTCGATAGACTAGAAGCACAGTCAGCGCTTGCGGATGCCAAGAGTGAATCCGTCAATGCCAATAATGACGCGCGCCTAGCCATGATTGCGCTACAGCGTCTACTACGTACCGACTACCGTATTAAACCGACCACGCCATTGTTTGTCTCTAGTCGCCCTCTACCAGATGTGAGCTATTTTCAGGACTTGGCACTAAACAACCATCCCGGACTGCAAAAAGTTGCAGCCAAGCGGGCACAGGCTCAGCAGTTACATGCGCTATCAGATACGGGCTACAAACCTACGGTATTACTATACGGTTATGGTCAGGTAGAGAAAGATCCAAGCTGGGTCGCTGGTATATCTGCCAGTTGGAAACTATGGGGCGGACTCGATAAAGCCGCATCGCTAGCATCCAGTAGTGCCAAAATACGTCAGGCCGATCTCTCTGAGATTGAAGTTAGTGACAATTTGTTGCTACTGGTAGAAAAAAACTGGCACGATGTCAATAATGCTCAATCACGCTATCAAGCATTACAAAGTAATGTTGATTTGGCAGCAGAAGTATTACGACTACGTCGCTTAGGATTACAAGAAGGTGTAAATACTACCGTTGACGTGGTGCAAGCACAAACGCAATCGCTGAAGGCACGTACCGAGCAAGCACAGGCTGCTAATGACTATGTACAGTCACTGGCTGCCCTTATGCAAAGCTGTGGTACGCCACTTGCTTTTAATGCTTATCTCAATGCCGCTGACATTCAATTGCCTACTTTATATACTGAGCAATGATGTGATATGAGAAACCATAAGTCGTGCTGATAAACGCTTTGTATTACCATAAAGCCGATATCGAAAATACTATTACCAACCCTATTACGAACAGCTGCTTTTATGAAAGAATTGACCTCTAAATCGATAAAAAACTGGCTACAGACGTTACTAGAAACGTGGCGTATTGCCAATAATTCTAATGTTTGGGCGCATTGCGCAAGCGTAGGTTTCTTTGGATTCTTATCAATTTTCCCCGTGATGGCTGTGTTTGTCCTGCTTTATGGTCTTGCGTTTTCTCCCGCCGAGATGCAAGAGCAAATCTCGCTTTTGAGTCAATTTATACCTGATACAGTATATGAAGTGCTTAACTCCCGTCTGAGCGAGTTGGTTTCTACAACTACGTCTGCTCTGACTTTCAGCCTGCTTATATCGTCCTTGCTCGCACTTTATGCGGGCTCTAAAGGTATCAAGTCTTTAATTATTCTTATCAACCTTGCGTTTCATATCACTCAGGAGCGCAGTTTTGTACAAAGCACGATCCGCGCAGTTGGCTTAACCTTTGCAGCAGTAGTCGTATTGATTATCGCGGTCTCCTCTATCGCGATTATTCCTTTGGGAGCCGCCTACTTCCCTTTCCCTCAGATAGCAAAGACGATTGCGCTTTGGAGCAGGTGGCCCATATTGACAGGTATCATATTCTTAAGCTTTTTGGGTCTTTATCGTCTAGCCCCAAATCGTGATGCTGTTGCCCTTAAGAAATTGATGCCGGGCGCTGCACTGGCAACGGTTTTATGGATTATATTGTCCATCTTATTTTCAATTTATGTGCAAAATTTTAATAACTATAGTGCTGAGTTTGGCGCGCTATCAGCTGCTGTGGTCATTATGCTATGGCTCTATTATTCAGCATTTATCGTCGCTCTTGGTGCTATTTTTAATTCTGAAACCATAGACAACGCCAAACCTTATGCGTTTCGAGTGTACTAGTAATAAACCCTTTATTTTCAACTTTGTTGCTTTAGGAATCTCATTGTCATGACAGAATTACCACGTGAATCAGACGACTCAAATAAATCAACTGATGCAACCGAGTCAGTGACCTCTCAAGATACACAAAATTCAGTCGATCCTGTAGAAGACGTGTCTGATATTAAACCAGAGCAACCGACACCTACTTATAATCGTGACGCCTCTAAAACTGACAAATCTGCACGTATGAAAAAAGGATTACTTGCACTATTCATACTGATTGTCCTTGGTACGATTGCGTACGGCTTATACAAAAGTAACGCGCATAGCGAGCCAGAAGTTATTACGCTGCAAGGACAAATGCAGATGCAGCAAACGTCTATCGCTGCAAAAGTACCAGGGCGTATTGCCCAGATTATGGTAACAGAGGGTGATACGGTAACGGCAGGTCAGCAACTGGTTGAGATGGATTCGCCTGAGATTAATGCCAAGATTAATCAAGCACGTGCTGGTAAGCAAATCGCACAAAGTCAATTAGATAAAGCAGAAAATGGTGCGCGCCCGCAAGAAATCGCCCAAGCAAAAGCCGCTTGGCAAGCTAATAAAGCGGCGTCTGACTTAGCAGAAAACACCTATCAGCGTGTCAATCGCCTTTACGAAGAAGGTTTGATGGCGCGACAAAAGCGCGATGAAGCATATGCGCAATATCTTGCTACTCAAGACCAAACCGAAGCAGCCCGCTTACAATATGATTTGGCACTAGAAGGCGCACGTACTGAAGATAAGTCAGCGGCCACTGCACAAGTCGCACAGGTCGATGCAAAACTCGATGAAGCGCTAGTAGCAAAAGAGGAAGCGAACCTAAGAAGTCCTATCGCTGGTATCGTCGATAATGTCATCGTGAGTGCTGGAGAAGTCATCGGTCAAGGGGTTCCGCTCCTGACGTTGGTAGATACCAATGACCAATGGGTAGTACTTAACGTCACTGAGTCTTATTTAAATCAATTTGCTATTGGTCAAACGTTTACCGGTACTATCCCAGCGCTGTCATCAGCGGATAAACCTTATACAAAACAGTTTACCGTCTATGCGACATCGACCCTATCAGACTTTGCCACTTGGCGTCCGACCAATAACGATGATGGTTTTGATGTGCGTACTTTTGAGGTAAAGGCACGACCATCTAAGCCCGATGCTCGTATCCGCTCAGGTATGAGCGTGGTCGTACGTATCAACCCTACTCCTGTCAATCAGAACCAAGAGTAAGCCATGCACTTGACTAAGTTAAGTGAGGCTTTTTTACGCAGTGCAGCCTACGAGCGCCGTTTTTTGGCAAAAAATCATTGGGACTTTAGCATGGTGGTATGGATACCACTGGCAACGGTGCTGCTAATATGGTGGATATTTTCACAGACTCAAATTACCGATTTGCCTATCGGAGTCATCGATCAAGACAACAGCGCTGTTGCCAATACTGCCGTCCGTTACTTAGAGGCCAGTCCTACTTTGACGGTCAGACAGCTGTATTACTCCCAAGCGGATGCAGAGGCTGCGATTTTACAGCGCGATATTTACGCTGTTGTCATTATCCCAGAGGACTTTTCTCGTAATATATTATCGAGCCAGCCTGCTCCGTTGACTCTACAAGTTAATGCACAGTACGGTACGCACTCTGGTATTATTCAGGCAGGTGTCCAAGCGGTCGCTAGTACATTATCCGCAGGTGTAGAGATCAAGCGATTGGTCAAACAAGGCGTAGCGCCATCACAAGCGATGACGGCTTATGCGCCTATCAGTGTGCAGCGTATTAGCTTATTCAATGCTGCGACCAACTATCAGCAGTTTTTGGCATCGACTGTCATACCTGCCTTATTACATATATTGGCAATGGTCATTGGCGCAACTACAATTGGCCGCGAGTTACGTGATAAAAATATCGGTCGCTGGTACCGTTTTATTGATACAGAAAAGCCTAATCTAACCTTATCTAAAACTTCAAAAACGACATCTTCGCTATCAACCAAACAAGATAGCAGCAATAACAAAACATCATCGAATGCAAAAATGCCCAATTCGGTCAGCCTATCAGTTTTAGTATTTGGTCTATTGGGTAAATATTTTTGGCCAATACTGGCTTATAGCTTGTGGTCAGCGTTGATATTATGGCTGGCAACGTCCAACCAGAATATCAACATCATGTCTCTTATGGCAGTCTATGCTGGGTTTTTGTGCCTAATGGTATTGTCGTTTTGGTTAGGTGCTATTTTTACTTTGAATTCTTTTTCATTACGTATGGGTCTATCGACTACTGGATTTATTTCAGCGCCTTCTTACGCCTTTGCTGGTGTTACTTTTCCATATATTGCGATTAGTGATAGCGCGCAATATTGGTCAAATGCGCTGCCGCTAACGCATTATTTAAAGCTCCATATTGCACAGTTACAAATGCAAGCACCGATCGCCATCTCCCTACCTATTGTCTATGGCCTTATGCTTGCGGCCATAATAGCGCTAGTACTTGCGGCACTATTAACCAAACGCGCATTGGCGCATCCTGAACGTTGGGGAGCACGCTAATGTCTGCACACTCAAAAACTAATTCAACCGACACTCCGGCATCACACAGTTTTTGGAACAGCTTTATTCAAACTTTCAAAGACGTCTTTGGCGATAAAGGCGTACTTTTGATGTTGATTATCGCCCCTATCATCTATGGGTTTTTCTACCCTTGGCCCTACTCGTCTGAGGTAGTCAATCATGTGCCAGTAGGTATCATTGATCATGACAACAGCAACTTATCGCGTACTCTCGTTCGCTATGCGAGTGCTAGTCCATATCTAAATACTGAACGATTTATCAATGAGCAGGCTGCCAAAGAAGCCATATGGTCAGATAAAATTGCAGGCTATATGGTGATCCCAGCTGGTCTTGAAGAACAAGTTCAGTCCGGAGAGCAAGCGCACGTCAGCGTACTGGGTAATGGCGGTTATTTTATTTTAAATAAAAACGTCCAACTGGGTTTCTCTCAAGCGGTAGGTACGGTATCCGCCGGCATAAAGGTAAAGAAAAGCATTGCGAAAGGCGCTTATGCACCTACCGCAGCACAGAATACGCAAGCTGTACCGCTACGGATTATGCCACTGTATAACCAAACTGAGGGCTATGGTGCTTATGTCGTACCTGCTGTCTCTGTTATTATCTTACAGCAGACACTTTTGATGGCGACAGCAATGCTGATTGGCACATGGTATGAGCAGCGCCGTCACAGTACGAGTGTACGTGGCTGGTTGGGACGTATTGGGGCTTTGAGCTCACTTAGTTTTATCGTTGGCTGCTTTTATTATGGGTGGGCGTTTGAGCTACATCATTATCCACGCGGACAAAACATGCTTGGTACGCTGCTATTTTTGGCACTATTTTGTCCGACAGTCGCAACGCTCGGCTGCGTGCTCGGATTATGGTTCCGGCAGCGTGAGCGCAGTATGCAGATCTTAATCTTTATCTCCTTACCAATATTCTTCTTAAGCGGCTACCCTTGGCCAGCAGACCAATTGCCTCAAGTATTACAAGTAATACGTTGGCTGGTACCGACCACGCCTGCAATCAATACCTCTGTGCAGCTTAACCAAATGGGTGCCAGTGTTTCTCAAGTCGCTATAGGATTTTACGCGTTAGCTGGCTTATGGTTGCTCTATTTTGTTTTATTGCTATTTTTACGCAAGCGTATTCCGCAGCGAAAAGCCTACTTATAAATCTTCAAATTAATGAAATCTATGAGCATAAAAAAGCGCCTGCACTATTAATAATATAGTAGTAGGCGCTTTTTTATTTATACGATATAAGTAGACAATGGTTTAAAACACTCGGTTCAAACCATTTAATGCCGCAACACGATACGCTTCTGCCATCGTCGGATAGTTAAAAGTCGTATTTACAAAGTACTCAAGCGTGTTGTTGCTCTTACACTTCATCACTGCTTGACCAATATGAATAATCTCTGAAGCATGGTTGCCGTAGCAATGGATGCCTAGAATTTCTAGCGTATCACGATGGAACAATATCTTTAATACGCCCGAACGTTCACCAATGATTTGAGCACGTGCCAGATGTTTAAAGAACGCCTGACCCACTTCATACGGAACTTTTTCATCCGTGAGCTCTTGCTCTGTCTTACCGATACAAGAGATTTCAGGAATCGTATAGATACCCGTCGGTACACTAGATACTGGCTCAGCATCACTATCACCAACCATAAAGGCAGCGGCACAGCGACCTTGGTCATAGGCAGCAGAAGCTAGTGATGGCCAACCGATTACGTCGCCCGCCGCATAGATATTGTCGACATCTGTACAGTAAGTATCATCTACTTTTAGCTGACCACGGCCGTTTGCTTTTAACCCAATGGCTTCTAAGTTCAAGCCTTCGGTGTTACCTGAGCGACCATTTGACCAAAGAATGGCATCAGATTTGATGCGCTTGCCGCTCTTTAGGTGCAAGACTACATAATCATCATGAGTCTCAAGATGATCAATCTCTTCGTTACTACGGATAAGTACACCGAACTGTCTAAAGTCATGCGCGATGGCATCACTGATTTCGCTGTCTAAGTAATTAAGCAATTGATCTTGGTTATTGATTAGATCAACTTTGTAGCCAAGACCAGTAAAGATAGACGCGTACTCACAACCAATTACCCCTGCACCATAAATAATGATTTTTTTGACCACATAATCCATTTGCAAGATTTTGTCAGAGTCAAAAACGCGTGGATGGTTAAAGTCTAAAATCTCAGGACGGTAAGGACGACTACCGACAGTAATGATGGCTTTATTGAAAGTGATGGTTTCATAAACATTTTCATCGACTTCAATACGTAGCGTATGTGCGTCAATAAAACTTGCCCAACCTTGAATGACTTCAATACGGTTGCGCTCATAAAAACGTGTATGGGTACTGACTTGACGACGGATAACTTGACGCGCCTTGGCCAGTACTTCATTTAGCGGTACTTGTTTATATTCCATCGCCTTGGTAAACATCGGATCGCGACGGAAATTAATCAAGTTAAATACAGATTGGCGCAATGCTTTACTTGGAATTGTGCCGACGTGAGTAGAGTTACCCCCTACTTGATCACGTGGATCGACGACGACAACTCTTTTACCAGATTTGGTCAATTTCATAGCAGCGGCTTCACCAGCAGGTCCCGCCCCCAAAACAACGGCATCGTACTCATACTCATGGTCGTCACTTTTTAGACGACGAGAGTCTTTGGTAAAGCCAGACTTAATATCGATTCGTGTGTCATCGAGCGGATTCACTAAGTCAGGATGATGCATGACATCATCAGTCACTTGCTCGTGAGTCTGCTCTATCTTTTCTTTTTTGTTCTTACCTTCGGTATGTTCAGGGCTTGGCACGTGTCCGCTAGATTTATTTGATACTTCGGTATGAATATCTTTACCAGTATCATTGGTCTCGTCGCTTGCACTTTTACTTACCATGATGTCCTCTTTATATTTATTTATCGAGTAAATGTTTGAGATATAAATGAATCAATATGTAGATGAGTTAGTATCATGTAGATAAATGAATACCGCCCTACTAAGGCATGCCCACCATACGTTGTGACAGTATGTTTTGCAATGTCCAATGACCAGTGGCGCTCTTTTGCCCTTCATCAATCTGCGGGCGGGCGCTAATGATGTACTCTGTACCAAGGGCTGGTTTGAAATCGTCGATCCAGTCATAAGGAATCTGGAATACGCTACCGTCTTTAGATTTAGCAAGTAGGCATTGCATTGGCAATTCTGAAGCACAAGCCACACGGTTTGGCATGACGGTCAGTGTCTGCGCTTCTCCTAATACGATACTTGGAATATAGCGCGGCTCAGGTACTGGATCCTTTGCAAATGGTGATGTTTGACAAGCACTCAGTAAAGTTGCTGCACTGATTAAACCTGCCATCAACAACGATGGCTTTATAGATTGATAGGCTGAAATCATAATATTCTCTATATGATAATTATCTAGGATGAAATGATGTATGTTTATTAGTGTTTTTTGCGCATTTATTAAAGCTGCCTGAACACTTATTGATACCGATTGAACAGATACTGTTTAAGCTGACATTCACTACCCAATACGGCGTTTGAGACCTGTCATCTGCAAAATACGCGTGGCAATCTCTTCAACAGACATCTCTGATACATCTAAGCTTGGGATACCGTGCGTGATATAAATACCCTGAATCGCGCGCTGCTCTTGCTGACATTGCTGATAGCTAGAATAACGACTGCCTGCACGGCGCTCTTGACGGATTTTTACTAAGCGATCAGTATCGATGAGCAAACCAAACAGCTTGTCTTTGTGCTCACGTAATGCTTTTGGCAACTGATTGTCGTACAAGTCATCTTCAGTCAAAGGATAGTTAGCCGCTCGAATACCGAATTGTAATGCTAAGTATAGCGATGTCGGTGTCTTACCAGAGCGCGACACACCCACCAGAATAATATCGGCTGCATTGTAGTGACGAGTACGCGCGCCATCGTCATTGTCTAAAGCAAAATGAACTGCATCGATACGCTCTTTATAAGTTTCAGAATCGACATCATCATGTGCATGCCCTGAATGACCATCTGGCTCTACGCCAGTCTCTTCTGCAACACGGCCGATCAGACCTTCATACATATCTAAGTTACAGCTATGCGCTGAGTTAATCTTTTCACGAATCTCAGGATTAACGATCGTATCGAAAACCAATGGCAACGATCCATCGCGCTGATACGCCAGATTGATTTGTTCAACCGCATCTTCCGCACGCTCTAAGCTATCGACGTATGGCAATACTCTTGTCTCAAAGGGAACTGAGGCAAACTGACTCAAAATAGCGCGTCCAAGTGTCTCAGCCGTAATCGCTGTGCCATCTGAGATAAAAAACGCCGTTCTAATGGCTTGTGAGCTGTCCAAGTTTAGCGCATGGCGATTTTGGATAGTGGACTTAACTTGTTCAGATGGATTGCTTGAGTACATATCGTTGACACCTCGGTTGAAAACTCAATAGTGACCTTCATTTAGTTTTTGGTATAGCTCTGGGTATTTAGTATAGATCTTAGTAATAATTCAGACTTAGCAAATGTTTAGCAGTTATTGACTATTAATAGCATTACTTTGACTATCATTAATAGTGTGGCTTTTACTTAGATTTTTACAGTTAGCTTTATAACTCGTATAACTAAGTTTTATAACTGACTTCTTAAAACGAGCTTTTTTTAGCACCCATACCGCACATTTATCATGCAATGTGCATCAACTATCTATGCGCTACATTATACGCATATTAGCCTCTTAATAGAAATCAATGTTACAGGCGTACACTTAGGACCAACATTGTCTTTCATCTTGTTGTCATAGCTAATCCACCTCTCATTAAGGCGTTTTTTATGGCATCTTCGATATAGGAACATAAGATTGAAACATAAATGATGGAAATACTCTAAATATGGCTTATTTGAATGCATCTATTTTATGCAGTAATAGGCTTTTGAAAGCGCATAACATCATCACTAACAATGATATTTTTCATCTGAGTAAATAAGAAACTTGATTGGACTGGCCCTAATTTATGTAGCAAACCCCACAATTTGTATATTTTTCACAAGTTTTTTGGTGAAAACCCTCGAAATTGTCCTAATATGGCGGTATAATTCACCGTTATAATCTTTACTAAATAACCTTATTTTCTGGAGTTATCATGGCAGCGCAATCTACAGCACTTGTAATCAATCTTGATCAGCTAGGAAAAGACGACATCGAAATTGTTGGTGGTAAGAACGCTTCGCTTGGCGAAATGATCAGCCATCTTTCTGATTTAGGCGTTAGTGTTCCAGGCGGCTTTGCCACCACTTCAAATGCATTCAACCGCTTTTTGACTGAAACAGGCTTGCTTGACAAAATCAACAGCGAGCTAAAAACACTAGACGTAAATGATGTTAATAAGCTTGCGGCTACTGGTAAAAAGATTCGTACTTGGATTATTGAACAAGAACTGCCAAAAGATCTTGAGCAAGAAGTACGTCAATCATTTGAGACCATGAGTGGCGGCGAAGACATCGCTGTTGCTGTACGTTCTTCTGCCACTGCTGAAGATTTGCCAGATGCGTCATTTGCCGGTCAACAAGAAACCTTCTTGAACATTCGCGGTATTGATAACGTCCTAATTGCTATTAAAGAAGTATTTGCCTCTCTATATAACGACCGTGCAATCTCTTACCGTGTACACAAAGGTTTTGAGCACGAAGGCGTTGCACTATCTGCTGCTGTACAGCGTATGGTACGTTCAGAGACTGGTGCTGCTGGTGTTATGTTCACATTAGATACCGAAAGTGGCTTTGATCAAGTGGTATTCATCACCTCAAGCTATGGCCTAGGTGAAATGGTTGTACAGGGTGCAGTTAACCCAGATGAGTTCTATATTTCTAAGAAATTGCTAGCCAATGGTAAGCCGTCAGTTATCCGCCGTAACCTAGGTAGCAAGCATAAGAAAATGGTTTATGGTGATGAAGGCAGCACGGCTAAATCAGTTAAAACCGTTGATGTTGAAAAACAAGATCGCATGCAGTTCTCTTTATCTACTGAAGAGCTAACCTCACTTGCCAAGCAAGCGGTAACGATTGAACAGCATTATGGCCAAGCGATGGATATCGAGTGGGCAAAAGATGGCGATACTAACGAGATCTTCATCGTTCAAGCACGTCCTGAGACTGTTAAGAGCCGTCAAGACAGCAACGTAATGGAACGTTATGTCATCGACACGACTGGCGCAAAAGTATTGTGTGAAGGTCGTTCAATCGGTCAACGTATCGGTTCAGGTAAAGTGCGTATCGTTAGCAACCTAAACGAGATGGACAAAGTAGAAGAAGGCGACGTATTAGTATCAGACATGACTGATCCGGATTGGGAACCAGTTATGAAGCGCGCCTCTGCTATCATCACCAACCGTGGTGGTCGTACCTGTCACGCCGCTATTATCGCGCGTGAGCTAGGTGTGCCAGCTATCGTTGGTTGTGGTAACGCAACTGAGCTATTGGTTGATGGTCAAGACGTAACTGCTTCTTGTGCTGAAGGTGACACTGGTTTCATCTACGAAAGCCAGATTGATTTTGAAGTGCAGACCAACTCTGTTGAATCTATGCCAGAGCTAGCATTCAAAGTGATGATGAACGTTGGTAACCCAGATCGCGCATTCTCATTCACCCAAATGCCAAACGAAGGTATTGGTCTTGCACGTTTAGAGTTCATCATCAACCGTATGATTGGTGTGCATCCAAAAGCTTTGCTAAACATGAACAGCTTGCCACGTGAAATTTCACAAGCAATCCAAGAGCGTATCGCAGGCTATGCATCACCTGTTGACTTCTATGTTGATAAATTGGTCGAAGGTATCTCAACGCTAGCTGTTGCCTTCATGGATCAGCCAGTGATCGTTCGTATGTCAGACTTCAAATCAAACGAATACGCTAACCTGCTTGGTGGTAAGTTATACGAGCCATCAGAAGAGAACCCAATGCTTGGTTTCCGCGGTGCTAGCCGTTATGTGTCTGATAACTTCCGTGACTGTTTTGAGCTTGAGTGTAAAGCACTAAAACGTGTACGTGATGACATGGGCTTGACCAACGTTGAGATCATGATTCCATTCGTACGTACTGTTGGCGAAGCCAAAGAAGTCATCGAGTTACTTGAGAAAAATGGTCTAAAACGTGGCGAAAATGGTCTACGCGTCATCATGATGTGTGAGCTACCAACCAACGCCCTATTAGCAGAAGAGTTCCTAGAGCATTTCGATGGTTTCTCAATCGGTTCTAACGATTTGACTCAGTTAACACTTGGTCTTGACCGTGACTCAGGTATCGTCTCACATCTATTTGATGAGCGTGATCCTGCTGTTAAGAAACTATTATCTATGGCTATCGAAGCTTGCCGCAAAGCTGGTAAGTATGTCGGTATCTGTGGTCAAGGTCCATCAGACCATCCAGATCTAGCATTCTGGCTAATGGAGCAAGGTATCAGCTCAGTGTCATTGAACCCTGACTCAGTACTAGATACTTGGTTCTTCTTAGCTGGTGAAGAAGCGAAGTAAACCGCTACGTTTAGTCACAGCGGTCATTCACACAGTCATTAAAGATACCACTATTAGGGTCTATTTGATTTTTTCAAATAGACCCTAATATAATGTCCTAAGACATGACTAACTATGCAGGCAATTATGCAGATTTTCCTTGCTCGAAATAACGTACAAGCTGGCCCATATCAGTTGGATCAGCTGAATATCATGCTGGCATCTGGTGAAGTATTGCTTGATGATTTGATGTGGCATGAAGGCTTAGCTCAGTGGCAGCGCGTAGGTGATCTTACCAATAACCAAACGGTTTATCGCCCGACCAGTGCTAACACGCCTGAAGTAAACGACTCTATCATCAATAACGTAACCGTCTTCCCTGAAGATACCAACAAAGCGAAAGATGATAAGTCAGTATCGTTAGACAGACTATATGGCAAGCCTGAACGTCCTAAAAACGTGAAAGCCGACATGACGACCAATCGTCATCAAACGCCGCACAACAATGTCTCATTAAACAAGTCTATTCTCAAAAAGGCTGTTGCAGACAACGATAAAGTTATCGGCAATGTGGTACTTGCGCCAATCATGTCACGCGTATTGGCGACTGTTATCAATGCTCTCGTCTATATACTAGCTTCCATTCCGATGGTAATGGCTTGGTCAAAATTAGACGTTGACTATTCAAAGCTCCAGAATATCGAGAGTATAGAAACTTTAAATAAAGCTTTAGAGTATTCTACAAGTTTAATAGAAACTATTCCTAGCAGCACTTTGATAATGTCGCAGGCGCTGATATTTGGTTTGCTTGCATTACAATTAATATTCATCTCGCTCCGTGGGCAATCGTTGGGCAAGTTACTTACTGGTATTCGGGTCGTAGATCAAACCACGCATCGTCTTCCTTCCTTTACTAAACTTATAGCTGCTCGTACTTTATTGCTACTTATCATTTACTATCTACTGTTCATGATCCTAGGTTTCTTTGCATTTGCAATTATTGGGGTACATTATTACATGGCATCTAAAAGCCCTGAAAACATTGGTTGGCATGACAAACTTGCCAAAACCTTAGTGGTAAAAGCAGACAGTAGCCAACTGGTAAAAAAGTCAAAATCTGAATAACAGTATTTTGATTTGGTTATTGGTTTTATAGCTCCTTATAATTAAAAAAGCTGCGTACTATCGCGGCTTTTTTATTTAGCAAAGCTTATTTAGCCTCTTTTTATATTTTATTGGCAGTAGCTTGATGATTAACCTTTGTGTTAGTTGCCGAGTACTGTTATAATACGGCGCTTTATAAACTAAGCTTATTCTTGATTGTTTTTTATAAAATATGACTAGAATTGGGCTTACCTTATAAATCTCCTTGCTATTAACATAGGGTTAATAGCTACTAATCCGTAAGGAGTCATAATGCGACATTACGAACTGGTGTTACTTGTACACCCAGACCAAAGCGACCAAGTGGTCGGCATG
>Ga0208300_100485_pt1 | contig 27802 bp, 27 predicted proteins | sample 23_taG_FD_184096 | JGI IMG/M metagenome (GOLD analysis project Ga0208300, IMG submission 184096) | Marine viral communities from Cariaco Basin, Caribbean Sea - 23_WHOI_OMZ (SPAdes) (version 2) | ecosystem: Environmental > Aquatic > Marine > Oceanic | place: Caribbean Sea: Cariaco Basin...
CAATAAGAAGAGATTGCACTCATCTAATAATTATCTCTCACCAGATGATTATGAAACTAAAATGTTACAAAAAGAAATTAGTGCATAAATCCATTTGGTTTATGTCCTATAAAGTGTTGACAGATCATAGTTCTTTTATTTGCTCTCCTGATAAAGTTTTAGGTAAAGTCTTAGGTTCTTTTCTTTTTAAAATCTTATCTATTGGGTTTTCTAATAAATATCATTCATTTTTTAAATACTCACAATAACATCTAATATATACTCTATGATGATTATATGTTTTTGAAGACCATTTTCTTTCTAAAAAACACTCTCATAAAAGCTTTTTAAAGTTTTGTGTTGTGTAGGTATTTAAATCTGATAAATCTACATATGGTGAACTATCAGCCATCCTAAATGTAGTTGTATATATTTCTACCATTCTATCTGATATTCATTGATTAACACTTTTTTCAAGTAAAAAATCATCAATATATATGTTTCAAAATTTTTTCATAGTTTTTAATAAGCGAATTAAAATATTCGTTTATCCTTATTTTAAAATAGGTATATGTTAAAGTGCGATTGAAAATTACCTTTTTAAAACTGCAAAGATATTTTAATTAATTTTATTATCTTATCAAGGTAAACTACTATATCATTTTATTTTGTAATTCAATCAGCTTTGTATAATCTCCATTATCTACTAGTTTTAAAGATTGTATATAATCAACTCTATCAGTTGATTTTCTGAATAAGTTGGAAATAGTTTTTAAATTTACTTTTATATTCTAAAAAATTTAGTATATTGAAATATATTTATACTTTCCATAAGTTCTTTTTGTATTCTCCCGTTAAAAAAGTTTCTTTTGTCTCTTCTAAAAGTTTTTTAATATGTTCCAATTCTAAGCCTTGTTTCTCTAAAGACATTGTGTCTTGAACTAGTGAAACTATTTCTAAAGCTTTTTCTTTTGCTCTTTTTTCTTTTAGTGTTTGGATATTTAAAGTTTCATTTCCAAAATTATCTAATCCTAATAAATTTAAAAGTAATATTGATTTATCTGAGTTCAAAATATCTTCTATATTTTTATTTGAAATATTTAAAAGACAATTTATTTCATTAACAGATATTTCTAATTTTTTTTGCCTATTTATAATTTTAGGTACTAACTTATTATTCATAATTGTTAAATTAATACTCTTAAAGGAATTGCCCAAAATTGATATTCTTCAATTTTGAAAGGTAATATTTTATCACCACCATATAGAACAATACCTTTGAAATTTTTCTTTTTAATTGTTTTTGCTAACGCTAAAAGCCCTTTAAACTGTTCTTTTTTAATGGTTGAACCTGATTTAATTTCAAGTGCTACAATATCACCTGAATTTGACTCAATTACAAAATCAACTTCTTTTTGTTGTTGGTCTCTATAGTGATAAATTTCTATATTTTCTTCTGAGTATGATTGATGTTTAATTAGTTCACTATATACAAAGGTTTCAATTAGATTTCCTAAATGCTCATTTTTACCTACTAAAGAAGCCTCAACACTTGAATTTAAAAGGTAACTTGCTAACCCTGAATCTATAAAATGAACCTTTGGACTTTTTATTACTCTTTTTAGCATATTATTTGAATATGCAGGAATTAGTTTTACGATATATAAAGCTTCTAAAAGTCCTATATATTTTCTAACTGTTTTATCTGCAAGTCCAATAGAATTAGCAATACTTGTGTAATTTACAATTGAGCCTACTTGTGAAGCTAAAACTTTTAGTAATTTATCTAAGTGAGTTATTTTGTCTAATTGCACATTTTCAAAGTCTGCAATATCTTTTGTGATTCTTGATTTTATATAAAAGTCATACCACGCTTTTTTTGCTTTAGTTGGTAACTCATAAACTTCAGGATAACCACCATTTATAACAGCACTTATAAAAGATTCTCTTGATGTGTCTTTATAAATTTCAAAGTCATTAAAATCATCACTAAAAAATTTATCTATGATATTTATATCTCTCTTGTTTATCTCTGCGTAAGATAAAGGAAATAAATTAAAACTTGCCATTCTCCCTGCTAAAGACTCTTTAATTTTTGAGTTTTTAAACATATCAGAAGAACCAGTTAATAAAAACATTCCTTTTCTATTTTCCTTATCTACAGCTATTTTTATTGAAGGTATTACTCTTGGTATCATTTGAACTTCATCAATAGCTACATTTTTTTCTTTTGAGATATAGTCAATGAATCCATTTGTATCATTTGTTACAGTATCAAAAGTTTCACTGTCATCAAAAGTATAATAGTCCATTTCTTTACTTTTTGCTATTTTCTTTTGGAGTGTTGTTTTACCTGATTGTCTCGGGCCATTTATTGCAACTACTCTAAAGTATTTCAGCATTTCAACTATCGTTGATTCAATCTTTCTATGTACCATAATATAACCTTTTTATGAAATATTTACTTTTAAATTCCGAATCTACAAACTATATATTCCGAATTTACAATTTAAATAATACGGATTTATTACTTAAAAGCAAATTTTATTTATACAATTTTCTAACTTCAACTAAACCTGAATCAGGTGCAAGATGGGCATATCTCATAGTCATTTCAATACTTGAATGATTCATAAGTGATTTAATAGTTAAAATAGGAGTACCATTTATTGCTAAATGAGAAGCAAATGTATGTCTTAAGGTGTGTAAAACAACTCTATTTTTTCTATCATCTTTTTTTAAATCTTTATTAAATAAATTGTTTAAAATAGGTCTTAGTGTTTCCTCTATGTAGTATCTTTCTTTTTGAATTATTAGATCATTTGCTTTTATATTTTTTATTCTATTTTCAAGGGCTTCATACAATTCATTATCAGAAATAAAACCATTGTATGTAGAAGTATTTTTAAAGTCTTTTAATACAATTTTATTTATACTTAATTTAATGTCTTTTTTCTTAATATTCATAACTGTTCCAACTCTTGCACCTGTTGAAAGACTAATTTTTATAAAAAGCCAAATATCATGAGATATATTTTTTACTTCTTCTAATAATTCATTAATCTCTTCTGTTTCCAAATATCTTTCTCTTTTATTATCAAGTTTTAAACCATCAATTGAAGATGTTGGAATTTGTCCTTGATATAATCCTTTCTTGTGTGCATGTTTATAAATAGTAGCAATCATAAAAATCAAATGATTAACTGTTCTTGGTGCAAATTGATTTTTGTATTTGTTCTGCAAGCTTTGTATTAAATCAGAATTAATATTTTCAGGAAGATAAAAACCAATATGCTCTTTTATATGATTTGTGTATCTCGCTTTTTCTTTATTTGATTCTTTTGTAGTATGAGATTTATCTTCAAAATATTTTTCTGCTAAATCATTAAAAGTTAATTGGGCTTTTTGTTTAGCCAAATGAGGTAACTCTTCACCTAATTTAATTTTTGTTGTTATCTCATTTAATTTTGCTTTACAATATGCTTCTCTTATACCACTTGAAAGTTTACCAATTGTTTTTAGTCTTTCTTTATTATTTTCATCAATATATCTTATAAGAAATACTTTATCCACTACTTTATCGTTTTCTGATATAATTTCTTTATAAAAGACACCAGCTGTTTTAGTTGCTATTCTTTTTGACAAAGTTTTCATGTATAAAATCCTTTATTTGAGTCCGATTGAGTCCGACAAGAGTCCGATAGAATTGAAAAAAATCTATAAAACTTGAATAATTATGATTATACATAAGTAAACTTAAACTCCTATATAGTGGGGGTTATGAGCAAATTTAATTAAAAATGAAGAGATATGAAAAGGAGTAAAAATGGAGTGCGAATTTCCAACAGTAAACAGTAACACTGACGAGATTAAAGAGATTTTTGAAAATACTAAAACCATTGCAATTATTGGTTTGTCTCCTGATACGAGTAAAGCTAGTAATATGGTAGGAAAATATCTAAAGGCAGCTGGATTTAAAATAGTTCCTGTTTATCCAAAAGAGGATGAGATTTTAGGAGAAAAAGTTTATAGAAGTCTAAAAGAGATACCTTTTAAAGTTGATATGGTTGATATATTTAGAAAACCTGAAGTTATTGGTCAAGTTGTTGATGCAGCTATTGATAGAGGTGATATTGATACAGTTTGGACACAATTGGGCTTAGTAAATAATGAAGCAGCTAAAAAAGCAGAAGAGAAAGGTATGAAAGTAGTACAAAATAAATGTACTAAAATAGAACACCGAGAGATTTTTAACTAATTTTACAAGTTGGTGTGTTTGTCAAAATTAAAGTGGCAACACATCCACTAGTTCCATCAGTTTTATTTTTTAAAGATATCTGTGCTCCAAGTGAGTCAGCAGCACTTTTGGCTAAAAATAGTCCAAGTCCAGCTCCACTTTCTTGACCCATTCTTTTAAATGGTGCGAATAAATCAATTGATTCATCAATCCCTGCACCCTCATCAGTTATATATATAATTGTTTGGTCTTTTTGTTTCTCAAGTCTTATTGCAATAGATTTTTCATCTGGAGTAAACTTGATAGCATTTTGAACAAAGTTTTGAATTATTTGGTTTAAAAGTGTTGGTTGTAAGTAAACTTCATGGTGATTAACATTTGAAAAGAAAGTTAAAATAATTTTTTTCTTTGCACTTAACATTCTATAATCATTAGTTTTTCTTTGTAAATATTGAACAAGATCTATCTCTTCAGGTTTTTCAAATTGTGCCCCTTCGGCTCTTCCTATATCTAAAATAGAGCTAATCATTTTATTCATATCATTTATTTGTTCAACTGTTAATTTTAATGTTTCTTGGTATTTTTTTGCTTCCCTTGGTTTCATTAATGTTACTTCATTTTTCAATTTCATAACTGCTAGAGGCGTCTTTAATTCGTGTGCAACTCCAATAAATAACTCTTTTTTAAATCTAATATTACTCTCTATTCTTGCTGTTAAAGAGTTTATTGAGTTTGCCAATGGGTGAAACTCTATTGGAAGGTTTTTCTTATCAATTTGTGTTAAGAAATTCTCATCCATATTTGTTAGTTTTCTTGTGATTTGTATAATTGGTCTTAATAAAGATTTAGAAACTGTAAAGGCATATAAAATAACGAGAATAAATCCACCTAAAGATAAAAGTAGAATGTTATTAAATATCTTATTTAACATATCAATTGAAGAGTTTATATTTTTAATAATTTTTATATAAAGCTTTTTTGTTGTATCAAAAGGATACAAAATTTGCATATAGTTATTCTCTTTAACTTTATATGTTGTGTATGCTACTGCTGGGATATCATCTAGTTCCACTATATCAATATTTATCCCACCATGGGTAATTACATTAAAGTTTTCACTAGTTAAATCAGTTCTTTGATTGATTTTTAAAATAAGTTCAGCATCAGCATATAGTGATTCTTGTAGTTCATCATAAATAGTTGATTTAGTGAACCCATAAAAAATGAAAGATAAGACAGTAATGAAAAGCGAAGTAGCAATTACTAGTTTTTGGTGAAACTGTCTATATATGCTCTTCGCTTGCATTAAGTTCCTTAGTTGTTTTCTGTACTGCTTTCTGGGTAACAGAATCTATAACCTCTTCTTCTAATTGTCTCTATAGTTGAGATATTTAATGGTTTATCCATTTTTTGTCTAATTTGGTTGATAGCAACCTCAATAACGTTTGGAGTAACTAATTCTGGCTCTTCCCAAATAGCATCTAATAATTGCTCTTTAGAAACAATTTGATCTCTATGTCTTGCTAAGTGAGTAAGAACTTCAAAAGGTTTACCTTTTAATTCAATCTCTTCACCATTGTATTCAATTTTTTCTTCATCTGGATTGATTGATAAATCTTCAATCTCAATAACATTAGTACCACCAAATCTTAATCTAGCTTCAATTCTAGCTAATAAGATATCAAAATCAAATGGTTTTTTAATATAATCATCTGCACCAGATTTTAGTGCTTCAATCTCAGAATCTTTGTCATCTCTTGCTGAAAGGATAACAACTGCAGTTCTTGAACTTCTGTTTTTAACGATTTTACATAGTTCAATACCATCTCCATCTGGTAACATCCAGTCAGTTAAAACTAAATCATAATTTCTAATATCGATGAAATATTCTGCATCTTTATAATTTTCTGCTGTATCAACTTGATAACCAAAATCAGTTAAACCCTCTTGTAGAGTTCTATTTAGTGTAATTTCATCTTCAATAATCAGTATTCTCATCTAGACTTCCCTTGCTTTTAAATTAGCTTAAATTTAAGTTAATTTTAATTTTTGGTCGGAATTATATCATAAAATATTTAAAATTTAAAGGTTTTTTAAGCTAAATTTTAAAATTTGTGAAAGTTGTTAAGTTTTAAATCTGGGATTTTTAATTAAATTAACCATTTGTTAATAAAATAAAGATAAAATACAAAGCAATGAATGCAAATGACAAGAAGGAATATAATGTTTAAAATTACTACTAGAAAATTAGTTTCAAGTTTTATAGCTTCAATAGCAATTACAACTGCAACATTAAATGCAGCAGATAGTTATGGTTCTGTAAATGGTGATGAGATCACAAAACAAGACGTAAATGTAGCATTAAGAAATGCAAATGTAGATTTTGAATCTTTACCAAAACAATCAAAAGATAAGATTTTAGATCAAATTATTGAAAGAAAATTATTAACTCAAGAAGCTTTAGATAGTGGAATTAGCAAAGATAAAGATTATCAAGATGCACTTTCAAAACTAAAAGAGGATTTAGCTTTAGAAGTTTGGATGCAAAAAGAGTTTAAAAAAGTTTCTGTTACTGATAAAGAGAAAAAAGATTATTATAAAAATAACAAAGATAAGTTTGTAACTCCAACAATGTTAGAGGCTAGACATATTTTAGTTAAAACAGAAGCTGAAGCAAAAGATATAATTAAACAATTAGGTAAAGCAAAAGATACAAAAGCAGAGTTTGAGAGTTTGGCAAAATCAAAATCAGTTGGACCTACTGGACCAAAAGGTGGATATTTAGGTAAATTTTCAGAAGATAAAATGGTTCCAGAGTTTTCAAAAGCTGCAAAAGCTTTAGCTGTTGGAAAATATACAACAACTCCTGTTAAAACACAATTTGGATATCATGTTATCTATTTAGATGGGAAAGAGGAAGCTCAGTCATTATCTTATGATAAAGTTGAAAAAAATATTACAAATATGTTATTACAAACTAAATTTAGAGAAAAAGTTGATGCAAATATCGACTCATTAAGAAAAAAAGCAAAAATCGTAATTAAATAGAGGAGTTTAAGTTGGCTGTATTAGATATTGTAAAACCTGGTGTATTAAGTGGAACAGAGGCAAAAAAACTATTTGCATATGCAAAAGAGAACAATTTTGCTATTCCAGCTGTTAATGTTGTAGGGACTGATTCTGTAAATGCAGTGCTTGAAGTTGCTGCAAAAGTTAATTCTCCTGTGATTATCCAATTTTCAAATGGTGGAGCACAGTTTTTTGCAGGAAAAGGTTTAAAAGCAGCAAATGCACCTGCCCTTGGAGCAATCTCAGGAGCAATGCATGTACATGCTTTAGCAGAAGCGTATGGTGTACCTGTAATTTTACATACAGATCATGCAGCAAGAAAACTTTTACCTTGGATTCAAGGTTTACTTCAAGCTGGTGAGACTTTTTATGCTAAACATGGGAAACCTTTATTTACTTCACATATGCTTGATTTAAGTGAAGATACTTTAGAAGATAATATTGCAACTTGTGTTGAGTATTTTGAAAGAATGAATAAAATCGATATGATGATTGAGATTGAGCTTGGAATTACAGGTGGTGAAGAGGATGGTGTTGATAACACTGGTATTGATAACTCACTACTTTATACTCAACCAGAAGATGTATGTTTTGCATATGAACAATTAGGAAAAGTTAGTCCTAACTTTACTATTGCAGCTTCATTTGGAAATGTACATGGGGTTTATAAACCAGGAAATGTAACATTAAGCCCAATCATTTTAGCAAATTCTCAAAAATATATTCAAGAGAAACACTCAACAGTGGAACAACCAGTTGATTTTGTTTTCCATGGAGGAAGTGGATCTGATTTAAAAGATATTAGAGAAGCTATCACTTATGGTGTTATCAAAATGAATATTGACACAGATACTCAATGGGCATTTTGGGATGGTGTAAGAGAGTATGAAGCTAAAAATCATGATTACTTACAAGCTCAAATTGGTAACCCTGATGGGGAAGATAAACCTAACAAATCTTATTATGATCCAAGAAAATTCTTAAGAGCTGGTCAAGAGTCTATGATAGCTAGACTTGAAACAGCTTTTGATGATTTATGCGCATTAAATAAAAACTAGGCTCAAAGCTTAGTTTTTATTCTGCTTTATCTGTAACAAGGGCTAAATTATTTAGATTATACTTTTGAAGTAGATCTAAAACTCTTGTAACCCTTTCATATTTTGTATCTTTATCAATTCTAACAATTACAGGTTCTTTATTATCTTTTATCTCTTTTATATTATCTTCTAAAGATTCAAAAGATACCTCTATACCTTTTATCGCTAATTTATCAGCACTTAGCTCTATAAAGATTTGTTCAGTTTTAATCTCAACCTCTTTAGCATCAGCTTTAGGTAAATCAAGCATCAAGGCTAACTCCTCTTTTTTAAACACAGAGGTTACTATAAAAAAGATTAGTAGGATAAACACCACATCAATTACAGGTGTTAAGTCTATTCCTAATTGTTCTCGTCTTTTCATTATTAAGCCAATAACTCTTTTTTAGCTCTAAGCTCAATGGCATCAATCATTGAGATAAAATGGTTATAAGCTATATGGTGAGGAATAGCTACAATAAGTCCAGCAATTGTTGTAATAAGTGCTATAGAGATTCCACTTGAAAAGATTGTAGGGTCACCTAAACCCTTTTGTGTGATTATCTCAAAAGATTTATATACCCCATAAACTGTCCCTAATAAACCTAAAAGTGGTGCAACTGAGGCTATGTTTTTTATATAGGTTAATCCACCTTCTAGTTTTTTTACCTCATACTCTATTTGTATCTCTAAGGTTTTGATATTTTCTAAATCAACTCTATTTTTTATTCTTTGAACCATTGCTCTTTTTCTAGGTATTGTTAAAAATTTCCAAATAATAATTGTAAATCCAATGATATTTAAAAATATCAAGATATAAACAATAACACCACCTTTATCAATATACTCTAATAAATCCATAATAACTCTTTATACTCTTTAATGTTTTGCGTTATTTTAGTATAATAATCTTAATGAATTATATAAACTCTCCAACCCAAAAAATTAAATTCAATAAATTTGAACTATTTGTAAAAAGGGATGACCTTCTTGATAAACACTTTAGTGGCAATAAAGCAAGAAAGTTTTATTACTTTTTACAAAACGATTTTCCTAATGTAAAAAAGATAATAAGTTATGGTTCAGCCCAAGCTAATTCTTTATATTCTTTATCTGTTTTATCAAAACTAAAAAACCTCTCTTTGGAGTTTTATGTAAAACATATAAATAGTTATTTAAAAGAAAACCCCCATGGAAACTATAAAATGGCTTTGGAAAATAAAGCTATGATTGTAGAAAAGGATGAGGAGGATTTAAACTCCTATATAAAACAAAATCTAGTAAATGAGGAGGTTTTATATATAGAAGAGGGTGGAAGGATAAAAGAAGCAGAGTTTGGCATAAAGATTTTGGCCCAAGAGGTATTAACTTGGGCAAAAGAGCAAAATATTGAAAACCTAAAGGTTTTTTTACCAAGTGGAACAGGAACAACTGCACTATTTTTACAAAAACATCTACCTTTTGAGGTTTTAACAGTCTCTTGTGTAGGTGGAAGTGAATACCTCAAAAAGCAATTTTTCTCTTTACAAGAGGATGAAAAGCTTCATCCAACAATTTTACAAACAGAAAAAAAATACCATTTTGGAAAACTATACAAAGAGTTTTATGAGATGCATAAACAGTTGTTAGAAGAAACAAATATAGAGTTTGACTTACTCTACGATTCACTAGGTTTCATAACTCTTAATAACTACCTACTAAATTACCAACCTACCAACTTACCAACCTACCAACCTACTAACCTACCAACTATTCTTTATATCCACCAAGGGGGAGTTTTAGGAAATGAAAGTATGTTACCACGATATAGTAGAAAATTTAAATAATTTTTTGCTATGATTTATTTAAATTTCTAGGGGATACTACTTGAACTGTTTAAAAATCCTGTGTGTGCTTTTCTTATCTATTATTCCACTCTTTGCATCTGAAAAAAATCTTGAAAAAATCTCTATTCAACTAAACTGGAAATACCAATTCGAATATGCTGGTTTTATTGCAGCAAAAGAGAAAGGGTTTTACAAAGATATAGATTTAGATGTTGAAATAAAAGAGTTACAAAAGGGGATGGATGTTATCAATGAGTTAAGTAATGGCAACTCAACTTATGCTGTATATGATCTTTCTTTGGCAAATATTTACTCTTTGAAAGATAAAGTAAAACTTATTGCAAACTATTTTAAAAGATCACCCTTAGCTTTTGTTGCCACACAAGATATAATTACACCCGATGATTTAAGTGGTAAAACTATTATGGCTGAAAAGAAACAGCTTGAGGAATCCACTTTAAGTACTCTTTTAAAAAAATTTGATGTTGTTGATTATGAGTATGTTCCCCACACTTTTAATGCAGAAGATTTTATACATGGAAGAGTTGATGCAATAAGTGTATACTTATCAAATGAGCTTTATGAAATAAAAAAGTCAAAAAAACCCTATACTATTATCGATCCACTCTCTTATGGGGTTTATGGTTCAGGATTAAATCTATTTACCTCTATAAATGAGGTTGAAAACAACTTTTCTAGAATGCAAAAATTTGTTCAAGCAACCACAAAAGGGTGGGAATATGCCTTGGCAAATAAACAAGAGATTATTGATATTATTTATGAAAAATATACAAAAAGAAAAACAAAAGATGCGTTAAAGTTTGAAGCTGAGCAAATAGAGAAATTAATTATGCCAAATATCTACACTATAGGTGAGATAAATAAAGCTTTACTTCAAAAAAATATTTATGAATTAGTAGATGATGGCTTGATAAAAAATAGATTTGATATAAAAGAGATAATTGTTGATTTGTATATTAGCAAAGATAAAGAGCTAAAATTAACAGATGAACAAAAAAATTACATAGCCTCAAAAAAAAATATAAATATGTGTGTAGATCCTAATTGGATGCCTTATGAGAAGATTCAAGATCGAAAACATATAGGGATGACCTCAGATTATATACCTTTGATATCTGAAAAAATAGGTATACCAATAACTTTGATCCCTACAAAAACATGGGATGAGTCAGTAGAGTTAGCTAAACAAAGAAGATGTGATATTTTCTCTTTAGCTATGCCTACTCCAAAAAGATTGGAATATATGAGTTTTACAAAACCTTATATCTCTTTTCCTATTGTTGTTGCAACAACAATGGATAAACTATTTATAACTGATGTGGAGGAGCTTCTTACAAAAGAAAAAATTGGTATAGTAAAAGGTTATGCGATTGGTGAATTATTTAAAAAAAGGTATCCAAACCATAAAATAGTTGACGTAAAAAATGTAAAAGATGGGATGGAACTTGTAAAAGAGGGTAAGATTTTTGGATTTTTAGATGCCTTACCAACTGTTGCTTACGAGCTTCAACACAACTATATAAGTGAATTAAAAATTGCAGGAAAATTTGATGATAAGTTAGAGTTGGGTGTTGGTGTAAGAAATGATGATAGGATATTATTTGAGTTATTTGAAAAAGCGGTAAACTCTATAGATGAGAAAACAAAGCAAGAGATTTTAAATAAATATATCTCAGTAACCTTTGAAAAGGGGTTTGATTATAAACTTTTTTATGAAGTGTTAGCAGTTATTTTATTTTTTGTATTTTTAGGTGTATATAGACATTTTCAAGTAGTAAAATATAATCAAGCTTTAAAAAAGAAACAGTATGAGTTAAATATAGCTCAAGAGAAACTACAAGAATCAATAAAGGATTTTAAAGTATTACTTGATAGTGTAGTTGAGGGGATAATAATCTTTGAAAACGATATTTGTATTGAAGCAAATAGTATTATACTTCAGATGTTCAACTACGAAAGAAAAGAGTTGATTATAGGTAAAAAAACAAATGAGTTTATAGAGTTTTTTAATGAAGATGACAGTTTCGAGATAAATGGTATAAAAAAAGATGGAACAATGTTTCCTATTATTTTAAAAGAGAGTTTTTCAACCTATCAAGGTAAAAAGGTGAAAATCTTATCAATCGTTGATACTACAGAAACTAAATATAAAGATAAGATTTTATTTCAACAATCAAAAATGGCTTCTATGGGGCAGATGTTAGAAAATATTGCCCATCAATGGAGACAACCTTTAAGTGTTATAAGTACAACAGCAACTAGTATGGAACTAAGGAGCCAAATAGGTATAATTGATCCAAAAGATCAAGCAAAATCATTGGCATTAATCAATAGAACAACACAATACCTATCTCAAACAATTGATGATTTTAGAAATTTTTTTAGAACTGATAAGGTTAGAACAAACTTTTCTGTTTTTGAATCAATAGAGAAGAATATTAAACTTTTAGAGGGGATGTTTAATAAAAACGATATAAAAATTGTATTTGAAAAAGAGCTAGATATAAAAGTTTTTAATTATGAAAATGAGTTTACTCAAGCTTTAATAAATATATTTAATAATGCAAAAGATGCATTAGTGAAAATTGAGGGTAAAAGATATATTTTTATTAATATTGGAGCTGACGATAAGCATGTGTTTATTACCATAAAGGATAATGGTGGAGGAATTGAAGAATCGATTATTAATAATATTTTTGAACCATATTTCACCACAAAACATAAGTCTCAAGGAACAGGTATAGGCTTATATATGACCCATCAAATTATTGAAAATAATATGAAGGGTAAAATTGAAGTTAAAAATATAAACTATACTTATAATGAGATTGAGTATAGGGGAGCTAGTTTTAGAATAAAACTACCACTAAACAATTTATACAATTGATTTCATAAAAAGTTTTACCTAAATTTAGATATAATCCATAGATTTATCAAATAGGAAACTAAAATTGAGTAAGAAAAACAATATTATTTTAATAGGCTTTATGGGTGTAGGAAAAGGCACTGTAGCAAGAGCCTTAGTAAAAGCAACAGATTATTTTGCTATTGATACAGATGATTTAATTGAGAGTGTTGAAAATAAAAAAATAAAAAAAATTTTTAAAGATGAGGGTGAAGCCTATTTTAGAAATTTAGAAAAAAAATGTGCTATTTGGTTAGAGAAGAGTGTTGATAATACAATAATCTCTACAGGTGGAGGATTTTTCAGACAAGAGAATATTCACAATATTGGTAAAGTTGTTTATTTAAAGTCTAGTTTTGAAGGGATTTTAAGAAGAATCCATAATGCTCCAAACGCAAAAGCAAAATTGAGAAAAAGACCACTTCTTCAAAATTTAGTTGAGGCTAAAAATATTTATAATCAAAGAGTAGCTGATTATAAAGAGGTTGCAGATTTTATTGTAGATGTTGAAGAAAGAAAGATGGAAGATATAATAAAAGATATATTAGGGAAGATTAAATGAAGATTTTAAAAACTAATGATTCAGGATTTAAAGAAGAGTTTGAAACTATATTAGGTAGAGCAAAGACTGATATCAAAGAGGTTTCAAAAATTGTTACATCAATCATTGATGAGATTGTAGAGACAGGAAATGAAGCACTTAAGTCACATATTGAGAAGTTTGACAAATGGGAAGTGAAAAGTGATGAAGAGTTGATGATATCTCAAGATGATATGAAAGCTGCATATGAAAATATAGATGAAGATTTAAAAAATGCTTTACATATCGCCTATGATAGAATCAAAGTTTATCATGAAAAACAACTTCCAAAATCATGGATTGATTTTGAGAAAAATGGAACAATCTTAGGACAAAAAGTTACTCCAGTAGATAGAGCAGGTTTATATATTCCTGGTGGAAAAGCTGCATATCCAAGTTCACTTTTAATGAACGCAATCCCAGCAATAGTTGCAGGGGTTGAAGAGATAGTTGTATGTACTCCAACACCAAATAATGAAGTAAATGAACTATTACTTGCAGCATGTCATATCTGTAATATCAAAAAAGCTTACAAAGTTGGAGGAGCTAGTGCAGTTGCAGCAATGGCTTATGGGACACAAACAATTCCAAAAGTTGATGTTATAACAGGACCTGGAAATATCTTTGTTGCTACAGCTAAAAAGCTAGTTTTTGGTGAGGTTCACATAGATATGATTGCAGGACCATCAGAGATTGGTATTTTAAGTGATAGCAGTGCAAATCCAAAATATTTAGCAATTGATCTTTTATCTCAAGCAGAACATGATGAGATGGCTAGTTCTATTATGATAACTATTGATGAAGATATTGCAAAACAAACTTCAGATGAGGTTGAAAACTATCTAAAAACATTAAGTAGAGAAACAATTGCAAGAAAATCTATTGAGGAAAGAGGAGCTATTATTGTTGCTCAATCAATGGATGAAGCAATAGATTTAATGAATGAGATAGCTCCTGAGCACTTAGAGGTTATGACACAAAATCCATTTGAGTTTTTACCAAAAATCAAACATGCAGGTGCTATTTTCTTAGGTGAAAATACCCCTGAACCAATTGGGGATTATATGGCTGGACCAAACCACACTTTACCAACAGGAAGCACAGCTAAGTTCTATAGTCCTTTAAATGTGGAAAACTTTTTAAAGAAAAGCTCAATTATAAACTTCTCAAAACAAGCGATTGATGAGTTAGGTGAAGCTTGTGCCTTACTTGCAGATACAGAAGGGTTAACAGCTCACGCTAAATCTGTTAGAGTAAGATTGGAAGAGGGGAGATAAAATTATGGGAAAAGATTGGTTTTTAGAAGATGAAGATGATATCTTTACTGGAAGTCCAAAATCAAAATATTTTGATATAAGTAGACAAGCAAACAACGAAATAGTTGAAGACGAATTTGATAAACTTTTAGAAAAAGTTGCAGTTATGGAGATACTTCTATCAAAAGATAAAGATGTAGATTTTGATATAAATAAAGTTATAAAACAATATGTTTTTGAAAATATGGACGAAGTTGAAGAGATGAAAAAAGGTCTATATGTAGAGTTAACTGGCGATATTGTTTGTAGATTAGATAGTTAAATAAAAAAGAAAAGTGGAAAATGGAAGAATTAGTTCAAGTAAAAGAGCAGATTAAAACATTTGTAGAAGAGTGTAAGGATGAAAAAAGTTTAAAACTTCTTGACTTGCTTGCAACAGGTAAGATGTTAAGAAGTAAACTTATTTTAAAAATAGCTGGTGTAAATGGGGAGTCAATCAAGCTTTGTGCAATAGTTGAGATGATCCATGCAGCATCATTATTACACGACGATGTTATAGATGAAGCAGATACAAGAAGAGGTAAGCCTTCAATTAATGCTCTTTTTGATAATAAAACCTCAATTATGTTTGGAGATATACTCTATTCAAAAGCATTTACAGAATTATCACAAATGGATAGAGAAGTAGCTTATAATATCTCAAAGGCAGTAACACTACTAAGTATTGGTGAGATGTTAGATGTGGATTTAACAAATGAGTTCAATACCTCATACGATAAATATTTAGATATGATCTACAAAAAAACTGCATCTTTGATAGAAGCTAGTGCAAAAAGTGCTGCAATTTTAGCAGGTTTAGATGCTGAAAAATTTGCACTTTATGGTAAAAACCTTGGTCTTGCCTTTCAAATGATAGATGATATTTTAGATATTACGCAAGATAGTGAAACCTTAGGAAAACCAGCCTTACTTGATTTTGTAGAGGGTAAAGTTACTATTCCTTATCTACTTTTACACCAAAGAGTTGAAGATAAAAAAAGACTAGAGTCTTTATATAAAAAGCCTTTAAATAAAGAGGACTCATCTTGGATAAAAGAGCAAATGGTAGAAACAAAAGCTTTAGAGGATTCTATAAAAGAAGCTAAAAAGTTAGGTGTTGAAGCTATTGATGCGGTAAAAGATGAAAACAATGAGTCTTTAGTACAAATAATGAGTGCAATGATTGATAGAGAGTTTTAATTAATGAGTTATTTAGTAATAAGTTTTTCCCATAAAAATACAGATATTCAAACTAGAGAGAAATTAGCCTTTGCTAATGAAGAGAATAAAGATAGATTTTTAAAGCAAATATTAGGCTCAAGAGAGCTTATAACAGAAGCAATACTTTTATCAACCTGTAATAGAGTAGAGATAATAACAACAGCTGTAAATACTAAAAAAGCCTCAAAAGCGATACTTGAAAGATTATCAGCGTACTCTTCAATTGATTTTGAAGATCTATTTGAAAGGGCAGATATCTATGAAAATGATGGAGCAGTTCATCACCTCTTCTCTGTTGCATCTGCTTTGGATTCTTTAGTTATTGGTGAGACACAAATTGTTGGGCAACTAAAAGATGCTTTTAGGTTTTCAATAGCAAAAAAATATTGTGAACAAAAACTACCAAGAGCATTACACTACTCTTTTAAATGTGCAGCAGCAGTTAGAAATGCAACAAGTTTAGGGACAGGTTCTGTTTCAGTTGCAAGTACAGCTGTGGCAAAAGCAAAAGAGATTGTTGGTGATACAAGTGGAGTAAAAGCTTTAGTTATTGGTGCAGGGGAGATGAGTGAACTTACTATCAAGCATCTATTATCTTCTGGTTTTGATGTAGTTTTGACAAGTAGAGATATAAAAAAAGCAACAATTTTAGCAGACACTTTTGAAGAGCATGTTGAGGTTGAAGAGTATTCAAAACTTCAAACACTTTTAAATGAGATTCCTGTTATGATAACAGCAACTGCTGCTCCATATCCAATCATTACTGAAGAGTTAACAAAAGATTGTAGTTTTGAAAGGTATTGGTTTGATATTGCAGTACCAAGAGATATTGATGAAAATATCGAATCACCAAATCTACTAATATACTCAGTGGATGACTTACAAGATATTGTAGATAGTAATATGACACAAAGAGCAAAACAAGCAAAAATGGCATACTCAATAGTAAATAAAATGTCATTGGAGTTTTTTGAATGGTTAAAATCGCTAGAGATTGAGCCAGTTATCAAAAATATGTACCTAAAAGGTGATGATATAATTGATAAAAAAATAAAAAATGCTATAAAAAAAGGTTTTATTAGCCATAGTGATGAAGAGAATATTAAAAAACTTTGTCAAACAGTTTTAACTGAATATTTACATCAACCAACTAGCATGCTAAAAGGTATCTCAAAAGATATGGAGTGTGATGTTGTTGTGGGAACAATCCAATCAATATTTGGATTTAACTCAGAAGCAAACTTTATAAATAAATATAAGTGTGACCATGCACTTAAAATCAACGAACAGGATAAGTAATATGAAATTTTCTCAAATGTTTATACCAACTACAAAAGAGACACCAAACGATGCAACTTTACCATCTCATCAATATTTAGTAAGGGGTGGGTTTGTATGTCAAACTGGATCTGGTATATATGACTTTATGCCATTAGGAAAGATTGTTTTAGAAAAGATTAGAGCAGTTGTAAAATCAGAGATGGATAAAGCAGGAGCAAATGAGGTTCAATTTGGTTTTGTTACACCTTTATCATTATGGGAAGAGTCTGGACGAGCAAATGTTATGGGTCCAGAACTTTTAAAATTCAAAGATAGAAAAAATGGTGACTATGTTTTATCTCCAACAAACGAAGAAGCTGTTGTAAATATGGTAAAAAATAGAATCACTTCATACAAAGACTTACCAGTAAATCTATATCAAATAAATACTAAATTTAGGGATGAAGCAAGACCAAGATTTGGACTTATGAGAGGTAGAGAGTTTTTAATGAAAGATGCATACTCTTTTCACAGTTCTGAAGAGGATTTAGTAAGAGAGTTTAATCTAATGGAGCAAACTTATAAAAACATCTATTCAAGACTTGGTTTAGAGTTTAGAGTTGTTGCAGCTGATAGTGGTGCTATTGGTGGAAGTGGTTCAAAAGAGTTTATGGTATTGGCAAACTCAGGTGAAGATACAATTGTTGTGTGTTCTGAGTGTGAATATGCAGCAAATATTGAAGCAGCAGTTAGAAAGAAAAAAATAGTTCCAAAATGGAATGAAAACGACCATACACCAACAGTAAAAGAGAAAGTTCTAACAGAGGGGATGAAAACAATAGAAGATGTTTCAAACTTCTTAAGTACTTCAAAAGCTCAGTCAATAAAAGCTGTTATAAAAAAAGCTATCTTTGAAGAGAGTAGTAAGATTGTAATCTTTTTTATTAGAGGAAATGATGAACTAGAAGAGACAAAAGCAACAAATGCAATGGCTTGCTTAGAACTTGTTGATGCAAGTGAAGAGGAGATAGTTGAAGCTGGTTTAGTACCAGGGTATTGTGGACCTTTTGGTTTACCTGCTGATGTTGATTTTATCATTGATAATGAATTAAAAGATGAGATTGGTTTAGTTTGTGGAGCAAATGAAGAAAACTATCACTTTACAGGAACAGATCTATCTAGTTTAAAAGATGCAAACTATTTTGATCTAATTGCAGTTCAAGAAGGTGATAAATGTTCTTGCTGTGGAGCATCTTTAGAGTATACAAAAGGGATTGAAGCTGGACATATTTTCCAACTAGGAACTAAGTATTCTGAAGCTATGGATGCAAAATTTTTAGATGAAAATGGAAAAGCACAACCATATATCATGGGGTGTTATGGGATAGGTGTAAGTAGACTTGTTGCTGCTGTAATAGAACAAAACCATGATGACAAAGGTGCAATTTGGACAAAAGAGACTGCTCCTTTTGTTGTTGATGTTATTGTTTCAAATGCAAAAAAAGATGAAGAGTTAGAAGCTGGTATGAAAATCTATGAAGACCTAAAAGCTTTAGGTGTTGATACCATAATTGATGATAGAAAAAATGCAAGATTTGGTTTCAAAATGGGTGATTTTGAACTAATTGGATTTCCATATGCCATAGTTGTTGGTAAAAAACTTGGTGAAGGGATTGTGGAGATAGTTGATAGGAAAACTTTAGTAAAAGAAGAGGTTGATATCAAAAGAGTTACACAAGTACTTTTTGATAAATTAAAATAGGAAACTATAAAGATAATTTGTTATAATTTCTAAAATTATTAGGAGAAAAGATGGATAGTGTACAAACTGTATCAGATATGGTTGGCTTATATGCTTTAAATATTGCAACAGCAATTGTAATATTTTTTATTGGAAAGTGGATAGCTAAAAAGATTACTGAGTTTGCCCATAAATTAATGGTTAAAAATAAAAATATTGATGACACTCTAGCGAATTTTCTAGATGATATTATCTATTATATTTTAATGATAGTTGTTATTTTAACTGCTGTAAAACAGTTAGGAGTTGATACTACTTCATTCTTCGCTATTTTAGGTGCAGCTGGTTTAGCTATTGGTTTAGCATTAAAAGATTCTTTAGGAAACTTTGCCTCGGGTGTTATGATTATAATGTTTAGACCATTTAAGGTTGGAGATTATATTAATGCAGCTGGAGTAAGTGGTACAGTTGAAGAGGTTTCTATATTTAATACAGTTATGAGAACACCAGATAATCAAAAACTGATTGTACCAAATGGCTCTGTTTTAGGTGGAACAATCACAAATGTAAATGCAAACCCTGAAAGAAGAGTTGATTTAGTTGTTGGTATCTCTTATGATGATGATATTAAAAAAGCTAAAGAGATTTTAAACTCTATTGTTGAAGCTGATGAAAGAGTTTTAAAAGAAAAAGGTATAACCATTGCTGTTTCTGAATTAGCTGACTCATCTGTTAATTTTGTAGTTAGAGCTTGGGTAAATACACCAGATTATTGGAATGTAAAATTTGATTTAACAGAGAATGTAAAAGTTACCTTTGATAAAGAGGGTATTACAATACCTTATCCACAACAGGATGTTCATCACTACAACAATGATTAAAATACCTAAGATATTAGAAGATATCTTATGTGAACTTAAAAGTATAGGTGCCTTACCTATACTTGTAGGTGGTTGTGTTAGAGACCACCTTTTAAACCTTCCTATAAAAGATTTTGATATAGAGATTTTCAAAGTCGATTCCTTAGATATTGTAGAAAAAACCTTAGAAAAATTTGGAAATATTAAACAAGTTGGTAAATCTTTTGGTGTTTTACTTCTCTCAACCAATGAATATGATTTTGATTTTGCATTAGCAAGAACTGAAAAAAAGATCTCCTCTGGCCATAAAGGTTTTGAAGTGAAAACTGATGCAAATATGGACTTTAAAACTGCAAGTTTAAGAAGAGACTTTACTATAAACTCTATTGGGTATGATTATTTTGAAAAGCGCTTTTTAGACCCAAATAATGGTATTGAGGATATAAAGCGAAAAGTTTTAAGATATATAGATAAACAAACCTTTATAGAAGATCCTTTAAGAGTATATAGAGCTGTGCAGTTTAGTTCAAGATTTGAGTTTATGCTTGATGAAGATAGTTTTAATTTGTGTAAACAAATGGTTGAAGATAATATGTTAGAGGAACTTCCAAAACAAAGGGTTTATGAGGAGTTTAAAAAACTTTTTTTAAAATCTTCAAAACCCTCAATTGGATTTGAACTACTAAAAAACTTAGGTATTTTAAAACACTTCCCTGAATTAGAGCTTTTGCCAAACTGTATCCAAGATAAGGAGTATCATCCAGAAGGGGATGTTTGGGTACATACACTTATGACACTTGATGAGTTTGCAAAAAATAAAACAGGTGATGAGTATAGAGACTTGTATCTATTTTATGCCTTACTATGTCACGATTTTGGAAAACCATTTTGTACAAAAGAGATTGATGGAAAAATAACCTCCCACAAGCATGAGTCCTTAGGAGTTGAGCCAACAATAAGTTTTCTAAATAGATTAACTGATGAAAAAAGATTTATAGAAAAGATAGTTCCTCTTGTTAAGAACCATTTAGCACCCTTTCAACTATATAAATCAGAATCCTCTTTAAAAGCAGTAAAGCGTTTATCTTTAAAATGCAATATTGAGGACTTGTGTATAGTTTGTCTTTGTGATTGTAAAGGTAGAACAATTCCTGATAAAGACAAGTGTGATAAAGCTATCTCTTGGGTTTTAGAAAAAGCAAGGGAGTTAGATATCTCATCTGAGGGATTAAAACCTTTAGTTCAAGGGAGAGATTTGATAAACCTTGGGATGAAACCAAGTAAAGAGTTTAAAGATATTTTAGAGTTTGCACTAAATCTTCAAATAGATGAAGAGTTAGAAAAAGATAAAATCTTAGAAAAGATAAAAGAAAAGTTTAAATTAAAGTAGTAAAGACTACTTTAATTTTATGAATTGATAATATGTACATCTCTTTGTGGGAAAGGGATAGTGATATTGTTTGCATCAAGTGCTTTTTTAATATCTTCCCTTAAATCAAAATATACACTCCAATAGTTTTCAGATTTTGCCCATGGCATTACAAGTAGATTTACAGAACTATCTGCTAAAGCATTAACTCCTACATTGCATACTTTATCTTTTAGAATCATCTCATTTTTTGCAACTGTATCAAGTATCACTTTTCTTGCTTTATCAATATCACTCTCATAAGAGATACCAATCTCCATATCTACTCTAATTGTTCCATTACCAGAGATATTTACAATTGAGTTTGAAGAGATAACTGAGTTAGGAATAATGATAGTTTTATTTTGTAAAGTTGTAAGGATAGTATTAAATATTTGTATCTCTTTAACTTTTCCAACATGACCTTGTGATTCAATAATATCTCCAACTTTATATGGTCTAAATACTAAAAGTAAAACCCCACCTGCAAAGTTTGAAAGTGAACCTTGCAAAGCTAGACCAATAGCTAAACCAGCAGCACCTAAAACTGCAACAAATGAGGTGGTTGCAATCCCTACCATTGAGGCAACAGAGATAAACAATAGTATCTTTAAAGCCCAAGAGCTTAAACTTTTCAAAAACGGAATTAGTGTTTTATCTGTTTTTGAGGCAATTAATGTTTTTTCTAATAATTTTACAACTACACTAATAATCCATAAACCTAATATAAGTGTAATAATTGCCAATGCAAGTTTGGGAGCGTATTCAATTATTAAACCCATGATTAAATCGGTGTACTCTTCCATTATCTTCCTTTAATAAATATGCAAAATATTATCGCAATTATTATTAAGGCCTTATGATATAGTTTTCACTCCCATTAATACTGTGAAATATTGTTATATCGTAGATCTGTGAATAATATTTCAATAAAAGTTTTTGTAAAGTTGGTTCAATTGAAGGGGTAAACCAAGCATTATTTGAGGTTGCTATCATATAATTTACTCCATTTAGATTTTTATATACCTCTTTTGAAGTAGCTTCATAACAAATGGCATTTCTAAATTTTATACCATCTATCTCAAAATCAGTTGGAGTTGTAGCTTTTTGAAAATCTTCTGCCCCATTGTAGAAAACATTATTGATAATATCAACAAGAAATTTTGGTAAAGGTATTTTCTCCCCAAAAGGTACTAATACAAGTTTTTTCGCAATCTCAACTTTATGTTTTGAAAAGTGATAAGTTACATTGTAGTAGTGGTTATCTTCTAAAAAAATAGAACCTAAGATTATATTTATTTTTTCAGCTTTTTTTTGTAGATTATGGAAGATAAAGTTTTCTTTATTTAAAACAAGAGGAAATACAGTTTCTGGAAGAATTATAAGCTCTTTATTGTTTTTAATAGCTTCATCGATAAGTTTGAAATTTGCTTCAACTTGTGTTTGCAGCTTTTCTTTATCCCATTTTGTACTTTGTGGTATGTTTAGTTGTGGCATATCAATTTTCAGGTTTGGATTATTTATATAAACTCCTGTATTTGAATAGATAAATAGAAGTGGTATAAAAGCAAGAAATTTAAATCTTTTTAAATTTACAAATATAAAAATTGAGATTAGTATAATTGCAAAATTGGTTTTTGAAATCGGAAAGTAACTATCAATAAAAACCAACTCAGGGATAAACCAGTTAAAACCAAAAGGGTGAACAAAGGAAAATAAAAAAAGTGTTAAGATTCTAAACCAAAGCTCATTTATAATAGCACTTAAATAGAACAAAACTCCATAAATTATTCCAAAAATTATCACTATGAAAGGTCCTAAGTAGGTGAGATTATAGTATTGAAAACTTATTGCAACCCAATAAAACCAAAAAATAGCAGTGAAGAAACCAGCAAAAAATAGGGCACCTCTCTCAATTCTTAAAAAAAGATAGATACCAATCAAGCCTAAAATAGTGTATAAAATTTTACTTTGGTAACCAAAATGGAATAAGTATATAAATGCACTTAAGAAACAAGCAGTTATCAAGCCTTTTATAATATATGTTTTGTTAAAATATTTGCGTTTTACGAAAAACATAGAAAAAAACTTTTACAAAGGAAATTTGATGGGTCAAGGTTCAGATTTAATAAGCTCATTACTACCCCTAGTTGCATTGTTTGCGATTTTTTACTTTTTAATTATTAGACCGCAACAAAAACAAGCTAAACAGCACAAAGAGATGATTGCGGAACTTAAAAAAGGTGACAAAATTGTAACAAATGGTGGCTTAATGGTAGAAATTACAAAAGTCGAAGAAGAGTATATTGTAGTTAAAAACCACGATAATACTGAAATGAAACTTGTAAAAGAGTTTGTTGCAAAAAAATTAGACTAATTCAAATTTAAAACATCTATCTCTTTAGATGTTTTAAATCTCTATTTACTACTCAAAACTCTTAAGGATAAAATTTGAAAATCTTTAATTATAGAATGATTATATTTATTTTGAGTCTTTTATTTGGTGTTATTTTTTCAGTACCATCATTTTTACAAACAGACTCAGGGAAAAAAATCTCTTTAGGTTTAGACCTACAAGGTGGTTTACATATGCTTTTAGGTGTAAAAACTAATGAAGCTGTTACATCTAAAATCAAATCTATTGCAACTTCAATCAAGTATTTTGCAGAGGATGAAGATATCTTAATAGATGGACTTTCAATTAGAGGTGAAAGTGTTATCTTTAGTGTATTAGATAAAGATGAGATACCAAAAGTTGATAAGATGTTAGAGCAAATAAAAGGCTTAAATGTTTCAAAAGATGGTTTAGCATTAAAAGTAGAACTAACTGATGATGAGGTTTTACGAACAAAAGACTTAGCTGTTGCTCAAGCTGTTGAGACTATTAGAAATAGACTTGATCAGTTCGGTTTGGCTGAGCCAACTGTTATTAGACAAGGTGATACTGATATTGTAGTTGAGTTACCAGGTATTAAAACTCAAGCAGATGAAAAAGCAGCAAGAGAACTAATCTCAAAACCTGCAAATCTTGAGCTTATGGCAGTAGATGAAGAGAGAGCTGATCAAGTTTATTCTATGTCAAAAGCACAAGCTGCACAATATGGGGATATTATTTTAGAAGATTCAAGAAATCCTGAAATTAAATATCTTGTAAAAGAGATACCAATCTTAAATGGAAGCCAAGTAATTGATGCAAAAGTAGCATTTGACCAGTCAAACCAAGCAATTATCAACTTCACACTAAATAGTAGTGGATCAAGAATTTTTGGAGAATTTACTGGTAAAAATGTAGGTAAAAGACTTGCTATTGTATTGGATGGTAGAGTTTATTCAGCACCAAATATTAGAGAAAGAATTGGTGGTGGAAGTGGTCAAATCTCTGGTGGATTTACAACAGTTGAAGCGGGAAATGTAGCTATTGCTTTAAGAAGTGGTGCCTTACCAGCTTCTGTTGAGCTTTTAGAAAAAAGAAGTGTTGGACCAAGTTTAGGTGCTGATTCAATTCAAGCTTCAATGGTTGCACTTATTTCAGGTTTTGTTATCGTATTTATTTTTATGATAGTTTATTATAGATATGCAGGGGTTATTGCAAATGTTGCATTGATTACTAATATCTTTATTATCATTGCAGTAATGGCAATGTTTGGAGCAACATTAACACTACCAGGTATGGCAGGTATCGTTCTTACTATTGGTATGGCAGTTGATGCCAATGTTATTATTAGTGAAAGAATCAGAGAAAATATAAGAGCAAATATGAGTATACCAAAAGCTATTGAAGATGGATATGCAAATGCAATGAGAGCAATTCTTGATGCAAATATCACTACTCTTTTAGTTGCTGTTATCCTTTATGCTTACGGTACAGGACCAATCAAAGGTTTTGCTGTAACAATCTCTATTGGTATCTTAGCTTCAATGCTAACGGCTATTTTAGGAACACACGGTATGTATGAAGCTGTATTATCTAAAATACAAAAAGATAAAAATACAAAAAAATGGTTTGGGATTTAATATGGAAATTTTTAGTAACAATAAAACATATGATTTTATGGGAAAAAGAATCCCATTTTTAGGTCTTTCAGCTATTTTGTTTATCGCCTCAATTATTTTACTTACAACAAAGGGTTTAAACTTTGGTATTGACTTCGCTGGTGGTACTATTGTTCAAGTAAAATATGAGCAAAAAGCTCCAATTGATAAGATTAGAGAGGTTTTGGCAAATACTGAATATAAAGGCTCAACAATCACAGAGTTTGGAAGTCCTGAAGAGGTTGTTATTAGAGTAACAGGAAGCTCTTCTGCCTTGGCAAACGATATTGGTGATGAGATGCACAAACTATTGGATTCAACAGGAAACTTCAATGTAAGAAGAGTTGATATGGTTGGACCAAAAGTTGGTGGTGAGTTAAGGGAAAAAGGTTTAATGGCCTTAGGTCTTTCACTAATTGTTATTTTGGTTTATGTATCATTTAGATTTGAGTGGAGATTTGCTATTGCCTCAATCTTAGCCTTAGCTCACGATATCACTATTGCTTTAGGTGCAATTAGTTTATTTAATGTTGAAGTAAACTTAGATATCTTAGCTGCAATCTTAACTATTCTAGGGTACTCACTAAACGATACAATTATTGTATTTGATAGAGTAAGGGAAGGGATCCAAACTTCAAAAGAGTCAATCCTTAGTAAGATTACAAACGAATCTGTAAGTAGAACTTTATCAAGAACTACACTTACCTCATTGACAACTTTCTTTGTGGTTGCAACACTTTTTGCCTTTGGTGGAGAGATTATCCATGGATTTGCCTTTACATTACTTGTAGGTATCGTTGTAGGTACATATTCATCAATTTTCGTAGCAGCATCTTTCTTAGTGCAATTAAAATTCAATATAGAAAACTTTAGAGCTAAAGAAGCTGAGAAAGTTAAGAAGCAAAAAGAGAAAGATAAGTTAAGAGCTATGTATGAGCAAGGAACAGTATAAAAAATAAAGTTTCTTATCACCAAATCTTTAAAAAGGAGCTAGCAGTTTGCTATCTCCTTTTTTTATTTTTAAAAATAAATATAATTAAAAACATTACAAAATGAAATCATTTTAATCAAAATCAACAAAACTAGTTAAAATCCTATAATAGATATAGGAGATGTAAAATGTGTAAAAATAGTATTAAAACTTCTAACATAGATTCAATTGGATTTGTAACTAAAATATGGTATCATTATTATGAGTAAAAAAGATAAATTATTGGCAAGGTTTTTAGAAAAACCACCAAGAAATGATTTGACTTTTAAAGAGTTGACTTCATTACTCAGTTATTTAGGTTTTAAAAAAATTGAGGGTGCAGGTTCTGCTGTAAAGTTTTTCAATAAAGAAAAAGACTTATTGATAAATCTTCATAAACCACATCCTAGTGATATTTTAAAAGTTTATATAGTTAAACAGATACAAAGCAAACTAAAGGAGCTAATCTAATGTCAAATACAATTGAATACAATGGATATATTGGCACAATAGAATATTCACAAGAGGATAAATGTTTTTTTGGTAAGTTAGATATGATAAATGATTTAGTGACATTTGAAGCAGACAATGCCTTAGAATTAGAAAACAACTTTAAAAATGCAGTTGATGAATATATTGAAACATGCAATAAACTTGGACGTGAACCCCAAAAAGCATTTAAGGGTGTTTTTAATGTAAGAACAGGAAGCCAACTACATATGGCAGCTGTAAGAAATGCTTTGAAAATGGGTGTTTCGTTGAATTCTTATGTAAAAGGGTTGATAGAGAAGGATGTAAATATATCTTTAAATTAGTAAATTCTAAACCTTTATATATAGATTGAGAATAACACAAATCTGGAATGAAATGGTATAAAAAAATTAAACATCCTTATCCTCTTCCCAACATCTGCAAGAACTGGAGATTTATGAAATATTTACGGTGAAAAGTGAGGATTGTTTGACGAGAGAAAAGTGACTTGATGTCACTTTTTCGAGGAGTTCCGCAACGAAGTAAATATTTTATAAATCGGAAGGTACCCTTTAGGGTTCTGAAGCCGTTGGTTGCTTTTTGTCTTACTTTTTACAACTAAAAAGTGAGAAAGCGGAGAACTTTGTTCTTCAAGAGGATTCATACACTTAGAACTATTATCAAAATATTTGAGTATAAATAAACTTTTACTGTACTTCTTGTTTTTCTCGACTTTCTTTTATAAAAAAGAAAGTAGCAAAGAAATTACCCGCGGGGTTTCGAAGGCGGAAGCTTATATAATAGATTTTAGAGAATATAGATAATATATTTTCAAAGAGTTTAATAAGATA
>Ga0208300_100490_pt1 | contig 27323 bp, 26 predicted proteins | sample 23_taG_FD_184096 | JGI IMG/M metagenome (GOLD analysis project Ga0208300, IMG submission 184096) | Marine viral communities from Cariaco Basin, Caribbean Sea - 23_WHOI_OMZ (SPAdes) (version 2) | ecosystem: Environmental > Aquatic > Marine > Oceanic | place: Caribbean Sea: Cariaco Basin...
ATTTCTGTTCGTCGGGCCGGGAGTTTGCCTTCAGCTTCCTTCAGATTCTGCCTTGCGGCAGACACCCTTGCTGTTCAGCTAACGGTTCCCGCTATCAGGGTCCGTAGGGGACTTTCACCCCCAAGTCATCCTGTGAGGCACCACCCTCAGGAATAGCGCCAGTCAAGGCGCTGCGCGCCATGCCTGGCGCACAATTAAAAAGGAGCACCAGAAGGTACTCCTTTTCATTTGTTGCCATTCTGCACATCAGCTCAACGCAACCGTTCGATACATTAAGTCACCGAACCAATGCGCCTAAACTCCCGCCACACGTAAGCTAGCTACTTGTATAGCGCTCTACCTGTTGCTTGAGTTTTTGACCGGGACGAAAAGTGACAACACGCCGTGCAGAAATGGGAATTTCCTCACCTGTCTTGGGGTTACGCCCCGGTCTTTCGCGCTTATCACGCAAATCGAAATTGCCGAAACCCGATAGCTTAACCTGCTCGTTTTCGCGCAAACAGGCACGGATTTCTTCAAAAAAAGCCTCAACCATGGCTTTTGCTTCTCGCTTCGACAGCGCGAGCTCCGTGTGTAAATGTTCTGCTAGCTCTGCTTTGGTCAACGCACCCATAAAGCCCCCTCCATGTAGCAAACGCATTGCCAAGAACGTGATAAGCGTCGTGTCATGGCATTATTAATTATTCACGTAACAGTCCTTCACACCTACCTACAATTCCTATCCACGTAGCTCAGCATCTAATTCTGCTCGCACTTGCGATACGATGGAATCTACCAACAGGTTGATTTCATCATCATTTAGCGTGCGTGATCCGTGCTGCCACGTCAAGCCCAATGCAATACTCTTGTGGCCATCCGCCACCCCCTTACCAGCATAGACATCAAATAGCTTAATATCTTTTAAGTAGTCGCCAGCTTGCGCTTTTGCACAGTCAAGCAGCGCTTGAACCGGCACATCCGTCTTCACAGTGAAAGCCAAATCACGACGAACTTCTGGGTAACGTGACAGCGGCTCAAAGGCCGGAATAACCCCCTCGCTCAGCGCATCTAAGCGAACCTCAAACATAACGGCATCTACTTTCAGCCCTAGCTTGGCTCGCACCTGAGGATGCAAGGTGCCAATCCAACCGGCAGGCTGACCATTATGCAACAGCTTTGCCGTTTGGCCAGGGTGGAGCGAAGGATGCTCACCTGGCTCAAAACGCCAAGCATCAAGCGCGCCACCAAGCGCCAGCAAGCTTTCTAAGTCGCCTTTTAGGTCGTAAAAGTCGACTTGGGCTTTAGCCCCGCACCAGCCTTCAGCCTCACGACCTCCGCACACTAGCGCCCCCATCATCGGGACCTGTGAAAGGTTGTCCAAATGGCCATTAAATACCAAGCCAGTTTCAAACAGCCTAACCCGGGCTTGCTGACGATTCAGGTTATGCTCAAGTGCACGCACTAAGCCGGGGAACAAACTAGCCCGCATCACCGATAGATCTGATGAAATCGGGTTCGCCAACACTGGCGAAATAGCATCTGGCAACATCACCGCCTGGAGATCAGGCGCAACAAAGCTATAAGTTACCGCCTCCTGAAAACCACGGGCAACCATTTGGTTACGCAGCCGAGTTTGGGTCAGAACCGCCTCGTTTGCCGGACGCAGCGCCAAACGCGCCGCTGGGCGTCGAACGGGCAAGTTGTTGTAACCGTGGACCCTGGCAATCTCTTCTATGAGATCCTCTTCGATCGACACATCAAATCGCCAGCTGGGCGCTGTGACCAACCAGCCATCTGCCTGCTTCTCTACCGCCATCCCTAGACGCTGTAGGATGTCAGTCACATCGTCAGTGGGCAGTCGCTTCGACAGCGCACTCTCTAAACGCGCTTCGCGCAATACAATATTACGCGGAGCTGGCAGGTGTTCACCACCGGACGACTCAGTAACAGGCCCAGCCTGACCACCACATATCTCTATCAGAAGCTGAGTGGCACGTTCAATCGCTACACTGGCAAGCGCCGGATCAACGCCACGCTCAAAACGATGTGATGCATCTGTATGAAGACCGTAAGAACGCGCCTGACCTGCAATAGCTAGTGGCGTAAAATAGGCAGATTCCAAGAAAATCGTATCGGTCTTCTCACTTACCCCTGAGTTCTCGCCCCCCATAACGCCCGCCATTGCTAGCGGACCTTCATCATCGGCAATAACCAATGTTTCAGGTCTTAACGCCACCTCCTGACCATCCAATAAGATTAAGCGCTCTTCATTACGCGCCAAGCGAACGGTAATACCACCGTGAAGATTGTCACGATCAAACGCATGCAACGGCTGACCAAGCTCCAACATCACGTAGTTAGTCACATCAACGGCAGGATCAATAGAACGAACACCGCTACGCCGGAGACGCTCCACCATCCACAGCGGGGTTTCGACGCTAACATCCACCCCTTTAATAATGCGCCCCATGTAGCGCGGGCACTGTTCCGGTGCCTCAATACGCACTGGAAAAGTATCGTCAATACTAGCTTCAACAACCGCAATTTCAGGCCCACTCACCGGAAGTCGATTGAGCACCCCTACCTCTCGAGCCAGCCCTTTGATACTCAGGCAATCACCACGATTCGGCGTGAGATCAACTTCAATGGTCATGTCATCGAGCTGCATGTACTCGCGAAAACTTAGACCTACCGGCGCAGAAGCGGGCAGCACAAAAATACCTGGTGACGTCTCTTCCTCAAGGCCTAGCTCTGAGGCCGAGCAAATCATTCCGCGTGACTCTACACCACGCAATTTGGCTTTTTTGATTTTAAAGTCGCCCGGCAGAACACCTCCCACCTGAGCAAACGGAATTTTTTGACCAACATCGACATTGGCAGCACCACAAACAACCTGTACAGGCTCGCCAGTACCATCATTGACGGTACATACGTTGAGCTTATCAGCATCTGGGTGCTTCTCTTTAGTCAGCACTTCCGCTACCACTACGCCACTAAACGCAGACGCAACAGCCTCGATAGCATCGACTTCAAGGCCTGCCATGGTAATTTGATCAGCAATTGCTTGTGTATCAAGCTGCGGAGCCACCCAGTCACGCAGCCACTGTTCTGAAAATTTCATATTGAATCCCGTCGTTGGCAGCGGTCTTAGGTAAATTGGCGAAGAAAACGCAGATCGTTCTCAAAGAACAGGCGTAGGTCATTGACGCCGTAGCGCAGCATCGCAAGCCGCTCGGCACCCATGCCAAACGCAAACCCGGTGTAGCGCTCAGCATCAATGCCTGAGTGCCTAAACACCTCGGGATGCACCATTCCACAGCCCATAATCTCTAACCAGCCGCTATGAGAGCAGACACGGCAACCAGCACCGCTACACATCACGCACTGAATGTCGACCTCGGCGGAAGGCTCAGTGAATGGAAAGTAAGAGGGACGGAAGCGCACTGACAGATCATCGCGCTCAAAAAACGCCTGGAGAAAATCCTCGATAGTGCCCTTAAGATCTGCAAAGCTCACACCTTCATCAACCAACAGACCTTCCACTTGATGAAACATTGGAGTGTGGGTGAGATCTGAATCACTACGGTAGACACGACCAGGGCAAACAATACGGATCGGCGGCTCACTACTTTTCATAGTACGCACTTGAACTGGCGATGTGTGAGTACGTAGCAAGCGCGTAGCATCGAAATAGAAAGTATCTGCCATCCCACGTGCGGGGTGGTGAGCGGGTATATTTAGCGCTTCGAAATTATGGTAGTCATCTTCAATTTCTGGCCCTACCGCCACATCGTAACCAATTCTAGTAAACAAACCTTCAATACGCTCAAGCGTGCGAGTGACGGGATGTAGACCGCCATTCTCTTGGCCGCGACCAGGCAGTGTTACGTCAATTTTTTCAGCGGCCAAGCGAGCGCTAAGCGCTTCGCTTTCAAGTTGCTGACGTTTTGCATCAATTTCAGCTGCCAGGGTCTGTTTCGCCTGATTAATTTGCTCACCGGCGGCAGGACGCTCTTCTGCTGATAGCTTGCCTAAGCCTTTCAACAAGGCCGTCACTTCGCCTTTTTTACCCAAGTAACGTACGCGCAACTCATCTAGAGCAGAGACACTGTGCGCCGCATGAATAGCATCGCGAGCCTCTGACACCAGAGTAGGAAGATGGTCCATCCGATTCACTCCGAATTAAGCGTTTTCCATCTCTAAAGATGGCTGGCATGTTGAAGGTGACAAAAAAACAGGGGAAGAGCGGCTGCTCTTCCCCTGCATGGGTCACACTGAAATGACCTCTAACACGTCACACTGAGATTAAACTCAGTGCAATGCGTCTTATTGGGCAGCCTTGGCTTTTTCCACGATAGCCGCAAATGCAGCTTTCTCGTGTACCGCCAGGTCGGCCAATACTTTACGATCAATTTCAATGCCGGCTTTCTTCAGACCGCCAACAAAGCGGCTGTAAGACATGCCATTGATGCGCGCACCAGCGTTGATACGCTGAATCCACAGAGCGCGGAATTGACGCTTGCGGTTGCGGCGGTCACGGTAAGCATACTGACCGGCTTTGATGACAGCCTGTTTGGCAACGCGGAAAACACGCGAACGGGCTCCGTAGTAACCTTTAGCCTGCTTCAATACTTTTTTATGGCGACGACGGGCAACTACGCCACGCTTAACACGAGTCATAACACACTCCTGACTTTATGACTGAGGCTAAATGCACTCAGATAAGAAAATTCGACCTTACAGATTCGGCAGCATGCGCTGAATCAGCGCTTTGTCAGAAGCATGGATCTGCTTCATACCACGTAGCTGACGCTTACGCTTGGTCGACTTCTTGGTCAAGATGTGGCTACGGAAAGACTGCTTGTGCTTGAAGCCATTAGCGGTCTTTTTAAAGCGCTTGGCAGCGCCACTGTTACTTTTGATTTTCGGCATGAGAAAACTCCGCTCGATATTTTTTTAGAAAACCCAGGGCCGATCAACGCTCTCACGCTGACCCGTTAGCTTCGCCGTTGGATCACTTCTTCTTCGGGGCAATAATCATGATCATCTGGCGCCCTTCCATTTTCGGGAAAGACTCTACCGCTCCGATCTCTTCCAGGTCTGCCGCAATCCGTTCCATTAGTTTACGACCAATGTCCTGGTGCGCCATTTCACGACCACGGAAGCGCAATGTGACTTTGCCTTTATCACCACCTTCTAGAAAGCGCGTCAGGTTTTTTAGCTTGACCTGATAATCGCCTTCGTCAGTGCCAGGACGGAATTTGACTTCCTTGACCTGAATTTGCTTCTGCTTTTTCTTTTGAGCCGCTTTCTGCTTCTTCGTCTCAAAAACAAATTTGCCGTAATCCATAATCTTACAAACAATGGGATCGGCATTCGAAATTTGTACGAGATCTAAACCGGCAGCTTCTGCACGCTCAAGTGCTTCGGTGGTGGGCACAACACCCAACTGTTCACCCTCAGCATCGATCAAACGCACTTCTTCTTCGGTAATTCTCTCGTTCATTGGTGGGCGCTTGTCTTGTGGACGCCCGCGCTGATTGCTTCGCTTGATTGCTCCGTCTCCTTAGGCAATTGACGATGTCGCCAGGGCTGCTCGCTCTGCATTACAACGTTCGATGAATTCATCGACTGTCATTGTGCCGAGGTTTTCGCCGCTGCGAGTTCGCACGGCCACTGAGTCAGCTTCGACTTCCTTATCTCCCACCACAAGGAGATAGGGAACTTTCTGTAACGTATGCTCACGGATTTTAAAGCCGATCTTCTCGTTCCTCAAGTCCGCTTTAGCTCGCAAGCCATTTTTTTGCAGCCGTTGCTCCAACTCAAGCGCATAATCACGCTGCGCATCAGTAATGGTCATCAACACAGCTTGCTGAGGCGCCAACCATAGTGGCATCGCACCAGCATAGTGCTCAATTAGGATTCCCAAGAACCGTTCAAAAGAACCTAAGATAGCACGATGAAGCATCACTGGGGTCTTTCGTGTCCCATCTTCATCAACGTATTGCGCGCCTAAGCGCCCTGGTAAATTAAAATCTAACTGTAGAGTACCACATTGCCAAACACGATTCAGGCAATCACGCAGAGCGAATTCAATTTTCGGGCCATAAAAAGCCCCCTCTCCTGGCTGAAGCTCCCAATCAAGCCCCGTCGCATTGAGCGCAGCTTCAAGCCCCTGCTCTGCCCGATCCCACATCTCTGCTTCGCCAAGAAAGTCCTCAGGACGAGTTGACAGCTTGAGCTCAACATCCTCGAAACCAAGCGTTTTATAAACTTGCAGGGTTAGCGCAATGAATGCTTCCGCCTCTGCCTGAATTTGACCTTCGGTACAAAAAATATGCGCATCATCTTGAGTAAAGCCACGAACGCGCATCAGACCATGCAACGAGCCCGATGGTTCATTCCGGTGGCAGCTACCAAACTCTGCTAGACGTAACGGCAAATCACGGTAGCTTTTCAACCCCTGATTAAATACCTGTACATGACAGGGACAGTTCATCGGCTTAACCGCATACTCACGTTTTTCTGACTCAGTAGTAAACATGAGCTCACTGTAGTGCCCCCAGTGGCCCGATTTCTTCCACAACGAAAGATCTACTACTTGCGGCGTCTTAATCTCTTGATAACCATGCGCTCGCTGAATTTTGCGCATGTAATCTTCTAGCGCCTGATACATCGTCCAGCCATTGGGGTGCCAAAAAACCATACCTGGGGCTTCTTCTTGCAAATGGAAAAGATCCATCTTGCGCGCCAATTTGCGATGGTCTCGCTTTTCGGCCTCTTCTAGGCGCTTCAAATAAGCTTTGAGCTGTTTCTTATCGCCCCATGCTGTTCCGTAAATACGTGTCAGCATTGGGTTTGAGGCATCTCCGCGCCAATATGCGCCAGCCAGCTTGGTTAGCTTGAAGGCTTTCAGGTGGCGCGTATTCGGCACATGCGGCCCACGACACATGTCCGTGTACTCTTCGTGGTGATACAAACGTATTGTTGCACCTTCAGGTATATCGCGGACAATTTCCTGCTTGAACGTTTCGCCACGCTCAATAAACGTTTTCATCGCCTTGTCGCGATCAACGTACTCACGCACCACGTCGTAATCACGCTCAATAAGTGATTGCATGCGTTTTTCGATGGCTTCCAAGTCGTCAGGCGTTACCGACTTGCCGAAATCAATATCGTAATAAAAGCCATCGTCAATCACTGGCCCAATGGCCATTTTGGCATCAGGATATAGCTGCTTAACCGCATGTCCAATCAAGTGAGCACAGGAATGACGGATAATCTCAAGCCCTTCGGGATCACGGGCGGTAATTATCGCCACTTCAGCATCTTGCTCGATCAAGTCAGCAGCATCGACCAATACACCATCAATCTTGCCAGCCACACAGGCCTTGGCCAAACCAGGGCCAATGGATTCTGCGAGCTGCATGATAGACAGTGGTGCTTCGAACGTTCTTTGACTGCCATCCGGCAATGTTACTATGGGCATTAAGATATTCCTTGAGCGCAGTGGTGATCCATACCAAGGATCACATTTCGCTATCAATGATCGAGAGTATTTAGGTGCTTTTTGAAGGTTGCCCAGCCTACCAGAATTTAGCCAGCCGTAACATAAAACGGGAGGCATAAGCCTCCCGTTTCGTGCTTAAAGGGCATTAATCACTGGCACAATGGCCTACCCCTTTAACGTAATGCGATGCGTGGCTTAGTTCCACTCATCCATTTCTACACGACGGTTTTGTGCACGACCCGCATCGGTATCATTGCTAGCAACCGGACGCTCTTCGCCGTAGCCAATAGCACGCATACGGTTAGCACCTACGCCACGCTGGGCAAGGTAAGCAGCAACAGACTCTGCACGGCGCTGCGACAGATTTTTGTTGTACTGATCCGGCCCACGAGAATCAGTGTGACCTTCGATGCTCACACGGACGTCCGGGTTATTAACTAAACGCTCAGCCACACCGTTTAGTACATTTTGCGCACCCGGCGTTAACTGTGCGGAGTCAAATTCAAAGTTAACATCGCGAAGAACTAAGCTTTCAGGGCAGCCCAGTGAGTTAACTTCAACACCTGCAGGAGTGTTGGGGCACTGATCGCGGTAATCCGGCACACCGTCATTATCAGAATCGAGTGGGCAGCCATTTGCATTAACGGCTACACCAGCAGGAGTTCCCGGGCACTGATCGCGGTAATCTGGCACACCATCACCATCGGAGTCCAGCGGGCAGCCTTCAGCATCTACTGCAACGCCAGCAGGCACTTCACCATAACTTGGGCATTGTGGTGCTACGGGCTCAGGCGTACGGTCAGCACACAACAGACCACCGATCGCTGCACCAGCAGTTGCACCAATAGCGGTATTTTCATCTTCGTCAGAATTGCCGCTAGTTGCGTATGCAATACTGCCGCCGATAACACTGCCCGCCAGGCCGCAAACGAAAGGATGCTGATACCAATCGCGGTCGCTACTTGCGCTGGTTTGGCCAGATGATTGTGATGCTGAGCTGGCACAGCCTGATAAACCTACCACCAGTGCAGAACCGATTAGCAAGCCAGTCGTTGATTTTTTCATGCAAAACTCCTTCTTGATCCAATGCTGACATGGTCATAAGACCAAATCTATCCCAATGCTTCTAATTTGCGAGAGCATCCATTTTTCGCTGCTCAGCACCATGGCAACAATGTACTTTTACCATAAGGCTGAACGTTTTCTAATGATTAACGTTTAATCACGAGAAGGCAACAATGCCGAGATATCAACTTCTTGCCAATACCGACATTCTCAGCATAGCAAAGTTGACGCAATAAGCGCCAAAAAACATAGGCTACCGTACTCACAGCCCGCCATGCTCGTTAAACAAGGTTAATGAAGCCCCCTAGATCCTTCAGACCTCCAGTCAATGATCTTTTTTGCTGCCTCAAGTACGGCAGGACGCATTTCGTCCTCAACAGCAATACGTTCTTTATCTTCTTGCATACGCTCTCGTGGCGTCAATTGCTTACGTGCAGAATGCGTTTTTAAATGCCGGGTACGGTTGTACACCTCTGCAAACGCTTGAAAATCTGGACGCTCTGTTAGGCTAGAATCAATGATCTCAAGCAGCACTTTGCATCGCCAAGCTCCTTCGGTAATGTCGACTTGCTCTTGCACAAGCGCACTAACAACAAAATCCAGATTCTCCAGGCTGTTTTGATGGGCACGGCGCTCTTCGTCCAGCCGAAATGCTTCTCGACGTTTAACCTCTTGACGAAGCTTGTAGGCATACAAACCAAGAGCTGCAATGACAATCATTGCAACGATGAATAACAACAGCGCTCCTGTGGAACTCATAACGCTCCTTTCACAACGGAGAGGTAGAAAGCTTGACGATAATTGTACACTCTCTTCCCCAATGAGACCACTTTGACTATTTTTCATCTCTGTTTCAGCTCAAAAATAAACAGCCTCCCACTGTTTTTAAAGAAGCAAAACCTCACCTTACGTCAAGAAAACCTGCGTTGACTTTAGATCATTCACCTCACTAAGGTGCTGACTAGAGCGATATTTCCAGCACCAGACTGCCCAGCCCATACTCAAGGTCAGCGCAACCGCTCCAGCGGTATGTAACAGAGCCAGCCATAGTGGGAGCCACAGCAACACATTAGCAATACCAAGCGCGACTTGGGCAAAATAAGCAATTACCACCAATCTGAGCGCTCGCCCAACAGGCACAGCATGGCGATATCGCCACCATAGCGCTGACACTACAATGCCAAGCACAAGCGCTCCAATACGATGCATAACGTGAATAGCCGTCCGTGCGTCGGCATGTAACTGCCCGTGTAAATAATTAGGGCCAACAGTTTGCGTCAGGTGAAAGCCTTCGCTTATGTCCATTTCCGGCCACCATTGCGTATTGCAGGTTGGAAACCCCTGGCAGGCAATACCTGCATAGTTACTGGTTACCCAGCCACCTAAAGCAAGCTGCAAAACTAATACCAACACGCCTATCACCCAAAGCACATTAGCGTTCCTAAGTGGAGAGATATAGCGTGTAGGTGAAGAAGTATAGCCAGAGGAGGTATGGCCTGAAGAGGTAGACACAAGCTTTGTCAAGCTATGCCGAGTTCGCAAATGCAACCAAAAAAACACCATCAGTACACTTAGCCCACCCAACAAATGCAAAGTAACTACTTGTGGCCAAAGCTTTAGCGTCACTGTAAAGGCGCCAAATGCGCCTTGAAGTAGAATAACAACGAGCAAGAGAATACTTACTTTCCATGGAAATCCCGCACGTTTACGTAATGAAAAACCCAGCGCCACTACGCTTAAAACAATAAGTCCTAACAAACTTGCTACATACCGATGAACCATCTCTACCCATGCTTTAAAAGGCACAAGAGGAACATCGGGATGCTGCAAGGCAGCATGCTCGGCGTCAGGGACTAACAACCGCCCATAACAACCTGGCCAATCTGGGCATCCCAAACCTGCGTCAACCAAGCGCGTCCATGCACCAACTAGAATCACTAACGCTGTCAGCGTAGTACCGATGAAAGTTAAACGTTTCAGCCATTGTAAGCGTCGCTCAGTGGAATATGGCACGTTGCTTCCTTACGACCTGCGAGGTCGAGCATGCAGAGTAACGATGTGGTGTTCGCTATAGCGGGTTAACCTTAAACAGGTGACGTATATCATCGAGAATATCAGCTGCCGGCACGGCCTTATTAAATGACAACGCTGGCCTGCCGAAAGGGTCCATTAGCCATACGCTATTTTCTTCACGCCATGCAGGTTCTGCCAGCCAACGATTAACCGTTTCGCCTGGCAGCTCTTGTGTACTCCCGCCTATTCGCAGCCGCTGTAAACGAGGAGCTTCACGACCCAACGCCCGGTGCAGGCGCCACAATTCATCCATACGTTCATCGCAGTGAGAAGCACAGTCAAATACCAGTGTCCATGCATCATTTTTTGCGGGTTGAGCACTCAGAGGCCAGTCATCTAGTTCTGGTACGCTGACATGCACTTGACCATGGGCAGTATCTTCACTGGGTATGCCTATTTGCCATGTCAACATCATCCACGCAGTAACAATAGGCGCCGCGAATGCTGCAAATATCAGCAACAATTTAACTCGCGGATAGCGAACTGGCTGGCGTTGCTGCATGCTTTTCCCCTCAGTAACCTGTAAGGCTATCTTTTGTAAGACTATCTTTTGCAAGGCTATCTTTGCGCAGGCGACGGCCACCCAATACCATGACCACTGCCGCAGCAAGCGCTAACCCCCACCATTGAAAAGCATAGCCAAGATGGCGACTAGGCGGCATTACGTTAGCGTCCCACCAGGGCGTAAACACCCCCTCTCCCTGATCAGCATGCAGCCAGCCAGCGTAAGTGAAGGCCGGCAATGTTGGTTCCCACGGGGTTAAACTAATCTGCTGCAGCCTTAACCCTTCCCTGTTTTTGCCATATAGCGGACCGCCGGAGCGCGCAACCTGCCACTCTCCTGAAACGCTGACGACGCCCTCTGGAGTATCCACTTGAGGCGCCGCCCTACTTGGCCCTGTTTCAATAAAACCTCGTTGAATAAGCCACAACTGATCAGAAGTATCTCGAAAAGGGGTTAACACAGCCACGCCCAGATGCCCGTCGACAATGCGGTTGTCGAGATAAAGCGTGTGGTTAGCGAGGTACTCTCCTTGCAAATGCAACTCAGACCCCTCTGCTGGCATAGTAAGAGGCGATTTAACCGAAGGCGCAGCTTCCCGTGCGGCTAACAAAACTCGCTTGTCAGCGGCACGCTCCCACTGCCATAGTCCTAGGAAGATACCTAGCGACACTAATACGCTCCAAAACACACACCAAACGTATAGACGTTGCGACCCAAAAGAGGTTTTCGTCATGTGGTTAAAGCTGCTCATTGGCCTAGTTTTTATTGGGATAGTCGCTAGTTTAGCGGCCGGCGCAGGTTTTTTATTAAAGGATGACAGCAGCTCGCGACGGCTACTAGCATCCCTTAAATGGCGCATTGGGTTAACATGCCTACTCATGGCCTTGTTAATATTTGGCTTCTGGTCGGGAGATTTGGGCTGATTGATTAAAAAACGTATACAAAAATAAATAACCCAACCCACACAACATCTACAAAGTGCCAATACCAACAAGAGGCTTCAAAACCAAAATGATGATCTTGAGCAAAGTGCCCTTTATGTATACGTATTAGCATGCTGGTTAAAATTAATGTGCCTATAATGACGTGAACGCCGTGGAAGCCCGTCAGAATAAAGAAAGTAGCGCCGAAGATACCTGCCTCAAGCGTAATGCCATAATGGTTATAGGCTTCATAATATTCGACGCCCTGAATCATAATAAAACAGCAGCCCAACAATACGGTACCTGCCAGCCAGTTTCTGCACGTCTTACGTTCGCCCAATTTTAGAGCCTCATGCGCGACCGTTAATGTAATGCTCGACGTTACCAAAATGAGTGTATTGACGAGTGGCAATTGCCATGGACTTAAGACACTATCCGGGCCAGCCACTGATGAATCAGGTGGGTTTAACAATGGCCACTGGGCGACAAAATCAGGCCACAGCAACGCAGAAACACCTTTTGCACCTTCACCACCCAACCAGGGTATAGCGAACGTTCTAACGTAGAACAGCGCACCAAAGAAAGCTGCAAAAAACATCACCTCCGAAAAAATAAACCAGCCCATCCCCCACCGAAACGAGCGATCCATTTGGGCATCGTACAATCCGCTCATTGACTCGTGAATAACATCTCTGAACCAAAGCCCCATGACGGTGATTACACAAGCCACACCGATTAGCATGAGCGGGGTACCCGTGTCGTACACAAGCTTAATTCCTGTACCCACCATCATAGCCCCGAGCGCCAGCGAGCCTAGGATAGGCCATCGACTCGTTGTTGGAACATAGTAGCCGCCACTCATATCGAATCCCCTATCGTGTTGTTGTCATTCTTCGAGGTGTCTTTTACTAAGTGATGAACCGGGTACAAGGTATACACCAGCGTTATCGTATTAATGTCCTCAGGAAGGTCACGCGATAGCTGGAATATCAGAGGAATCGTCAAACGCTCATCCCCCTGAAGCTGCTGCTCTTGGAAACAAAAACAGCTTACTTTTCTTAAATGCGTCGTAGCGTTTGAAGGAGAAACGCTAGGTACAGCCCGCCCCCAACTTTCGACATGACTGTTGTTAGTAAAGGTAAAATCTACTTCAGCTGTTTGGCCTGGGTGTACACGCATTTGGCGGTTTTCGACGCTCATTCGCCATGGCAAACCCGCACTACCTCGGGTAATAAACTGAACGGTGATATAACGAGACTGATCAACTCCTTCATGAATAATGGCTTTAGCCGTTGTATCCACCTTGCCATTAAGCCCTGTCACACTGCAGAACACGTTATATAGAGGGACCAGTGCGAATGCGAAGGCAAACATTCCGATGAGCGCCGCCACCGTACGAATAACCGTCCGCTTAACCCCAATTGATTGCACCGTATCGTTGACTGCCATATATCCCCCTAGGCCATCCACTGATAGATAGCCTATTAGTCATGATGATGGGTACGGTTAAATACGGGCGGTGTCTCAAAGGTATGCAATGGTGCCGGACTGGGAACGCTCCACTCTAGGTCTTCTGCGCCTTCCCAAGCTTTTGCAGGTGCCTTTTTACCTCCTCTCACGCACATCACTACAACCAGTACAAACATCAGCTGTGACGCACCAAAAAAGAAAGCACCAATGCTGGACAGCAAATTGAAATCCGCAAATTGTAAGGCATAGTCAGGAATGCGCCTTGGCATCCCCGCTAAGCCTGCGAAATGCATAGGAAAAAATGTTAGATTAACGCCAACAATAGAACACCAGAAATGGCATTGGGCAAGTCGCTCGTTAGGATAGTGGCCTGTCCATTTGGGTAGCCAATAGTAGACGCCAGCCATAATGGCAAAAATAGCCCCCGGCACCAGCACATAATGGAAATGCGCCACGACAAAGTAGGTATCGTGGTATTGGAAATCCGCAGGCGCAATGGCCAACATTAGACCTGAGAAACCGCCTATGGTGAATAGCACCACGAAAGCCAAAGCAAACAGCATAGGCGGCTCAAAACTGATCGAGCCACGAAACAGCGTGGTCACCCAGTTAAAGACTTTCACGCCTGTGGGCACGGCGATCAGCATGGTCGAGTACATGAAAAACAGCTCCGCTGTTAGCGGAAGACCAACGATAAACATATGGTGTGCCCAAACTAAAAATGACAACAGTGCGATAGCTGCCGTGGCATACACCATAGATGCGTACCCAAACAAAGGCTTACGCGCGAAGGTAGGAATAATGGCTGAGACAATACCAAAAGCCGGCAAAATCATGATGTAAACTTCAGGGTGGCCAAAGAACCAAAATAAGTGCTGGAAAAGCACTGGATCACCGCCACCTGCGGCGTCAAAGAAACTGGTACCGAAGTTAATATCCATCAGCATCATGGTAATAACGCCCGCTAGTACAGGCATTACCGCAATCAATAGAAAAGCCGTAATTAACCATGTCCATACGAACAGCGGCATATCCATCATGCGCATTCCAGGTGCGCGCATATTCAGAATGGTCGCAATAATATTTATAGCCCCAAGAATCGAGCTAATACCCGCAATGTGCAGGGCTAAGATAAAGAATGTTGTAGAGGCAGGTGCGTAAGTCGTCGATAATGGCGCATAAAATGTCCAGCCAAAATTGGGCCCGCCCCCCGGCATAAATAGTGTAGAAAGTAACAATGTAAACGCCACCGGAAGCAGCCAGAAACTAAAGTTATTAAGCCTGGGCAGCGCCATATCCGGCGCACCAATCTGCAGTGGAATCATCCAATTGGCTAGCCCAGTAAACGCTGGCATTACCGCAGCAAACACCATTATTAATCCATGCATGGTGGTCATTTGGTTGAAAAATTCCGGCTCTATAAGCTGCAAACCAGGTTGAAATAGCTCGGCTCTCACTACTAGGGCAAATATGCCTCCAACAAAAAACATAGTGAGAGAAAAAATCAGGTACAGAGAACCAATTTCTTTATGATTGGTTGTCAAAACCCAGCGTAGTATCCCTTTGGGCTGAGCTGCATGGTCATGATGAGAGTGACCGCCAGCCGCTGCAGTGGAGCTATGTTGCAGCGAGTGTTGAGGAGGTAGTTTGGGCGCCATGAGCATCTCCGCCTGATTTATTGTTAGTACCTTAAATTATTGTGCAATACGTTCGGCCACCACAGCTGGCTGCACCGCATCACCTGTCTCATTGCCCCATGCATTGCGGGTATAAGTAACAACAGCAGCTATTTCGACAGGATTTAACGTACTGCGGAATGCGGGCATAGCAGCGCCAGAAACACCGTTAATAACCCGATCCATATGCCAATCCAAATCGCTAATCAATTGATTATTATTGGCTAGTGCAGGAAATGCGGGTGGCGCCCCCTGACCTTCGTTTTGGTGACAGGCAGAACAGATAGTCTGATAAACAGTCTCCCCCCGCGCCATCAAATCATCCATTTCCCACTCTCGGTCAACCCCCATCGCCTCTTGCTCTGCGGCTTCTTTACGTTCTGCCAACCATGCTTCGAACTCTTCTTCTTCCATCGCATGCACAACCACTGGCATAAATCCGTGGTTAACGCCGCAAAGCTCAGCACATTGACCACGATAGATCCCCGGCTCATTAATTTTCACCCAGTTCTCATTGATGAACCCAGGAATCGTGTCCTGCTTAACGGCTAGCTCAGGCACCCACCAAGAGTGAATAACGTCATCCGACGTCATTAAAAAGCGCACTTTACGGTTGATCGGCAGTACCAATGGCTCATCTACGTCTAACAAATAGTGTTCATCTCTCGATTCTTCTCCACGAATTTGTGCAGTGGGTGTGCTCATATTGGATGTAAACGCAACATCTTCACCAAGGTACTCGTAGCGCCAGCGCCATTGTTGGCCAGTAATCATCACATCTAGATCAGCTTCTGAAGAATCGTACATATTCTTCAGCGTCGCCGTTGCGGGCACGGCCATGCCAATCAAAATCAGAATAGGAATAGCGGTCCAAAGAATTTCAACGGAGGTATGCTCATGAAAATTCGCTGCTTTTCCCCCTTTTGAGTGTCTGTATTTGAATAGTGAGAAAAACATCACCCCAAACACAATCACTCCAATTACCACGCATACCCAAAAAATCGCCATATGCAGCCCAAAAATATCTTGGCTGATATCGGTGACCCCAATAGGCATATTCCAGCCATTATCATGAGCATGAGCTTGAGTGATACTGAAGGCACTGGTAATGGTTAGCAGCCATTGCCACGATAGATGCATAGCGACCTCCGTTATTATTGTTGTTCTCGCCAACCCTTTTATTAGGTCAGAATTAACTGATTAACGTCAGTATAGAAAACATGTGGCATTCGTCACGAACAACTATCGTGAGGTGTATCAACGCTTCATCGTGATGCAATCACTGCAATCCCCACTAAGATCAAAACAAATATGAGCGTGACTACAATCCCCGTCACAATAAAGGCAGTGGGGTTGCCGCTAGAAAAATCCTGTTGCCGTTTGAGGTCATTTTGTACACCTAAAAGTGCTGACAGTACTGATTTAACGACTGACCACATTGAGCCTCTCCTCGCTATCACGTATCGCGCTGTCTGAATGTGCAGCTCTTCTGCATAGCTTTAGCTATAGTTGAAGATAGGAGAACCTGTGAAGAATGCCTCACAAATTGAAAACTCGATAGGAACCTGCCATGGATCATACACACAACAAGCAGCCCTCATCCGCCTACGACGTCAACCAAGATATCGTGGCTTGGTGGCAGCATTACTGCCTATTGAGCACCATGCCAATGGTACGTTGTCAGATTGCATGGCTTGAGAGCGTCACAGAAGCCATGCAACTTGAGGCCGAGCTTTTCCAAGCTATCGCTAAAAGTAGCGAAAAACTGACGCTATGCCTGACTGATGACAACGAGAGCTGTAGCGCTAAGGAACTCACTGAGCATTACCAAGAGATGGTCAAAACGCTTACCGATGCTAATCTTGAGCGTTTCGCTAAGGTATCGCAGCTTTCCCATGAATTTCGACATAGCCTTTGGGAAGAAATCTAACAAATCTAACAATTTGGGATTAAGCTTGCGACTTGCTGTCGTGCCATTCACACTACGCACGCTTTGCTAAGAGCAGCTTTTGACTGGTGATGGAGCCTAATATGCCCAAATGTCGTGGATTTATTTTGTTGTTCTCGTTGATAACCGTGGTCTTAGTATCGTTAACCGGGTGCACAACTTACACTTGGCCGGATGGGTCGCAAGAGACTGTACTGGGAGTGCCCCCAGAAGAAGAAAACCGGCGCTATGAAGAGCAGCGTGCCGACGGAGTACGCTATCGCTTACCAGGTAAAATACCTGATGAGCAAACGGAATGATCTTCTTCGATCAGGCTTCTCTTTAAACGGCACCATTAAACTTTATGTCGTTTTGTCGATGCCGTTGCTTGAGCGGTCATCGGATCTTCTGGCCAGGGGTGTTTAGGATAGCGGCCACGCATCTCTTTACGCACCTCTGGGTAGCCATTCACCCAAAAACTGCGTAAATCCTGAGTCACTTGAAGCGGCCTTTTGGCTGGTGAAAGCAGATGAATGACAACAGGCATATGACCGTCCGCAACGGTGGGAGTATCCTGCCAACCAAACGCTTCCTGTAACTTCAGAGCAAGCACTGGCGGTCTTCCTGCTAGGCAAGGCTCATAATCAACCGATGCTTGATTACCACTAGGAGCCATTATTGACGGCGGTGTTAAACGTTCAAAATGGCTTTGCTCGTCCCAACTAAGCGTTGCCATTAAGTAGCTATGGAATGGCATTTTTTCTAGCTGGCTGAAGCGTGTTATATCCGTCATGTAAGGTGCCAGCCATACATCCAAACTGTCCAATAGCGCGCTCTCTGACCAGTCAGGCCATACGTCAGAATAAAGGCTCGCCACTAGCGCCATTCGCCCCTGTAAGTGCTTAACCTTGCCATTAAAAAGCGCCGCAGGGCGTTGTTTCAATGCGCGCAGCAATGCTTGCTGGACGGCCTCTCTAGATAACTCCGCTAAGGGCCGACGTGCCAATACAAGTTCACCATGGCGCTGAACAGCTTCACCAAGAAGCTTTCCTTGAGCATCTGACCAAGTAACACGCTCCTCCCACTGTTGAGTTGCAGGATAAAGGTCAATAAGCGCTGTCTGCGTAATCGGTTCTGCCAGGTAAATTGCCGCCTCACTACTGGCACTCTCTACGCTAATGGCGACGATAAATGCTTCATTCGCTAGGGGGTGGCTAACGGAGAGTGTGGCGGTTTTGCCATTGGCAAGCTTGAACCGACCTGGACTGATGAATTGACCAACACGATCCGGGTAAGCTATCGCCAGCAGATAGCTAAGCGGCTCAAGCGGTAGCTTATCTAGCAGCTTGAGGCTAGCCATGTCCATAAGACGCTGAGTTTCTCGTTGCCATTGAGGAAATCGCCAGGGTTGGCCGAGCCGCTGAGCCAGCGCATCTCTTAGCGAGCCACTGACACGCTCTCTGCCCTCTAACAGAGCAGCTAAAGCACAGGCAAGCGGTACTGCATTCAATGACGCTGCTTTTGACAGCATGACCGCTAAACGTGGCTCAAGCGGCCAGCGCGCACTTTGTTTACCTAAGGGTGTTAATAATCCCACTCTATCAAGAATGCCAAGCTGACGGAGCAAAACCTGACTACTTTGCCATGCACCGTTAGGCGGTGGCGTCATCCAAACTAACTCTTCTGGCGAACGTGCTCCCCATCTGGCGACTTCCAGCGCTAGCCTTGATAAATCAGCTTGGGCTATCTCGGGTTCACCGTAAGCAACCATTGGCTGCTCTTGAGACCACAACCGATAACACGTGCCCGGCTGTTGCCGCCCTGCACGTCCGCGACGTTGATCAGCGCTGGCACGATTGACGCGCCGGGTAGTTAGTCGAGTAAGCCCTGTTTGCGGCTGAAACAACGGTACTCGCTCCAAGCCCGCGTCAATGACCACATTAACGCCATCAACAGTCACGCTGGATTCCGCAATGGCCGTCGCGACAATCACTCGCTGGCGTGTTTCATGTAGCCTCAATGCAGCTTGCTGCGCTTCGATGGACATGCCGCCATGCAATGCGCGCACCTCAACATCAAAGGCACTATTTTCCAGCATTTGTACTAGCCGGGTTATCTCTGCTACCCCTGGTAAAATCACCAGCACGTCGCGGCTATCAACATTCGCCAAGGCCTCGGTTACCACTCGGTAAGCAGCGGCGTCTAGCGTCTCATCGCCCCCCAAAGGGCGGTGATATGTGTCGATTGGGAATTCGCGACCTGTGCTTTCAATCACGCATGTATCGCGACCCAATACGCTTGTTAACGCGGCAACATCTAGCGTCGCAGACATCACCACCAGTCGTAAGTCAGCGCGAACGCTTTGCTGAATGTCCAGCGATAGCGCCAGCCCAAGATCTGCTTCTATGCTGCGCTCATGAAACTCATCGAAGATGATACCGGCGATTCCTTCGAGCAACGGATCATCTTGCAGCATACGCGTCAGGACGCCCTGAGTGAGCACCTCCAAACGAGTATCCGAGCTCACTTTACTGTCCCCGCGCATACGATAGCCAACTGTCTTACCGACAGGCTCATTAAGCTGCGCGGCCATAAAGCTTGCCGCCAAACGAGCAGCTACCCGTCGAGGCTCTAGCAACAGTATCTTCTGGCCCTGCGCCCATTGGCTGTTTAGCAAGGTCAGCGGGACTCGGGTTGTCTTACCCGCCCCCGGCTGAGCGACCAAGATAAGTCGGTTATGTTCAGAGAGAGCCGCCTGAATCGGCTTGAGGTGCTGCTCAATTGGAAGCGTAGACATCGCCAATAGGGGCATAGTAGCTAAACTGATGAGTCGTTTGATAAATGCGACGTTGAAATACCGCATCCTTTCAAAATCACATGCTCAAGGAAACGGCAAATAGACTCGAAATCCGTTTCGCTAAGCCCCTCAGTCCCTAAAATCCCCGTTACCTGCGCACTGTATTCCGTGTAGTGTTGGGTGGACGACCAAATCAAGAATATAAGCCAGCGCGGATCGACATCATCCATTTTTCCTAGCTGAGACCACTGATGGATAATTTCTGCACGAGAAGCTACCCACTCTTTCAACTCCCCAGAGAGGTAATGACTCAAGAAAGGCGCACCTGCCAAAATCTCGGCGGCAAATAACTTTGAACCTTCGGGGTAGCGCTGGCCCAGCATCATCTTGGTACGTATAAAATCGCTTAACACCTTAGCTGGGTCACTTTCAGGTGTGATGTCTTCAAGTACCGCATTCCAGCGGTTCATCATTCGATTAAGCAGTCGAACATAAAGCAGCTGCTTACTACCCATGTAATAGAGAATATTCGCTTTAGGAAGACCTGCTATATCGGCGATTGCCTGAAGGCTGGCACCACGATAACCATGTTGAGAAAACACCTGCTCAGCAGCACTCAGGATGGTCTGTTCAATGCGATCTCTGCTGGCATTTTCATGGTTAGCGGTATCCGCTGTCATTGATTAAGCTCCTTTAATAAGCGCTTTGGATAGGCACCAATGGTCAGCCCATGGGACCTATCAGATTAAATTGGTTTATCGACGCCTGCCGTGCAAGTGCACAGACAGCGGCGCTAGCAACAAATTCTTGCAAGGTGCGCTTTTTTGTCTCAAGCTAAACAACATTGACCGATCGGTCAGAACAATCATAACGGAGTTTGGCATGGCTACGATTGAGTTCCTGCTCAACGGCACCCCCAAGCAGTGTCATGTACCCCCTGACACCAGCATTCTAACGCTGTTGCGCGATCATTTGGGCTTCACTGGCACAAAAGAGGGCTGCGCATCAGGTGATTGTGGCGCTTGTACAGTCGCAATCAGCAATCCAGGCAATATGCAAAGCCGCTTTTTAAGCGTCAACGCGTGCATTACCCCGGCTCACCAACTTCACGGGCGGCATGTCATTACCGTCGAAGGGCTCGCGACTGAGGGCAACTTGCACCCAGCTCAACGCGCAATGATCGAGTGCCATGGCAGCCAGTGCGGATTTTGCACACCTGGGATTGTCATGTCATTGTTCACCTTGCATACCAACCAGCAGCAGCGCCCCTCGCCTCTTACACCAGACACACTGGAAGCCGCACTAGGTGGAAATTTATGCCGCTGCACGGGATACCGTCCTATTCGTGACGCCGCCTTGAGCATGCAAGATTTCTCTTGGGAAGCACCTCAGTGGTTCGATGCGTCGCAGCCAGCCAGCCAGCCGCTTCCTGTGTCAGAGTCAACCGAACAGAGCGAACCACGCTTCATACAACCAACCACCTTGGCTGAGCTGGCCGACGCACGGTATCGCTATCCTGATGCACGCCTTGTGGCTGGCGCAACAGATCTGTGGTTGGAAAACACTCAGCGCCTCACCGCGTTGAATCAGCTTATTGATACCACTCGTGTGGCTGAATTAGGCCAAATTGAAGAGGCGTCATTTCAAGCTCAACCAGGTTGGTGGATAGGCGCTGGGGTTACGTACACGCAGCTTGAGCCGATATTTAACCGTCACTTTCCTGCGTTTGCACACCTCCTTCACAGGCTCGGCTCCCAACAAGTTCGTAACCGGGGAACGCTCGGCGGCAACATCGCCAACGCTTCGCCAATTGGGGATACGCCACCTGTGCTACTGGCGCTCAATGCGTGGATAGAACTTACCAGCCATGTCGGTACTCGCCAGCTGTTGCTAAGTGATTTTTTTATCGACTATAAAAAAACCGCGCTGGCTGCTGATGAAGTCATCAGTCGTATTTTTATACCTCAACTGGCTGAATCAGCCACACTCAGGGTTTGGAAGCTTTCTAAACGGCGCGAGGATGACATAACGGCGGTATTAGGTGCGTTTTGCTACCGTGTAAATCAGGGTGTGATGGAGGATGTTCGCATTGCCTTTGGCGGTATGGCTGCCACTCCCAAGCGAGCGAGTCAAACAGAAGCTGCGCTAGAGGGCCAGCCCGTCTCCAAAGCTAGCTTTCAAGCAGCCCAGCAAGCCCTTGCTGAAGAGTTTCAGCCAATGAGCGATGTACGGGGTAGCCAATACTACCGAGAACAAGCCACACTTAACCTATTAGAACGCCTCTACTTATCGCTTTCGTCACCCAACCAGGAGGTGATGCTCCATGCGTACGCTCACTAAACTTGATGGCGACAGCAGCCGAGCTCGTCGAGAATTACATGACCACATCCAAGGGTCAGGCCCACTTGCCCGCCATACTGTCGATAGCCACGGTCAGCGCCAAGCAGGCACCGCCAGCTTCCATGAAAGCGCTGAAAAACACGTTACCGGCAAGGCCGCTTACATCGATGACCTCAAAGCACCAGCAGATGCCCTGCATGTAGCTCTGGGGCTGTCTCCTGTCGCACACGGCACGTTGACCGCGCTTGATCTTGAAGCAGTTAAACAAGCACCTGGGGTTGTCGATGTCATCACTTTCCACGACGTACCCGGCCATACGGATATCGGCCCTGTTTTCCCTGGCGACCCCATTTTTGTAGATCAAGAAATTAGCTACGCAGGCCAGTGTATTTTCGCCGTTGCCGCTACCTCGCTTCAGGCTGCTCGCCGAGCGGTAACGTTGGCCAAGTTAAGTATCGACGAACAACCGGCGAGCCTCGACCCGGTGGCTGCTGCGGAACGCAATGATGTGGTTCGCCCTACACATATTCAGGAGCGTGGTGATTGGCAAACGGAACTGCACCAAGCCGAGCAAACGATTGAAGGCGAGCTGTTCATCGGCGGGCAGGAGCATTTCTACCTGGAGGGACAAGCATGCTTGGTTCTGCCGACTGAAGATGAAGGGGTCATTGTTCATACCTCTAACCAGCACCCTAGTGAGACCCAAAAGCTTGTCGCTGAAGTACTGGGCATTCCTTTTCATGCCGTCACCGTGGAAGTACGCCGAATGGGCGGTGGCTTTGGAGGCAAAGAAACTCAAGCATCCCCTTGGGCTTGTATGGCAGCTATTATTGCCCGCAGAACTGGTAAAGCCACACGTATACGCCTACCGCGCAGTGATGATATGCGCGCGACCGGTAAGCGACACCCCTTTCATAATCGCTACCGACTAGCCATTAATCGGCAAGGTGTCATCCAAGGGGGAGACATAACAGTTATTGGTGACTGCGGCTATTCACCTGACCTTTCGGACGCCATTGTTGATCGTGCAATGTTCCATGCCGACAACGCCTACTCATTAGGCAATGCCCGCGTCACCGGTCATCGCGCTAAGACCCATACCGCTTCTAACACGGCTTTTCGCGGTTTCGGCGGCCCTCAGGGCATGATGATTATCGAAGCGGCAATGGATGATATCGCGCGCAAAGTCGGTGACGATCCTCTCACTATACGCAAACGAAACTTCTATCGTGACGGGCGCGACGTCACCCACTACGGCCAACCAGTGGATCAAAAACAGTTACTCCATACACTGGTAGACACACTGGAAACCAGTAGTGATTACTGGGCGCGCCGTGCGGCTATTAAGGCATTTAATAGCAACAGTCCCATTATTAAAAAAGGGCTCGCGCTAACGCCAGTAAAGTTTGGCATCTCATTTACCGCCCAGCACCTCAACCAGGCTGGTGCGCTGCTGCATGTGTATACCGATGGCAGCATCATGATCAATCACGGCGGCACCGAAATGGGGCAAGGGCTGCACACCAAGATTTGCCAAGTTGTGGCTCGCGAGCTTGGCTTGGATTTAGATAGCGTGCGGATTAGCGCAACTCGCACGGATAAAGTACCCAACACATCCCCTACCGCGGCCTCGAGCGGTGCCGACCTCAATGGCATGGCTGCGCGGGATGCCGCCAGTAAATTGCGCGCAAGGTTGTTCGACTTTGCTGCGATGCATTTTGAGGGCGGCTTAGACCGAGAAGACATGCGCCTGGAAAATGGCATGCTGATTGCTGGTATTGGAGAGAGCGAGCGTCGCATCCCTTGGGGAGAGCTTGTCCAAACAGCCTACCTCAATCGTATCTCGCTTTCAGAAAAGGGTTTTTATGCGACACCGTTGATTCATTACAACCGTGCAACGGGCCAAGGCCGCCCTTTTTATTATTACGCGTTTGGAGCAGCAGTAGCCGAAGTAAGTGTTGACACCCTGAGCGGCGAATATTTAGTCAACCGCGTTGACGTACTGCATGACGTTGGCAATTCGCTAAACCCTGCCATTGATATTGGCCAAGTAGAAGGTGGCTTTATCCAGGGAATGGGCTGGCTAACCAGCGAAGAGCTTAAGTGGAACGATAGCGGCGCGCTGGTTAGCGACGGACCTGCAACCTATAAAATACCCACGTTTGGTGATCTTCCCGCGATTTTTAACGTTGAACTATTGGAAGGCCACCCAAACTCCATGGCAAGCCTATATCGCTCTAAAGCCGTTGGCGAGCCGCCGTTTATGCTTGGTATCTGTGTCTGGTCTGCACTACGTGATGCGCTTTCAAGCTTAACCGATTACCAACAGTCTCCCCATCTCGACACTCCCGCCACTCCTGAAAGAGTGATGCTGGCTGCAAACGCAATTAGAGAAAAAACACTATGACACGGCCCTCAGCAGAAACTTGGCACGCGGCACTCGATCGCTTACAGCGTAGCGGTGTTCCCCACGTATTGGCCACTCAGGTAACCAGCGCGGGCTCAACCCCGCGTGAACCCGGCGCGCGTATGGTGATCACTCAAGAGGCGATCTATGACACGCTAGGTGGTGGCACTTTCGAGTGGCAAACTATCCACGCTGCGCGGGACTTTTTACAGCAAGGCCGCGCGGGCTTTCACTTAGAGGCATTCTCGCTAGGTGGGCGCAGCGGCCAGTGCTGTGGCGGCTACGTCAATGTGCTGCTGGAAATGTTTCCTGGTGCCGCTATCAATATCGCTTTATTTGGTGCCGGTCATGTCGGGCGAGAAATCGTATCGCTTAGCGAACCGCTACCCTGGCAAATACACTGGTTTGATAGCCGAACCGATGTATTTAACGAACGCGACCAGCAGCAATCGCGACTCAGTTGCCATACGCTGAGCAGCACACAGGAGGGAACTTCAGCCCTACCACCCGGGTGTCACGCACTGGTATTAACCCACAACCATGATGAAGATTATGCGCTTATCACTGCTTTACTACAGCGCCCTGACATCGCTTCTATAGGACTAATCGGCTCTGATAGCAAATGGGCAAGTTTCCGAGGACGACTGCAGCGCGAAGGCTATACCACTGAGCAAATAGAGCGTGTACGCAGCCCCATTGGCTGTATTCATAACACTAAACTTAGCAATAAAACTCCCTATGCGATTGCGTTGACAGTGGTAACCGAGCTGCTTTGGCTAACGGACAGGCCAGCCTCACTAGACATGCGCGGCCTTGAGCCGAATGCAATTCGTGCACTTGTTGACGATACAAAAACGACTCAGAGTTAATATGAATTCCTCAATCGATACGCTCATTCGCGCTGAAATTGTCAGTTTTGCACGCGACCCAGGTAATGATGACCTACCTCAACCAGGTAGCCTAGAGCATTATGGCGACGGGTTACTTTGGCTAAAGGGCAGTCACATACAGGCTGTCGGCCACTATGGTGATCTCGCTGATCAACTGCCAAGTGACGCCCATCTTATTGATTATCGCGGCAAGTTGATTATGCCCGGTTTTATCGATACTCACGTTCACTATGTTCAGCTAGACATCATGGCTTCCTACGGTCGCCAGCTGCTTGATTGGCTAAATGACTATACGTTTCCTGAAGAGTGCCGTTTTGCCAATCATGCGCATGCAGAAGCGTTATCGAACGCTTTTCTAGATGAAATGCTTCGCGCGGGAACGACAACAGCCCAAGTATTTGGCTCAAGCCATCCTGGCTCAGTGGATGCGTTCTTCACCGCCTGCCAAAAACGTCAGCTACGCATGCTGGTTGGTAAAGTATTAATGGATCGCAACGCGCCTGAAGCACTAATGGATGGCGTGTCAGGGATTGCAGACAGTGAGCGACTTATTCAAGACTGGCATGGCAATGGCCGACTAGGTTATAGCGTCACGCCACGTTTTGCGCCCACCTCTACCAAAATGCAAATGGATGCTGCCGGCGCCCTCTTACGCAATGACTCTAGCTTGTGGCTACAAACTCATTTGGCCGAAAACAGTGGGGAATTAGACTGGGTAGCCGAACTATTTCCTGGTAGCCGCGACTACTTAGCCGTTTACGAGGAAGCGGGATTAGTCGGCCCCCGCAGTACCTTCGCGCACGGCATTCATTTGGATAACGATATGCGTCAACGCTTGGCGGATCGAGGCGCTAATATTGCCTTTTGTCCAAGCTCCAACCTTTTCCTAGGTAGCGGATTATTTGACCGAGAGGCAGCTAAACAGACCGGCATGGCATTTACCTATGCTAGCGATATCGGCGCAGGCACCGATTTATCAGGGTTTGGTACGCTTAAAGCCGCCTATCAAGTGGGCCAACTAAGAGGACAGCCACTCACCGCATGGCAAGGTTTTTACGGTTTAACCCATGGCAATGCAAAAGCGCTCTCCTTAGATACCCATATCGGTCAGCTCGCTCCTTCCTACGAAGCAGACTTTGTCGTTATTGATCCTTATGCGACATCGCTGTTGAAACGCCGTATTCAACACAGCACAACGCTCGGCGAGCGTTTATTTGCGCTGATGATGCTCGCTGATGATCGCGCTATCTATGAAACTTGGGCCGCTGGCGAATGCCAGCACCAACGGGATTAATTTCGTCATTCCCGCAGGCTCTTAGCGGGAATCCATGTTGGGCTGGGGTTTCGGGCGGCTGCAGGCCAAGATCAAGGTGGATTCCCGATTACCCCACTCGGGAATGACGGTGCGGTGGCTCGGAAATGACGTGCGGTGCATACTTGGGGGTGGCCGCGCTATAGGGGACAGAGGGTGCTTTTTTCTTCCGCGCAAACAAAGAACCCAGCCGGTTGGCTGGGTTCTTTGTTAAATAAGTGCCTGACGATGTTCGGGCCGGCCACCCGGCGGGCGGCGTTCCTCTACTCTCCAGGGGAGACCCCTAAAAAGCAAAATCCCGACCAAATGGCCGGGGTTTTTTAATAAGTGCCTGACGATGACCTACTCTCGCATGGGGAGACCCCACACTACCATCGGCGCTAAGCGGTTTCACTTCTGAGTTCGGCATGGGATCAGGTGGTTCACGCGTGCTATGGTCGTCAGGCGTA
>Ga0208300_100494_pt1 | contig 27133 bp, 24 predicted proteins | sample 23_taG_FD_184096 | JGI IMG/M metagenome (GOLD analysis project Ga0208300, IMG submission 184096) | Marine viral communities from Cariaco Basin, Caribbean Sea - 23_WHOI_OMZ (SPAdes) (version 2) | ecosystem: Environmental > Aquatic > Marine > Oceanic | place: Caribbean Sea: Cariaco Basin...
GATCCGGAGCAGCACATGGTGGCGCCGGAAGACATGATCGCGCTGGATCGCTGGATGGTGGACCGTGCCCTGCAGTTGCAGGAAGAGCTCCATGAGGACTATGGCAACTACGCCTTCCTGCGGATTTACCAGAAGGTGTACAACTTCTGTGAAGCCACCCTGGGTGGTTTCTATCTGGATATCATCAAGGATCGCCAGTACACCACCCAGGCTGACAGTCTGGCGCGGCGTTCCTGCCAGACGGCCCTGTACCATGTGGCCGAGGCGCTGGTTCGCTGGATCGCCCCGATCCTCAGCTTCACTGCGGATGAAATCTGGCAGCACCTGCCCGGCAAGCGCAGCGATACCGTGTTCTATGAAACCTGGTATGAAGGCCTGACCGCGTTGCCGGATAACGCCGAGCTTGGCCGCGACTACTGGCGCGAGATGTACAGTGTGAAAGAGGCCGTCAACAAGTGCCTGGAAGAGGCCAGGGCACGGGGTGAAATCAAAGGCTCTTTGAGTGCCGAAGTCACCCTGTTCTGTGAAGGCGATCTGGCAGCCGACCTGAAGCACCTCGGCGAAGAGCTGCGCTTTGTTCTGATCACCTCAGAGGCCACCGTGAAGCCGGTTGCAGAAGCCGGCGATGCGGAAATGACCTCCCACGAGGGCCTTCGGGTCAAGGTAATACCGGCCGCCCACACCAAGTGCGAGCGCTGCTGGCACCACCGGGAAGACGTTGGCCGTAACGCCAAGTACGACGATCTTTGTGGTCGCTGTGTGACCAACGTGGAAGGGCCCGGCGAAGCCCGCGCCTACGCCTGATGGACGCGAGCATGACGGAGCAGGTCACCGGGAGCAAACTGAAGTGGCTGTGGCTGGCGGTGCTGGTGATCTTTCTGGATCTCGGTACCAAGGCCATGGCCACCGCCATGCTGACTTACGGCGACCCGGTTCCGGTGATGCCGATGTTCAACCTGACACTGCTCCACAATACCGGAGCAGCGTTCAGCTTCCTGGCTGGAGCCGCCGGCTGGCAGCGTTGGTTTTTCGTGAGCCTCGCGCTAGTGGTCAGCGTGGTATTGATATACTGGCTGAAGAACCTGCAGCGCCATGAGACCTGGACGGCCATTGCCATCGTACTCATACTCGGCGGCGCCCTGGGCAACGTCTACGATCGGGTGGTGCACGGCTACGTGGTCGACTTCCTGCACTTTTACTGGCAGGACTGGCACTTCCCGGCCTTCAACCTGGCCGACACCGCGATCACCATCGGTGCCGCCATGATGATTCTTGATATGTTCCGCAAACCCGCCGACTCCGACGGGGATGCGCAAAGGAGTGAGTAGCTCTTATGAATGAACTGCCTGTCGACAAGGGTACCCGCGTCAAACTGCATTTCGCCCTCAAGTTCCCTGACGGCGAAGTGATCGACTCAACCTTCGAGAAAGAGCCGGCTTCGCTGGAAATCGGCGATGAAAACCTGCCGGAAAACTTCGAAGCCTATCTGATGGGCATGAAGGTGGGCGACAAAGACAGTTTCCAGGTGCCGCCGGAAAAAGCCTTCGGTCAGCACAATCCGAACAACGTGCAGACCTTCAAGCGCCATGAATTCAGCCCGGATATGGTGCTGGAGCCCGGGGTGATGATTTCCTTCGCCGATGCCCGCCAGAGCGAGTTGCCTGGTGTTGTCAGCCGAGTAGAGGGCGACGAAGTGGAGGTGGATTTCAATCACCCCCTGGCAGGGCGTACACTGACGTTTGAAGTAGAAATCATTGATGTGGAGCCGGTCGGCCCGGCCCACTAACCAGAGCAGCAGGTTGATATGCAGATCCGACTCGCCAATCCCCGAGGTTTTTGTGCCGGCGTGGACCGCGCCATTGAAATTGTAAACCGGGCGCTGGACGTGTTCGGAGCGCCCATCTACGTAAGGCACGAGGTGGTCCACAATAAATTTGTGGTGGATAACCTGCGCAACCGCGGCGCCATCTTTGTTGACGAACTGGATGAAGTGCCGGACGACAAGCTGGTTATCTTCAGCGCCCATGGCGTCTCCCAAGCGGTCCAGAACGAAGCCGCCCGCCGCGGCCTGAAAGTCTTCGATGCCACCTGCCCGCTGGTCACCAAGGTCCACCTGGAAGTCATGCGCTACAGCCGCGACGGCCGGGAATGCGTTCTGATCGGCCACCACGGCCACCCGGAAGTGGAAGGCACCATGGGTCAGTACGATCACAGTAATGGTGGCGAGATTTACCTCGTGGAAAACGAGGAAGACGTGGCCAACCTGGAAGTGAAAGACCCGGCAAAGCTTTCCTACGTGACCCAGACCACTCTGTCCATGGACGATACCGCCCGGGTCATCGACGCTCTCCGTGCAAAGTTTCCGGAGATCCAGGGCCCGCGCAAGGACGACATCTGCTACGCCACCCAGAACCGGCAGGATGCCGTGAAGCAGCTGGCCGGTGACTGCGATCTGATGCTGGTAGTCGGCTCGCCCAACAGCTCCAACTCAAATCGCCTGCGTGAGCTGGCGGAGCGCATGGGCACACCGGCCTATCTGATTGATGAGGCCTCCCAGATTGATGCCGCCTGGCTGGAAGGCAAAACTTCGGTTGGTGTGACCGCCGGCGCCTCGGCTCCGGAAGTGCTGGTTAACGATGTGATTGCTCGCCTCAGAGAGCTCGGTGGCAGCATTCCGGAGGAGATTGCCGGGCGTGAGGAGAACATTGTGTTTTCCATGCCGCGAGAGCTGCGGATTGAGGCTGTTGACGTTACCTGAATTCGGCTTTCCGAGGCTCGGGTTAACCAATACGTTTTGTGAGCGTGTTCGCGGTTCAGGAGCGCTCACTACCATTTATCCCTCAAAAATCCCCGCTTATCGTATCCCGCTAGTCTCCCCCCCTCCCGTGTGAATAGTCTGTAATCAGGTAAAAACAGGAAAGATTTATGTCCGGATTTCAGCGCGCCTCTGGTTTTACGTTGCTTGAGCTTATTATCACGATCATTGTGCTATCGATCGTAGCGTCGTTTGCAGTGCCCTCCTTTCGTGAAACCATCATGAACAATCGTTTGACCGCTCAGATCAATGAAGCCTCCAGTCTGATCAGTTATGCCAGGAGTGAAGCTTCGAAACTGCAGTCCGGAGTGGTCACCGTCTGCTCATCAACTGACAATGCAAGTTGTAGTGGCAACGCCGCATGGGAAACGGGCTGGATTGTATTCCGGGATATTGATGGTGATCGTGCGGTTGATACAGCAGATGGTGATGAACTACTAAAAGTTGGTAATGCGCTGTCTGGGGGTAACAGTTTTCGCATCCGTGGCCTGACTAGTAATGGTGGTGGATTCATCCAGTTTGCAAGCAATGGATTCCCAATACCTCCAGCGGGTGGTTCCGCGGCGGGCACGATCATGGTTTGCGATTCTCGCGGCGTTAGCGATGCTAGGGCGATTGTCTTGGGCGTGGCAGGCCAGGTAAGGCTGGCCAGGAACACGGACGGATCGGCTGCCCTAAATGGCAACGATACCGATGGGGATGGCAACGACGACGACATAACGTGTCCATAAAGGGCGTTTAGGTATGAATGTGATTAAGCGTAGCTGCAGCCAAGGTATTCTGGGGACGCTCAAGACCCGCCAAAAAGGATTCACCCTGATAGAAATCCTGGTAACTCTTTTTATTCTTGCGGTTGGCCTGCTGGGACTCGCCGGTCTGCTTTTTGAAGGCATGCGCAACAACCAGGGCGCTTATCTTCGGACCCAGGCCAGTATCCTGGCCTACGACATGGCTGACCGGATGCGGGCGAACAGTGCGCCAGCACAAAACGGTGACTATGGCCCCTTCTCTACGGCCAAGGTCCAGTCGGTTACGCTGCCTTCCTGTGTGGGTACAACCACGGGCTGCAGCCCCGCTGACCGGGTGACAGCCGATCAGATGGAGTGGACTCAGCAGGTGCAGGGGACTGGCAGTGATATGGCCATGCTTCCCGGCGGTGAGGGCACCATTGCCTACGATTCGACAACTGGCATCTACACGGTGACCGTCCAGTGGGATGAGGGCAGTCGGGGTGGCGATGCCGGCGAAGACATTGTCGGGGACAACTCCTACACCGTGAACTTTTCATTATGAGGTGCGCAATGACGTTCTGTGGCATTCAAGCGGGCGGAGGCCTGTCGGTGAAGAGTCAACGCGGGCTGTCCCTCGTCGAGCTCATCATTGCCCTGGCCCTGACCTCCACGCTGATACTGGGTATTTTTACGGTCTACATGGACTCCAACCAGACGTCCCGGCTCGCGACCTCACTTGCCCGCATCCAGGAGTCTGGTCGTATTGCGACGGATATCATGGCTCGCGACATGCGAATGGTGGGTTTCCAGGGATGTGCGGATCCGGATGACGTGACGATGAATGTCATTGCAGACAATCCCCCCACGTCTGATTTTTTTGCCTCGACCCTTCGGGGCTGGGAAGTTGACAGTGCCAGCTGGGCCGATGGCACCGAGTTTGATGGACATGCAATCGAGTCAAGAGCACTGATTGGCAGTGATGTGCTGGCTGTACAACGGGGGGAGTCGGTAGAAATTGAACTATCGGGCAACATGACTGCGGACAATGCCAACATCCAGGTTTCCGGGTCGGATGTGGGCCTCTTCAGTAAAAGTGACTTGGTGCTGATCTCGGACTGTGAGGCAGCTGATCTGTTTCGAATATCGAGCCAACCCAGTTCCAATACCTGGGCCCACGCCAAGGGAGTGAATAGCGATAACCGGTTAAGCCAGGCCTACACGGACTCCGCCCGGATCATGAGATTCTCGGCGACGGTCTACTTTGTAGCCGACACCGGGCGCGACGACGCCCGAGGCAACGACATTCGCGCTCTTTACCGGGCCACCAATAACCTGCTCAACCAGGCAGCGCCAGACTTCCAGGTCGACGAGATTGTCGAGGGCGTTGAAAGCCTTCAGATCGAGTACGGAGAACTGCTGGGAACCAACAATATCCGGTACACCACCGCAGATAATGTAAGCGACATGGCAAACGTTGTGGCCATTCGCGCCGGTTTGCTGATCAGTGATGCCGATAGCGTGCGGGACAACAACGACACTGCCAGCTACGACCTTCCCGGCCAGACCATCGACACTACCGGTGCGGTCACTCACCCGGGCGATCAACGGCTTCGGCGGACGTTCACCTCCACAGTCATGCTTCGTAACCGCGATTAATATCGAGTCAAAAGGTATTCGACCATGAAAGGTTCAGAGAAATTCAGAGGGTTAGGTCAGCAACAGGGTGCCGCGCTGATCGTCAGTCTGATCGTTCTGCTTGTGCTGACCCTGATCGGGGTGGCCGGTATGAACACGTCGGTGATGCAGGAGCGGATGGCTGTCAACTCCCAGAACTCCAACCGGGCCTTCCAGGCCGCGGAGAGTACGGTGAGTGCGCTGACCAATCAGCTCTATGCCAACGATCTCAGTCTGCTTCGGGAATCCATGCAGAGCGCAACGGAAGAGAGCAGTGTGGTCACGGTAAAAACCCTCGACTCGGGAAATGGCATGACGGGCACCTATCAGGCGCGTTTTTTGGGTGAAATCATCATTACCAGCGGCAGCTCCATGAATGCCGATGAGAGCTCCAGCCAGTTGAAAGGCTTTCGATACGAGTTGATTGGCGAGGCGGAAATGGCCAACACGGGCGCGGAAGCCCGTGTTTTCAAGGGCATTGAATATTATTGATTCCCGGCTCACCGGGGGGAGAACAGTATGAGATTTATGCAGCGGTATCGTTTACTGATGGCCCTGGCACTGGTCTTGACCACGGCCGGTTTTCACGGGGCGCTCAGTGCCCGATCTATGCTCGATGGAGACGTCAGGCCCGTTGAGGCAGGCTCCGTTGAGCTGGTTGTCGGCTCATCGGGCGACGTGGTTCAGGTACGGGTTGAAGACTGTGAGGAATGTGAGCGGTCCAGTTATCTCCCGACTCGTGATCTGACAGTGGAGTATGCCGATCAAGCGGTCGAACCGAACCAGTTAGGCGGTATCAATGGCGGATCGGCAACGGTGATTCTCGATACCAACACCGGCATGGTCAGGAAAATTGACTACTGGACACAGCGCGGCGAAGGAGTAGCACAATGAAATCGATGAGCCGGATACTGACCATGACGCTGTCAGCCGCCTATTTCTCCATGGCGGGTATGGCCGCGCTGGCGGATGACACCGAGATTTTCTTCACCGACCGCACCAATATTGTTCGTCCCAATATCATGTTCATTCTCGACACGTCTGGCAGTATGGGGACCAATGACGTCGACGGTGAAACGCGCTTGAAGGTGATGAAGGATGCGGCGACCAGCCTTCTGAACGGCCTTGAAGATGTTAATGTCGGCCTGATGGTTTTTGGCGGCAACGAAGGCGCCTATTTTAAAGCCCCAATTGACAAAATTGAGGATCAACGCAGCACGTTGATCGACATAATCGATGATCTGGATGACGGGGGAAATACACCGCTAGCCGAAAGTCTGTTCGAAGCGATGCGGTACTACCAGGGGGAAGAGAAATTCATTCGCACCACAGATGAGGATGACACCCAGGTAAGCGGAGTCGCCACGGGTGATAAGTTTATCAGTCCTATCAAGTATTCCTGTCAGCCAAACTACAATGTCCTCCTCACCGATGGTTTGCCTACGTACGACACCAACCACGAGGAGGACTTCGAGAAGGTCGTAACTAGCTGTTCAGGCAACTGTCTTGATGAGATCGCCGGCCACATGTGGTCGGAGGATATGATTCCGTCTGCCAGCGATCCCAGTGATAAATTCCCGGGCCAGCAGAAAGTTTCCACGTACACGGTAGGTTTCAAAACCGATCAGACGTTACTGTCTGATACCGCCAAAGCCGGTAATGGCCAGTACTTGCTGGCGGACGATGCCGCCACACTCACCACGGCACTTCAGAAGGTTGTGGACGATGTTCTGGCTCGCTCGACCACCTACGTGGCACCCGGGATTGCGGTCAACACCTTCGACCGCCTGAACCACCTCAACATGCTTTATTATGCTCTGTTCCAGTCAGACAAGGGCGCGATCTGGAATGGCAACCTGAAACGCTACAAGCTCGCCATCAAAACAGATGCCACGACGGGTGAGTCGGAAGCGGTGATTGTTGATGTAAATGACAAGGAAGCGATTGATCAGGCAACTGGTTTCTTCAAGGATACCGCAAAGAGCTGGTGGAGCCCGGTAGCTGACGGTCCCAACGTCAAGTTGGGAGGGGCCGCTTCCCAGTTGCCGGGTACGGTATCAACCAGAAAGGTGTACTCCAACCTGAACTCCAGCAAGAGCAACCTTGCGGATTCCAGCAATGCACTGGTAACCACCAATAACAACATCACCAAGGCTGATTTTGGCGATAGCACGATGTCCGACGCGGACTTCTCCGATCTGATTCAGTGGACGCGAGGAGTCGATGTGAATGACGAGGATGTGGACAGCGACAGCACGGAAGCCCGGAAGTTCTTGGCGGATCCGCTTCACTCCGTACCGCAGCTTGTGATTTATGATGCCACGACCACCGTTCAGGACATCACGATTTTTTACGGTGATAACCAGGGTTACATCCACGCCGTCGATGGACGAGATGGCGAAACCTACTTTTCATTCATGCCGAAGGAGCTGCTGGATAACCAGCCGGCTCTGATGAACAGCACCGACACCTCCGATAAGGTGTATGGCATGGATGGCACCGTTGTTAAATGGGTGCATGATGACGACCTCAATGGCGCCCTGGACACCACGGATGATTTTGCCCGCATATACAGTGGTATGAGGCGCGGTGGCAGGAGCTATTATGGTCTGGATGTCACTGACCGCAGTGCCCCGGAGCTGATGTGGTCGATCACCGGCGGTGTTGCCAGCACCGACTTTGAGGAACTTGGCCAGACGTGGTCGAAGCCCGTGAAGACCAAAGTGAATATTGGTGGCAAGCTTTCCGAGGTCCTGATTTTCGGTGGCGGCTACGATCCCAATCAGGATTCAGTGACTACCCGTACTGCTGACAGCATGGGCCGTGCGCTATACATAGTGGATGCCACCGATGGCAGCCTGCTTTGGTCCGCCGGCCATACCGACACTGATGCTGATCTGAAACTGGCTGATATGAAATACAGTATTCCCGCTTCACCCAAAGTATTGGATGTTAATGGCGATGGGCTTGCTGATCAGATTTATGTCGGCGATATGGGTGGGCAGATTTTCCGGTTTGACCTCAGTAATACTGCCAAGCTTGCTGACTTCGCGACAGGTGGCCGAATTGCTGACCTGGCTGACGATACCGAAGCTGGCAATCGTCGCTTCTATCACAGCCCGGATCTCTTCGGTGTCAAGATTGGTGGTTCTCGCTACCTGGGATTGATTATTGGTTCCGGTTATCAGGCCAGTCCCCTGAACACGACCATCCAGGACCGGATCTACATGCTCAAGATCCCCGATGTGAGTTCTGCGCCTTTGGAGGATCCGACCGCCGAGACTCCCGTCGTGAAATATAGCGTTATCACGGAGAGCAACCTGTATGAGGCAACCGAAAACCTGATCCAGCAGGGAACAGACACTCAGCGTGAAGCGGCTGTCAAAAGCCTTGCCGGGGCGCAGGGCTGGTTCATCAAGTTGAACAACCGTGCCGGAGAGAAGGTACTTTCCGAGAGCACCACAGTGAATAATGAGGTGTTTCTCACCACCTATGAACCCAAAGCAAGTTCGGATCCGTGCCTGCCGCCGACCGGTACTGCCAGGATGTACCATCTGTCGGTCCTGGATGGCCGGGCGGTTGTGAATTATGACGGGGTGGATAGCAAAACCCTTATCGTGGAAGACAGGTATGTGGAGCTCAATACGGCAGGTTTGCCGCCAAAGCCACAACGCATGCGGGTGGACGATACAGATGTGGTCTGTGTTGGTACTGAATGTAAAACCATTGACACTGTTCAGGGTGTTGTCGAAACCTACTGGTACGAGGACTAAGGCTTGAGAAAACCCGAGAGAACGGCGTCAGGCTTTACGCTGATCGAACTGCTTATTGTGGTGGCGATTGTAGGAGTCATCGCTGCATTCGCCTATCCGAGCTATGTGGAGTATGGAGAGCGAACCCGTCGCGTGGATGCGCAGGGTGCTCTCCTGGAATTCGCGGCTGCCATGGAGCGCCACTATGCGTCTGCCAATACCTATGAGGGGGCGGCCAGTGGGGGAAATGATACCGGTAGCCCGGCCATTTTCCCGGACGAAGCTCCGCTTGAAGGAAACGACAAGTTCTATGACCTGACAATTACCGCGGCGACCGGCTCCACGTTCACCCTGAGGGCAACGCCCAAAAGTGTGCAGGCCGGCAACGGTAATCTTGAGCTTGATTCGACAGGTGCCAGACGTTGGGACGAAAGTGCCGATGGCAGTTTTGGTACTGGCGAGAACGATTGGCAGGAATAAGCAGGAATAAATTGAAAGCCGGTCCTGCGGGATCGGCTTTCCTGTCTTTGGGCGCCTAGCAGGAGATCTTCGCTCCCCAGGGGAGCTTAATAGAGCCATCGGCATCCTCATCCTGTTCGGTTCGGAAACGCCCGGCTATGTTTACCGGCATATAGCTCATGGTTCCCTCAGTAACATCAGAGGGGCAGAGGATCAAACTCCCCATTGCACCATGGGTCATACCCTCGCTGTTGAACTGGAAGTATCCGCGCCCGGCGGTGCGCGATCTCAGAGTGTAAGGGCCCAGATCGGCTGTGAGCTGTTTCAGTATCTGGCCGCCATCCGGGATTTTATCGTTGTTTGAATCGACGAATACCGAGACAGGCTGCTGCCAGTCGTCAACGCACCGGTTCTTTGCGGAAAGCGGGCATACAGTTACCAGAGTCCTATGGCTGGCGGCGCTCCATCGGGCATAGGCGAAAAGGGTGTAATAGTTTTCTAGGATTGCCCGATGTCTGGTCTTGCTGATCCACCAGCCCCAGCTCTGGCTGGTAAAGCCGGCTACGATAGCAAGAATGACAATGGTGATAACAAGTTCAAGCAGGCTGAAGCCTGCCTGGTGCTTTTGTATAGGCATGCGAACGTTCCCTGTCCATTAAGTTGCAGCTTTCTCCGGCGTCCTGCCGGAGTCGAGAATTTATTATAGCCGAATCCGCCCCGCGCTATATGCGAACCATTCCAGGAAAGGCGGGCTTACTCCATCCCCAACTTCTTCAACCGGTACCGCAGCGCCCGAAAACTGATCCCCAACCGTTTCGCCGCTGCCGTCTTGTTCCATCGCGTCGCCTCAAGCGCTTTCTCAATAGCCTGTCGTTCAATCGTCTCCAGATACCCCTCCAGATCGATTTCGCCATCTGGCACCGCTATTCCCTCTCCGTCACCGGCCTGACCTTCGGCAATAATCTGCGAGGCCGAGGCGGCGTGCTGGACCCCATTGCCGAGGTGCAGATCCTCAGCGTCAATCTGTTCGGCATCGCACAGGGTGAAGGCCCGCTCCAGAACATTTTCCAGCTCCCGGACGTTGCCGGGGAACTCATAGCTCTTGAGCCGTTCGATTGCGGCCGCGGTCAGTGTGGCCGGATCGCACTCATACTCCCTGGCAATCCGTTCGAGGATATGGCTTGCAAGCAGAGGGATGTCGTCCGGGCGCTCCCTTAAAGGCGGCACAGCCAGTTCGATCACGTTAATCCGGTAGAAAAGATCCTGGCGAAAACTGCCTTCCTGGACCAGCTCTGGCAGGTTCTTGTGGGTGGCGCTCAGTACTCGGATGTCGACGGGCACTTCCCTGGTGTCACCAACCGGCCGTACGGCTTTCTCCTGAATGGCGCGGAGCAGTTTCACCTGCATGGCCAGGGGCAGGTCTGCCACTTCATCAAGGAAGAGAGTGCCGCCGTTTGCGGAACGGAACAGGCCATCCTTGTTTTCCACGGCGCCAGTGAAGCTGCCTTTCTTGTGGCCGAAGAATTCGCTTTCCATCAGTTCGGAGGGAATCGCGCCACAGTTAACAGCAATGAACGGTCCTTCGCGACGAGGCCCCTGCAGGTGAATCATCCGGGCAACCAGCTCCTTTCCACTACCGGATTCGCCGCTGATAAACACCGGCGCCTGGCTTCGAGCGAGCTTTCGGGTCTGGTTCCGGAGCTTTCGGATTTCCGGCGATTTGCCAAGCAACAAGCCTGGCTCATCGGCGGCATCTTCCGGATCCGCCTTGGGTTCCGAGAGTTTCAGTGCGCTGTTGACCAGCTCCCGCAAGCGGGGCAGTTCCACCGGTTTGGAGACGAAGTCGAAAGCGCCGGCTTTCAGAGATTCAATGGCCGTGTCCATATTGCCGTAGGCGGTGATCACGGCGACCGGGGTGGCCGGGGAGTTTTGCTGGATCCACTGCACCAGCTCAATGCCATTGCCGTCTGGCAGGTTCATGTCGGTAAGGCAGAGATGGGTCTTGTTCTGCTCCAGCAGGGCTCGGGCACTGGTCAGGTCGGGCGCCGTGAAGGTTGTTATGCCCATCCGGGTCAGGGTGATTTCCAGTAGCTCCCGGATGTCCGGTTCATCGTCAACGATCAGCGCTGTGTATGTCGTCATCTTGTGTTGTCGGTTCCATGTCGTTATTCGTACGCCCGATTTCCGCCGGCGTCAGGTCAGATCATTCGCCCCGGGTGGGCAAAGGTAATGCGGAAACAGCAACCGGGCTTGTTGTCCTCTACCAGGGACAGATGGGCCTGGTTAGCCTCGCACAGTTCCCTGGCCAGATAAAGTCCGAGCCCGGTTCCGGTTTTGTCGGTGGTAAAAAACGGCTCGAACACCGAGCTTCGGTTTTCCGGCGCGATTCCCGGGCCCTGGTCGCGCACATCAATATAGGCCCGCTCTCCATCCTCGGTGGCTCCGGCATGTATGCCGATTTTTCGCTGTCCGGAGTGCTGCTCACTGTAGCGTAATCCGTTGTCGCAAAGATTCACCATCACCTGTTCAATCTGGCTCTTGTCGAACCGGGCCGGAGGCAATTGTGGGTCAATTTTCAGAACAATATTGGCCGTTGTGCAACGTTCATCCTGCGTCTGCAGGAAGTCTTCCCGAAATTCCTGTAGCCAGGGCGCTACTTCGATCAGATCCGCGTTGGCGGCCCGGCGTCGGGAGAGATCCAGAACATTTTCGATAATACCATTCACCCGCCGGGAATGACGCCGGATGATCTCCAGCATCTGCCGGTCTCCGGCCTCAAGGTTGGGGGCTTCTTCCATAAGCTGTGCGGCGTGACTGATCGCACCAAGCGGGTTGCGGATCTCATGGGCTATGCCCGCTGTGAGTCGCCCCAGAGAGGCCAGCTTCATCTGCTGGGCCTGCTGGGTGACCTTGCTCATGTCTTCAATGAATACCAGGATCTGGTCGCCGCGTTCCTGGTCCAGCTGGGTAAAGTTGGCTTGCAGGAGCGGGGAGGTGGGTGAGGGCTGGAACGGCTCAACCCGTTGGCTTGGGTCTTCCAGCCAGACCTCGAGTCCCCGCTTCAGCGGTTTGGGCAGTACAGCTGCCCGCTCATGAATGGGGCGCGAGGCTTTGGGGGCGCCGTATAAAAGCTCTTCGGCGGCGGCGTTGGCAAGACGGATCTGACCGAAACGGTCCAGTACCAGAATGCCGGTGCGCATGCGCTGGATAATCTGCTGGTTGATCTGTTCCAGTTCGACAATGCTTCGGGCGCGGCTGCTGGCCAAAGCCTCGCTTCGCATCATCCGGCGGGAGATGCTCTGCAACACAAACGCCGCGGCGAAGTACAGAATGCCCAGGGAGCCGGCACGGACGATATCATCCGCGGATTCACCCAGGACCAGAAGCGCCCACCCAGAGATGCCCAGGGAGCAGATCGCGGCCAGCGCCGCATAGAAGGTGCCCATGCGGCTCGGCGTCAGGATGTTGCCCGCCGCCACGGAAACGATAACCAGATTGGCCAGGCCGTTGGTAATGCCCGTACTGGTGAGCAGCAGCCCGTGCATGATGAGGATGTCCAGCAGGATCGAAAGTGTGATGTGACGCTGGCTGGGGTGAAATCCGGCGACCAGAAGCAGGGCGATAAAGGCATTCAGACCGAGATACGCGGACACACCCGCCTGATAGTAGTCCAGCATCCGGAAGCGCGTGTCGAAATTGATAGGGTCGACAAACAGCAGCGCCACCAGCATCAGGCTGACCACCAGGCGGTAGTGATTGTAGATTCTGAACAGTTTTGCCTGTTGCAACCCGGATGGTGTTGCCGGGGGCGGGCTGAGTGTCTCGGCTGGGCGTGAAGGTGTATCTGTTGCCATGTTTTACCGGAATCCGCTGTTGGTCGGGAGAAATCCTCGCGCTTGCGGGGTTATAATAGCCTTTTCATGGCAATGAGTTACAGGAGCCGATTTATGTCCGATTCCGGAAAGCAGGCCACCTCCGAGGTATCGGCCAGAAAACTGCGGGTGGTGATGGCCCAGCTGGATTTTCTGGTTGGCGATATCCCCGGAAACACCGAACTGGTGGTCGATGCCGCCCGCCGGGCCGCCTCCGAGCATCAGGCGGACATTGTGGTTTTTCCGGAACTTTGTCTTACCGGCTATCCGCCGGAGGACCTGCTGTTGCGTCCCAGCCTTGAAGTCCGGGTCAATGAAGCCCTGGAGCGTCTGCAGGCGGAGCAGCTCGAGCCAGCCATCGTGATTGGCGCGCCCCTGCGCTACGGTGCATTGCTGTACAACGCGGCTGTGGTCATCGATGGTGGCCGGATTACCGGTCGGTATTTCAAACGCTTCCCGCCGAACTATCAGGTGTTCGACGAAAAACGGTATTTCGCGGAAGGAGGAGACGTTCTGACCCTGCACATCCGGGGTGTTCCGGTTGGCATTACCGTTTGTGAGGACCTCTGGAAGGAAGGCCCCGTTGAGGACTGCGCTGCGGCCGGTGCCCGGCTGATCCTGAACCTGAACGCCTCACCCTACGATATCGACAAACAGGTTCGCCGCAAGGCGCTTCTGGAGCGCAAGTCGAGAGAAAACCTCGTCAGCATCGTGTATGTAAATCTGGTTGGTGGCCAGGATGAGCTGGTTTTTGACGGCGGCTCCATGGTGTTCGATCACTCCGGTGTGCTGACGGCCGAAGCACCCCAGTTCGGTGAGGGGCTGTATCCGGTTGAGTTTCTCTGTGATCATCATTGCCAGCCGGTGTCTCAGCCGTTGCCCGAAGAACCTTCCCTGGAGGCCAACGTGTACAAGGCGCTGGTAACGGGGGTACGGGATTACGTCAACAAGAACGGCTTCAAATCGGTGGTTCTGGGGTTGTCTGGCGGCATTGATTCCGCAGTTACACTCGCCGTGGCGGTTGACGCCTTGGGTAAGGACCGTGTGCGGGCGGTGATGATGCCCTTTCGCTACACCTCCAGCATGAGTCTTGAGGACGCCGAAGCTGAAGCCGTGGCGTTGGGTGTGCAGTACGACGTGTTCTCCATCGAGCCCATGTACGATGCCTTCATGGAAACGCTGGCGGGGCCATTCGAAGGCACTACGCCGGACACCACCGAGGAGAACCTGCAGGCCCGTTTGCGTGGTGTTCTGCTGATGTCCCTTTCCAACAAGTTCGGTTCGCTGGTGCTGACAACCGGCAACAAGAGCGAGATGGCCGTGGGCTATTCGACACTCTATGGCGACATGGCCGGTGGCTTTGATGTGCTCAAGGATGTGCCGAAAACCCTGGTATTCCGGTTGGCCAAATATCGCAATTCCCTGTCCCAGGTGATCCCGGAACGGGTGATCACCCGGCCGCCGTCCGCGGAACTGGCGCCGGATCAGAAAGATGAAGACAGCCTGCCCGGATACGACGTACTGGATCAGATCCTCAATCTATACGTGGAGCGGGATTTCAGTGCGGATGCGATCGTTGCGGAGGGTTTTGAGCGCGTCGACGTGGAGCGGGTTATCCGCCTGGTGGACATCAACGAATACAAGCGCCGCCAGGCGCCGATCGGCGTTCGTATCACCGAGCGCGGCTTTGGCAAGGACCGCCGCTATCCGATTACCAATGGCTGGAAAAGCGGCAAGTAGCCGGGAAGTTCGGGGTCAGAAGAAAAGTTCTCCTGACCCCATTTCAGTTTCTATTCGTCGCCCATCAGGCCAAACGTGACCACGTTGGTGAGCGACCGGTTTTCTTCATTCAGAAGATCTGCCACGAACTCGCCGTCTTCATTGAGTGCGTCGCTGTCGGGAAAGTTGGTACGAAGCAGGGCAATGGAGTCCTGGGCACCTTTTTTCAGGTCCAGGAACTGATAGGTCTCGATCATGATGACCAACGCTTCTTCGACGGACGGCGAGGACGGGTAGTTCTCCACCACGTATCTGCCCCGGTTATTGGCGGCAACGTAGGCCTGGCGCTTGATGTAGTATCGGGCTGCGTGGATTTCCAGTTCGGCCATGCGATTGCGAATCGCGATCATACGTTGGCGGGCATCCGCCACGTATGGGCTATCCGGGTAGCGGTTGAGCAGTTCCGAGAAATCCCTGAACGATTGCATCTGCTCGCCCGGGTCCCGGGCGGCGACATCAATCGGGAAGTAGCGGGCTGCGAGCCCGAGGTCCAGGTTATAGGAGGCAAGCCCGCGCATATAGAGGGCGTAATCCGCGTGGTCACTTTGCGGGTTCAGCCGCAGAAAACGGTCCGCCGCGGCCCGCGCGCCCTCAAGGTCGAGGTTCTGGTACCGGGCATAAATGAGATCGAGCTGCGCCTGCTCGGCATAGCGGCCGAACGGATAGTAGGTTTCCAGCGCATCCAGGTTCTGTTCCGCTTCGTTGAAATTACCGGAATTCATGGCCTGGCGGGCATTTTCATAGTAGGTCTTCTCGGGCAGTACTTCCTCCTGCTTGTTGGTCGCGCAGGCACTGATCAAAACAACCAGTGTGGAAAGTAGCAGTAAACGAAGGCCTGATCTCATGCCGGAATCCCGTATAATGTCGATTAATTCAAGGGCAGTCATTGTAGCGGGGAAGTGGCTCGATGTGCAGAGGCATCTGCCGAGCAATGCCCGCTGTTTCAACTAATCTGACCAAAACGTAACACACACCGGCCCCGGGGGCTTAATGTCATCTGAAAATCGAATCATCGCCAGCTTTGTAGTTCCGCCGGAGCTGAGTGACCGGCGCCTGGATCAGGCGGCGGCAGAACTGATGCCCGAACATTCCCGTTCGAGACTGCAGTCATGGATCAAGAATGGCGCGCTGACGGTGAACGGAGAAGTGCACAAGCCCAGGGATAAGGTGATGCTCGATGATCGCCTGGAACTGGACGCAGAGCCGGAGGCCCAGGTGAGTTGGCAGGCCGAGGAAATCTCCCTCGATATTGTCTACCAGGACGAGCATCTGCTGGTCATCAACAAGCCAGCTGGATTGGTAGTGCACCCGGCCGCCGGCCACGCCGACGGGACGCTGGTCAATGCGCTGCTGAATTATGCGCCGGAAGTGGAAAACCTGCCCAGGGCCGGCATTGTGCACCGCCTCGACAAGGATACCTCCGGCATCATGGTTGTTGCCCGCAGTCTGATCGCCCATACCTCGCTGGTGGATCAGTTGCAGACGCGCACAATGGGGCGTGAATACGAAGCCGTTGTTGTCGGAACCCTGACCGGGGGCGCGACGGTGGATGCGCCCATCGGGCGGCACCCGCGGGAACGTAAAAAAATGGCAGTGGTGGCCTCCGGTAAGCCGGCGGTTACCCATTATCGTTTGGTGGAGCGTTTTGCCGCGCACACTCACGTGCGTTGCAAACTTGAGAGTGGCCGTACCCACCAGATCCGGGTACACATGGCTCATGTGAAACATCCGCTGGTGGGTGACCCCATGTATGGCGGTCGCCTGCGATTGCCCAAGGGCACCACCGAAGAGCTGCGCAAGGCCCTCTCGGCGTTCAACCGCCAGGCCCTCCATGCCAGACAGCTGACATTGGAGCATCCGGAAACCGGTGAAATCCTGACCTGGGAAGTGCCCTTGCCGGAAGATATGGTCACGCTGATTGAAGCCCTGCGCAAACACGCCCGGGAGCTGGAAAACCGTGATTACTGACGGGAGCATCCTGAAGCCGGACTGGTCCGTCCCCGATAGCGTGCGGGCCATCAGTACAACGCGCGCCGGTGGCGTCAGCCGCGCGCCATGGGACACCCTTAATCTCGGTAGTCATGTAGGGGATGTGCCGGCAGATGTGCAGGCAAACCGGGGAAGACTTGCCGGGTTCATAGGCGTCGACGGTGCCCGTATCGGTTGGCTTAACCAGGTGCATGGCACCGAGGTTGTCGAACTAACCCCGGATAACGCCGGCCAGATCGCAAAGGCTGATGCCAGTTACACCCGTCACTCCGGCGTCGCCTGCGCCATCCTCACCGCCGACTGTCTGCCCGTCATTCTGGCCGATAGCGAAGGAGTCGTCGTCGGCGCCGCCCACGCCGGTTGGCGAAGCCTTTGCGGCGGGGTTATCGAGAACCTGGTCAGTGCCATGGCCATCGCCCCTGAGCGCCTTCAAGCCTGGCTCGGTCCGGCCATCGGACCGGACAGTTTCGAAGTCGGCCCGGAAGTCCGTGACGCCTTCCTGAAACACGACCCCGAGGCTGCCAGCGCATTCAAGACCGACGGTGCCCGGGCCGGGCATTTCATGGCCGATATCTATGCCCTTGCCAACTTGCGGTTAAATCATCTCGGTGTTTCCAACGTTACCGGCGGTGGCCTGTGTACTGTTGAGGATCCAGATCGGTTTTTCTCTTACCGCCGAGATGGTCAAACCGGGCGGATGGTAACTTTGGTCTGGCTAACAGGCTGATTATTAGTGCCGTTTATGGTTTGGTTCTGGTTGTGATCGCAAATTTCGGGGGCTGGTGCAGGACTACTTTCCAGAACTGTCTGCAGCATGGATGCTGCAGTCAAGCCTACATGGATGTATTTACGGCGTGTTCTGGAAAGTAGTCCTGCACCAGACCTGCACCCAAGTTCGAATCTCAAACTGACGGCCGTCAATTTTCTGACGAATACAGCGGGCCCCCGCTTGAAGTCCCCTTACTTGCCCCTACATTAAGTGTCAAAGCAATCGAATATCCGCCGCCCATGGCACTCAGGTATTCGCAGAAATTTGGGGAAAGTAAGCATGAGAATCGACAAGCTGACCAGCAAGCTGCAGACCGCCCTCGCGGACGCACAATCCATTGCTGTCGGAAAAGATCACAACTTCATAGAACCGGTGCATCTGCTGCAGGCACTGCTCGACCAGGAAGGCAGCGCAATCAAGCCCTTGCTCAAGCAGGCCGGGGCCGAGCCTGGCCGTATTCGCCAGGCCGTAGCCCGGGAAATCGAGAACCTGCCGGAAGTGCAGGGATCCGCCGGTGATGTCTCCATGTCCAACGATATGGGCCGTTTGTTCAATATTGCCGACAAACTGGCCCAGAAGCGCAAAGACCAGTTCATCTCCAGTGAACTGATGCTACTGGCAGCGCTTGAGGATCGAGGCAGCCTTGGCCGGGTACTCCGGGAGCAGGGCGTTGATAAAGCTGCCCTGGAAAAGGCCATCGACGAAGTTCGCGGTGGTGAGGCCGTCAATGATGCCAGCGCCGAAGAAAACCGCCAGGCCCTGTCCAAATACACCATCGACCTCACTGAGCGCGCGGAAGCCGGCAAGCTGGACCCGGTCATTGGTCGCGATGATGAGATCCGTCGCACCATCCAGGTATTGCAGCGCCGCCGGAAAAACAACCCGGTGCTCATCGGTGAGCCGGGCGTGGGTAAAACTGCCATTGTTGAAGGGCTGGCCCAGCGCATCGTCAACGGCGAGGTGCCCGATGGCCTGAAAGACAAGAAAGTCCTGTCACTGGACATGGGCGCGCTGATCGCTGGTGCCAAGTTCCGCGGTGAGTTTGAGGAACGCCTGAAGGCCGTTCTGAACGAACTCTCCAAGCAGGAAGGCCAGATCATCCTGTTCATTGATGAAATCCATACCATGGTCGGCGCCGGCAAGGCTGAAGGTTCCATGGACGCCGGTAATATGCTCAAACCGGCGCTGGCCAGAGGTGAGCTGCACTGTGTAGGTGCCACCACCCTGGATGAATACCGTGAAAACATCGAAAAAGATGCCGCCCTTGAGCGCCGGTTCCAAAAAGTACTGGTCAGTGAGCCCAGCGAGGAAGACACCATCGCCATCCTGCGGGGCCTGAAAGAGCGCTACGAGGTTCATCACGGGGTGGAAGTGACCGATGGTGCGATCATCGCCGCCGCCAAGCTGTCGCACCGTTATATTGCCGACCGGCAGTTGCCGGACAAGGCCATTGACCTGGTGGACGAGGCAGCCTCCCAGATCCGTATGGAAATGGACTCCAAGCCGGAGCCGCTTGATCGCCTTGAGCGGCGCCTGATCCAGCTGAAAATCGAGCGCGAGGCCCTCAAGAAAGAAACGGATCCGGCGTCGAAAAAGCGCCTGTCGGAGTTGTCTGATGTGATCACCGGGGTTGAGCGTGAATACGCCGATCTGGAAGAGGTCTGGAACACCGAAAAAGCCGCTCTGCACGGCTCGCAGAAGATCAAGAGCCGGCTGGAACAGGCCCGTATTGATCTGGAAAACGCCCGTCGCGCCGGCGACCTTGGCAAGATGTCCGAGCTGCAGTACGGGCAGATCCCCGAGCTGGAACGCCAGCTGGATATGGCCAGCCAGGCCGAGATGATGGAAATGAAACTGCTCCGGAATCGGGTCACGGATGAGGAAATCGCCGAGATCGTCTCCAAGTGGACCGGCATTCCGGTTTCCAAGATGCTCGAAGGCGAGCGTGACAAGCTGATGCGCATGGAGGAGGCGCTTCATGGCCGGGTTATCGGCCAGGATGAGGCGGTTGAAGCGGTGTCCAACGCGGTGCGTCGTTCACGAGCGGGGTTGTCCGACCCCAATCGCCCTAACGGTTCGTTCCTGTTCCTGGGCCCGACCGGTGTGGGCAAGACCGAGTTGTGCAAGGCGCTGGCCTCCTTCCTGTTCGACACCGAGGAAGCCATGGTGCGCATCGACATGTCCGAGTTCATGGAGAAGCATTCCGTGGCCCGGCTGATCGGTGCGCCTCCGGGCTATGTCGGCTACGAGGAAGGTGGTTACCTGACCGAAGCGGTTCGCCGCCGGCCGTATTCCGTGTTGCTGCTGGATGAGGTGGAAAAAGCCCACCCGGATGTGTTCAACATTCTTCTGCAGGTATTGGAGGATGGCCGCCTGACCGACGGGCAGGGCAGGACTGTCGACTTCCGGAACACGGTCATTGTCATGACCTCAAACCTCGGTTCGGACATCATCCAGCAGCAGGCCGGCGAGGAGAACTACGAGGTGATGAAGAATGCCGTCATGGAGGTGGTCGGCACCCATTTCCGTCCCGAGTTCATTAACCGCGTGGATGAAGTGGTGGTGTTCCATCCGCTGGCGGAGAGCCAGATCCAGGGTATTGCGCGGATTCAGATCGAATCTCTGAGCAAGCGCCTGAAAGAGCAGGATATGAAGCTGGAGCTGGATGAAGCTGCCATGGAGCTGCTGGCGGAAGTGGGCTATGACCCGGTCTACGGCGCCCGGCCGCTGAAGCGGGCGATCCAGCGGATGATTGAAAACCCGCTGGCCCAGCGCCTGCTGAAGGGCGAGTTTGTGCCGGGGGATGTCATTCAGGGTACGGTGAAAGACCATCAACTGGAGTTCACCAAGGCCTGACGCAAAATCCCGAGTCCAAAGCCGGGGTCAGATGAAGGCTTTCATCTGACCCCTTTTTAATTGTCTCTGCTTTACTGCTTATATCTTACTTCTGTGGCTTTTCCGGTCCGCAGTTCTCTTCAGCGATCCGCTCAAATTCTGCCCGTTTCTCGGCAATCTCTGCTTCAGAGAGATAACGCTGCTCGCCATTATCCTCGACCCGGATCCGGGCGTTACGGTCGATCACGTCAAGATTGGATTGAGCTGTGGCGCAATTGGCTTCCCGTTGTTTCCTGCTGGCTTCCTCGGCTGCGGTTTCCTGGCGTTGTTCCGCCTCACCGGCTTGTTGTTCCTGCATGTTCTGGAGTCGCTGCTGGGGGCTCTGTCTGTTGCCGGCGGCATCCGAGGAGGTGCCGGAGCGAACATTGACGCGCTCAGCCTTGGCGCCTGTGGGTTGACGGTCACCAAAGTGGGTCACGCCGTTTTCGTCGGTCCATTTATAGACAGAGGCGCTCATGGCGACACCTGGTACTACGGCCAGTAATAAGGTCAGCGTCAGGGTTTTTCTGTTCATGGCTCTACTCGCGTATGTTCACTGCTCCCGGGCAGGCAGACAACCTGGACAAACCGGGCCCGTTTTTTCTCTAGTCATTATTGCCTATCATGCCACCGGTGTTGCGGATTTTCTTCCGTCTGGTTCAAAACTTTGTACTGGATTTGTGTCAGGTAAGGCAGACCTTCGGCGAGTATCGGCACAGAAACCCGCAGCGGCTATTGACAGGGAGTTTCCCGCTGTCAGAATTACCGATTGCCTGAAGACTGGGGTCAATACGGCAGGCAATCCCGAGCGAGTATCCCCCATCAATCACCACACTGAACGTGCCGCGCATTGGTCGCGGGATGGTCGTTGCCGACGTGCAACCCGTTGCCTGGCTGTTCTCCGCAACCCTCAGGAGGGCGGCTGGCCAGGAGACAACCTCTTTACAAGGTGTGGAGGAGCAGCCGGTTCCGCTTTCACAAGAAGCAGGGAAACCGCGAATCCAGGCAACCGGGATGAATCCCGGCTCATTCACTCGTAGAAGAGGGTAGAAAATCGTGGAGTTATTGTCTGGCGCCGATATGCTGATCCGGTCCCTTCAGGATGAAGGTATCGAGTACATATATGGCTATCCGGGTGGTGCAGCCCTTCATATTTATGACGCGCTGTTCAGGCAGGACGCAGTCAAACATATTCTGGTAAGGCACGAGCAGGCGGCGGTCCACATGGCCGACGGCTATGCGCGGGCGACCGGAAAACCGGGCACTGTCCTGGTGACCTCGGGTCCTGGAGCCACCAACACCATCACCGGCATTGCCACCGCATTCATGGATTCCATCCCCATGGTGGTGCTGTGCGGTCAGGTTGCCTCAACCCTCATTGGCGAGGATGCCTTCCAGGAAACCGATATGATGGGCGTTTCCCGCCCGGTGGTTAAGCACAATTTCAGTGTTCGTCATCCTGAGGAAATTCCTGAAATTATTCGCAAGGCCTACCATATTGCCGCGACCGGCCGGCCCGGCCCGGTGGTCGTGGATATTCCGAAGGATATGACAACGCCGAACGAGCGTTACGAGTATTCCTATCCCAAGAAGGTAAAGCTGCGCTCCTACAATCCCGCCATTCGCGGGCATGCTGGCCAGATCAAGAAAGCGGTCGATATGATGCTGGCCGCCAAGCGTCCGATCATCTACGCGGGCGGTGGTGTTATCCTTGGCAAGGCATCAGACCAGTTGACCGAGCTGGTCCGGATGCTGGGTTACCCGATCACCAATACCCTGATGGGCATTGGTTGTTACCCGGCCAGCGACAAACAGCACCTTGGCTGGCTTGGCATGCATGGTACCTATGAAGCGAATATGGCCATGCACCATTCGGATCTTATTCTCTGTGTGGGGGCCCGGTTTGATGACCGTGTGACCAACGCCACCGAGAAATTCTGTCCGGGTGCGCGCATTATTCACATTGATATAGATCCGGCGTCCATCTCGAAAACCGTTGATGCGGATGTGCCCATCGTCGGGCCGGTGGATGCGGTGCTCAAGGAAATGCTGGCGCTGGTCAAGGAAGCCAGGGAAAAGCCCGACGCCGATGCCATTGCCTCCTGGTGGAAGCAGATTGACGAGTGGCGCGCGTTCCATGGCATGCGTTATGAGACCAGCCCGGATGTGATCAAACCCCAGGAAGTGATTGAAATGCTATGTCGCCTTACCAATGGCGAGGCATTTGTCACCTCCGACGTGGGCCAGCACCAGATGTTCGCGGCCCAGTACTACAAGTTCGACAAGCCCAACCGCTGGATCAACTCCGGTGGCCTGGGCACCATGGGCTTTGGCTTGCCTGCGGCCATGGGGGTCAAACTGACCCATCCGAATGATGAAGTGCTCTGCATCACCGGTGAAGGCAGTATCCAGATGAACATCCAGGAGCTGTCCACCTGCAAGCAGTACAATCTCCCGGTAAAGATTATCAACCTGAACAACCAAGCCCTGGGCATGGTGAAGCAGTGGCAGGACATGAACTATGAGTCCCGCCACTCCCAGTCTTACATGGAATCCTTGCCGGACTTCATCAAGCTGGCCGAAGCCTATGGCCACGTTGGGGTCCGCATCGACAAGAAGGAAGATCTGGAAACCAAGCTCAAGGAAGTGCTGGCCATGAAGGACAAGCTGGTGTTCGTGGATATCTATGTTGACCGGTTTGAGCACGTGTATCCGATGCAGGTGGCCCGTGGCGCCATGAAAGATATGTGGCTCAGCAAAACGGAGAGGGTGTGATCATGCGTCGAATCATTTCTGTTTTGCTTGAGAACGAGCCGGGTGCACTGTCACGGGTCGTTGGGTTGTTTTCGCAGCGCAACTACAACATCGAGAGCCTGACAGTGGCACCGACCGAGGACGAGACCCTGTCGCGTCTGACGGTCACCACCACAGGTTCTGACAAGGTCATCGAGCAGATCACCAAACAGCTGAACAAGCTGATTGAGGTTGTGAAGCTGGTGGACCTGACCGAAGGCTCCCACATAGAGCGTGAGCTGATGCTGGTGAAACTCAAAGCCACCGGCTCCCAGCGTGCTGAAATCAAGCGCACGGTGGATATCTTCCGCGGCCAGATCGTGGATGTGACCAGCTCGGTGTATACCGTTCAGCTGGCCGGCGACAGCGAAAAACTGGACGGCTTTATTCAGGCCGTTGGCACCTCGGGCGTGCTGGAAGTGGTGCGTACCGGTGTATCCGGTATTGCCCGGGGCGAGAAGGTGCTCAGCCTTTAACGATTTCAAACAGAGTTTGAACATTATGGCCCTTCGGGGCCATCACAAATAACAGAGGTTTCTCATGCAGGTTTATTACGATAAGGATTGCGATCTTTCCATCATCCAGGGCAAGAAAGTTGCCATCATCGGTTTCGGTTCCCAGGGCCACGCACATGCGTGCAACCTGAAAGAGTCCGGCGTCGACGTTACCGTGGGGCTGCGCCCGGGTTCGTCTTCCATCGCCAAGGCCGAAGCCTATGGCCTGAAGACCAGCGACGTGCCTTCTGCCGTTGCCGCTGCTGATGTGGTTATGGTTCTGACTCCGGACGAGTACCAGGCCCAGCTGTACAAGGCTGAAATCGAGCCGAATCTGCAACAGGGCGCTACCCTGGCATTCGCCCATGGTTTTGCCATCCACTACAACCAGATCGTTCCGCGCAAGGATCTGGATGTCATCATGATTGCTCCGAAGGCACCGGGTCACACCGTGCGCACCGAATTCGCCAACGGCGGTGGTATTCCTGACCTGATCGCCATTTTCCAGGACTCCTCCGGCAATGCCAAGAACCTGGCCCTGTCCTATGCCAGCGGTATCGGTGGCGGCCGTACCGGCATCATTGAAACCACCTTCAAGGATGAGACAGAGACCGATCTGTTTGGTGAGCAGGCTGTTCTTTGTGGTGGTACCGTTGAGCTGGTTAAAGCAGCTTTCGAGACCCTCGTGGACGGTGGTTACGAGCCGGAAATGGCGTACTTCGAGTGTCTGCACGAGCTTAAGCTGATCGTAGACCTGATGTACGAGGGCGGCATCGCCAACATGAACTACTCCATCTCCAACAACGCGGAGTATGGTGAGTACGTGACGGGCCCGGAAATCATCAACGAGCAGTCTCGCGAAGCCATGCGCAACGCACTGAAGCGCATCCAGAGCGGCGAGTATGCCAAGATGTTCATCTCTGAAGGTGCTCTGAACTACCCCTCAATGACCGCGCGTCGTCGCCAGAACGCTGCTCACGAGATCGAAGTTGTGGGTGAGAAGCTGCGCGGCATGATGCCGTGGATCTCCGCGAACAAGATCGTGGACAAGGACAAAAACTAAGCGGAATTCCGCCTGGTTTTGAAAAACGCGGCCCGGGTGGCCGCGTTTTTCGTCTATACTCCGCCCAAACGCTTTCCGGAGTAATGGGAATGACTGAAGAAAGAAAAACCGCCGACGCTAAGCAGAACCCGGACCTTGAGGTAGAGGCCGGGGAAGTGATTGAAGAAGAACTGGTCGAGGGTGCGCCGGTCCGCCGCAAGGGCATATACCTGCTTCCCAATGCGCTCACAACGGCCTCACTGTTTTCAGGCTTCTATGCCATTGTCTCTGCTGCGAACGGCGTCTTTGATAACGCTGCAATTGCCATTTTTGTGTCGATGATCCTGGATGGTCTGGACGGTCGTGTCGCCCGGATGACCAATACCCAGAGCAAATTTGGTGAAGAATATGACAGCCTTGCGGATATGGTGGCCTTTGGTGTCGCCCCGGGGCTTGTGGCCTTTTTCTGGTCACTGAATGCCTTTGACAAGGTGGGCTGGGCCATCACCTTTATCTATGTGGCTGGTGCCGCCCTGCGCCTGGCCCGTTTCAACACCCAGATTGGCTCTGTCGACAAGAAGTTCTTTGTTGGTTTGCCCAGCCCGGCGGCGGCAGCCTGTGTCGCAGGTCTGGTCTGGTGCTTCCATTTGTTCGAACCGTCCACCTGGCTCACGCTATTGACCATGTTCGTGGTTGGAGGAACAGGCGTGCTGATGGTCAGCAATATCCTGTACCGTAGTTTCAAGGATCTGGATCTTCGTGGTCGGGTGCCTTTCGCCGCGATTCTTCTGGTTGTGCTGGTGTTTGTGGTGATCGCCCTGGATCCGGCCACCGTACTCTTTACAGGATTTCTGATATACGCGTTGTCTGGTCCTGTTCGTGCGCTGTTCCGTGGTAAACCGCGGAAGGCCCCAGGCGCCGCTGACTGAGCTCCCCCGTGCCGGACCTCCTCAGCGAGGTCCGGGAATTTTTACCACAGTCTCCGGTCAACGCCTTAGCTGGCTGATGCCCTGACGGAGACATTCCATGTTTATCAAGAAGCGCCCTTCCTGGGCCTTGCTTTCCTGCGAAATCACCCCCGAATCTGCCTATCTCAATCGCCGGCAGTTTATGTCCGGCACCATAGCCGTCGCCGCTGGCCTTTCAATTCCCGGCTTGGTGTCCGCTGCGCAGCTTCCGCTCCCGGGAGAAGCGCTGGACTTTGTGGCCATGCCTGGTTACTCCACCGACGAGGAGAAAACGCCGCTGGAGGATGTCACCCGGTACAACAACTTCTACGAATTCGGTACCGGTAAGGGGGATCCGGCCAGGTATGCCAATGAAATGACCGTTGATCCCTGGTCTGTGGTTGTTGAAGGGGAGTGTGGGCGTCCGGGCAAATACGCGTTAGAAGATATCCTCAAGCCTCACGAGTATCAGGAGCGGGTGTATCGTCTCCGTTGTGTTGAGGCCTGGTCCATGGTCATTCCCTGGATCGGTGTGCCGTTGGCAGACGTTCTCCAGAAATTTGAGCCAAACTCGCGCGCCAGGTATGTCTATTTCGAAACCCTCTACGATCCGGACCAGATGCGCGGGCAGCGTTCATTGTTCAGTACCATTGACTGGCCGTATCAGGAAGGTTTGCGGATGGATGAGGCCATGAACGAGTTGGGCTTCCTGGCTGTCGGTCTCTATGGCAAAACCATGCCCAACCAGAATGGTGCACCGATCCGGCTGGTCCTGCCCTGGAAATACGGGTTCAAGAGTATCAAGTCCATCGTGAAAATCCGGTTTCAGGAACAGCGGCCAAAAACCACCTGGGAAATGATCGCTCCTCAGGAATACGGTTTTTATGCCAACGTAAATCCCGAAGTGGATCATCCCCGTTGGAGTCAGAGGCGAGAACGGCGTCTGCCTTCAGGGCTGCTGTCTCCCAACTGGATGGAAACGGAGAAATTCAATGGCTATGCCGAACAGGTCGCCCATCTCTATAAAGGCATGGATCTGAGGAAGTATTATTGATGACTTGGTCCGGCTGGTCGGGGCATCCCCGGTTTCTGCTGGTTTTCCGGCTGCTGGCCGCTTTGCTGGCCAGTTTGCCACTTTTGCTT